>VYLE01000456.1_pt1 | contig 45987 bp, 27 predicted proteins | sample 5114391 | NCBI WGS metagenome assembly VYLE01 (sample SAMN12291771, study PRJNA351875) | freshwater metagenome | isolation source: freshwater lake | place: USA: Michigan, Kent Lake | collected 2013-08-15
CTTGGGTCGGGACTCCTCGCTGTTCCCAGCGACTGCGCTCCTCAAGTCCCTCTGGCACCGGCACGACTCCATCAACGCACGCGCAGCCTGTCTCCGCTTTCGCCTTCTCTGTGCTGCCTCTGTGCCCGCCCATTTCGGTTTGGGCCTCTGTGGTTCTCTGGGTGATTTGTGCAGAAAGCTGCGTCCTCTGAGACCGTGTTGAGCCTGGCAGCGTTGTGCGGAATCCTGTGGTTCTCCGGGAATCCTCAACGCCGTCGCACGCGCCTCACACGATCCGTCCGCTTTGGCGGAGCAGTTCGATCACGCGATCGGCGCACTCGACGGCACCGATCTCGTGGCTCGGCAGCGTGAGGTCCGCGTCGGTCGGCGTCTCGTAGGGCAGATCCACGCCCGGGATGTGCTTGGGTCCGCCTTCGCCCCCGCTCCGGTCGGTCGCGCGATAGACCTCGCTCGAACCGCGTCGCCTGAGTTCCTCGAGCGGTGCATCGAGATGGACAAGCAGGAAGCGGTCGTGGCCGATGAGCTGGCGGCTGCGGGAGCGCGACTCTGCCTGCGGCGCGACGAACGCGGCGATCGCGATCACGCCGCTGTCGTTCACGAGCTTCGCCAACTCCATCGCCCGCCGCAGATTCTCCGAGCGATCCGCAGCGCTGAAGCCGAGGTCGCGGGAGAGCCCGGCGCGCATCGCCTCGCCATCGAGAACGATTGCGTTGCGGCCGAGATCGAAGAGCCGTCGCTCGATCGCCCGGGCCACAGCGGACTTGCCAGCGCCGCTCAGGCCGGTGAGGAGAATCGTCGCGGGCTTCTGGCCGAAACGGGCCTCGCGCTCGGCGCTCGAGACCTCGGAGATCTGCTCGCTGAGCTGGCCGCGCGCCGGATCGAGCCATCGACCGATGTCGCTGCCTTCGATGAGACCCGCGCCCGCGGTGGCGTTCGAGACGCGATCGATCAGGATGAACGAGCCGGTGCCGCGGATCTCGCGATAGGGATCGAAGGCGAGCGGCCGTGCGGTGCGCACCTCGACCCGTCCGATGTCGTTCAATTGAAACGCCGGCGCCGGAGTCGTCGCAAAGGTCGTCACATCGATGCGATGGACGATGCGCGTGACGATCGCCGTCGTCTCGCAGGTGCCGTGCTTCAGACGGAACTCCTTGCCCGGGACGAGCGGCGCCTCGTCCATCCAGACGATCGTCGCGTCGAAGCGGTCGGAAAGCGTCGGCCGCGACTCCGGTCGGTCATTCGTGGCGCTCTCGGCCTTCGAGAGCGTGTCGCCACGGCTCAGGTCGATCTCGCGATCAAGGGTGACCGTCACCGCCATCGGCGCCGAGGCCTCGTCGCGATCGCCGTTGAAGTCGACGATGCGGTCGATCGTCGCGGAACGGCCGGAGGGCAGGGCCACGACCGTGTCGCCGCGGCGAATCCGTCCGCTGGCGATCGTGCCCGCAAAGCCACGGAAATCGTGCGAGGGGCGCAGCGCAAGCTGGACCGGCAGGCGGAAGGGGCCGCGGGCCGCGACGCTCGCGTCGACCGGGAGCGTTTCGAGCAGTTCGAGCACCGTCGGGCCGCCGTACCAGGGGGTCGCCTCCGTGCGGCGCACGACATTGTCGCCCAGGAGCGCCGAGATCGGCACGACATGATGCTCGCGGGCGGGCAACTGCCGCGCGACCTCGAGGAAGGCAGCGCGGACCTCCTCGTAACGCTCGCGGCTCCAGCCGACGAGATCCATTTTATTGATGGCGACGATCGCCTGACGAATGCCGAGGAGACTCGTGATGAAGGAGTGGCGGCGCGTCTGGTTCGTCACGCCGTGTCGGGCATCGATGAGGATGATCGCGACTTCGGCGGTGCTCGCCCCGGTCGCCATGTTGCGCGTGTACTGCTCGTGGCCGGGGGTGTCGGCGAGGAGGAATCGGCGCCGGTCGGTCGCGAAGGTGCGGTAGGCGACATCGATCGTGATGCCCTGTTCGCGTTCCGCCTTCAGGCCGTCGGTGAGGAATGCGAGATCGGTCTTCTCGCCCTGCGTTCCCTGGGCCTTGCTGTCGCGCTCGACCGCGGCGAGGACATCCTTCGGAACCGACTCGGTCTCGAGGAGCAGTCGGCCGATGAGCGTCGACTTGCCGTCGTCGACATTGCCGCAGGTGAGGAAGCGCAGGAGGTCCTTCCGGCCATGCGCGGCGAGCCACGCGTCGAGCTGACGGGTGGCGAGCGCCGAGCGATTCTCGGAGGGCTGGTTCGAAGGGGTCGGAGCCATCAGAAGTAACCCTCGCGCTTCTTGTCTTCCATCGAACCCGATCCGTCGTGATCGATGATGCGTCCCTGTCGCTCGGAGAACCGGCTGGCGATGAGTTCGAGGATGACCTCGTCGAGCGTCTCCGCGTCGCTCTCGACCGCGCCGGTGAGCGGATAGCAGCCGAGCGTGCGGAAGCGGACCTTCTTCATCATCGGCTGCTCGCCATCCTTCAGCGGAAGTCGATGGTCGTCGAGCATGATGAGCGTGCCGTGCCGTTCGACGACCGGTCGCTCCTTGGCGAAATAGAGCGGAACGACCGGGAGATTCTCGCGCCGGACATAGAGCCAGACATCGAGCTCGGTCCAGTTCGAGAGGGGAAAGACCCGAACGCTCTCGCCGCGCTCGGGCGAGTTGAGCGCCGTGGTGCGGATCCGCGTGTTGTAGGTGTTCCAGAGTTCCGGCCGCTGCATGCGCGGATCCCAGCGGTGCTGCGGATCGCGCACGCTGAAGATTCGTTCCTTCGCCCGCGACTTCTCTTCATCGCGCCGAGCGCCGCCGAAGGCCGCGTCGAAGCGGTGGAGGTCAAGCGCCTGGCGCAGCGCGACCGTCTTCATGATGTCGGTGTGGACGCGGCTCCCGTGGGTGATCGGGTTGACCCCCTCGCGCACGCCGTCCTCGTTGCGGTGGACAAGCAACTGGATGCCGAGCTCGTCGCGCACATAGCGATCGCGGTAGGCATACATTTCCTTGAACTTCCAGCCCGTATCGATATGCAAGACCGGAAAGGGAGGACGCCCGGGAAAGAAGGCCTTCCGGGCGAGATGCAGCATGACGGTCGAGTCCTTGCCGACCGAGTAGAGCATCACCGGGCGGTCGAAGCCCGCGACGGTCTCGCGCATGATGTGGATCGCCTCGGCCTCGAGGAGATCGAGATGGCCCATGCGCTCGCCGGCGAGCTGACGGACGATGGCCTGCGCGGACCCGGTCGACGAGGCGCCGGACGCGCCGTGGGCGGCGGCCGACGGAGGGTGGTGGGAGTCGTTGGAAGCCATGCGACGGGAGGTCAGGGAACGGGGAGGACGACGCAGCGACGGCGAGGGTATGCCGCGAGCGCCGCCGGAGCGGGGCTCGTATCATGACGGGCGTGACGAATCCGCACAACATCGTTTGGAGTCATGGTCTCGTCCAGCGGAGCGATCGCGAGCGGATCCTGAAGCATCGCGGCCTCACCGTCTGGATGACCGGACTGCCAGCGTCCGGGAAGAGCACGGTCGGCGTCCTCGTCGAGCGTCGGCTGATCGAGCGGGGGATGCTGGCCTACCGGGTTGATGGCGACAACCTGCGCCACGGGCTCAATCGCGGCCTCGGCTTCGCCGCCGAGGAGCGGGCCGAGAATGTCCGTCGGGCGGGCGAGGCATGCCTGCTTCTCGCCGACGCGAATGTGATCGCCGTAGCCTGCCTGGTCAGCCCCTATGTGCGCGACCGAGCGGCGGTGCGGGCCCGACACGAGGAACTCGGCGTGCCCTTCCTCGAGGTCTTCATCGATGTCCCCGTTTCCGTCGCCGAGAGCCGCGACCCGAAGGGCCACTACAAGAAGGCCCGCTCCGGCGCGATGACCGGCTTCACCGGCGTCGACGATCCCTACGAGCCGCCACCAGCCCCGGAGGTCGTCCTCCGGACGCACGAGCGCTCGGCTGACGAGTGCGCGGACGAACTCGCCGCGGCGATCGTGCGCGTAGCGATCGCTGAGACGGCGCCCCGTTCGCTCTGACCGTACAGCGGTCTGCACGATTCTGCCAGACTCAACGCAGGATACTGCACAAATCACCCAGAGAACCACAGAGGCACGGAGGGCACAGAGGATGCACAGAGAAGGCGAAAGCGGAGACAGGTTGCGCGTGCGTTGATGGAGTCGTGCCGGTGCCTCTGTGCCCTCTGAGCCTCTGTGGTTCTCTGGCGGAATAGTGCAGAAAGCTGAACGCAGAGGCGCAGAGCGGCACAGCTTTCTGCACGCTTCGCGTCGTTCATTCACCACATAGGGCGCAGGGTTCGGCGCAATTTGACCAGACTCACCACAGAGGGCACAAGATTCTGCACAATTTGACCAGACTCACCACAGAGGACACAGAGAGCACAGAGGGGGCACAGAGAGGGAAAAGAGCGTGTCGTGAGGTCGTGAGCGGCCATCCGGCTTCGATTCCAGCTTCGATTCCAGCTTCGATTCCAGCTTCGATTCATGGTCGATCTCAGACCTCTCCAGATGAGTGAGCGGGCAAACAAGCGAGCGAGAAGGAAATGCCCCTACGACGTGGCTCACGGAAGCTTCCGTTGCGTTCGACCCGGCTTTTCCGCTCTGTGCCCCCTCTGTGGCCTCTGTGTCCTCTGTGGTGCATTCACGACGCGAAGCGTGCAGAAAGGCCGCGTTGCCAGCGCAATCGGCGTGCGACGGGGCTCACCGGCTCGCGATGCCCGAGACGGGCTGCGGGGCGAGTCCGAGCGGATCGCACTCACCGGCGGCGAAACGATAGGCACCGTATCCGGCGATCATTGCCGCGTTGTCGATACACCAGCGCATCGGCGGAAGGCGTAGGTCAAGCCCGCGTGCCGCGGCGAGCTCGGTGAGTTCGCGGCGCAGCCTTGTGTTCGCACTCGCGCCGCCGCCGACGAGCAGGGTGCCGAGATGCGGGTGGCGATCGAGGGCGCGCTCGACGACCTTTATCACGCCGACCACGGCCGCTCGTTGAAAGCTCGCGGCGAGATCCGCCCGCGCGGCGTCGGTGAGATCCGCGGCGCTTCGCTGATAGACCGGCGGCTGGCCGCGCGGGGTCCCTCGGACGCGCCGTTCGGGCACGCCGCGCACCGCGTAGAGGAGCGCCGTCTTCAGGCCGCTGAAGCTGACATCAAGTCGTCGCTCGCCGTCGGCGTCGCGACCGAGCGCTGCGATCGGGAGTTCGATCGCGGTGTCGTTTCCCGACGCCGCGAGCCGATCGACGAGCGGTCCGCCCGGATAGCCCAAGCCAAGCATCGTCGCGGCCTTGTCGAAGGCCTCGCCGATGGCGTCATCGATGGTGCGGCCGAGGAGTTCGAGCCGCAGCGGATCGTGGACGAGGAAGAGACTCGTGTGCCCGCCCGAGACGACGAGGCCGAGGGCCGGAAAGCGACAGGGATCGCGATCGAGCAGACCGGCGAAAAGATGGGCGGCGACATGGTCGACGCCGATGAGCGGGCGTTCGAGCGACCATGCCAGCGCCTTCGCTGCGCTCGTGCCGACGAGAAGGGAGCCGATGAGCCCAGGCCGATGACCGACGGCGATCGCGTCGAGATCGCGATAGCCAAGGTGCGCGTCGTCGAGAGCCATGCGCATCACCGGCAGGATGCGCTCGACATGGGCGCGGCTGGCGATCTCCGGGACGACGCCCTTGTAGCGCTCGTGGAGCTCATGTTGCGTCGAGACCACATCCGAGAGGACCCGCACGCGACCTGCCTCGGCGCAGACGATCGCCGCCGCCGTCTCGTCACAGCTTGACTCGATGCCGAGGAGGATGCTTGGCCTACTTGACATCATCCGCGCGCCGTCCGGGCTGAGGGAGCGAGGTCGCCTCGTGGGCGGCGAGTTCGGCGATGCGGGCGTCGGTCAGCTCGAGTTCGCGCACCAGCCGATCGCGATAGCTTCGAATCCGCTGCAACTCATCGCTCACCGTTGCCTGTTCGCCCGGATCGTCGCCGACGCGCGGCCATGTTCCGTCGGCGAGGTAGGTCCGAAGGGCCGTGACCGCCCCGGCAAGCTGCAAGTCGCCGAGGCCCTCGGCAGCGGACTCCCCTGGAGCGGCGGCGATCCACGCCGGATCGGCCCATCGAGCTGGATCGGTCGGACGGCCGTCGGGAATCTCCCACGCCCGGCGGGCGATGAACATCGCTCGCTCCTGGTCGTCGGTCATCGGCAGATGAAAGCCCGCATCCGGGTCGACCCCCCAAGGCCGTTCCGCCTCCTCGGGGCGGTGCGAACGGGTGATGTTGCGGCCGCTTGGCAGGTAGTACCGGGCGGTGGTGAGCTTGATGGTGCCGCGATGGTCGGGGATCGGGAGAACATCCTGCACCGAGCCCTTCCCGAAGGTACGCGTCCCGAGCACCTTCGCCCGTCCGTTGTCCTGGAGCGCACCGGCGAGAATCTCGCTCGCCGAGGCGCTCCCTTCGTTGACGAGGAGGACCATCGGCATGTCGACATCGGTCGGATGCGGCGCCGCCGACCACGCCCGTCCCTTGCCGTCGCGGTCGCGCACGCTCACGATCGAGCCATGGGCAAGAAAGAGGTCGGCGATCTGAATCGCCGCACCGAGCGAGCCGCCGCCGTTGTATCGGAGGTCGACGACGAGGGCCCGAAGCCCGTCGCGGCGAAGGGCATCGAGCGAGGCGAGCATGTCGTCGGCGCTCGTCTCGGTGAACTGGGTGAGGCGCAGGTAGCCGATGCCGCGCTCGCGATCGAGGATGTGTTCCCAGCCGTCCGGCGTGCGCCGAAAGCCCTTCACGGTCTGCGTCTCGATGCGGGCCCGCACGATGGTCAGGCGATCCTCGCGGCCGTCGGAGTGGCGAACGGCGATGGTGACCGGCGTGCCCTCCTCGCCCAGGAGCATGTCGATGCACTCGTCGGCGCTCTTGCCGAGGGTGCTCTCGCCGTCGATCTCGAGGACCAGGTCTCCGGCGAGGACGCCGGCCCGCAGCGCCGGCGAATCCTCGAGCGGGGTCACGATGCGCAGGTAATTTTCGTGAATATCAATCTCGGCGCCGATGCCAACATATGTTCCGCGCATGGCCTTATCGAAATCGCGCTCCTCGGCCGGCGGAACATAGACGGTGTAGGGGTCACCCAGCGAGGCGACCATCGCCGCGAGCGCCGCCTCCTGCATCGCCCGGTCATCGGCGGGATCGATGAAGCGGCTGGCGAGCAGCAGTCGGGTCTCGATGATCGGATCGAACCAGCCGTAGTCGCGCGACGCCTCCGCGGCGCGGGTCCGTCCGGCGTTGCCGTCGGCGGCGCCCTGCTGCGCGTGGGCCGGGGCCGCGGAGGCGAGGGGGATGGTGAGCGACAGGCAGAGGCCGGCGAGAGGGAGGCGGGGGAGTGGCATGGCGGTCGGAATCGCGTCAGGAAGGGAAAATCGCCCGGGCAGGAGCGGGTGTTGTACCTACAATCAGGGTCTCGGCCGGTTCACGCGATTCCGCGACGGTCCCCCGAGCGCCGCCCACCCGATGAACATCAATCCCCGCGAAGACATGAATCTGCGGGCGGAGCGAGCGATCCTCGTCGCCGTCCGCCTCCCCGAAGGTCGGGCAGCAGCACCGGTCGACTACCAGGATCCCCTCGCGGAGCTCCGCGCTCTCGCCGACTCGGCGGGCGTCCGCACCATCGGCGAGCTGATCCAGAACCGCGAGAAGCCCCGCGGGAAGACCTACCTCGGCAAGGGCAAGGTCGACGAGCTCGCTGCGCTCGTGAAGGAGCTCGAGGCCACGCTCGTCGTCTTCGACAACGAGCTCTCGCCGAACCAGATCCAGGAGCTCGAGAAGGAACTCACCGCGCAGAAGGCCGCGGCCAAGATCATCGACCGAAGCGAGCTGATCCTCGACATCTTCGCCCATCGCGCGACGACGCGGCAGGCCCAGCTTCAGGTCGAGATCGCCCAGCTCGAATACACCGCCCCGCGGCTCAGGGCGATGTGGAGTCACCTCGGACAGGTGACCGGCGGCGCGCCGGTCGGCGTCGGCACGCGCGGTCCCGGCGAACAGCAGATCGAGATCGATCGGCGACTCGTGCAGAAGCGCCTGCTGCGGCTTCAGTCGGAGCTTGCCGAGGTGCAGGCGCGGAAGACCCGCGAGGTGCAGGAGCGTCGCGACCAGCACTTCACCGCGGGGCTCGTCGGCTACACGAACGCCGGAAAGAGTTCGCTCTTCAACGCCCTCACCGCGGGCGGCGCGTTCGCCAACGACCAACTCTTCGCCACGCTGCTCACCCGCGTCGAGCGATGGAATCTCGGAAAGGCCCGCGAGGGGGGCGAGGTCGACGGCGAACAGGACGGCAAGCTGGCGGGCGGCGCCAACATGGCCCTTCTGAGCGACACCGTCGGCTTCATCCGCGACCTGCCGCACCATCTCGTCGCGAGCTTCCGCTCGACGCTCGAGGACGCGATCTATTCGCATGTGCTCCTCATCGTGCTCGATGTCGCCGACCCGCAGGCTCCGAAGCAGCTCGCCGTCGTGCGGCAGGTGCTCGATGAGATCGGCGCGACCCAACAGCCGCGCATTCTCCTCCTGAACAAGTCGGACAAGCTCCGGGCGATGCCCCCCGAGGAGCAGGACGCGATGCGGACGATCGAGGAATGGCTCGCCCAGGAGGACGAGGCGATGGTCGTCTCCGCGGCGACCGGCGAGGGACTCGAGGAGCTGCGCCAGCGGGTCCTCGCGATCATGCTCGGCGAGCTGAAGGTCTGCGAGTTGCGATTGCCGATCGGACAGGGGAAGGCGATCGATTTCATCGAAAAGCGCCTCGATGTGCTCGAACGCTCCTACGACGAGGATGCGGTCGTCTTCCAGGCCCGCCTCGGGCGGCGACAGGCCGAGCAGATCGCCGCAGCGCCGGGGCTTCGCATCAACGGGCTGGTTCCGAGCGCGGCGATTCGCGAGCTCTTCGAACCGAAGGCCGACCGGCCCGCCCGTCGCGTTCCCCCGCATGAGCGTTTCGCCGGCGAGATGCCGGAGCTGCCCGCCGGACTCGGCGAGGACGCATAACGAACGCGATGGTGTATCGTTTCGACTCGTGAGGCGCTCGCTTCCGATTCGCTTGGTATTCCTTTCGATCGCGCCGCTGGTGCGGGTGTCGATCGCGCCGCCGGCGCGGGTGTCGATCGCGCCGCTGGCGCGGATATCGTGGATCGGCTGCGTCGCGATCCTTCTCCTCGCCGTCGGACGGTTCGGCGAGTTTGCCGCCGGCGGCGCGCAGGTCGTCGGTCCGCAGGCGACCGAGGAACTCACCACGATCCAGTCGGTCCTGCGCGTGCCGCGCGAAGAGGCCGCCCGCGGCCTGCGGGTTCGGGTGCAGGGCACGGTGACCTTCGTCCAGACTTCGACGCTCGATTTTTTCCTCCAGACGGGCGAACACGCGATTTGGGTCGCATCGACGGCGGGGGAGCGGCTCGAGCGCGGCGATGTCGTCGAGGTGCGCGGTGTCACCGCGGCCGGCGCGTTTGCGCCCGAACTACAGCCCGACGAGGATGGCGTGACCGTCGTCGGAAGCGACGCCCTGCCGAATCCCGCCTCGATCGAACAGTTGGCCTTCGCCAACGGCGAACATGATTGCCGGTTCGTGGCGATGACCGGCGTCGTGCGGCTGGTGACCGACGAGACGCATCATGTGCGGGTCACGCTGGCGACGGCGTTCGGCCGCGTGCCGGTGCTCGTTCCGCGCGAGACGGCGGATGGGCTCGGCGCTGCCCTCGTCGGCGCCCAGGTCGTCGCCCGCGGGGTCTGCTCGGTCGACTTCAATCGACGGGGCCAGATGACCGGCATGCGGATCTTCGCCCAGGAGAAGGATGATCTTCGCGTGCTCGCGCCGGCCCGCGAGTTCGTCGCTGTGCCGAGCGTCTCGATCGCCCGGCTCCTGACCTTTCGCTCGGTCGTCGATCGCAGCGGTCGAACCCGCACGAAAGGCATCGTGACGCTTCGCCGCGGCGACGGCAGTTTCTTCATGACCGGCGAAGGGGCGTCGGCTCTCGTTCGGCCGACCAGTCCCGTCGAGCTGCGCCCCGGTCAGGAGGTCGAGGTCATCGGCTTCGCCCGAGCCGATGCAGCGATCACCTCGATCGAGGATGCGATCGTGACCCGCGGGCCGAGCGGCGCGCGGCCCTTCGCCCGGCGCGTCGCCTCGGTGGGCGAGCTGACTGAGGATGTTCCGGGAGGCGATCTCGTGCGCATCGCCGGGCGCATCGAGGCGATTACGCAGCGCGAGCGCGAGACGATCATCATCGCCCGCCTTGATCCTCCGCCCGGCGCTACCGAGGAGGGCAGCGTGGCGAACGCTGATTCCGTGCTCGAACTGCGGCTCACCAACGCCGAGGCCGCCCGCTGGCCGGCGGAGGTCGAGGTCGGTGCCCGCATGACCGCAGTCGGGGTGAAGTGGCCGGTGGTCTCCGCGCTCGTCGGTGACGCCTGGCCGCTTGTCCTCGTCGATTCCGCCGACGACATCGAGATCGTCGAGGCGGCCCCGGTGCTGAGCCCGTCGCGCACGCTCTTTCTGATCGGCGTCGTCGCGCTCGGCGGCATCCTTCTCGCGGTCATCGCCCGAGCGCGCCTCGCCCAGAAGGAGCGGATCCAGCGGCGCCTCGAACTTGCCGTCGCCGAGCGGACCGCGGAACTCGAGGCGGCATCGCGGCGGATCGCCGCCTTCGATGCGGTACGGAGCCGCTTCGTCGCCCTCGCGAATCACGAGCTCCGTTCGCCGCTCATGGTGCTTCGCATGCGCGGTGAACTGCTCGGCAAGGAAGCCTCGCCGACGACGCGCGTCCACGGCAGCGACATCGTGCGCTGCGCGGATCGCATCTCGAACATCATCGACGAGTTTCTCGACAAGCCGCTCGAGCAGGGGCAGCCGCGGATCGCGACCGATCGGGTGAACCTCTCCGACCTCGCCCGCGCTGCGGTCGCCAGGGCCGAGCCGATGCTCAGGGCGAAAGGGCAGCGGATGGTGCTCGACGGAACGGTGCGCGGCGTGCCCGCGTGGGGCGACGCGCGACTCATCGGCGCGGTGCTCGACAACCTGCTTTCGAACGCCTCGAAGTTCTCCGCGTCGGGCACCGAGGTGCGCGTCTCGGTCCGGCAGAGCGAGGAGGGGAACATCTCGAGCGTCTCGGTGATCGATCAGGGGCCGGGGATTTCCGATGCCGATCAGGCGAAGCTCTTCCGTCGCGGCGTGCGCCTCGCGGCCCGTCCCACCGCCGGCGAGTCGAGCGAGGGCAACGGACTCGCCCTCGCCCACGAGCTTGCCATGGCGATGGCCGGACGCATCGTCTGCGTGAGCCGCCTTGGCGCCGGCGCTGAGTTTCGGATGGAGTTGCCCGGCGACGCGGGGCCGCGACGACCCTGGAGCGACGCGTGATGCGCGACGAGGTCATCGAACGGATTGCCGCCCACGCGGCGTGCCCCCGCTGCGGTCACGCCCAGTTGGGCGTCTTGAAGGCGGACGCCGACGCGTGGCCCGTTGCGAGCGTTTGCACCGAGTGCGGCCTGTCGATCGCGTGGCGAGCCTACTTCGAGGCGTTGCACGACGAACCGCGCTGGCTCGTCGAGCATGCACCGATGCGACGCTGGCCGCTCGCATGGCTCTGGTCCGTCGTGGCATCGATGCTCGCGATCCTCACCGGCCCGGCGGGTGCGCCCCTCTGGCGTCAGATGCGGCTCGAGCATGGTGTTCGACCCCTGCGCCTGGTGGCCTCGCTCGCGGTGCTGCTGGTTGTCCTCTGGTTCGCCGTCGCCCGCTCGATCGTCGCGCAGCATGGTTCCGGCTGGTGGGTCAACCTAGGGCCGTCGTTCGTTGGGGCGGCGCACCCAACGGGTCTGGTGACGGACTCGATCTACATCGAGGGCGGTCGAGGGCTCGGCTACGGACCGGACATCGATCCGCTGACCGTTCCGCCGGGTGTGTATGCCGAATTCACCTTCCGGCCACCGACGGCCTTCGACGAATGGATGGGTCGGCTTCCGATGGTCTTTCTGCCGTGGAGCAGTCGACCGCTCGGCGTCCGAGTGCACGCGGAGCTCACCGGACGCGTCACTCCGTCGCCAGCGGCTTGGCAGGGGGCCAGATGGCCGCTTGCCGAGACCGGCGGGCGCGGACCGCGGCTTCTGAGCGAGACGCAGATCGAACGGATGAACTTTCCGCTCGTCATCGCTCAGCAACCGTCCAACTACACGCCACGGGACACATGGCGGATCTGGTGGCAGGAACATGGGTACGGCGTCGTGTTCGCATCGCTCTACGGCGTCGGCGCGGCGCTCGCGTTCTGCCTCTTGCCGATCGCGCGGCGACGGGCGAAGGTCCGATGGGCCCACGCCGGGCGGGTCGGCGCCTATGGCATCCTTGGCCCGCTCCTCTTCGTCGGCCTTGTCGGAACGCTCATCGGTCATGTGCCGAATCGGGCGACGAGCGCTCCGCCGCCATTCGGAATCCCCCTCGGTTCGGTGATCGGCCACCACGGCCTCTTCCTCCTCGTTGTCGTGGTGAGCACCTTCCTCTGGTCCTGGGGCGCAGCGACGCGTTACCTGCGCATGGAGCGCGGATGGGCGGTCGCCGCGAGCGTCACGGCGATCGCCACGCTTGTGGCGATGGTGTCGGCCGCATGGGAGATCACCGGATGAGGATCGATGCGCTCGAGGCGTGAGGGTGGCGAATCACTCATCGTCTGATCGAAAGAAGATCTCCCGGTGCTCAAGCGCGTAGCGAATCCGCACGCTGAAGGGATCGGCGTTGGCTGCGTAGAGTCGCTCTTCGCACGCGTAGAAGGCCTTCTTGCTCTCTTCCTCGAGCGGGAGCGGGTAGGTGTCGAGCGGCACGCCTGGTGGGAAGCAGGCGATCGCTTCCTCGAAGCCTGTGGCCCACTCCTCCATGCCGAACACGCGAAATGCTCTCGGGACTTCCCGCACATCCTCGCCGGCGTTGCCGAAGTAGCCGTTCAGTCCGTCGATGTCGAGCCCGGCGTGGGCCTCAGCGGTGATGAGCCACGCTGCACGGGCGGGGTGGAGGAGTTCGAACGATGAGACTTCGCTCTGTCGCGTGCCAAGGCGTGCGCGGGCCTTGCCTTCCTCGCGGGAGATCGCGACGAGCAGGCTGCGCGTCGCCGCGTTGACGACATCGACTGCGGCGCGAATGCGCTCGCCCTCCGCCGCGTCGCCCTCCCACCGCTTCACGGTGATGGCCATGCGATCGAGGTCGACCTTGGCCGCATCGAGGAGGGCAATCGCATCGCGCAGCCGCTCCCACTCCGCCGCGTCGAGGCGATCGGCGGCGGCCACTTCGGTCGGGGGCTCGAGCGTCGGACGGGGCGGGCGACCGTCATCCTTGGCCCCGTTGCGGGCCCGCTCGCGTTGGCGGGCCGCTTCGCGGGCTCGGTTGAGCTCGTCCACCGTGGCGACACCGGGGGCGTTGCCCTTGGGTGGAGGGGATGTTCGCTCGCAACCAGCCATCGCCGCGAGGGCCAGAACGACCGTCAGGCCACGGGGGCGTGCGAACCAGTGAACGGGGCGATGCAGGCGGTGCATGGCGCGGCGGAGCGTACGGCACCTCACATCGAAACGGCGGAAAAGCAAGGCAATCTGTTGCGGAAAAGCAACAGGAGAGCGATAACGCGACGGAAGAAGCCGTCCCGCCGACGAAATCCTCTGCCCACATGAACTCGCCGGAGCAATCCGCCGATCAGTCACGCCGACGCTCTTCAGCCTTCCGGCTCGTCGCCGCGAGGTCCGCTGAAGAGCCCGGGGTCCCCCGACCACCTTCCCACGGAGGGGTTGGTTACCGGGGGGGATGAAAGAAGGATCGAGTTCATGCGCGAGCAGCCCTTCCTGTCCGACAAGGATGTGTTGACCACTGGAGAGGTGGCGAAGATCTGTAATGTCGCCAGCCGCACGGTGAGTAAGTGGTTCGACTCCGGACAGCTCAAGGGCTACCGGATCCCCGGCTCCAAGGATCGTCGGATTCCCGTCTCCAACCTGCTGGCGTTCATGCGCAAGCACAACATCCCGATGGACGGACTCATGTCCGGCAATCCGCGGGTGCTGGTCGTCGATGGCGACCGTGAGACGGGCGAGACGCTCAAGCGAGTCCTGGCTGAGCAGACCAACTACGATGTTCGGCTCGTCAACACGGCCTTCGCGGCTGGTGTCGAGTGCGAGCGATTTCGGCCGCATGTGATGCTCCTCGATGTGCATCTGGCGGAAGGCGAGGGGGCATCGCTCACCACGATGATCCGCTCGAATGAGGATCTTCAGATCACCCGCATCCTCGGGATGAGCGGGAAGATCACCGACGGCCAGGCGACGCAGCTTCTGGGCCGAGGCTTCGATGGGATTCTCCGCAAGCCCTTCAGCGTGCGGCAGGTCATCGAAGCGATTGAGGGCGTTCACGCGGTTGTGTGACGCTCCGCGTCCCACCCCGCTGAGGGGCGTCCACGCGGTTGTGTGACGCACCGCCAGCCTCCTGACAAGCACACCCCTGGGGAGGTGGTCCTCTCGACCGCCCCTCAGTTCAAGACCGGTCACTGACCGCTTCGCTGCGACCTCACGGTAGCATGCGAGGCGGTCATGACTTGGCTTACCGCATTGATCACCTTCTCGGGCGGCGCGCTCGGCGCGCTCCTGCGCGTGGCGGTCATGACGCTCTGGGCGCGGCTCGCCGCCGGGCGGGCGGAGCGCTACGCCTGGGTCGGCCTTCTCTGCGTCAACTGCTCCGGATGCGTCGCCCTCGGCGCGATCGAGGTCGCGATTCAGCGACAGGGCGGCCTTCTCGGACTCTCGCCGGACTTTGCCCGTTGGCTGCTCACCGTCGGACTGCTCGGCGGCTACACGAGCTACAGCGCCATCAGCGTCTTCGGTGATCGCCTCTGGCGAAGCGGTCGCCGTTGGGAGGCGGTCGGGCAGGTAGCGATCTCACTCGCCCTCGGCGTGCCGGCCATTCATCTGGGCGTTCTCCTCGGACAGTCGCTCGTCGGAGGTGGACCATGAGCCGAGCGACGACGCCGACGGCAGCGCCGCACCGCTCGCCCGCTTCGCTGATATGTGCCATCGCCCTTGGCGGCGGCGTCGGTGCCCTCGCACGAGGCGTGTTCCTGGCCGAGCTGACCGCGCAGGGGGCCCCGCCGATCCTCCTGATCAGTTCGATCAACCTCTTCGGGGGAATCCTCGCCGGACATCTCGTCGAGCGCTGGACGCGCCGCGGTCTCCTGCGCTCGCGGCGATTCGCCTTCGCCGTGCCGGGGTTCTGCGGCGGGTTCACGACCTTCTCGACCTTCGCCGGGCAAATCGCCGGTTTCCTGAGCGGTGGTGGTGGTTCCGCCGGCGGTCCCGATCTTCTCGCGGCGGGCGTCAGCCTCGCCATGGGCCTCGCCATCGGCGTCGCCGCAGGGCGGATCGGCAGCGCCGGTGCGTCCTTCAGTCGGTAGGCCGCGACGCTGCTACTCTCCGCATCCCGTGCGCGTCACGCTCGCTCAACTGAATCCGACGGTCGGCGATCTCGCCGGCAACAGCGCCCTCATCGCTCAGGCGATCGAAGCCGCCGAGCGCGATGGGGCGGATCTCCTCATCACGCCTGAGCTCGCGGTCCTCGGCTATCCGCCGCGCGACCTCCTGCTGCGTGCGGGAGTCGCGGAGGCCTCACGGGCGGCGGTCGACGCGCTCGCCGAGATGACCAAGCGCGTGACGGCGCTCATCGGCTTCGCCGAACCCTGGTCATCGGGAACGCGACCCTGCCGCAATGCCGTGGCGATCTGTCGCAACGGCCGCGTCGAGCGCGTCTACGCGAAGCGACTGCTGCCGACCTACGATGTGTTCGACGAGGCTCGCTACTTCCAGCCTGGCCAGGAGACCGTCGTTATCGAGGTCGCCGGCGAGCGCGTCGGCGTCCTCGTCTGCGAGGATCTTTGGCGGGCGAGCGATGTCGCACGCGGCCCGCGCTACGAAGCCGATCCGGTCACCGACGCGCTGGTGCAGGGGGCCAAGACCCTCGCGGTGCTCTCGGCGTCACCCTTCGTCAGCGGCAAGGAACGCCAGCACCACGAGCGGCTGATGGGACTTGCCCGTCGTGGGGTGAGGGTCCTCTCGGTGAATCAGGTCGGCGGCAACGACGATCTCATCTTCGACGGTCGCTCCCGGGCATACGCGGCGGGCGGCGCTGTCGTCGCCCGGCTCGCGGCGTTCGAGTCCGAGACGCGCACCGTCGAGTGCGCGGAGCGCGTGACGCTCGCGCCGACCGAGGAACACGAGCTCGACGAGACGATCCACGCGCTCACCCTCGGCATCCGTGACTATCTGCGAAAGACTGGCCATCGCTCGGCGGTGCTCGGCCTCTCGGGCGGCATCGACTCGGCGCTCGTCGCGGCGCTCGCCGCGCGGGCGATCGGTCCGGCGCAGGTCACCGGACTGCTCATGCCGAGTCGCTACTCCTCGCCCGGGTCGATCGGCGATGCCCTCGACAGCGCTCGGCGCCTCGGGCTCGCAGCCGCGCCGACGGTGGCGATCGAGCCGGCCCACGCAGCGATTGAGGCGATGCTCGCATCGACGCTCGGCGGCCTCACGACCGCCGACGGTCGGCCGCTTCGCTTCGACGGCTTGCCCGACGAAAACATCCAAAGCCGCCTGCGCGGCCTGCTGGTGATGGCCCATTCGAACGCGACCGGCGCGATCGTGCTCACCACCGGCAACAAAAGCGAATATGCAACGGGCTACGCGACCCTCTACGGCGACATGAACGGCGGACTCGCGCCGATCGGCGACCTCCTGAAGACCGAGGTCTACGCGATCGCGCGGCGGCTGAACGAGGATCCCGGGCGCTTCGGCTTCGCTCGTCCGCCGATCCCCGAGGCCTCGATCACGAAGGCGCCCTCGGCCGAACTTCGGCCGGACCAGACCGATCAGGATTCGCTGCCGCCCTACGAGGTGCTCGACGCGATCGTCCGGGCCCGCGTCGAGGGCGAGCAAGACATCGACGGCGTCATGCGCGAGGCCGGCGTCGATCGCCCGACCGCGGAGCGCTGGTGCCGGCTCATCGACCGGATGCAATATAAGCGTGATCAGGCAGCGATTATCTTGAAACGAACGCCACGGGCCTTCGGCCGAGGCCGCCCGATGCCAATCGCGTCCCGCACCAACGCGTGACGCCGCGCCCTCGCCCAGAGAACCACAGAGGCACAGAGGGCACAGAGGCAGCACAGAGAAGGCAACGGAAAGAGGGAACTCGTCGCACACACTCGTAGGCGCAGCGTGAACTTGACTTGGGTCGGGACTTCTCACTGGGCCCATCGCCTGCGCTCCTCAAGCCCCTCTGGCATCGGCATGACTTCATCAACGCACGCGCAACCTGTCTCCTCCTTTTGCCTTCTCTGTGCGCCCTCTGTGCTCGCCCATTTCGGGTTGGGCCTCTGTGGTTCTCTGGCGGAAGAGTGCAGAAAGCTGTGCCTTCTGTTTTTCCGGCTCGCTCCGCTCTGCCCGGGCACGAGCTTCACGACCCCGCGGCGAGCTCGATTGCCGATGCGATGTTCTCTGCGTTCAGCGAGCCGATCACCACGCTGGTCACCGCCGGCGCTGCGAGGGCGAAGGGGATTGCCTCGCTCGCGGGAATGAGTCCGCTCGCCAGGGCCTTCTTGACGAGGACGCCCACGCCTGCGCTTGCGGCGTTCTCGAGCGTCGGTCGGTGGCTCGTGTCGAGCGGGTGATATTCGACCATGAGGGCGTCGTAGCCTTCGGCGATCGCCAGCCTGAAAGCCTCGTGCGTGTAGCCGGAGAAGCCCATCGTTCGGATCACGCCGCGCTCGCGGAGATCGCGCAGGGCATCGGTCACCGGTGTGTCGCGCAGCACCGCGGCGTCCTCGCGCGGGGCGTGGACGACAAGGCAATCGATGCGGTCGGTGCGGAGCGCCGCAAGGCTCGCGGTGACGCTCCGCGTGATCGCTTCAACCGAAAAGTCGTAGGTCGATCGGCCATCCTCGAAGCGCTCGCCGACCTTGGTCGAGATCCGGACGCGCTCGCGCAGTCCGTGCCGCTCGAGGGCGCTACCGACCCGCGCTTCGCTCGATCCGTAGGCCGGCGCCGTGTCGATGAGCGTGACGCCAAGATCCACGACGCGGGCGATGAGCGCGTCGGCTTCGGCATCGCTCGGAAGGGCATATGCCTCGGCGTACTTCGTCCCCTGGTTACGACCGATCTTGAACGCCCCGAAGCCGATCGGCGAGAGGAGCATGTCGCTGCGACCGAGTCTGCGCGGCGTCATGGGCGGGCCCTCGCCGGATCGAAACGCATCGACTCCCACGGCGGCAGTCCGATCCTCGGACGAGGACCGTCGACCGAGCGCGGGCCGCTCGGTTCGATCGATCGGTGCCGCAGGGCATCGACGATGAGCTCCGCTGCCCGCGGTGCAAGGGCGAGCTTCGTCGGCCAGATCGTGAGGATGCTGGCGTCGTCTTCGACGAGCTGGGCATCGTCAGGGCGGAGTCCAGCCTGTGTCGCCCGCTCCGCGCGATCAATGCGATAGGTTCCCCACTCCGTCGCGCTGAGATCGACGCCTGGAAGAACGGCGCGGACTTCGTCGATCGCCCGGGCGACCAAGGCCTCTGGCGTCCGTGCGACGCCCTCCTCGGCGAGCTGGCCGCCGAGCTGCCAGACGAGTCGGCCGGCGCTATCGGTCGAGGTCGTGATGGTCACGCGCGTCGCTGCGCCGTCAACGCAGTGGCCATGGAGCTCAGCCGGCGCGTTGCGCACCACCGCCATGTGCAACGGGCGTCGCTGCATGAGAGCGGGGGAGAGGCCGAGCTCGGCGCGAAGGGACTCGTTCCAGGCGCCGGCGGCGAGGATGATCGAACGGGCGCGGAGGCAGAGTCGCTCGTGTGGCCCGAGCGGAATCTCCGCCCGTACGCTCGCTCCTTCACGGGTGAGCGTGAGGCCGCCGGCGTTGGGGAGGCCTGGTGCAGCGATGAGGCGGTCGGCGTGATGGGCGGCGAAACTCCGGACAAGCGAGAGCGTGTCGAGGACCGGCTCGTCGACGCGATAGACCGTTCCCGGCACGCCGCGGAGGATCGAAGGCCGCTCAGCGACCGATGCCTCGACGGGCACCGAGCGCAGCCCGCTGCGAGCTCCGAGCAGTCCGAGCTTCGAACGCAGGCTCTCGCTCCGCCAGAGCCAAGTCGAAGGGCTGCGGACCGACACCGACGAGAGATCCGGTCGGAGGTTCCCGGCAAGTGACTGCCGCCACCGCTCGGGCATCGCGCTCACCGCCTCGGCGCTTCGATGGAAGAGGCCGCGCAGCGTGTATTTCAGCCCGCCATGGATGATCCCCTGGCTTGCAAGCGTCTGCCCAGCGCCGAGGGCACCGGGTTCGAGCAGGGCGACCGCGAAGCCCCGTTCGTCGAGGGCATCGAGCGTCCAGAGCCCGGCGATGCCGCCGCCGATGATGAGGGCGTCAAGATTGTGGCTGGCGTCGGTCCCCATGGCCCCAGTGCGTACCCGTCAGGCTGGACACGGGCCACGACTTGCATCGCGCGGCCCAGCCATGAAGCGTACCGGAAAGCCGTCGGAACCAGACGCGGGTTGGGCTTGGTGTTCGTCGGCCGAGCTGCGGGCCTCGTTCGGAACCGGGCTCCGCTCGCGGCTCATTGCTTCGTCGCGCTCTCGTTGGGTGCTGTGATTCTCCGCAGCATGGACGGATTCTCGATCACGATGTCGGGGCCGATCCATACCGAGGCCAGAGTCGGGGACAGCTCGGCAGCATGGACCGATGGCCGCAGGATGATGTCGACCCTCGTCGCATCGAGGTCGAGAATGTCCCGGCCGATGCCGTAGCCGGAGGTCGCGCCCGACGCGAACCAGATCGATCCGATGTTGATCTCGCGCCCGGCATGCGAACCGTCGCGTGGCCGCAGAAGCACCTCAAGGCCCAGATCCGCGGGCGAATGTCGTACGCCGATCATCAGGTCGATCAAGCGTTGGTCGGAGAGCTCCAGTCGGTCGACCGAGAGAGAGGAAGCGATCGCCGAGGACAGCGAATCATCGCGAACGACGCGCAGCGAGGGCTCGTCGGTGTCGACGATCTCGATGTCGCCCTCGAACTCGCGCACGATCGATCCGATGAGCTTCTCCTCCGCGTTGGCGGTCACGACATCGAGCTCGTAGCGCATGCTGAGCCGTGCCTTCCCGATCCGATCGGGCATCGGAAGGCTCATCGTCCATCCCGAGTGCCCGCCGCGCGTCATCGAGGCGGTCGATTCACCGCCCCAGGTTCGGGGCATGTCGACGCCATCGATCGACGCTCCCGCGAGTCGCGAGCGAATCCGAATCGTTGGGATGGGCAGCCCGTCCGCGACCGAAGTGCCCTTGATCACGAGTTGAACGGGAAGTTCGCGCCCCGCCCGCACCCGTGTGCGCGGCGACCACGAGATGTCGGTCGCCCGCTCGACATAGGCCATCCACGCCGCATCGTCGACCAGCGACTGGAGCCGTGCGCGTTCGTAGAAGGTACTGAAGCCCGGGTTCCAGGCGATCGTCGGATCGGCGAGCATCGCAGTGAGGTCGTCCGCGACCGCTTGAGCCTCCGCGGTCGTCATCGAGCGCGTGCTGCCGAGGAGCCGCTGATCGAACTCGGCGCCGATCGCCGCTGCGCGGGCCGATCCTACGAAGCCGAGTTCTGTCCGCAGCCACCAGACCGGAGCGATCTCGATGAGGTTGACTCGCGAGATGGCGACTCCACCGAACATCACGATCGGAAACGCGCCGAGTAGGAAGACGATCGTCCCGACCACGATGCGCCATGGCCGGCGCATCGCCCGAATGCGCGTGGACTTCGGCTCACTCAAATCCCGTCCGCACTCCGGGCACGCGCCGTGCGGATCGATCCCCCGGAGTTCGAACTGGCAGGTCGCGCACTCGACGATCCCGCCGACCGGTCGCCAGCGCCAGCCGGAGACGACCAGCCACGCGCCCAGGAGCGCGACGCACAGCGATGGAACCAGAAACGCGAGGAGTCCGAGCATGGGCTGGAACGAGGATCACTTCGTTTCGTTCAGAGCGTGACTGTCGTGCTTGATGAAGGCTACTTGGCCGACTTGAGCTCGACGAGGGCCTCAGCGAAGGCCTTTCCGATGGGGCCGAGGATCTTGGCGGAGCCGAGGTAGTGATAGCCGCCGTTCGATACGCCGAGGTTCAGCCGCTTCAACTCCTCCGGCTTGAATTCCTTCTCGAGGGCCTTCTGGCGGGCGTCCTGCTTCTCCGGCTCGGAGGGCGTCGGGTTGGCCTCGCGGAACGCCTGCTCGAGCTTCTCGTAGACCCGCTCTCTCCGCTCGGCGAGCGCCGCCAGTTCGTCGTCCCAGAATGGTGCGGTCTCGACCGCGACGACATTCCCCTTGAACTCATCGAGCGCGATCGGTTTCCGCTGCGCGTCGCGGAAGTGCCTCATCGATCCCTGCGTATTGCCCTTCAGGCCATCGATGCCCATGACGCCGATGACGAAGGGCAGATTCGGGGCCGAGAGGTCCTTCCGCACATCGCGGATGAAGTGGACAAGCAGCTCGGCGTAGAGGTCGTAGCCGCCGGCACGGTCCTGATTGGGATAGACCCCTCCGTCAACGAGGTCGTTGAATCCTTGGAACCAAACGAATCCGGCCAATTCATATCCCTGCTTCTCGTCATAGTCGGGCACGACGCGCTTGATATCCGCGAGAACCTTCTTCACATGCCCAATCATCTCGCGGTAGTACACGCCAGTTGCGGCGGCCTTCTCGGCAAAAAACGCGGGCCGATCCTCGAGCTTCGGAACGCCGTGTGCGCCCTGGGGATGCTCGTCCCAGAGGGCCTGCGTTTCCTTTGCCAAGACGAAGGGACCGCCACTCGGCGAACGGAAGTCGGTGTGCAGGCTGCGACCGCCCCACGAGGTCTTGATGATCAGGACTGGCTCGTTCAGGAGCTTCTCCATCGTGATGCCGAAGGTGAATTCGGGCCCGATGTTGTCCTCACCACCCGCACCGAACCCGGCGGTGAGCTTGCCTTTCTGTTCGCTGAGGTCGTCCCAGGCGTTGCCGAGGCAGCCGACCGAGGTGATCCACACCCTCTCGCACACCTTCGGCTTGCCAGCCTCATCCCGCATGTCCTTCAGCAGCGGGGCGGTCTTCGGGTCGCTGGCGAGGTCGTCGAAGGTGGAGACCTTCGCGTGCCCCTGCATGTTCGACTGACCAGCGAGGATGAACACCTTGAGCGGTTTGGCCGGGGTTGCGCCTTGATCGGCCTGCGCGGGCGAGAGCAACGCATGGCTGAGAAGTACGAGGCTCGCGAGAAGAAGCAGCCAAGGTCGCGTGGTCATCGTTTGGTCCTTGAGGACGGGATTCAGGTTGGGCTTCAGGTTGGGCTTCAGGGTCGGCTTCAGGGTGGGGCTCCGTCCTTCGTGCCGCCTGGGTTGGCGGACGACGGCACACCTGACCGCGCAGCGATCGAGCGAGGGATCGAAGCTTCGAGCCGAGTCTAACACTACAGCGCCCCTTCGGTCCTGCTGCGGCCGAGCGGAGGCCCTCGCTGGCTGCGTCGATGCTTGATTTCGCCTCTCGATGTATCACTGCGGATACACCTTCGAGGCGAAAGCGCTGCACACCGACGATCGAAAGGAGCGGCAGCTATCCGGGCGTCAGACGCGGCTCCCATGCAGAGCGGCCGCGCGTCGCATGCAGCAGCGGGGGGCTGTCGAGTTCGCGTCGAGTTCGCGTCTGGGTTCGCGTCTGGGTTCGCGTCTGGGCTGCGGGTGTCGACGCGGTTCGCCAACGGCGGACGGTGGCTTGCCCACCAACTCTTCAGAATGTCTTCAGAATGTGGCTGTCCAAAGTGGGCACCGGTGGGGCGCCGCGCCGGCCGTCGGGCCGGCGCTCGCCCACGCAGGACGCGGAGGACGTGCCGCATCGGAGCCACGCTTCCGCCAAACGACCATCGGCGGGACGGAGCCATCGCTCTGTCCCGCCGACGTGTCGCTCCCTTCGGAGATGCCGCGTCTCCATCACCCAGGTCCGCTGCCTTCGTCGCGGACCTGGCGACTTAGGGGCACGCGCCCCACGCGCCGAGCAGGATCGCGAGATCGTCCGAAAGCACCGTCCCGTTGGCGTTGAAGTCAGCGCTGCCCGGCCCGCCCCACTGGCCGAGCAGGATGGCAAGGTCGTCCGCACCGACCGAGCCGTTCAGGTTCAGGTCGCCCAGGCACACCGGCCCGCAGGCGCCGGTCTGCGTGACCTGAAGCGTCGCGGTGCCCATCTGGCCGTCGAAAGAGCCGAGCTCGATCACGTACCGCTCGCCGCAGGTCGTCGGGAAGCTGAGCTGGGCATAGATGCCGCAGGCCGAGCCGTCGTCGTTGCATGCGAGCAAGGTCAGGTCGCCGCAGGAGCCGGAGTACGCCGCGAGACGCGTATCGAAGCTCGGGGCCGGGGCGCAGGTGGCGATCGTCGCGATGCCGTCGGCAGTCGCCTCGTAGGTGAAGAATGCGCTGCTGTAGAGCGCGACGCCGAAGCCCTCGTTGCATTCGGGCGGCAACATGGTCGCACCGGCCATCCCGATCGTGCTCACGGCGTTCGCGCCGAGGGAGAGCGGAGCGGCCCCCTCGCAGACATCAGGATTGAAGCCCTCCTGCGTGATCGAGAGGGTGCCCGAGCCCGGGCCGAAGTAGTCCGGGTTGTTGCCCAGGACGATCGTGTACGACTGCCCCACGACGGTCTCGAAGGTGAGCTTCGAGCTGAACGAGTGGCAGCCGTCGCCGTCGTCGTTGCAGGCGATCCAGTTCGGAGCCGCGCAGGAGCCGGTGAAGACGCCGAGTCGCGAATCGAAGTTGACCAATCCGCAGGTCGACACCGTCGCGCTCCCGGTCAGGCCCGCGACATAGGTGAAGAAGACATCGTTGGCGATGACCATCGGGGTCTCGCTGCCGCATCCAGCGGGGGTGACGGTCGAACCGGTCGCACCGAGGGTCGTCACTGGGTGCTCACCCACGGAGACCTGCGTCGCTCCGGCGCAAAGGTCGTTGCAGAGCGGGCTCTGCTGGAAGATGTTCAGGGTCCACGCGCCGACCGAACCGTCGGCCGAACCGATCGCGATGGTGTAGGTCTCACCGCAGGTCGCGATGAAGCCGAGCGCCGAGAGGGAGCCGCAGGCGTTGTCGTTGCAGGCGATCCACTGCGGGTCGGCGCAGCTGCCGGCGAAGACGGCGAGGCGCGAGTCGACCGGGACGTCCAGCGTCCCGCACGTCGAGACTTGCACGGGCCCGCTGGCCGGCGCGGTCCACGTCCAGAAGACCCCCTTGTGAATCGTCGAGTCGCCGCCGAGCCCACAGGACTGCGGGAGCACGATGTCGCTGGCCCATTCGTACCAGTTCGCCACGTTGTTGTCGCCCTGGACGACGGGGAAGGCGTGGTCACACGTGTCAATCGGGAAGCAGCCACCGGTCTGCGTCAGCAGAATCGATCCCTCGCCCGTCTCTTCGGGGAAGACGGACCCCAGCACGATCGTGTACGTCTCGCCGCAGACGGTCGGAAACTCCATCACCGCATGCGTGCCGCATGCGTCGTCGTTGCAGCCCACGAAGACGGGGTTCGCGCACGAGCCGGTGAAGGCCGCGAGGACCGAGTTGAAGGGCACGGTGCCGCAGGTGCTCACCTTCGCCGTGCCGTTCGCCGTCGCCACATATCGATAGAAGACGTCGTTGTAGATCGACGGCACGGTCGTTCCCGTGCAACTTTCGGGGCCCGCACTCACCCCGGTGGCACCCACGTTCGAGATGGCGGTGCTTCCTTCGGTGATGGTGATCGCGGACGCGCACTCGTCGTTCGTCGGAGTGACCTGCATTCGCTTCAACATGACGAGCCCATGAAGGCTGCCCGCATCGGGCCCGACGCCGTTGAGCGAGGAGGACGTGTTGATCGTCAGCGTGTAGACCCCGTTCGTGAGCTGTAGGTTCTGGTTCCACTCCCAATTGTCGGCGTAGGTGATGTTCACCCCCGGCCCGATCAGGTTGACGGTGCCGCTCGAGAAGACGTTCTCCAGCCAACCGGAGAGCAAGAAGGGAACCCACTCGCCGTCCGGAACGCCGCTGACGCCGATCGAGATCTGCACGTAGTCCTTGGCCTCGCAACTACCGGGGTTCGCACCCAGACCGACGCCCATCGCGATCGAGGCGAAGAACCCCTCCGTCGAGTTGCCCGGCCCGATACCGAGCCAGCTCGACTCGACGTCGAGGTACGCGGAGGAGCCGCCCGTTTGCCCCACGAGAGCGATGTCGACCGGCGTGTACGCGATCCGGGGTGTAATCGAGTAGGACTGGGTGTCTGTCGGGTTGAAGGGGGCCGACGTGACGATTGACCCGCTCCTGTTGTCGGCGAGCGCCGTCACCGTCTGGGCCTCCGTCGGGGTGGTGATTGCGAGGCTGGTCGCCAGCCAAGCCAGTCCAAGGAACATGGTCGCCTTCGGGTTCATCGCTGCCGATCCTTCTTCCGGGTGCTCCGCATCGTCCTGGCGTCAAGACCCACCATGGGCCCGCTCGGGACGAGGCGTTCCGTCGGATCAGCCTCAGGAGTCCCGCAGGGACCGACATCGAAATGGCGATTTCCCTCACGATCGGGCGGACGCTCGCCACAGGCGATAGATCCCGTTGCTTCCGCCGCTCACCAGCAGCTCACCCGAGGGGGAAAAGCGCAGGGCCCAGAGGTAGCCACCGGGGCCCTCGAGCCCGACCACCTCCTCCCATCGTTCGGTGTCCCAGACCCGCAGGACCCCGTCGCGCCCCCCAGTCACGAGGCGCCGTCCGTCGGGGGTGAATGCGATCGAGAAGAGGTGCGCTGCGTGGCCAGGCAGCCGAGCGATCGGCTCGCCCGTCCACGCGTCGCGCACGGTCACGTCGCGAATGAGGCCGGGAGCGACGCCAGGCTCGAGTTCGGCGACGGCAACGACCGCGCGCCCATCGGGCAACTCGCCCAGCGCGCAGGCGGCGCCGAGACCGTAGGGAACCGAGTGCAGGAGCGCGCCGGTCGTGGCGTCGATCACATGGAAGAGCTGATGCTCCTCGTCGATCATGTCGCGCACCGCAAGCAATCGGCCGTCGCGGGTCGAGCTCATTCCCGGGCTCGCACAGCGCGGCAGCGGCAGCGTGAGCGGTGCGTTGGACGGCAGCCGCCGAAGCCTGGCGACGGGCGATCCCTCGCCGACCTGGAGCCCGAGGGCCTCGCCCTCGATGGTGTACCCGACCTCGCGCATCGCGTCGCTTCCCCGCCACGATTCCTCGAGCGAGGTGCCCTTCCGCGTCCGGATCCGGGGCACGCCGTCCGACTCGACCGTGATCACCGCAGAACCGTCGGGACTGCACGCGATCGCCGCCGGCATGCGCTCCTCGTCGCTCCACGCGGGCGACTCGGCCAGCAGCGTCGGCGTGCGCGTCCTCGCGTCCCAGACCCGCGCGACGGACCAGAAGTTCGCCGCCGCGATCGTGTCGCCGCGAGCGTCGACGTCAATCTGCCCGAACGCGCTGCGGACGACTATCAGCTCGCCGAGCAGTTCGCCCCGTCCGATCGGCCAGGCGCGCAGCGTTTCGTCGTGCGACGCGGAGACGATCCAGCGCCCGTCCGCCGAAATGTCGGCCACCTGCACCTCGTCGGTGTGGCCGACGAGCATCGACACCAGCGAGAGTCCGGCGGGAACGCGGGTCACCGACCAGAGGCCGATCGTCCCCTCCTGCGAGGCTGTGACAAGCGTCGAATCGTCGGGCGAGAAGCGAACCGACTGGACGCCCTCGCTGTGGCGTCGCTCCACTTCGAGCAGGGTGCCGTCGATCGCGAAGAGACAGAGGACCGAGCCCTGGCTGCCCGTCGCGACGCGGGTACCGTCGTGGCTGAACGCGATGGCGCGAACGCCGCGCTCGTCACCGAGGGGCGTCACCCGACCGCTGTCGGGTCGCCAGAGAATCGGCGAGCCATCGGGGCCGGCGCCGATGCCGACATCGCCGCGATCGCTGACGGCGAGCGCTCCGTCCATGCCCGGATCGCAGCGGACCGCGATCGTCGCCGACGCTCCCGTCGCCGCGGTGCGGCACCAGCAGAGCCCGGTGCCGTCGGGACGGAGCAGCAACGCGGCGATCGTCCTCCCGTCGGAGCTGGTGGCCGCGACCTCGAGCGTCAAGCCACGCGCATCACCCAAGCCATCGATCGGGACGGCCTCTGTCGAGAGGAGCTGCCCTGCCGCGTCGCGACGGCGGAGGAGAAGCTCCAGCGGCTTCGACAGGTCGCTCCAGAGTTCGACCCGTCGCCCTTGGTCCGTGACGAGGAGTCGGGCGCTCGCGGGCGAACTCACCGAAGCGCCGTCGCTCGGCCGCGGTGAAGCGCACGCGGCGGGCCAGTCAGCGGGCAACGCTACCGCCCCGACGGCCATCACCGTCCACGCGGTCAGGTTCGCCTCGGTCTGCTTGATCGGAATGCGATCGACAAACGCCGCGGACGCTCGGGCGGCGCTCTGGTCGAGGCGCCCGACGAGGTATCGCCACTCCCAGCCGCGCAGTCCCTCGGGAGTCGCCTCGAGATGTTGCCGGGCGGAGCGAACGTCGTGGTTGGCGAGGGCAGCGCTCGCCGCGGCGATGCCGGCGCGATAGCTCGTCCACTCGGCGTTCCGCCGTGCGTCGCTCTCGCGGATCGCGAAGGCGACCGCGACGATCACGCCGACGATCAGGGCAACGAACGTCGACGTCACGCTCCACACCACCCCCCGATGGCGGCGCGCGAATCGGCGCACACGCTCGATTCGGGTCGTCGGCCGCGCGTGAATCGGCTCGTCGGCCAGGAAGCGGCGCAGGTCGGAGGCGAGTGCGGCGGCGCTCGGATAGCGTCGATCGGCATCCTTCTCGATCGCCTTCGCGACGATCGTCTCGAGATCGCCGCGAAGTCGCCGGTCGACAGCGCCGAGCCGCGTCGGCTCGTCGTCGCGCACGATGCGTGCCGCATCGGCGATCGGCCGCTCGCGCACGTCGAGCGGCAGTCGGCCGGTGAGGAGTTCGAAGAGGATCACGCCGATCGCATAGACATCGGTGCGGGCGTCGATCGAGGCGGCGCGGCCTCCCCACTGCTCGGGGCTCATGTACGCGATGGTGCCGAGGATCTGTCCGGTCGAGGTCGCAACCGTCGCCGCAGGCTCGGGAGTCCGATGCTGATCGCTCGTGACCAGTCGCGCGATCCCGAAGTCGAGGATCTTCGGCTGCGCAGCGTCCGCGTCGCCGACCACGACGATGATGTTCGCCGGCTTCAGGTCGCGGTGGATCACGCCGCGCTCATGGGCGTGCTGTACGGCATCGCAGACCGCGACGAGCAGGCGGACGACGGTACGGGGATCGCCACCGCGATCGCGCACATACGCATCGAGCGTCGGCCCCGGCACGAGCTCCATGGCGATGTAGGGGACGAGCGCGCCACCGGAATCCTCGTCGACGACGCTGCCGGCCTCGTAGACCTGGGCGATGCCGACGTGCTGCAGGCGGGCGAGCGTGTCGGTCTCGCGGCGGAAGCGACGGACCAGCTCGCGCGAGACCATCTCGCTCCGCATGACCTTGAGGGCGACCGCCCGCTTGGGATGCTCCTGCTCGGCCGCGTAGACGACGCCCATGCCTCCCGAGCCGAGCACGCTCAGGAGCCGAAAGCGGCCGAACGCACGGGGCAGGCGGCGAGAGACTCCTCCGATGTCCTCGCCCACGTCGAGCGCGTGGAGATGCGCTTCACCCAAGAACTCGTCCGCCCGTTCCGCGGCGGCCGCGACCTCGAGGAGGCGTCGCACCCGTGCGCCGAGGGCAGGGTCGTCGGCACAGCGCTCGCGAAGCAGTGCCTCGCGGGCGTCGGGCGCGAGGTCCACGAGCTCATCGAATAGGGCACGCTCGCGTGAGGAGGAGTGGTCGCTCATGCGCAGCGGCTCCGGGCGTCAGCCCGCATCACCCTCGGTGTCGGCGCGGGTGGCGACGAGCGTCGCGACGCCCGAGAGCCCCTGCTCCGAGCGGAGCGCATCGTAGAGCCACGTCCGCGCGAAGCGCCAGTCGCGCTCGACCGTTCGCTCGGTGACGCCGAGCGTCTCGGCGACCTGCTCCACCGAGAGGCCGGCAAAGAAGCGGAGAAAGACCACGTCATGAGCGCGGGGTTCGACGGCCCGAAGTCGAGGCAGCGCGTCTTCCAAGGCGAGCATCGTCGAGCGGCCGAGATCACCTTCGGTTGAGGCGACCATGTCGCGCGCACCGCGCTCGGCGCCGGCACGCTGGTCGGCGCGTCGCGCCCGCTCGCAGAGGACGTCGTGCATGGCGCGTCCCGCCGCGAAGAAGAAATGCCGGCGGTTCGCGAACTGCATCTCGCGGCCGAGAAGGCGGAAGTAGGCATCGTGGACGAGCGCGGTCGCCTGAATCGTCGAGCCCGGACGCGCGTTCCGAAGCTTCGCCCTGGCCATCGCGCGGAGTTCGTCGTAGACCAGCGGAGCGACAGCTTCCGCGGCCTGAGTGTCACCCTCGCTGGCCGCCTTTAGGAGTTGCGAAAGGTCGTGGTGGCCAGGCGCGTCGCTCACGTCGTTTCCTTCGGGCGCAGCCATTCTGCCATCCCTGACCGAGGATGCCCAGCGTGCGCGCCCAGAAGCTGACGGGAAGGAGCCCGGGCGCGGACTTCTCGGTCAGGGGTGCGTTCCCGACATCCCCACCGCTGCGGGGGGCGGCTCGTTGGCCGCAGACCTGCGTTCCGCGATCGGCGCGCCGGGCATCCCGTCGTTGACGCTCGCACACCGCCGCGGCGAAGTGGATTTCGATAGAACGTTCTTGGCACGGAAGACCGCCGGCTACAGGACCGAGCGAGGGTGGGTGGGCCCGGCGGTCTCGATCCAGCGACATCCGATTCGACGGTCACGCTCGGCACGGCCAGCCCGAGACGGCGCTGCGCCCGACACCCGTGTCTCGCGTGGTATCGGCGCCCCGATGGGATCGCACCATGTCGCGCACGCTCACGCTCCTCATCCTCATCGCCAGTCCGATCGCGATCTCCGCGCTCCTTGCGTCGCTCGGGTTCTTCGTCCACGCCATCGGACGCGGCTTCGGCTCGCATCGCCCGCCGACCGCGATCATCCTCGCGACGATCGGAATGGCGCTCCTGCACGCCGGCTACTACCTCGCGCCGCTCCTCTGGTCCCAAGGCCGAACGACGATGGCGCTCTGGCTCAGGGCGCCATTTTGGACAGCCACATTCTGAAGAAACGGGCGCCATTTTGGACAGCCACATTCTGAAGAAACGGTGGACATCCGGTGCTCACCGGCAACCGGCACCGCCGCCGCCGCTCTCTCCAACGGCCAAAAGCAGAACCGCCGCTGTCCGGTCTGGACAGCGGCGGTTCGAAGAGCGGGTGAAGGGACTTGAACCCCATCCTGAAGATGGGACATCCACCTTGGCAAGGGGAGGGACGGGCGTTCGAAGTGGCGAAGCGGGCGGAAGTTACGCGAGTCGCGGACTCGCCTTGCACAGGGCCTTGCACGGACTGGAGGCCGTTGGTGGCAGGCGTGGGCAAAGCCTTGTCGGCCCAGACGACGCGGGCGAGCTGATCCGCCGGGCGAACTCCGTCGAGATCGTGCGGCCGCGCGAGCTCGCGCTCGAAGGCCAGCGGTGCGCCGATGGCAGACGGGCTGGCTTGTCCACCAACGCTTCAGAATGCCTTCAGAATGTGGCTGTCCAAAGTGGGCGCGCAGTGTCGAGTCGAGACGCCTTCAGTCGCCTTCCGTTGGGGCAAGTCGAGTCCAACAGCCCCTCCGCAGGCCGAATGACATGCGTCACAGGGCGTGTCGGAGGGCGTCTCGGCGAGCCGCACGGGCTACGATCGTCGCTTCCCACCGTACTCCCCATGCGCGTCAGCTATCACCCTGGATATGTCGTCGAGCTTCCCGAGCATCATCCCTTTCCGATGCGGAAGTTCAGCGAGCTCGCCCGAATCGTTGCCGCCGAGGGGCTCGCACGCCCCGAAGAGATCATCGCACCGGAGGAGGCGGACCGGGCGACGCTCGGGCTCGTGCACAGCGACCGCTATCTCGACGCCCTCTGGACCGGGACGCTCGCGCGTGAAGAAGAACGCCGCCTCGGGCTCCCGTGGTCGCCTGCGCTCCTGCGGCGCTCGCGACTCGCGACGCAAGGCTCGATCAATGCGGCTCGCTTCGCGCTCGACGACGGCATCGCCGGCAATCTCGCCGGCGGCACGCATCACGCCCACCCGGATGGCGGCGAGGGCTTCTGTGTCATCAACGATGTCGCCGTCGCGACGCGGGTGCTGCAACACGAGGGACGACTGCGGCGGGTGCTGATCGTCGATCTCGATGTCCATCACGGGAATGGCAACGCCGCGTACTTTCACGGCGACCCCGAGGTCTTCACCTTCTCGATGCACGGCGCGAAGAACTTTCCGCTGCGGAAGCCGCCGAGCAGCCTCGATGTGCCGCTTGAGGATCATGTCGGCGATCACGAGTACCTCACGCTCCTCGAGCGCTGGCTTCCCGTTGCGATCGAGCGGGCCCGGGCGGAGATCGCCTTCTATCTCGGCGGTGTCGATGTGGTGATCGGGGATCGCTATGGAAGACTCGCCCTCACCCGCGACGGGCTTCGGCGGCGCGACGGATTCGCACTTGGAGCGCTGCGGGCTGCGGGGCTCCCCGTCTGTCTCGTCCTCGCCGGCGGGTACGCGAGGACGCCGGAACTGACCGCTGACCTGCACGCCGAGGCGTTTCGGGCGGCGGCGCTCATCGAGGGCGTTGGCAGGGCAGTGCCGTTAGTTCGGTGAGCCGCTCGTGACGGTCGGTTTGTCGGCGCCCGCGGCGTCGGCCTTCTGCGGGCGACTCCGACCTGCGGTTGTCTTCGTCGGAAGGGCCCGCGAGCGATCGCCGCCGCGCCGCCACCAGAAACCGACCTCGTCGACGCGGAGGAGATAGAGGCCGCTCTCGACGGCGAGGTTGGTCAGTTCGGCGACGGAGCCGAAGCCGAGCTTCTCCTTGATCGACTGACGGTGAAACTCGATGGCCTTCGGCGTGCGATGAAGCGTGCGGGCGATCTGCGGACCGGGAAGACCCTGGGCCACGAGGGCGAGGACTTCCGCCTGGCGAATGGTGAGCTTCGAGAGGACGCCTCGATCGTTGATGGCGGCCGGCTCGTTCTCGCGATCGGCCAGGGCCAGTTCGTACTCCGATCGCGAGCGCAGCGGCTTGAGGCTGGCGATGATGAGCGAACGGCCCGGGGCGTCATCGCACGCGTGCCGACGAAGGGTCAGGAGGGCGAGGCGACCGAAGAAGAAGCCGACCCGCCGGATGCGATCCTCGCCGCCAAGCACCCGCTCGAGGAGCGCAGCGCCCGTCTGATAGACCTGCGCGGGAACGAGCTCGGCAAGCGGCGAACCTGCCGACGCGGCGAGCGAGCGACCGAAGGCCGCGTCGAGCCACGAGGGCGTCGCGTAGACGAGCTTCTTCTCATCGTCGAAGCAGAGAACGACGGCACCGGTGTCTTCCGTGATCTGCCGGACCAACGCTGGGAGTTGCACTGGAGAGGTACCTCAAGGGGTGAGAGCGCGTGTTCCCACACGAGAAGCGGATGCGATGCCGTCTTCGACGCGCGTCCAGTACAACGCGAGCCAAAGGGGACGCTGCGGGTGAGCGTCGCTGCGGCGTCCCAGAGGACCCCAAAGGGCCCGCAGGGCTCGTCTCGGTCAACCCGTCCTCCGGGCACTGCCTAGGCAATGTCCCGGGCGGCGTCGGGTGCCGATCGGTTCGTCCGGCGATCCGCTACCGCCGGGCTGGCGTGCGGTTCTCCCGACTTCGGGAAATCCGGACCCAGCAGGTAGCCATTGTCGCGGCGAATGCTTCGCCTCGCAAGTCCAAAGGATTCAGCTATGGGTTCACCTTGTCAATCGGGAACCATGACTGGGTCGGAAGAGGCCAGAAAGCCGGGCCAGCTCAGCAGCGCCAGCCCAGCCGGGCCAACAAGCCGGGCCGACTACCCGGACCCAGCCAGCCCGCCCAGCCAGCCCGCCCAACCGGCCCGCCCAACCAGCCAAGCCCGTTCGCCCGACCGACCTGCCTCCTACTCCCACGCGTCGGCGATCGCCTTCGAGGGGCTGGCCAGCCGGTCGATCTCGATCGGCTCGACCTCGATGACCGGGGATGGGGCAGCCGGTCCGGTCGAGAGCGGCTTGAGGGCCTCGGCGGCGCGGGCCTCTTCCGCATCGAGTCGGTCCTGGGCGGCCTTCGCGATCTTGCCGTCGCTGCCGACCTCCTCGAAGCGGACGGCGACGCGCTTGCTCACGCCGCGCTGCGGCATGGTGATGCCGTAGAGCATGTCGCAACTCTGCATCGTCCGCTTGTGGTGGGTGATGACGATGAAGTGGCTGCGGTCGAGGAACTGCTTGAGCGTGCCGCAGAAGCGTTCGACATTCGCCTCGTCGAGCGCAGCATCGACCTCGTCGAGGACGCAGAAGGGGCTCGGCTTGCTCTGGAAGATCGCCATGAGCAGGGCCACGGCGGTCATCGTCTTCTCGCCGCCGGAGAGCTGGCTGATGACCCGCGGTTCCTTGCCGGGCGGCTTCGCCCGGATCTCGACGCCCGACTCGAGCCAATCGGTCTGTCCGGCGCGCGGCCCATCCTCGAAGGGCAGGAGGAAGAGGTCGGCGCTGCCGCCGCCGAAGAGCCGGCGGAACATGCCGTCGTTGCTGGCGAAGTGCTCGCGGACGGCCTTGAAGGTCTCCTCGAAGCGTGAGCGGCTCACATCGTCGAGCTGGGTGATGAGTTGCTCGAGCTGGGCCCGGGCCTCATCGATGTCGGCGAGCTGGCTCTCGAGTTCCTGGTTCTTCTGCTCGAGGGTTCCGAGCTCTTCGATGGCGTCGATGTTCACATGGCCGAGGCGGCGGATCTCGGTGTTGAGCTCCTGGACCTCCTTCTCGGCAAGGTCGCGGTCGAGGGGGACGAAGCCCTCGGCTGCGCGTTCCTCTCGGTAACCCGTGTAGCGCGCCGGCAGATCGAGCTCGAGGTCGCGCAGGGTGTTCTCCTCAAGATTCTCCCGCTTGATCTCCAGCTCGCGACGGCTCATCTCGACCGCGTGCCAGTTGCGCTCGAAGACGGCTGCGGCGCTTCGCCCGGTGGCGAGGCCGCCGCTGGTGCGCTCGACCTCAATCGACGCCTCGCGCAGCATCGTCTCGGCTGCGGCGAAGCTCTCGACGAGTTCCTGTAGGCCTGCATCGCTCGTTTGCACCGCGGTCGTCGCTTCGGCGATCGTCTCCTCCAGTCGGGCGATCTGGGCCGAGCGCCGCTCGACCTGCTCGCGGACCGCCTGAACCTGCCGCTGGTTGTGCTCGAGCGCACCTTGCAGCGAGCGGCGCTCGCGCCTGGCGTTCTCGAGATTCGCGTTCGCCTCGCCGAGGCGGCCGCGGGCCACGCCGAGGGTCTCGCCGAACTGGGCGACCTGGGCGGCGGCACGCTCATAGGCGATGCGCGTCGACTCGGAACGCTCGCGTTCGCCGGCGATCTGACTCTCGAGCTGGTGCAGGCGACCCGCAAGCTGCTCGCGTTCCGCGTCGACGCTCGCCGCACGCGTGGCAAGCTCGCGATCCTCGTCGTCGATGCGGGCCCATTCGCCCTCGATGCGGCGGATGAGCTGCTCAAGCCGCTCGGCCTGATAGTTGGCGTCGATCAGCGACCGCCGCGATTCCTGGAGCTTCTCGGAGAGCTCGCGGACGCGAACCTTCTGATGGCCAGACTCGCTCGCGACCTGCGAGAGATCGAGTTCGAGAGCGGCGATGCGCAGTGAGAGCGAGGAGAGTGCGGAGACGACTTCAGCAAGCTCGGCCCGTCGCTTCAGGACGCCCGCGAAGCCAGCGCCGCCGTCGCCGGTCTCCGCCGGATGCAACACGACGGTCCCGTCCGATTCGAAGAGTTCACCGCTGCGGGTCACGATGCGGCAACCGGCGAGCGGACCGCGGAGGAGCGCTCGGGCCCGCTCGGCGTTCTCGACGACGAATGTCTCGCCGAGCAGCCGCTCGAGCCAGCCGCGGGCGATCGGCTCCGCGCGGACATATTCGAGGATCGGCGTCGCCCCGGCGACGGCCGGAATCGCCCGCGGGGTGGGACGCAGGTCAACCGGTGCGAACGCGGCGCGGCCTTCGAGGGCGCCGAGCTCTGGGAGGGCGAGGAGGAGTCCGTCGACCGACTCGACGAGGAGCAGTTCGAGCCGCTCGCCGAGCGCCGCTTCCACCACATCCGCGTGGTCGCGATCGGTGTCGAGGAGGTCAGCGAGGACGCCGCGCACGGCGGTGAAGCGATTCGGATCCTTCGCCCGCGCCGCGAGAATCGCCTTGACCGCATCACCGAGACCTTCGCGGCTGGTTTGCAGGTCATGCAGCACGCGGCGGCGGCTCTCGAGGCTCGTGCGCTCATCGCGGAGCGAGGCCAGCGTCGTCGCCAGCGTCGTCTGCCGGTCGCCGAGGAGTTGGGCGACGGCGGTGCGCTCGTCGAGCTCGCGCTGAAGGCGCTGGATCTGGTCCTCGGCGACGAGCGTCCGCACGCGGGCTACGCTGCGGGCGACACGATGTTGATCGAGCTCGCGGGCGAAGGGATCGCGCCGACCGGCGAGCTTCGTGCGCTGCTCGGCGAGCGAATGGCTGCGGGCTTCGAGGCTCGCCACGCGACCGGAGAGCTGCGAGCGCTCGCGCTCGAGTCCGCTGAGGGCATCGCGCAGCCGCTCGTGAGCGGACTTCTCCTCGAGCGCCACGGTCGTCGCCTTCGCCCGATCCTCGCTCGCCTTCGCGACCGCTCGCTCCGCCTCGGCTGCTGCCTCCGCGCAGGTGGCGATCATCTGCTCGGCTTCGGCGATGCGGCTCGCAAGCTGGGCGATGCCCGCCTCGAGATCCGCAAGTCGGCGCGATTCGTCTGCGATGGTCTGTCGCACATCGGCAAGCGACCGCTCGGAGAACTCGACCCGCTGGCGGGCCTGTTGGCCGACGCTCGTGAGTTCCAGCCGCCTCTGCTCGAGGGCATGGTGGCGCGTCTGCGCCTCGTGACGCTTGAGATCGGCCTCTTGCTTCGCCTCCTCAAGTCCGCGGAGCGCAGCCTGGGCCGCGTCGCGCTCGGTGGTGAGCGTCGCGAGCTCGCTGGTCAGGCCGTGCAGGCGGTCGTGCAGCTCGTGATAGTGGTCGAAGGCGAGTCCGGTGCGCAGCTCGCGGCGCCGGGCGTCGAGCACCTGGAAGCGCTTCGCCTTGTCGGCCTGCCCGCGGACGATGCGAAGTCGTCGTTCGGTGCTCGCAAGCTGTTCGCGAAGGACGACCAGATTCTTTTCGGCATGCTCAAGCTTGCGGGCCGCCTCGACCTTGCGAGCCCGGAACTTCGCGACGCCAGCGGCCTCCTCGAGAATCGCCCGACGCTCGAAGGGGTTGGCCATGAGCATCGCATCGACCTTGCCCTGCTCGATGATCGAGTAGGCGTCGTTGCCGATGCCGGTGTCGAGGAAGAGCTCGCGGATGTCGCGGAGGCGGACCTTCTTCGCGTTGATGAGATATTCGCTGCGTCCGTCGGCGTAGAGACGGCGCGTGACATCGACGGTCTCGGCGTCGATCGGCAGGCGTCGGTGGGTGACCTGCGATCGGCGCACGATCGAGTGCTCATGGTCGCCGAGGGCTTCGGCCTCGTCGGCCCCGGCGACATCGGCCAACGCCGGCGCGGGCTGCCCGTCCCCAATGCCGTCCCCAATGCCACCAGACGCCCGCAACCGCTCAGCCTTGACGATCGCCTCGTCGACGATCGGATTCTCGAAACTCAGCGTCACGCTCGCCATGCCCGAGGGCTTCCGCGACGCGCTGCCGGCGAAGATGACATCGAGCATCGCCCCGCCGCGCAGGCTCTTCGCGCTGCGCTCGCCGAGCACCCACTTGATGGCGTCGACGACATTGCTCTTGCCGCACCCGTTCGGTCCGACGACGCCGATGATCGGCAGGTCGAAGCGGAATTCCGTGGTGTCGGCAAAGCTCTTGAAGCCGCTCAGCGTCAACTTGGCGAGGCGCATCCGTCCTGAACCTTTCGTCCTTGAGTGAGCTGACGCCGTCGGTGACCGACGGTCTCCCCGTCGGCCGTCGCCGCGTCGGGCGACGCGGGCGAAGAGCGGCGTGGAACGGCGACCGCGCTTCCTCTTTGGCGTTGGTGGGGCGTTGGCAGGAGCCTTGGCTCCAGAGCCGTTCCCCCTCCGACCCTCCATCTGGCTTGCTCGCGCCGTGCCGCCCACCCCGGCGTGCGGGGGAGAGCGAGCGTCGTGCGAGCTGACCGCATGCCACGAGGTTGCGGTCAGCGTGGCACAGTATCGCGTTGAATCGCCGATCGTTCAATCACGGTCGCGCCGCTTGCTCCGCCGACGGGCGCGTCGGCGGAATTTGGGGAAATGCTGGCGAGATCGCTCTCCGCGAGCGGATCGGTGGGGGCCGTCGTCCGGACCGCCGCGCCTGACTCGACGGTGTCGCCGAGGTCGTCAAACTCGGGTCGCTCGAGGACCTCCTCCGGCTTCTGGCTGCGGATGATCGCCGCCAGGATGCGATCCTGTTCGGCCTTGAAATCGGTCCGTCCCATGTAGCCCTTTCGCCAGAGCTGATGGAGCGCGCCGATCGTCTCGGAGTAGGTCAGCCCAAGCCCCGGAGCCGGACGCTCGATCGTCGTCTGATGGCCAAGGAAGGGGATGAACTCGGGGATCTGGGCGGAGACGCGCTTGATCTCGGCCGGAGCGTCCGGTGAGGGGCGCCAGAAGACCTGGATGAGCGGGTCGCCCGGATCGGACTTCATCATGAGGCGATTCGACCACGCCTGGAAAGTCATGCTCTCGGCGAGGGCGACATCGCCGAAGACGACCACCTTCGGCCGGCCGGTCTGGGCGACATAGAGCATCGGCTTCGAGCTGGGCACGGTGATCAGGTCGAACTTGCTGTCGACGGTGAGCTGGCTCAGCGACGGGTCACCCCGGAGTTCGAGGGCGTCGAACGCGGCGAGACGGATGTCGACATCCTCGTCGTCGAGAAGGGCCCGCAGCCCGAGATCGATCGCGGGGTTCATACCCATCCGGGCGAGGAGGGCGATCGCGGTCAGCCGATTATCGGTGTCCGTCGAGCCTCCCTTCGACGGAGGCGCCGCGACCTCGAGGAGCGGCGGAACGGTCATCGGGTCATCGAGATTCGCGCCGGCGACGAGGGCTGCGAGCCGGACCTGTTCCTCTGGATAGCTGTAGAGATCCTGGAACATCGGCACCGCCTTCTTCCCGATCGAACGCCATCGCCACGACGCCGCCTCGGCCATGCCGGGCGTCGCCAGCAGCGCACGCCGGACATACATCGCCGTCTGCTCGGGGGCTTCGACGAGCATCGGCGTGTGCTGCACGAGCTGCACGAAGTCCTCAGGACGATCGTGGTAGCTCGGCGGCACGGTGATGTCGATCGCATCGCCCGAGCGACCGCGGGCGGTGTCGTCGCGCTGGCCAGGCTCGCGGGGGAACTGCGAGTTAACCGCCGACTGAATGGTCGAGGCCCGCGCATGCGAGGTCGTCGCCATGCGCAGACGCAGCAGCATGTCATTGTTGACCGACCCGCCATCGAGGATGCGACCGCTGAGGCGGTTGACGGTGTCCTTGCGGGTCGCGTTCGGCTCGACGAAGGGATTGATGAAGATGTCGCCACCCGCTTCGGCGAGGATGCGCGCCTGTCGATTGCCGGTCACGAGGGGGCCGGGCCGCAGATCGGTGGTCCAGAGCCTTCCACCCTCCAGGCTCGTGGTGCCTGAACCGGGGACCGCGAACACCCGCACGTCGAACTTCGTCCCCTTCGGACCACCCGGCGGAATGACACCCTCGACGATCACGACCGCGCAATCCTCGGTGTCGAGGAGCTTCTCCGGCGAGAGCTCCGGCATGGCCATCGTCGGATTGCCGACGCCGCGACGGGTCATCTCACGAAGGATGTGGGCCCGAACATCGGCCGGCATGAGTCGGCTGCCGTTGCCGTTCAGGCCGACGACGAGGCCGTAGCCGCGCACGACGGTGGGGGCGAACCCGGTGACGACCGTCTCGCTCGCGACGGTGCCGCGCATGATCGGTTCGACATCGAGGGTGAAGTTCCGGGCATTCAGCGCGTCAAGCTTTGGCTTCGGCTTGGCCCGCTCGACGAGTTCGCCGCATCCGGTGAGGGTCACCGTGAGGAGCGAGCAGAGAAGAACGCACAGCACGGCAGGCAGAAGCGCCCGGGCTCCTGCGCGTTCCGAGACCAGGCGGCGAATGCCTCCGTGGGAAACGGCTCGGCGGGGCGGCAGGCTGGGGTTTCGGGTGAGGTGGGGCATGCGTGCAGGAGCGAAAGTGGGGAAATGAGCGCTGCAGGATTCGAACCTGCGACCACCGCGGTGTAATCGCGGTGCTCTTACCACTGAGCTAAGCGCCCGGCGATTGGGACCCGGGAGCCCCCCCAAGGGCGGTGAACCCGGACGGCACATCGGGGGCCGCTCGAGCGACCGGCCAGCCGGCGACCGAGTGGCACGCCGCCGTTTCGGGGAGTGGCCGGGCGAGGATTGTAACGGTCCGCCCGTACACTCCCGCACTCTTTTCGCGCCGCAATCGACAGGGCCTGTCGGTTGCGCTCGTGAGCGGCTCGAAACGCCGACGCGCACCGAGCGGTTTCCGGCTGGACATCGCCCGTCCGGTTCCACTCTCGCACCGCCCGCACGCCCGCTGCGCGCGGGCGCCTGTCTGGCCCCCCCGAATCCCCTTCGATGGTCGACCGCTCCCCCGACAACCACGCGACGCCTGCGCCTGGGCAGAAGCCGGCGCCGGGACCGGAGGGCGAAGTCCTGCGACGGGCGATCGCCGACCTTGAAGGGCGCGCCCGTCGGCTTGGCGAGGAGTGCATGCTCGCGGATGCCCGCCGCATTCGCCGCCGCCTTCAGGGCCTGCGCGGCATGCGCGATGCCCGCGGCGGCCGCACGGCCCAGACCGCGGCCCAGACCGCGGCCCCAATGACGGCCCCTCTGACGGCCCGCTCTGCCGAGTCGATCGCTTCAGCCATCGCGCGGATCGAGTCGGAGTGGACCCAAGCCGTCGCTCGGCGGGCCGCCCGGGCCGCGTCGGTGCCGGCGATCCGATATCCCCCGGACCTGCCCGTTGCCGAGCGCCGCGAGGAGATCATCGCTGCGCTCCGTGCCCACCGCGTCCTCGTTCTCTGCGGCGATACCGGTTCGGGGAAGAGCACCCAGTTGCCCAAAATGTGCCTCGAGGCCGGGCGCGGCATCGCGGGGATGATCGCCCACACGCAACCGCGGCGCATCGCCGCACGGAGCGTCGCTGCCCGCATCGCGGAAGAACTCGGCACGAAGCTGCCCGCAAGCGGCGACGGGCGCGGTTCCGGCGGCCCGAGCCCGATCGTCGGCGTCACCACGCGCTTCGACGACCGCAGCGGACCCGGCACGCTCATCTCGGTCGTCACCGACGGCATTCTCCTCGCCCAGACGCGCCGCGATCGCGAACTCCTCGCCTACGACACGATCATCGTCGACGAGGCCCATGAGCGCAGCCTCAATATCGATTTCCTCCTCGGATATCTCAAGCGACTGCTCGAGCGTCGCTCGGACCTCAGCGTCGTCATCACCAGTGCGACGATCGACCCCGAACGATTCAGTCGCCACTTTCGCAACGCTCCGATCATCTCGGTCGAGGGGCGCACCTATCCGATCGAGACGCGCTATCGCCCGGTCGAGCGATCCGAGGAAATCGACGAGGAGGATCCCGCGCTCCTCGCGGCGATCCTCGACGCGGTGGACGAGATCGACGCCTCGCCGCGGGCCGTGCCGCGTCCGGGCGGCGATGCCCGGCGCGATACGCTGATCTTTCTCTCTGGCGAGCGGGAAATTCGCGAAACGGCTGAGGCCCTGCGCGGGCGCCAAGCGGCCGGCCCATTCGCAAGCGACATCCTGCCGCTCTACGCCCGTCTCTCGGTCGAGGAGCAGGATCGCGTCTTCCGTCCTTCGAACCGACGCCGCATCGTGCTCGCCACGAATGTCGCCGAGACCTCGATCACCGTCCCCGGCATCGACGCCGTCATCGATCCGGGACTTGCCCGCATCTCACGCTACAGCCCGCGTGCCCGCGTGCAGCGCCTGCCGATCGAGCGCATCGCCCAGGCGAGCGCCGACCAGCGCCGCGGCCGATGCGGCCGAACGGGTCCAGGCATCTGCATTCGACTCTGCGAAGAGTCGGAGTTCGCCGCACGGCCGCGCTTCACGCAACCGGAGGTCCTCCGCACGAATCTCGCGAGCGTCATTCTTCAGATGGCCTCGCTCGGACTTGGGCGACCGGAGGAGTTTCCCTTTATCGATCCCCCCTCGCAGCGGCTGATTCTCGCCGGCTACGAGACGCTGATCGAACTCGGCGCCGTGAACCGCAAGCATGACCTCACGCCGCTCGGCCGCCGCATGGCCGAGTTGCCGGTCGATCCGCGGCTTTCGCGCATGATCCTCGCCTCGATCGACGAGCATTGTCTCGAGGAGGTGCTCGTCATCGCCGCTGCGCTCTCGGTCCAGGATCCGCGGGAGCGCCCGGTCGAGAAGGCCAACGCCGCCGACTTCGCCCATCTGCCATTTCGTGACGAGCGGAGCGATTTTCTTTCATTCCTCAAGCTCTGGCGCGTCTGGCGCGAGAAAAGCGCCGAGCTCGGCAGCGCAGCCCTTCGACGATGGTGTCGCGACAGCTATCTCTCCTGGCTTCGGATGCGCGAGTGGACCGATGTGCAGCGACAGCTTCGCGACATCGTGCGCGAGCGGATTCTCCGGCCGGGCGAGGGCGAGCGCCGCGTCGAGACGGCGCTCGCAGCCGACCCCGACGCGAACGCCGTGCACCGGGCACTGCTCGCTGGGCTCGTCGGCACGATCGGCCTGAAGAGCGAGAAGGGGGAGAAGGGCGAGAAGCCCGAGTACCGCAGCGCGTCCGGCGGCGACTTCGTTCTCCATCCGTCGAGCGTGCTTGCGAAGCGGACGCCGCCGTGGGTCATGGCCGCCGAGATCGTCGAGACCTCGCGGCGCTTCGCCCGGATCTGCGCGAAGATCCAGTCGGACTGGATCGAGCGCGTCGCTCCGCATCTCTGCCAGAAGACGCAGAGCGAGCCGCACTGGCTGAAGGACTCGGGGCAGGTCGCCGCGTGGGAGCGCGTCGCGATCGGCTCGCTCACCGTGGTGCCGAGACGCAGGGTTCCCTTCGGTCCGATCGATCCGGTCGGCGCCCGCGACATCTTCATCCACTCCGCCCTCGTCGACGGCGAACTGCGGACGCAGGGTGACTTCCTCCGCCACAACGCGAATGTCCTCGAGTCGATCGCGCTCCTCCAGGCCAAGGGACGGCACGGCGACCTGCTGGTCGACTCGGCTGCGCGATTTTCTTTTTACGATGCCCGCGTTCCCGCTGATATTCATAGTCAGCCGAGCTTCGAGAAGTGGCGGAAGGAAATCGAGCGGAGCAAGCCGCAGTTCCTTCGCATGCGTCCCGAGGATTTGCTGAAGCCTGGGACAGTGGCCCCCGATGTCTCGCGTTTCCCCGACGCGCTTGAGTCGAACGGCGTTGGCCTCGAGCTCGCCTATCGACATGCGCCGGGTGAGGTCGCCGACGGCGTGACGCTGCGCGTGCCGCTTGCGGCGGTGAATCGCCTGGCGGTCGATCGCCTCGAATGGCTCGTGCCCGGGCTCATCGAGGAGAAGCTCGTCGAACTCCTCCGCGCGCTCCCGAAGCGTCTGCGCGTGCGCTTCCAACCCGCCGCCGAGTATGCGAGCGGCGCGGCCGAGACGCTCCGCTTCGGCGAGGGATCGCTCGTCGAGGCGTTCGCTCGATATCTGAGCGAGCTCGCCCGCGTCGAGGTGCGGCCCGCGGATTTCGATCTCGCTCATCTTCCCGCCCATCTCCTCATGCGGGTGCAGGTCGTCGAGGGTGAGCGGATCCTCGCCGAGGGGCGCGATCCGCGTGCGCTCGTCGAGCGATTTCGCGAGCGCTCCGCCTCGCTCTTCGCCGAGTCGGTCGAGGAGCTGCGCCGTGTGCGACCCGAGCGCTTTCCGCAGGGGATGCGCGAGTGGACCTGCGAGCAGCTTCCCGAGTCGGTTGATCTCGCCCACGGCAGCGTGCCGCTTCTCGGCTATCCCGCGCTCGTCGATCGGGGCGATGCGGTGGGCGTTGCGATTCTCGAGCGCCGCGATCGGGCCCAAGCCCTCCATCGCCAGGGTGTCCGGCGGCTGCTCGCGCTCCGTTGTGCGTCAGCGCTCTCGCATCATGTCGAGTACTTCCCGCACTTCGAGCGGCTCGCCATTGACTTCGCGCCGCTCGGCTCGCGGGCGCTCCTGGCATCGACGCTGATCGACCTCGCGGTCGAGATCGGGTTTCTCACCGGTGTCGCCGAACTTCCGCGCGATCGCGCGGCATTCGAGCGTCTCGCGGCAATGGGCGAAGGACGGCTCCTCGCCGCGGCACGGGAAGCGGCCACGCTTGCCGATCCGATTCTCCGCGGCTATCACGAGACGGCGAGCGTTCTGGACGGCCACCATCCGCCAAGCTGGGAAGAGTCGATCGAGGCAATGCGCAGCGATTTCGCGAGGCTCGTGCCGCCGAGCGTCCTCACCACGACGAGCGTCGAGGAACTCCGCCACCTCCCCCGACGGCTCGCCGCGATTCGCGTGCGATTGCGGCGGCTCGCCGGTCAGGTCGAGCGCGACCGCTCGCTCCAGGCCGAACTCGATCGCTGGACGGCGCGGCTTTCCGAGATGCCGTCGAGCGCGCCGCCGCACCTCGTCGAGCGATACCGCATGCTCTGCGAGGAGTACCGCGTGCAGCTCTTCGCCGGAGAGCTCCGCACCGCTGTCCCGGTCTCACCCGAACGCCTCGCGGCGGCGTGGGAGTCGATTCGTGGCGAGAGTGACGGGCGGCGCGGCAGTGCGTGAGGCAGGGGGGTGGGGTGAGCGAGACGCCGTCGACGAGGAGCGCGGGCCGGGCGGCGAGAGTTGATGGAAGTGTTGTTGTGGCGGGAGGTTGCGCTGGTTTTCGGGATGGAGGATGAGGAGAAAACCGTGCGCGTCCACCTTGGCAAGGGGAGGGGCGTGCGTTCGAAGTCGCGAAGCGGGCGGAGGTTGCGCGAGCCGCGGATTCGCCTTGCACAGGGCCTTGCACGGACTGGCGGCCGTTGCTGGCAGGCGTGGGCAGTGCTTCATCGGTTCGGACGACGCGGACGAGTTGATCTGCCGGGCGACCTTCGTCGGTGCCCGTGCGCCCGCGCGAGCTCTCGCTTGAAGGCCAGCGGTGCGCCGATGGCAGACGGGCTGGCTTGTTCACCAACGCTTCAGAGTGTCTTCAGAATGTGGCTGTCCAAAGTGGGCCAGCGATTCGCGGACTGTCACGGCTGGCCCTTGTCCACTTTCGCGCACGTTGCTCTGGGGCTTCCACGGACTCGGGGCGAAGCGAGCCAATCGCTGTCAGCCCAGTTGGTTTGGCCGAGTGCTTTTGAGAGCTCCGTTCACCGCGCCGGAAGTCGGGATTCCAAGTTCCTCGCAAGGGTGCCTGTCGAATATGCCTCCTCCTGGCTCCGATTTCGGGTTGGTCCAAACTGTTCCGAACCGCAAGCAAAGTTCACCCAATTGCGGAGATCCGCATCACTCCCGGAGTTGGGCTGCCGCTCGAATCGCGACGGGTTGGGGGTGCGGAAACCAAGAGATGCCCATTGGGCGCACCCCATCGTCAAACTCGATAAGAAGGGTCTCCTCCCCCCAGAGCTTTGCTCTCGCTATAATTGTTGATGACGCATCAAGGCGAGACTGCAGGACGATTCGAAAGTCGCCGCCTCGGCCTCGGTCGAATTCCGATCGATGGAACGAGGCGTTTCCGGGGGAATCGAGTTGGGAAATTGCGTTATAAAAATACGGGTCGACGCCATCCGAGATCGCGGCGACGAGCGAGCCGTCCGGCGCAAAGACGCTAATCGTGTCCATCTTCGCGACCGACATGGGACGAGCTTGCCTAACGCACGACCATACCGCCATGAGTGCGGCCAGTGTGGCCAAACTCAAACCTCCGACCACAACAGCGGGGTTAATCCGACTAGTTCGCATGATTGCTCCGATCACCTTCGTCGGGCAGGGCCGGCAAAGCTCGCTTGACTCGGCAATAGATCATCCGCAGCAGTTCATTTTATTTCGCTTCTTCTTCTGGTCATGCTGGTACTTCTTCGAATCTGCCGTAGAGTTGCTTCCCGCTGGCGGTACAGAGGACAATTTTGGACAGCCACATTATGACGGGCGTCGCGCCTGGCCGCGAGACCGAATCCGGGGGATTTGCGGATGTCGACAAGGCCGGACGAGGCGGATTCCGCGTCGGGTCGGCTCATATCGAGTGGCGCCACGGCGTGCTTCGCGTCTCGTCGCCCACGCGTCGCCCAAGCCGCCGCCACGCCGCTCCCGACGCTTCTCCCCGACGCTTCTCCCTACCCGCGAAGCTGCGGTCGCACCGCGTGCACGCTCGTCCCGCCGCGCCGTTGGGCCTCGCCGACGAGCGATTCCCTCGAGCCGAACGCCGTGCCGCGCGATGACATCGCGATCGGAGCGTGCGTCTGCGCTCGACCGCGACGCTCGGCTTCGCTCGGATCGTCTCGTGCTGCGCGAGCGGTCGCCGCAAGCGCCGTGATCTGCGATCGCACATCGCGAGTGAGCTGCAACGCTGCCGCGATCGCTGGCGATCGCGCTGCCTCGTCGTCTGCCGCCTTTCTCAGATTCGGTGTGTCGCTTGCGTGACGGACGGCTGTCGGCTTGTCTTCCCCCGTGTCGCTCGCCGCCGCCGCGGGAGGCTCGTCCAAAAATCCTCGCCGCAGCGAGGCGATCGCCGCCTCCGCATTGCTCGCGATGTATCCCGACTTGTCCGGCCGCTGGTAGCGCCCCTCGCGGTCCGCCAGGCCGATCA
>VYLE01000229.1_pt1 | contig 45627 bp, 48 predicted proteins | sample 5114391 | NCBI WGS metagenome assembly VYLE01 (sample SAMN12291771, study PRJNA351875) | freshwater metagenome | isolation source: freshwater lake | place: USA: Michigan, Kent Lake | collected 2013-08-15
CCCGCTCCACCTCCGCCACGGGCGTCCCCGCGCCCACGACCAGCGTCAGCGCGCCGGGTTCATACAGCGCGATCCCCGACAACCCGACCGTCTCCAGCACCGCGCCCGGACCGGTCACCCCGATCCCCCGCGTCCCACCGCCCCGGATGACGAAAGGCCCACCTGCCCCGCGCACAATCTCGGCCAGTTCCGCCTCACTCCCCGGTCTCATCATCCCGCGTCCCCTGCGCCGCACGCTCGCAGCGCCCTTCATCTTGGCGAATACACTCCACGGGGGTCCGGGGGTGTGAAACCCCCGGTCCCGCAGCCTCAAGCCGCGCGACGGCTGGCCGTCACATAAAGCGGAAACACCTTCGCCGGATTCAGCAGCCAGCCCGGATCGAAGACATCCTTCACCCGCAACTGCGCCTCCATATCCGTGTCCGAAAACTGCACCGACATCAGGTCGCGCTTTTCGACCCCGACGCCATGCTCGCCCGTCAGGCATCCCCCCACCTCGACGCACAGCTTCAGGATATCCGCGCCCAAAGCCTCGGCCCGGTCCAGATCGCCGGGCTGGTTGGCGTTGAAGATGATCAGCGGATGCATGTTCCCATCCCCCGCATGAAAGACGTTCGCCACCCGCAACCCATACTGATCCGACAATTCCGCGATCCGGCGCAGCACGAAAGCCAGCGACGACACCGGGATCGTCCCGTCCAGACAGATGTAATCCCCCATCTGCCCCATCGCCCCGAAGGCCGACTTCCGGCCCAGCCAGATGCGCTTGGCCTGATCCTCCGTCTCGGCCTCGCGATAGGCCACGGGGTCATGCCGCGCGGCAATCGCCTTGATCCGCGCCAATTGCTCGTCGATCTCGGCGGGGCTGCCCTCCACCTCCACGATCAGCAGCGCCTCGCAATCCGGGTATCCCGCCTTGGCAAAGGCCTCAGTCGCCTCGATGCAGGGGCGGTCCATGAATTCGATGGCCACCGGCAGCAGCCCGCCCTTGATGATGTCGGACACACAGGCCCCCGCCACCTCGTTGGCGGCAAACCCCATCAGCACAGGCCGTGCTCCCTCAGGCTTCGGCAGGATGCGCAGCCACGCCTCCGTCACCACGCCCAACTGCCCCTCTGACCCGCAGATGACCCCCAGCAGGTCAAGGCCGCCCGCATCCATGAAGGGCCCGCCGATCTGCACCACCTCGCCCGTCATGGTGACCAGCGTCACGCCCAGAAGGTTGTTCGTCGTCACCCCGTATTTCAGGCAATGCGCGCCCCCGGAATTCATCCCGATATTCCCGGCAATCGCGCAGGCCAGCTGGCTCGACGGGTCCGGTGCATAGAAGAACCCCTCCGCCTCCACTGCACCCGTCACCGACAGGTTGGTCCGCCCCGCCTGCACCCGGATGAAGCGGTTGGCGTAATCCGTCTCAATCACCGCATTCATCCGCGCCACGCCGATCACCACCGCATCCGGCGTGGGCAGCGACCCGCCCGCCAAAGACGTGCCCGCACCTCGCGGGATCACCTTGACGCCCAGCGCATGGCATTCCCGCATCACCGCCGCCACCTCTTCCGTCGTGCGCGGCAGCACCACGGCCATGGGCAAACAGCGATAGGCCGTCAGCGCATCGCATTCATAGGCCCGCGTCTCGGCCGGATCGGAAATCAGCGCATCGGCGGGCAGCACCGCCGCCAGCCGCTCCAATATCCGCGTCCGTTTGGCAAGGATGACCGGATCGGGAACAGGCATTTCCATCGCGCATCTCCTTTGCCGAGCCACCATCATGAATTGGTAAAAAGATATAACCAATTTATCCCACTGACAACCCGTCCTGTCGTGGTAACCATCAGCCATGGACATGATGACCCATCTCAGTGCGCTCGGCACCCCCGACCTGCTCGCCGTGCTGGCGGTGCTGCTGCTCTGGGCGGGGTCCGGCTGGTTGATCGAACACCCGCCCGCAAGCCGCCCCTCGGTCAGCCTCATCATGCAGGAGTATCGGCACGACTGGATGCGCCAGTTCGTCACCCGCCAGCCGCGCATCTTCGACGCGACGCTCATCGATTCGCTCCGTCAGGGGACCGCCTTCTTCGCCTCGGCCTGCATGATCGCCATCGGCGGCGGCGTGGCGATCATCGGCAATTCCGATCAGCTGCGCGGCATCGCGCAGGACCTGACCATCGAGGCCACAAGCGTTCAGGTCGAGGTGAAGATGATCCTCTGCCTCGCCTTCCTTGCCAATGCGCTGCTGAAATTCGTCTGGTCGCATCGGCTCTTCGCCTATTGCGCCGTGCTGATGGCGGCTGTGCCCAATGACATCATCGATCCGCAGGCCTATCCCCGCGCCGCGCAGGCCGCCGACATCAACATCACCGCCGCGCGCAACTTCAACAAAGGGCTGCGGGCGATCTACTTCGCGCTCGCCTCGCTCGGCTGGTTCTTCGGGCCATGGGGCCTGATCCTCGCCGCCCTCGCCGCCACCACGGTGCTGATGCGCCGCGAATTCGTCTCGCAATCCCGCGACGTCATGCTGCGGCGCTAGGCTAGGGCGGCAGGCTTCCGTCTGACGCGCCGCCCCTCAACCAGCCAGGCCGCCACCGCCAGCCCCGCCACCAGCAGCAGCCAGACCCAGCCCGGCAGCACCGGCGCCACCCGCACATCTTCCGTGACATATGCCCCGCGCGGCGTGATCCCGATCCAGCCCCGCCCCGCCGCAGGCCGCCCCTCACGCACCTCGCGCAGGTCCGGCACGCCATCCTCCAGCCGAAGGATGCCGCCATTCGTCGGCGTCACCACCGGTTCCAGCACGGCACCCGTCGCGATCGTCTCCACGAACTCGCGCGGCGCCGACGGCCCCACGGCCACCACCCGCGTCAGGTCCCCCTGCTCCAGCCGATACAGCCCCACCGCAGGTGCCTGCCATTCCAGCGCAAACCGCCCGGGCCCAACCTCGGGCATCGGCAGCACCACCTGCGCCCCGTCCAGCCCGGTGATCGTCACATCCCCCGGCGGTTCCTCGGCAATCGACCGCCGCGTGATCGTCAGAGCCTGCCCCTGCGCCGTGGCCTTCAGCGCCTCTTCCTCAAGCTCCGGCTCCTTCAGCATCCAATGCGCCAGCCGCCGCAGCAGCTCCAGTTGCGGCCCGCCGCCCTCATAGCCCCGCCCCCACAGCCACATGTGGTCTGAGGCAAGCACCGCGACCCGCCCCTCTTCGACCCGGTTCAGCACCAGCAAAGGCCGGTCTCCCGGCCCCGACATCACCACCTGCCCCGCGCGCGGCACCACATCCACCAGCCGGAACCAACGGCCCCAGCCACCTTCCGGCGCCAGCGCATCAAGCCCCTCCGTCACCGGATGCCGCCGCCCCAGATCGGTCAGTGCGGGCTGGAACCCTTCCTCCACCACCCGCGCCGTGGGTTCCACGGGCAGCACCTCGGCCAAGGGCGACCGCCACAGCGAGTCCACCGCCCCAAACTCCGGCCCCGCTGCCACCAGCACCGTCCCGCCATTGCGCACGTATTGCGCGACATTCTCCAGATAGGACATCGGCAGGATGCCCCGCATCCGATAGCGGTCGAAGATGATCAGATCGAATTCCTCGATCTTCTCGATGAACAACTCCCGGGTCGGAAAGGCGATCAGCGACAGTTCCGTCACCGGAATCCCGTCCTGCTTCTCCGGCGGCCGCAGAATGGTGAAATGGACAAGGTCCACCGACGCATCCGATTTCAGCAGGTTGCGCCAGACCCGTTCCCCGGCATGCGGCTCGCCCGAAACCAGCAGCACCCGCAGCCGGTCCCGCACCCCGTTGATCTGCACCACGGCGGCGTTGTTGCGATCCGTCAACTCCCCCTCCGCCGCCGGGGTGGAGAATTGCAGCACGTTCATCCCGCCATGCGGCAGCATCACAGGCAGGTCCAGATCTTGCCCCACCGGCACGCGATAGGTCTGCGGCTCCCCATCATCCACGGTGATCGTCAACTCCACCTCCGCCGTTCCCGGCGCGGCCCCCTGATCCTCGATCCGCAGGGTCAGCATCACCTCTTCGTCCAGAATGGCGAAGGCAGGCGCGTTCTTCACCACCAGTCGGCGGTCCCAATCCGTCTCCTGCCCCGTCAGCAGCACATGCAGCGGCGCAGGCATATTGGGCGCAAGGGCCACGTCATGCACCTGCCCGTCGGTGATCACCACCGCCCCCGCCACCCGCGCCCGCGGCTCTTCCGACAGTAGCTCCGCCAAGGCCGTCATGGCCAGCGATCCGGCATCCTCCGCCCCATCGGCAAAGCGCCGGATGCGCAATTCTGTATTCGGTCGCCCGGCCGCCTCTGCCTCGATGCCAGCGATAGCCTCTTCCACCTGCGCCGTCCGGTCAGCCAAACCTTGGCTCGCGCTCTCATCCACCACCACCAACAGGATGTCGGACAAGGGCGCGCGCTCCTCCTCCTGCAAGGACGGGTTGGCGATGGCGGCCAGCACGACCGCCGCCGTCAACCCCCGCAGCCACCACCCCGAAAGCCCCCGCCACACCGCCAGCGCCAGCAGCACCACGGCAAAAGCCGCCAACCCCCACAGCACGGGCCACGGCACCAGCGGCGACAGGATCACGCTTGCCGTCATTGCCCCAGCCTTTCCAGCAGCGCGGGCACATGCACCTGATCCGACTTATAGTTCCCCGTCAGTACATGCATGATCAGGTTGATCCCGAAACGGTTCGCCATTTCGCGCTGCCGTTCGCCCGCGAAGCCGCGCCCCACCGGGAACATCGGCACCCCCATCTCATCCACCGCCCAAGCCGCCGCCCAGTCATTCCCGCCGATCACAACCGGCGTCACCCCATCATTCAGGTTGCGGAAGGGCATCCCCTCCACCTGCTCCGCATCCGGCGGCGCGGCTTCCACCCAGACGGGCGCGCCCCCGTGACGGCCCGGAAAATCCTGCAGCAGATAGAAGGTCCGCGTCAGCACATGGTCCTGCGGCACAGGCTCCAACGGCGGGATGTTCAGCCCCGCCGCGATCCGCTGCAGATGCTGCCCCTCCGGCGTCGCACCCCCGGCCCGCGCCACATCGCTGTCACGCGTGTCGAACAGGATCATCCCCCCAGTGCGCAGGTAATCGTTCAGCTTGCGGTAGGCGTTCCCCGACGGCAATTGCTGCCCCACCGTCACGGGCCAGTAAAGGAAGGGGAAAAAGGCCAACTCGTCCCGCTCGATATCCACTCCGATGGGCGCATCGGGTTCGATCGACGTCCGCTCCCACAGCCGCTCGCCAAGACCCCGCAGCCCCGCCTCGGCCACCTCATCCACCCGCGCATCGCCCGTCAGCACATGGCCCAGCACCACCGCCGTCGTCGCCTCCAGCGCCAGCGCCTCCTCGCCCGGATCGACCTCCGATTCTTGCGCCCGCACCCCGCCCGGCACGACCACCAGCATCAGCGCCAGCAGCACCGCCGCCGCCCGCGCCATCCCCGACAGCCGCCCCGACAGCCACAGCGACGCCAGCACATCCACCATCAGCGCCACCAGCGCCGCCGACAGGAACCATCCCTTCAGCGCCTGCTCCGGCACCACATCCATCCCCTCGACCGGAGTCCCCGCAGGCCAGACCGCAGGCTCCAGCGCCGTCTCCGCAGACACCGCATTCAGCGCCACGCGCCGCTCCGCCCCGGCATAAAGCCCCGGCGGCAGCGCCGCCCCCGGCCCCTCGGCCATCGCCTCGGCCAAGGCCAAACCTTCGACCCCGGCCACCTCACCCGCCTCCACCTCCAGCCCATAGGCATTCAGCAGCACCTCAGGCACCCAAACCTGCCCTTCCAACTCCGCCGCCCCCGGCACCGCCGCGCGGGTGGACACCGCCAACCGCTCCAGCATCTGCACGAACAGCCCCGACAGCGGCAGCGACGACCATTCCGCATTCGCCGTGACATGGAACAGCACAACCTGCCCCTGCCCCACCGGCTTCCTCGTCACCAAGGGCGTGCCATCAGCCAGCGCGGCAATCGTCCGCTCCGCCAGTTCCGGGTCGGGCTGCGCCAGAACCTGCGCCGTCACCGCCACTTCATCCGTGACCGCCAGCCCGTGAAAGGGCGATGCCTCCGGGAAAGGGGCCAACGTCTTTGGCTCGCCCCAACTCATCGCGCCGCCCACCGTCCGCCCGCCCTCGCGCAGCCGCACGGGCATCAGCGGGTCTTCCGACATCCGCGCCACATCGGACGCCGCCACCTGCGGCCCGGCAAAACGCAACAGCAGACCGCCGCCATCCAGCCAGCCCAGCACCGCATCCGTCTCGGCCTGCGTCAGCACCGCCACATCGGCCAGCACGATCACATCCGGATTGGCCAGCAACACATCGGTCAGCGATCCGTCGATCAGTTCCGCCACGGGTTCCAGCGCCTGCCGCAGGTAATGCGTGGGCGACAGAAGTTGCAGCCCCTCCGCCGCATCGTCCCGCCCGCCGATCAGCGCCACCTTGCGCCGCTTCAAGCTGTCATCCGTCAGGCTCACCGCCCCCGCCGACCGCTGACCCACCACCTCGAACCGCGTGATCCGGTTGCGCAACTCGGGCGGCAGCGACAGCGCCAATTCCGCCCGCCCCGCGCCCGCGCCAAACTCCATCACGCCGCGCGCCAATTCCCGCTCCACCCCCGCCGGATCGGGGCCACGCGCCGAAACCTCCACCTGCGCCGCCTCGCCTGCAGGCAGACGGCTCGCCGCCACCGTCACCACCCCATCGGCAAAGCCCGCCGGATGCAGCGCCAGCACGGGCCGCGGGCTCTGGAACACCGTCACCGCCCCGCGCGCCGCCAGCGCCACAAACAGCGCCGCTTGCCCCGGCCGATCCAAGCCATCCGACAGCCAATAGGTTTCGAACCCGTCCTCCGGCAGCACCGCCGCCCAAGCCTCATGATCCGCTGGCAACCACGCCTGCGGCTCCAACGCCGCAAGCCGCCCGGTCCAGGCATCCGCCGTCTGGAACACGATGTCGCCGGGCGCGTCCGTCAGACGGATCGCCGCCACCGTCCGCCCGTCGCGCCCCGCCTCTTCGGCCAGCGCCACTGCCCGATCCACCCGGCGCGGCCAATCCCGCGCATCGGCCCAGCCGCCATCCAGCACGATCAGCAGCGGCCCATCCCCCGGCTCCCGCTGTTGCGGGTTCAGGATCGGCCCAGCAAAGGCCACGATCGCCGCCCCCACCGCCGCCATCCGCAGCAGCAGCAGCCACCACGGCGTCCGGTCCGTCTCGTTATCCTCGTCCTTCAGCCCCAGCAGCAGCGCCACACCCGGAAACCGCCGCCGGATCGGCGCAGGCGGCACCGCCCGCAGGATCAGCCACAGCACCGGCAAGGCCGCCAGCGCCCACAGCACCCAAGGGGCCGCAAATCCGATGGGGCCGATCATGAACATCAGCGCCCACCCTCCAGCGCCCGGAAGAGATAAAGGAGCGCCGGTTGCGCCGGCCCGCCCGTATGGTGGCAATGGTAATGCCACCCCACCGCCCGGGCCAGCACCGTCAGCCGATCCTTCCGCTCTGCCAGCCGCGCCAGATAGCGCGCGCGCAGATCGCCCGCGCGCAGCGTCTCATGCCGCACCGTGCCGCCCATGCTTTCAAAGATCGTGCGCCCGTCGAAGGGAAACTCCTCTTCGGCCGGGTCCAGCACATGGCACAGCACGCCCCGCGCCCCCCGGTCCGAGGCGCGCGCAAGCGCCATCTCCACCCCCGCCAAATCACCCATGAAATCCGACAGGAACACCGCCCGCCCATGGCTTGCGATGCCGCCCGCATCGGGGGTGCCGTAATCTTCGCCCCCTTCCGTCAGCCCCGCCAGCAGCCGCAGCATCTGCCCGCGCCCCGGTCGCGGCGGCACGCCCTCGCCCGCAAGTCCGACCCGCTCACCCCCGCGCAGCAGCAGCACCGCCAGCGCCATCGCCAGAAGCTGCGCCCGATCCGCCTTCGTCACCCGCCCCTTCGCGCCCGAAAAGGCCATCGACTTCGCCGGGTCGACCCACAGCGTCACCGACTGCGCCGCCTGCCATTCCCGCTCGCGCACATAGGTCGCGTCCGACCGCGCCGACCGCCGCCAGTCGATCATCCGGACGCTGTCGCCCACATGGGTGGGGCGGTACTGCCAGAACTCGTCGCCCTGCCCTGCCCGCCTGCGCCCGTGCTCTCCCATCATGATGGTCGAGGCCAGCATCTCCGCCTCCGCCAGCAAGGGCGGCAGCGACTGGCCCAGCGTCTCGGCCCGTTCGCGCAGGCCACCCGTGGCGTGGTTGGCCGTCTCGGTCACGCCGCCGCCTCAAGCCCCAGCGTGCGGGTGGCCGTCCGGTCGATGATCCCCGCCAGGCTTTCGCCCCGGGCCCGCGCCGCGAAGGACAGCGCCATCCGATGCGTCAGCACCGGGCGCGCCATCGCGGCCACATCCGCCACCGACGGCGCCAGCCGCCCATCCAGCAGCGCCCGCGCCCGCACCGTCAGCATCAGGGCCTGCGCCGCCCGCGGCCCCGGCCCCCAAGCCAGCGCATCCGCCAGATCGCGCCCCTCCGGCTCCCCCGGACGGCAGGACCGCACCAGATCAAGGATCGCCTCCACCACCTGATCCCCCACCGGCATCCGCCGCAGCACACCCTGCGCCGCAATCAGCCCATCTGCCGTGAACACCTGATGCGAAGCGGCCTCCTCGGCCCCCGTCGTGGCAATCAGGATATCGCGCTCTGTCGCCCGCGTGGGATAGTCCACATCGACCTGCACAAGGAACCGGTCCAGCTGTGCCTCGGGCAGCGGATAGGTCCCCTCCTGCTCGATCGGGTTCTGGGTGGCCAGCACATGGAAAGGCCGCCCCAAGGGGCGATGCTGCCCCGCGATGGTCACTTCACGCTCTTGCATCGCCTGCAACAGCGCCGATTGCGTCCGCGGGGAGGCCCGGTTGATCTCATCGGCCATCAGCAACTGGCAGAAGATCGGCCCCTCGATAAATCGGAAGGCCCGCGCCCCATCCGCCGCCGTCTCTAGCACTTCGGACCCAAGGATATCGGCAGGCATCAGATCCGGCGTGAACTGGATGCGGTTGCCCTTCAACCCCATCACCGTGGACAGCGTATCCACCAGCCGCGTCTTGCCGAGGCCCGGCAGCCCCACCAGCAGCGCATGCCCGCCGCACAGCATCGCGGCCAGCACAAGATCGACCACCTTCTCCTGCCCGATGAAGCGCCGGTTGATCGAGGCCTTCGCCTCCGCCAATGTCCCCCCCAGCGCTTCGATCTGGGCGACGAGGTCGGTCGCTTCGGCCATGACGTTGCTCTCCATCCGACTATATGCTCGCATTAGACCCAACTATCCCGCCGGGCACAAATGGCAAAAAGAATGACGGGACAAATGATCGTGACTGTCCTGCGATTAGGGGTGCACCCAAACAGGGGCACGAGTCTGACCACTTCGTCCACGAAGGCTACGTCGCTGCAGTCCATCCGAACAACCTGCGGGTCATGATCCGCAGGATCTCATGCGCCACAAGACCTGACACGGTGTGACCTTCACCGCACCCAATGGAAGTTCCCCTGAGACATGTCCCTTATCTCTGGAAGCTTCGCCGCCAGTTTTTCCCGCAGCGTTACGCTATCGCGTTGCAAGCGCCCGATGACAGCCAAAAGGTCATCGCTTGAACCTATCGATTGCGGATCAACAACCATAGTGTCGATACCGATATGCTCCATCAAGCCGCGGAACTTGCCCATATAGGCAAGGCATAGCACCGGAGTCGTCATGCCCATGCTGGCGATTGCAAGATGCATCCGCCCCGTCACCACAAGGTCGAGGCTTCCGCAAAGCTGCTTCAATTCCCAAGCCATGGCGGAGTCGTCCAAAAGCAAAGCTCTTTGCCGAAGATTTTCAGGCAGTTGGTCAAGAATTGCCGCCAAGGCTTCCGAGTCCCCAGCGGCGCCAGAACGGACGTCGTGGCTCAGAAGAACGGCGCGATGCCACTCGGATTGGCTCAACCAATCTCCGAAGGCTTTGGCAATCAGCCCCACCCCACCTGGCATCATCGTCAGGGTGGGTCCACTGACGTTCAAGCCAAGGATGAACCGCCCGTCGGCCTTCCAGCGACGGACCTGCTCCATAAGCGCTTTCGCAGAAGAACGGTCCACGCCGGGCGTCAGAAGGAAGGCCATATCTGCGACCAACCGCCGATTCTTAAAACCGAAGGCCTCTGAATGGGCAAAGGAAACCGGATCGCGGATCATCATGTCCGCGCTGCTCAGGGCGCGCAATTGGCGACTTGTTACTGGTCCACTGTCATGTTCCAAACTGAACCCCTGAACGTGCACCCGAACTCCAGCCGCCTGCGCCACCCGCAGGATATCGAGGTGTTCCTGGGTCCCTCCGTAACGGTCGTTCAGAACATCCGCACCCAAATAGGCGCAATGCTCCACTGCCAGAAGCTCTCGTATGACCGCCATCGCCTTCCGCCATCGGCTCCCGAGGCTCGAAAGGTCGACCAACTCAACATGGTGCCTGAGGCGAAAGAAGGGGCGGTTGTATTCAAGGAAGCGAACCTTGTGCCCCCGGGCGACCAGTTGACCTACCAGCACGTCCAGCATCGCCTGATCCCCAAGACTGCCGGCCGAAGTACAAGGAATGACAAGCGTGGACTTCGGTGCCGGTCGACGAATCTGACGAACCACCCACAGCGCCGAACCCAACCACTCCTGCCAACTCATGCTGCAAATCCCATTCTTAGCATTGCACGCGCCGATTGAATCGCGGCCGCAATAACCTTCGTTAACATACTTCCCCGGCGTCTCCAGCCTGTTTAAGGCAAGTGAAACTGGCAAGCCAAGTACCGCCCTGCAACCGAAAGCCTTCTCTCCGCCGTCCTACGTCAGGCCTGATTTGCCCTCTCACATGATCGATGTGCTTTTCCGCGCAAAGCCCCTATCTTTAGATCCTGAAGCGCACAAACGTCCCAGAGATCGGCCATGCCCAAGATCACTCGGATGCCCGACGTGCAGTCCGACCGAACCACGAGGCCACCCCCATGCGCCCCACCGCCAGCCCCCTTCCCGCCCCCTCCGCCGAAGGCCTTGCCGCCTCGGCACAGGCGGTCAGCCGCAAGGGGCCGCCGCCCGTGCATCTGTGGAATCCGCCCTTCTGCGGCGATATCGACATGCGGATCGCCCGCGATGGAACGTGGTTCTACCAAGGCACTCCGATCGGTCGCCCCGGGCTCGTGAAACTCTTCTCCGGCATCCTGAAAAAGGAAGGCGACCGCTTCTTCCTCGTCACCCCTGTGGAAAAGGTCGGCATCACGGTCGATGACGCCCCCTTCGTCGCGGTGGATTTCGACGTCGCGGGCGCAGGCGCGGATCAGACCGTCACCTTCACCACCCATGTGGGCGACACCGTCCCCCTCGACGCGGATCATCCCCTGCGTGTCGAACGCGATCCGGTCACCGGCGAACCCTCGCCCTACCTCCATGTCCGGGCGGGACTCGAGGCGCTGATCGACAGGAAATCCTTCTATCGTCTGGTCGATCTTTGCGTTCACGCGCCCGTGGCCGGAAAAGACTGGTTCGGCCTCTGGTCATCGGGCAGGTTCTTTCCGGTGATTCCCTCGGAAGACCTGCCCTGAATGCCCCGTTTCGCCGCGAATGTGACGATGCTCTTCACCGAAGTGCCGATGCTGGCGCGCCCCGACCTCGCCCGCGAGGCAGGGTTCGACGGGGTCGAGGTGCTTTTTCCCTATGACCACCCGCCGAAGGATTGGCAGGCCGCGCTCGCGGGCATGCCGGTGGCGCTGATCAACACCCATCCCGGCGACTGGGCGGCGGGCGACCGTGGCCATGCCGCCGTGCCCGGCGCGACGGATGCCTTCCGCGCCAGTTTCCAGCGGGCCGCCGACCTTGCCGCCCAGCTTGGCGCAGGCCGCGTCCATGTCATGGCAGGCGTCGCCCGCGGCTCGGCGGCCGAGGCGACCTATGTCGAAAACCTCGCTTGGGCGGCGGCACAGGCCCCCGACCTGCAACTGACCATCGAACCCCTCAACCCCGACGACATGCCGGGCTATTTCCTGAACGATTTCGATCAGGCCGCGCGGATCGTGGACGACCTTGCGCTGCCCAATCTCGGGATTCAATTCGACCTCTGGCACGCAGCCCGGATCCATGGCGATCCGGCCGCCGTCTGGGCCCGCCACAAGACCCGCGTGAACCACATCCAGATCGCGGGCTTCCCCAGCCGCAACGAACCCGGCGGCGGTGGCTTCGACCTCACCGGTCTTTGTGCCGATCTCGACCAGTCCGGCTATGACGGCTGGATCTCGGCCGAATACATCCCCGCCCGCGCCACCGTGCATGGCCTGATGTGGCTGTCCGCCCTCAAGGGCCGCGCGCGGCTGATCGGCGCCTAAACCACCCACCCCTTGCCCCCGCCGCCGCAGGGGTTAGAATGCGCGCGCAGCATCACGAGGTTCGCCATGCCCATCGACGCCCCCGAAACCGAAGTCGTCACCACGTGGAAAGTGGCCTGCGACGGCGGCGAAGGTGCCCTCGGGCATCCCCGCGTCTGGCTGACCATCCCGCGCGACACGGGCTGGGTCGAATGCGGCTATTGCGACAAGCGCTATGTGATCGACCGCGACCACGCCCACGACGACCACTGACGCCTCAACGCCGCCGCGCCAGCACGATCCCAAGGATCAGGCCCAGCAGCGCCCCCAGCGGCACCCAGAAAAAGGCAACACCCATCGCATAGGCCCCTTCGGCCTGCGAAATGTCCGCGATCATCGCGGCCGCCACCGCGATGGCCACCGCCGCGGCGCCTCCGGCCACCACACCCATCAGCGCAAATCCCAAAGCCCGCATTTCCGCCCCCGAAACGAATCCCTTGACGGATCCCCCCGCAGCGGTGCACCGTCATCCCATGCTGAACCGTATCGCCCTCGTGAGCTATTATTTTACCGACGCTTCATAGGCGGCCGGTCAGCGTTTTTCACCAGAAACCAGACCAGATGGCCGCCCCTGCGGGTGGTCGGTCCAACATCTCCCGCGGCGGCGGCAGGAGATGAAAATGAAAACCGAAATCCGCCACGCCACCCCCGACGACCTGCCCGCGCTGCAAGCCATGGCCCAGAACCTCGCCGCTCATCTGGACGAGGCCCCGCGCAACGCCGAAACGCTCTACCGCGACGCCTTCATCCTGCCCGGCACCCGCGTCCTCATCGCGCGGCGAGACGGGGTTCCGGCGGGCTACCTCCTGATGCGCCTGACCCGCGACCCCATCGCATGGCGCATGGGCTATGAAATCGCCGAGCTTTTCGTCACTCCGGACCACCGCCATTGTGGCATCGGCCGCCGCCTGATCGGCGCGGCAAGACTACTGGCCGAGGCCGAAGGTCGCGCCACCCTCGCCATCACCCCCGCCATGGCCGCCCTCACGGGGGGCATGGGGGCCGCCCGCGCCCTGCCGCTGGCTCTGGCCTAGGGGCGCCGGATCATGCCATACCACCCCCATGGCAAAGGACGGAGGATGACATGGGCGCTCAGACGGGCTTCGGCAAAGGCTGCCACCTGCACCTGATCGACGGATCGGCCTACATCTTCCGCGCCTATCACGCGCTCCCCCCGCTCACGCGGAAATCCGACGGACTGCCCATCGGCGCCGTCTCGGGCTTTTGCAACATCCTCTTCCGCTATCTCGAAGGCAACAAAGGCCCCGATGCCCCCAACGGCGCGCCCACCCATGTCGCGGTCATCTTCGACCACTCGTCCGAGACCTTCCGCAACACGATCTACCCTCTCTACAAGGCCAACCGCCCCGAACTCCCCGAAGACCTCCGCCCGCAATTCCCCCTGACCCGCGACGCCACCCGCGCCTTCAACATCGCCTGCATCGAAACCGAAGGGTATGAGGCCGATGACATCATCGCCACCCTCGCCCGTCAGGCGACCGAGGCAGGCGGCGACGTCACCATCATCTCCTCCGACAAGGACCTGATGCAGCTCGTCGGCCCCGGCGTGATGATGTTCGATCCGATGAAGACCCGCGCCATCGGCCCCGACGAGGTGTTCGAGAAATTCGGCGTCGCCCCCAATCGCGTGGTGGATGTCCAAGCAATCATGGGCGACTCTGTTGACAATGTCCCTGGCGCTAAGGGGATCGGCAGCAAGAGCGCGCCGTTCATGGTCGCCTCGCTCGGATCGATTGAAGAGATATTCGATGGGCGAACAAGAGAAGATCGACTGCAGCCGATCCGAGCTTCTGTTGCATCGTATGTTTCTGATTTTTCAACGAAAATCGGCAGACCTGCGAAGCTCAACTCGAAGAAGGACATCTTGGACCTCCTCGCTAGCTCCTATCCGAACCTTGACACGCCGGACTGTAGTAACGAAGGCCTCGCAGAACTCGCTGCGCGTGGCTACGAAGTCGCTGCGTGGGTAATTGAGGCGCGCGAACAAGCGAAACTCATCGATGTCTTGGTCCCGAAGCTTCTCGAAAGTGAAGACCAGGTTCGCATCTCCAAGCAACTGGTGCAGCTAAAGGCCGACACCCCCCTCGACGTCTCTCTCGACGATCTCGAAGTCCGCCCCCCCGAGCCCGACACGATCATGGAATTCCTCAACCGCATGGAATTCCGCACCCTCACCCGCCGCGTCGCCGACAGCCTGAAAATCGTGCCCCCCGCACCGCTGCCCGAAGGCAAGGGCACCGAGGTCAACCACGCCGAAGCGCCCACCCCCGACCGCCTCCCCTTCGACCACGCCGCCTACCAATCCGTCACCACGGAAGACGCCCTTCACGCCTGGGTCGCCACGATCCGCGACCACGGCACCGTCGCCGTCGACACCGAAACCACCTCGCTCGATGAAATGCGGGCCGAACTTGTGGGCATCTCCCTCTCCGTCACCGCCGGACAGGCGGCCTATATCCCGCTCACCCACCGCTCCGGCACGGATGACCTCTTCGGCACCTCGCAACTCGCCCCCGGCCAACTCTCGATCGACACCGTGCTCGCCGCCCTCAAACCCGTTCTGGAAGACCCCTCGATCCTCAAGATCGGCCAGAACATGAAATACGACTGGAAAATCTTCGCCCGCCACGGCATCCGCATCACCCCCTTTGACGACACGATGCTCATGTCCTCCGCCCTCCATGCGGGCCTCAACTCCCACGGGATGGACGCGCTCTCCGAAACCCATTTGGGCCACCTCCCGATCCCGATCAAATCCCTCCTCGGCACGGGCAAATCCGCTATCACCTTCGACCGCGTCGCCATCCCCGACGCGGTGAAATACGCTGCCGAAGACGCCGACATCACCTTGCGCCTCTGGCAGCACCTGAAACCCCAACTGCACCGCGGCCAGGTCACCACCGTCTACGAAACCCTTGAACGCCCCCTCGTCCCCGTTCTGGCCGAAATGGAGATGGCGGGCATTCAGGTCGACCGCGACACCCTCTCGCGCATGTCCAACGCCTTCGCGCAAAAGATGGCGGGGCTGGAGGCGGAGATTCAAGAGATCGCAGGCGAACCCTTCAACGTCGGATCCCCAAAACAGCTGGGCGAGATCCTCTTTGACCGGCTGCAGGTCCCCGGTGGCGAAAAGGGCAAGACCGGGGCCTATGCCACCGGGGCCGACATCCTCGAAGACATCACCACGCTGGAAGACACCCACCCGCAGGCCGCCCGCCTCGCGGCCCTCGTCCTCGACTGGCGCCAGATCGCGAAACTCAAATCCACCTATACCGACGCCCTTCAAGACCACATCCACCCCGACACGGGCCGCGTCCACACCTCCTATTCCATCACCGGGGCCGTCACGGGCCGCCTCTCCTCCACCGACCCGAACCTCCAAAACATCCCCGTTCGCACCGAAGAAGGCCGCCGCATCCGCGAGGCCTTCGTCGCCCCCAAGGGCCGCCTCCTCGTCTCGCTCGACTACTCCCAGATCGAGTTGCGCATCCTCGCCCATATCGCCGACATTCCCGAACTCCAGCAGGCCTTCCGCGACGGGCTCGACATCCACGCCCTCACCGCGTCCGAGATGTTCAACGTCCCCCTCGACCAGATGACCTCCGACATCCGCCGTCAGGCCAAGGCGATCAACTTCGGCGTCATCTACGGCATCTCGGGCTTCGGCCTTGCCCGCAACCTCCGCATCCCGCGGGCCGAGGCGCAGGGTTTCATCGACCGCTACTTCCAGCGCTTCCCCGGCATCAAGGGCTACATGGACGCGACCGTGAAAGAGGCACAGGCGCGCGGCTTCGTCACCACCCTCTTCGGGCGCAAGATCCACACCCCCGAGATTAACGCCAAGGGCCCGACCGCAGGCTTCGCCAAACGCGCCGCCATCAACGCCCCCATTCAGGGCACCGCCGCCGACGTGATCCGCCGCGCCATGATCCGCATGCCCGCCGCCATCGCCGATCTGCCTGCAAGGATGCTCCTGCAGGTCCATGACGAACTTCTCTTCGAAGTGGACGAAGACGCAGCCCCCGCCCTCGCCGCCCGCGCCAAAGAGGTGATGGAGGCCGCCGCCCACCCCGCCGTCCATTTCAAGGTCCCCCTGATCGTCGAGGCAGGGCAAGGCCGCACATGGGCGGCGGCGCATTGACCGCGCCGCCCCCCGCCCCCCTCACCTTCGCGACAGCCGAGGAATGGAACTTCTGGCTCTCCATGCGCCATGACAAGGCGCGCGACGTCTGGCTCCGCATCGCCAAAAAGGCCAGCGGCACCGCCTCCATCGACTGGGAACAGGCGGTGGAAGAGGCGCTGGTCTGGGGCTGGGTCGATGCCCAGAAGAAACCCGACGGCCCCAACCACATGCTGCACCGCTTCACGCCCCGCCGCCCCGGCAGCCCGTGGTCGCCCAAAGCCCGCGCCACGGCGGAACGGCTCATCGCAGGCGGCTGGATGGCGGACCCGGGCCTCGCCGAGGTTGCCCGCGCCCAAGCCGATGGCCGCTGGGCTGCCGCCTATGCCGCCGAAAAGCCCACCGACATCCCTGACGATTTCCTCACCGCCCTCGCGGACGCCTCGCCCGCCGCCCAATCCGCCTTCGCGGCCCTGCAACCCAAGGCCCGCGCCGCGCTCGCCTTCCGCCTTATCACCGCCAAATCCCCCTCCGTCCGCGCCCGCCGCATCGTCGAATACATCGCCGCGCTGGACCAAGGCACAGGCGCCACCCCATGATCCACACCTGGCCCGACCTCCGCGCCTTCGCCCTTGGCCTGAACCTTCCCGAAGTCACCCTCGCCACCCCTTGGGGGCATGAGGCGCTCAAGGCGCATGGCAAGCTCTGGTGCTTCTGGTCCCCCTACGCGGATGCCGCCGTCTTCAAGGCCGGGCGTGACGAACGCGAGATGCTGATGCAGGCCGATCCCGACACCTTCTTCCTCCACCCCCATTACGCGCCCCATGCCCTCATCCTCGTCCGCGCCGGGCGGATCGACCCTGACTGGGCCCGCCCCCGCCTGATCCGCCAATGGCGAGAGGCCGCCCCCAAACGCTGGCTCAAGGCATGGGACGCGGCCAACCCCTCCCCCCTTGCCTGACCCTGCCCCTTCATCTTGGCCCAAATACTCATCTGCCCGCTCGCCACCCAACACAACGCCCGTCGGTCACACCCCTCCCCTCCCCCGTCCTTCACGGGGGAGGGGCCGGGGGAGGGGGTTGGACTGGGGGAAACCGTCGCCACTGCCGCACAGTGAAAAAACCCCTTTCCCACCGCGCGCTGCGTGACCACAGTTTGCTGCACAAAAGGCGGCACAAAACAGGGCACAGCCGATGCGCCAAGAAAATCCCCAAAGCGGGAATTCACGCCCGCTCGATCCTGACCTGAAAGCAGTTGTTCCGCGCCGACCGGACATGCACGAAATCCACCCCCGGCATCCCCAGCACCTCCTCCGCCCGCGCCGGGAGTCGCGCCGTCGGAACCACCCCTCCCGTGCCATAGACGATCCGCTCATCCGCCCCATAGCCCCGGACGATGTAATCGGGCGAGGCGAGGATGTCCGGCACATCCGCCCCTCCCCCCGCCTCGCAGGCCTCGGCGCACAGGAAGATCGGTCCCGTCTCCGCATAGGGCTGCAGCGCCCCGAAAGGCCGATGCGCCAGCACCAGCATCCCCGCCCCCTCGGGGATCATCCGCAGGCAATGGCGGCAGGGGTTTCCACCCCCGTCCGAAACCTGCCGCTCCGGCAAAAGCCCATAGGAATCAACACCCCCCGCCTGATAGGCGCGGACCGTGTCCGTCGGTATCGGAACAAATCGCAGCATAGGAACCCTCCCTCAGAAGGCCCCCATCCTGCCCCTCGGGTCACCCATTGGCGACCCGATCCTTGCGGCTTCAGTCGCGCGGCAGCATCCGCCCCAAGGGCGCACCGCCCACGATATGCAGGTGGTAATGCGGCACTTCCTGCCCGCCATGCCCCCCCGCATTGGTGATCCCGCGATACCCCGCCCCGCCATCGCCAAGGCTCACCCCCAGCATGGCGCAGACGCTCGCCGCCGTGCGGTGGAAATCCACGATCTCGGCATCGCTCGCCTCGGCACAGAAATGGTCGAAGGTGACATAGGCCCCCTTCGGGATCACCAGCACATGATGCGGCGCCTGCGGGTTGATGTCGTGAAAGGCCAGCGTGTGATCCGTCTCGATCACCGTCTTGTTCGGAATCTCGCCGCGCAGGATGCGGGCGAAGATATTGGTCGGGTCATAGCTGTGCGGCATGTCTGTCAATCCACGAAAAGATGTCCGGTCGCCGCGATCGCTCGCGCCTTTTCAACCGGAATATCAAGGAATTCCGCCAGAGGCAGCGTGTTTTCATCCACGCTTGAGCTTTGCCGGATGCGATAGAAGCCGGGGAAGTTCGCGTCCTTTATCCGGTCGCTCTCGAACTTCACATCATAGCGGATCGTGGGCAGAAGGCGGTCGATCGTCTCCTTCGGCGTGCGGTCCCCCGCCAGCCCCACCCGCCGCGCATGGCCGATCAGATAGTCATCGGTAAAGTCGCAGTCGATCTCCAACAGGCGCACCGCCGCCTTGTCGTTATAGAAATCCTGCATCAGGTCCACATTGGCCGGATCGATGCAGAACAACAGCCGATCCGTCTGCCAATAGTCGAACAGCATCCGCACCAGCGCCCGCCGGTGCCGCGTCCGCTTTTCCAGCGTGGTCTGGATGCCGCCCAGATCGGGCAATGGCGTCGCCCCCTCGTTGAACAGATAGTCGATCGCGGGCAGGTTGGTGACATCCCGCACCCGCTCCACCATCCGCTTGGCGACATGCCACTTCTTGCAGGTCACCATCATCAGCGTCCGCTCTCGGCCCAGACTGCTTTCCCGCTCCCAGAAGCGTGGCGCAAAGCGCCGCCCCACGCGCCCGCGCCCCGTCAGGAACCGGAACAGGCTCCGCCCTTCGTTCGATATGGTGAACTTCACCCCGCGCGTGGCATACAGCTTCCCCAACCGCTCTTTCAGGTCCTTCGCATCCGCCGAAACCTTGCGCGCGAAGAGGTAATCCTGGCTCAGCAGCAGGTCGTAATGGTCGTTGTAAAAGGTCACCGGCATCCCGTAATCGGTGAACATCAGGAAGGTCAGCGTCCGCGACCGGATCTCGGCCTCGGGCACCAGATGACGCACCAGCGTCTGGAAAAAGGTCTCGTCGGGGATCCATGTCGTCCGGAAGAAGCGCATCACATCCTTCCGCTTGTCGCAGAAGTCCAGCACCGCCTCGACCGTGCGCCGCCGCAAGCACCACCACTGGCTGCCGATCATGATCTGCAGATCGGCGGGCACCTGCCGCGCCAGCCCCAGTTTCTGCTGCACCTGCATCGATCCGTAGAACAGCCGTTTCTGCGTGCGTTCGTTGAACCAGTGCCGATAGATCAGCCGCTCATCCTTGATCCCGGTCTTGATCCAGTCCGAGGTGAAGAAGTCGAAGCTTTCGATATAGTCGATCTCTTCTCGGTCCAGAAAGGCATGGGCATATTCCGCCGATTTGATCGGCATGCAGTCCCCCGACAGCATGTAGAAATGCGTCGCATAGGGAAACGCCTCAACCGCCGCCTGCGTGGCAAGGATCGTGGCCTCCACAAGGCTCCACTCGCCCCAGCCGCACTTGATCCGCTTGCGGGCAAAGGTGACGGACGCGTTCCCCTTCAAGGCGGATTGGATGCGGTCGAACGCCTCGCGCGGGGCGCGGGCGTCGAAATGGATCGACACGAAATCCCCCGCAGCCGTCAGGCGCTCCGCCTGCGCGACGATCCCTTCGGGGTCCTTGTGACACAACAGGATGTAGGCGATCTTTGCCATGGAACCCGAACAGCTAGGGTGCGTTTAGTGTCACGTCTTGCACAAAAGACGTCAACGGTGATTGAACAGGCATGCTTTCTTTGCTTTTTTGTCGCCCATCGGCAAGGGTCACATGCTATGCGTGTGCAGATTTTGGTGCAGGCACGGGCGCGTCAGATGACCCGGCGATCGGAGGCAGTGCATAAATGGGTTTCCCCGGAACCTGGATGACGGAAAGCGAAAGCGTGGTCTATCGGGTGGTGCCGAAATGCGCCTGCTCGTCCATCGGCCAGATCATGTTCTATTCCGACCACGGCCGCTTCTTCGATGGTGACATCCACGACGCCACCGAGGGCCTGCACAAATGGGCGCTGGAACCAAGCCAGCCTCGGATCGAGACGGTGGTCAAAGGCCACAAGGCCTATGCCTTCACCTGCGTCCGCAACCCCTATACCCGCGTCCTGTCCTCCTTCTTCGACAAGATCTGCGGCATCCAGCGCAACGGCAAACGCTATCGCGGCAACCTCGTCCCCATGCTGGTGCAGAAATACGGCGTGCAGGTCGGCGGCGATGACGGCAAGGACGAGTTCGACCAGATCGCCAGCTTCCGCCGCTTCCTCCTCTTCGTGCGCGACACCATCCGCTTCCGCAAACCGATGGACCCCGACATCCACTGGTCCTCGATGTCGGGCCACATCTCCACCTTCATCGTGAATGGCGGGCGCTACGATCACATCTTCTTCACCGAGAAATTCGATGACGGAATGCAGACCGTCCTCGACAACATCAAGACGCCCCACAAGGTGAACCTGAAGACCATCCCGAAATTCAACGAAAGCGAAGGTCACGGACCCAAGCGCCTGCATCCCGTGGAGGATTATTTCGACGATCTCTCCCGCCATCTGATGTGGGAGATCTACAAGAAGGACTTCCAACTCTTCCGCTACGATTTCGACGATCCGTCGAACAAGATGCCGAAGGGCGCCGTCGACCTCGACGAGGTGCACGCCAAGCTCGGCGACTGAGTCGGCCCTGCATTGGGGGCCCGCTCCGCAAGGGGCGGGCCCCGCGCGCCCCACCCGGGCGCGGATCGCACCGCCGCTGCAGGCGAAAATCCCCGCCCTGATAGGCGGAAACACCATCAAACGCACGCCCAACCGCCACGGCCGTTGCACCGCCGCATAAACGCAGGCGAAAGAATTACGTAATTTACGTAAACAAATCCTTTACGGCAAAGACCCGCCTGCGCCCCCCGCACCGTCCGGCAAACCTCCGCCGGGGGCGGGCTTGGCAGCCCCGCTTTTGCGGCTGAGTGTCAATGGCACGATCCGCCCGAACCCGTGGCGGACGACAGGTCGAAAAACGACCGGACCCACACAAGGAACCGCATCGCATGGACATGCTGCTCGTCACGGACACGCTCCGCTTTTCGCACCTTCTCGCCGTCTGCCTTGGCCTCGGCGCGTCGATCATGGCCGATCTCTACATCCTCAACCGCCTGCGCACCCCCCTGACACGCGACATGATGGCCACGCTCCACCGCACCCATGGCTTCGTCTGGGCGGCACTCGGCCTGATGTGGATCACGGGGCTGGGCCTGCTCTACCTCCGCACGGGCTTCGACCTTGCATCCTTCACGCCCAAGCTCATCGCCAAGCTCGGCACGGTGGGCCTCCTCACCCTCAACGCTGTGCTGATCGGGGCCGTGGCCATGCCGATGCTCGAAGGGCGTATCGGCCGCTCCATCGCGGCTTTCCCCACGGGGCTGAAACTGCGCTTCGCGCTGATTGGCGGGGTTTCTGCGGCAAGCTGGCTCCTCGCCCTTGCCATTGGCGTCAGCAAGGCGCTGGCCCGCAGCGGGACCGAGGTCTTCGCAATCCTCCTGCCCGCCGCCTATGCGACGGCCCTTATCGCCACCGCGCTGGTCCTTCTGTCGCGCCCGATGACGACCAGCCGCTCGGCCTGATCCCGAAAAGGGGGGCTGATCCTCAGATCAGCCCTTCCTTGCGGAACAGCACCTTCAGATCCGTCTCCGGACGCGCGCCGAAATGGCTGATGACCTCCGCCGCCGCGACGCAGCCCATCCGCCCCGCCACAGCCAGCGGTTGCCCTGTGGCCAGCCCGTACAGGAACCCGGCCGCGAACTGATCACCCGCACCCGTCGCATCCACCGGCACAACGCGGCGCACCGGCACTGTCACCGTTTCGTCGCCGCGCACCAGAATGACCTCTTCCCCCGACCGCGTGCAGACCACCACACCCGCATCCTGCGCCGCCTGTTCCAACGCCGCCGACAGGTCGGTCTGGTAAAGCGAGGACCACTCATGCTCGTTCCCGATCACGTAGTCCAATTCCTTCACCAGCCGCCGGAAATCATCCCTGTGCCGATCGACGCAGAACGGGTCCGACAGCGCGATCCCTGCCTTGCCGCCCGCGTTCCGGCACAGCTTCGCCGCGCGTTCAAAGGCCTGCTTCCCCTTCGGCTTGTCGTAAAGATAGCCCTCAAGGAACAGCAGAACCGCCGCCCCCGCCACGTCATCCGACACATCCTCCGGCCCCAGTTCCGAGGAAATGCCAAGGTATGTGTTCATCGACCGCTCACCATCCGGCGAGACAAAGATCATCGACCGCGACGTCGGCAATTCGCCCCCAGCCACAGGCGGGTTGGGGAAGGCCGTTCCGCTGTCGGCCATCGACTTCGCATAGAACCGCCCCAGCGCATCGTCATGCACCCGCCCGATGAAGGCCGTCCGCAGCCCGAGGTTCCCCAGCCCCGCGATGGTGTTCGCCACCGATCCGCCCGGCGCCTGCACCCGCTCCTTCATGGCCGCGTAAAGCAGTTCCCCCCGCTCACGCTCCACCAGCTGCATGATGCCCTTCTCGATGCCCATCATCTCGATGAAACTGTCATCGGCCTGATTGAACACATCGACGATGGCATTGCCGATGCCCACGACATCATAGGTCTTCATTCGGTCTTTTCCTCATACTGGCAAAGGTCGCGGATCGGGCAGATGCCGCATTTGGGTTTGCGCGCGACGCAAATATACCGTCCGTGCAGGATCAGCCAGTGATGCGCGTGCTGCTGGAATTCGGCGGGGACGTTGTCCTCGATGGCCCGCTCCACCGCCGTCTCGTCCTTCCCCGGCGCGATGCCGGTGCGGTTGCCCACGCGGAAGATATGGGTATCCACCGCCTGCGCAGGCTGGCGGAACCACATGTTCAGAACCACATTCGCCGTCTTGCGCCCCACCCCCGGCAGGGACTGCAGCGCCGCGCGGGACGATGGCACCTCACCGCCGAACTCCTCGATCAGGATGCGGCACAGCTTGATGACGTTCTTCGCCTTGTTGCGAAAAAGCCCAATCGTCTTGATGTGATCGATCAGCCCGTCCTCGCCCAGGGCGAGCATCTTCTCCGGCGTCTCCGCTACGGCGAACAGCCCGCGCGTCGCCTTGTTCACCCCCACATCGGTCGCCTGCGCCGACAACGCGACCGCCACCAGCAAGGTGAAAGCATTCACATGCTCCAACTCCCCCTTGGGCTCCGCCTCCAGCGCGTGGAAGCGGGTGAAGATCTCCTTCATCGGGGCATAGGAAAGCTGCTTGGCCATGATCCCTGCCTTATGCGACGCGGCCCAACCGGGCAAGGCGGGATGCGCAGAATCCGGGTCGCCTGTGGCCGCCCGTGCCCATAGATTGGCGACCAAGGAGATGCCCCATGACCGACCAATCCCCATCCTACCATTACGCCGTCATCGCCCGTGCCCTGAAGGTGATCGACGAAGGCGGCCCTGCCCTCACCCTCGACGATCTCGCCCGCCGAATGGATATGTCGCCTGCGCATTTCCAGCGCATCTTTTCGCAATGGGTCGGCATCTCGCCCAAGCGGTATCAGCAATACCTCACGCTTGACCACGCGCGGCGGATGCTGGCAGACCGCTTCACCACGCTGGAAACGGCGCTCTCCGCCGGCCTCTCCGGCACCGGCCGCCTGCATGACCTCTTCCTCACATGGGAAGCGATGACCCCCGGCGACTATGCCCGCGCGGGCGAGGGCCTGACCATCCGCTGGGGCTGGTTCGACAGCCCCTTCGGCCCCGCCATCGTCATGGGCACCGACAAGGGCCTCTGCGGCATGGGCTTCGCCGCCGAGATGGGCGAGGACGTCGCCTTCGAAGACCTCATGCGCCGCTGGCCCAAGGCCGATTTCGTCGAAGACCCGATGATGCTGCGCCCCTCGGTGCTTGCCGCCTTCGGCACCGACGGGCAGGGCCAGACACCCCTTCACCTCATCGGCGCCCCCTTCCAGATCAAGGTCTGGGAGGCGCTTCTGCGCATCCCCTCGGGCCATGTCACGACCTACAGCGAAATCGCGGGCACCATCGGCAACCCCAAGGCCGTCCGCGCCGTCGGCACCGCTGTGGGCCGCAACCCGATCAGCTTCCTCATCCCCTGCCACCGCGCCCTGCGACGCGACGGCAGCCTTGGCGGCTATCACTGGGGTCTACCGGTCAAGCGCGCGATCCTCGCTTGGGAATCCGCCCGCACCGGAATGTGATGCGCGGATTGTTGCCGCGCCGGGGCCGATCCTATCCAGCCCGCAGCGGCGCTGGTATAAGGAAAGGCAGGGCCCGCATCAAAGGGCCGACCACATTCGAGGCGGCAGCAATGACTTTCAAGACCCCCCTGATCCTTTCCACGCTCGGCATCCTTGCCCTCACGGCCTGCGTCCCCGCCGATCCCTATGCCGACCCCTACGCCGCGCAACCTGCGTCGAACGGCCCCCGCGCGCAGTCCGGCGCACTGATCGGGGCGATGGCGGGCGGCCTCCTCGGCTCGCAAAGCAGCGATGACCGCCTGCTCAAAACAGCCGTCGGCGCGGGCATCGGCGCCATCGTCGGCGGCGCCATCGGCGCCACGCTCGACGCGCAAGCCGCCGAGTTGCGCAGCATCAACGGCCAGTTCAACGTTACCAATATGGGTGACTACCTCGTCGTGAACATGCCGCAGGACGTGCTCTTCTCCGTCGACAGCGCCGCCCTTCGCCCCGACCTCACGCGCGACATCAAGGCCGTGGCGCAGAACCTGCTCCGCTACCCCAATAGCCAGATCCAGATCGTCGGCCACACCGACAACACCGGCTCAGCCAGCTACAATCAGGACCTGTCCCAGCGCCGCGCCGTTTCGGTCGCCAATGTGCTGCGCGAAAGCGGCGTGCCCAATGGCCGTATCGCCGCCTTCGGCCGGGGCGAGGATCAACCGATCGCTTCGAACCTCACGCCCGAAGGCCGCGCGGCCAACCGCCGGGTGGAAATCATCATCCGCCCGACGACCTGATCATCGCACCAGACCAGCCACAGGGGCCGGGCCGCAGGGTCCGGCCCCTTTCCTGTTGCCCCCCTCCGCCCGTGGTCATAAATTCAGACCAGTAACCCCGGGGGGATCATGCCGTTCCAGAAGGTGCAGCCCGAAAGGCTTTCCCAAGGGATCATCCGACAGATCGAACTGCTGATCCTGCGCGGCATCCTTCGCCCCGGCGAACGCCTCCCGTCCGAGCGTGAGTTGTCCGAACGCATGGATGTCTCACGCCCCTCGCTGCGCGAGGCGTTGGCCGATCTGCAGGAGCGCGGCCTCCTGACCACCCGCCCCAATGCTGGGGTCTATGTGGCCGACGTCATGGGCTCCGCCTTCGCTCCAGCGTTGGTGGACCTCTTCTCCCGCCATGACGAGGCCGTCTTCGACTACATCGCCTTCCGCCGCGACCTGGAATCCCTCGCCGCCGAACGCGCCGCACGCCTCGCCTCGGACACCGACCTTCAGGTCATCGCCACCATCTTCAACCGGATGGAAGTCGCCCATCAAAAGCGTGATCCCACCGACGAGGCTGCGCTGGATGCGCAATTCCACATGGCCATTATCGAGGCCAGCCACAACACCGTCATGCTGCACATGATGCGCTCGATGTTCGATCTGCTCCGGCAGGGCGTCTTCTACAATCGCCAGATGATGTTCCGCGTGCGCACCACGCGCGAGGCGCTGCTTGATCAGCACCGCGCCATAAACGCCGCGATCCAGTCGCGCGACCCCGCCGCCGCCCGCGCCGCTGTCGAGGCCCATCTCGGCTTTGTCGAAGCCGCCCTTCTGGAACAGGGCCGCGCCGCCCGCAACGAAGCGGTGGCGCGCCAAAGGCTGGATCACGAAACCGCCCGCTGACCCCCAAATGGAAAAACCCGGCCTCAGGGGCCGGGTTCCTCACATCTTCATCACCACAGGGTGTCAGTGCAGCTTGGCTTCCACCTGGCTGATCGCCGCGTCGATGGAGGCAGCCGCCCCCTCCGCAGTCATCTGCTTGGCCAGCACATCGCCAGCAGCCGCCACAGCCACGGCAATCGCCTTCTCCCGCACCTCGCGGATGGCCGATGCCTCCGCGGACGCGATCTGATCCTCGGCTGCCGCGACACGCCGGGCAATCGACGCCTTCAGATCGGCCTTGGCCTGCGCTGCCGCCGCCATCGCCTCTTCCTTGGCCGAAGCGACGATGCGCTCGGATTGCTCCTGCACGTCCTTCTGCTTCTTCTCATAAGAGGCCAGCAGAGCCTTGGCTTCGTCGCGCAGGCTGCGCGCCTCGTCCAACTCTGCCTTGATCTGCGCCGCGCGCCCGTCCAAGAGCCGCGCGATCAGCGCCGGCACCTTGTACTTCAGCAGGACGCCAATAAAGACCAGAAAGCCGATCGACACCACAAAATCGGTGTTGGCCAGCGAGAAGAAGGGCTTGTCCCCCGCCGCAAGGGCAGGCGTGGCCGACAGCGCCAGAATAGCCGTAAGCGTTCTCATCGCCATCACCCCTTCAGCCGCGCGGTTACCGCCGCTGTAACAGAGCGGGCATCCGCCTTGCCACCCAGCGCCGCGACCAGTTCCTTGGCGGTGTCCTTCGCCACTTCCGTGACGGCCTCCAGAGCGCCCGCGCGGATCTCGTTGATCCGGCCTTCGGATTCCGCAGCCTTTGCCGCGATCTCGGCATCGGCCTTGGCCGTTGCCGCATCCAGATCCTTTTGGATCTCGGCCCGCGCCTCGGCGACGATCCGCGCCGCTTCGCTGCGCGCCCGCGCAAGCGCATCCTGATAGGCCTTCTCAGCCTCAACAGCCTTGGCCTTCAGTTCCTCGGCAGCCGTCAGGTCATTCGTGATCGTGCCCTTGCGTTCGGCCAGCACGCTCCCGATCCGGGGCAGCGCGATGCGCGACAGCACGAAATAGATCACGGCCAGCGCGACGACCAACCAGAAGATCTGGTTCGGCATCCACTCGACGCAGAGCTGCGGCATGCCAATCGCGCTGCCCGCGTCATTGACGCAGGAACTCACCGCGGCGGCAGTAGATTCAGTTGCCATCTTGTCCTCCGTCGGACCCTTTGAACTTCGAAGGGGCGCCGGTCCACCGGCGCGCCCCCCTCACGTAAGGATTCGAAGCGGGATCAGACGGCGAACATCAGCAGAAGCGCGACGAGGAACGCGAAGATCCCCAGAGCTTCCGCGAAGGCCAGACCGATGAAGAGGGTCGCAGTCTGCGAACCGGCCGCCGACGGGTTGCGCAGGGCACCCGCGAGGAAGTTGCCGGCCACATGGCCCACGCCGATGGCGGCAGCGCCCGAACCGATGGCGGCGAGGCCGGCACCGATGAACTGACCCATGCTTGCGATATCGCCTTCCATGATTTTCTCCTTACGATGGAATGCTTGAGTTTGATTTGACCGCGTCAGTGGCCCGGATGCAGGGCATCCCTCAGATAGACGCAGGTCAGGATGGTGAAGACGTAGGCCTGAATGAAGGAGACAAGCACCTCCAGCCCGTAGATGGCGACGATCGCAAAGATCGACACCGGCGAGATGGCGGCGATCGCCGCAAAGCCCGCGAAAACCTTGATCACGGCGTGTCCGGCCATGATGTTGCCCGCAAGACGGATCGAATGGCTCACCGGGCGAACGAAGTACGAGATCACCTCGATGATCGCGATGATCGGGCGCAGGATCAGCGGCGCATCCGACATCCAGAACAGGCCGAGGAAATGCGTGCCGTGCTTGTAGAAGCCCAGCAGCGTCACCGCGAAGAACACACCAAAGCCCAGAACCGCCGTCACCGCGATATGCGAAGTGGGCGTAAAGGACATCGGGATCAGCCCGAGGTAGTTGGTGAAGATGATGAACACGAAGAGCGTGAAGATCTTCGGGAAGTATTTCACCCCGTCATGGCCGCAGATGTCCTCGACCATCTTGTAGATGAAGCCATAGGCCAGTTCCGCCACCGACTGCACGCGCGACGGGATCACTGCGCGGCCCCGCGTGCCAAGCACGAAGAGGGCGATGATGCACAGCACGGCCAAAGCCATCCAAAGCGTCACGTTGGTGGGGGTGTACCACTCCACCGGCCCCTGTCCGAACAGCGGCTTCACGATGAACTGGTCCATCGGATGGAACACCAGACCGCCTTCGCTGTGTGCCTCGCCTGCCACGTCAGTCTTCCCCTTGCTCGGCGGCCTGCGCCGCCTTCCGTTCCTGCACTTCCCTCGCCGACCGCAGCATGGTTTTGATCCCCGCCGCAAAGCCCGCCAGTATGAACAGCACCAAAAACAGCGGCATGGTCCCCAGCAGGGTATCCAGCCCGTATCCGATGCCGAAGCCGATCCCAAGACCGGCCACAAGCTCGATCACCATCCGCCAGGCAAGCTGCGCCTGGGAATAGTGCTCTTCCTGATGGCTCTTGCGCGGCCCTTCGACCGCGCTTTTCGCCTTGGCCAGTTTCTCCTCCAGCGCCGCAAGTCGCGCGCGATCGGGTTCTTCAGCCATGACGGGGCGCCCCCAGAACAGTCGGGCGGAACCTACGGAGCGTGCCGCCCCAAGTCAAGCCGCGAAATCCCCCGCAGCGCCCACTCTAAGGCGATGAATTTGAATGAAAATCCCCGATGCGCCACCCTGCCGCATCGGGGCGTGCGTCACCACCGCGGCATTGCAGCATATTCAACCGGATGGTTGACGATTGGCGCGCGGCCCCGCAAACATGCCCGCATGACAGCGCCCGCGCCCGATCCGCTCGACACCGTCTTCGCCGCGCTGGCCGATCCCACGCGCCGCGCGATCCTGACCATGCTCCTCGAAGACGACATGGCCGTCACCGACGTGGCGCATCCCTTTGCCATGTCGCTGGCCGCCATATCCAAGCACCTCGCCGTGCTGGCCGAGGCGGGCCTGATCACGCAGGAAAAGCGTGGGCGCGTGAAGTGGTGCAAGCTGGAACCCGATGCACTCCGCGCCGCATCGGTCTGGATGCAAGGCTTCGGGCAGTTCGATCCGGTCGACCTCGACGCCTTCGAACGCTTTCTCGAAACCGAACTTGGCCCAGACCGGGAAAGCCTGTCCTGACGGCAGACAATCCTCATAGGGCACCGTCCCGCTGATTTCTGCGGGCCGAAATCGCCCCCTCAGGCAAACCAGCCTTTGTAAGCCTCGCGCAGCAGGTTCTTCTGCACCTTCCCCATCGTGTTGCGCGGCAGGCTCTCCACCACCACCGCCGCCTTGGGTTGCTTGAACCGCGCCAGACGGTCCGCGACAGCCGCCAGCGCCGCCCCCGGCTCCAGTGCCGCGCCCTTCTGCGGCACCAGCACGGCAAAGACCGCCTCGCCGAAATCGGGATGCGGCACGCCAATCACCGCGCTCTCCGCCACCCCCGGCACTTCGTCCAGCAACAACTCCACCTCCTTGGGATAGACGTTGTAGCCCCCGGTGATCACCAGATCCTTCGCCCGCCCCACGATATGGACATATCCGTCGGCATCCCGCTTCCCCAGATCGCCTGTGATGAACCACCCATCCGCCCGCAGCTCCTCGCGCGTTTTCTGGGGCATCTGCCAATAGCCCACAAAGACATTGGGCCCCCGCACCTCGATCATCCCCACCTCTTCCGGGCCGACAGCGCGCCCCTCGGCCACGATCCGCACCTCCACCCCTGGCAAAGGAAAGCCCACGGTCCCTGCCCGCCGTTCGCCCGCATAGGGGTTCGACGTGTTCATGTTCGTCTCGGTCATCCCATAGCGTTCAAGGATGCGATGCCCTGTGCGCCCCGCCCAAGCCTCATGCGTCTCTGCCAGAAGCGGCGCGGAACCCGACACGAACAGCCGCATATGCCCCACCAGATCGCGCGTCAGCCCCGGTTCCTCCAGCATCCGCGTGTAGAAGGTCGGCACCCCCATCATCACCGTCGCCTGCGGCAGCAGCCGCAGCACCGCCCCGGCCTCGAAACCCGGCAGCCAGATCATCGCCGCCCCCGACAAAAGCGCCACGTTGGACGCCACGAACAGCCCATGGGTGTGAAAGATTGGCAGCGCATGCAGCAGCACATCCTCTGCGGTGAACCGCCATTCCCGCACCAGAACCTCGGCATTGGACAGCAGGTTGCGATGCGTCAGCATCGCGCCCTTCGACCGCCCCGTCGTCCCCGACGTATACAGGATCGCCGCCAGATCTTCCGGCCCGCAGGCTTCCGCCACGGCGATCTCTGCAGCGCCCGCCGCCAGATCGGCAAGCTCCCCTGACCCATCGGCATTCAGGACCACCAGCCGCGCGCCCGACCGCGCCGCAACCGGGGCCAGCACCGCCGCCTTCGCTCCGTCGCAGACAAAAACCTTCGGCGTCGCATCGCCGAGGAAATACCCGATCTCCTCTGCTGTATAGGCCGTGTTCAGCGGCAGAAAGACCGCGCCCAACGCCACCGCCGCCCCGTAACAGGCCAGCGCCTCGGGCGATTTGCCCACCTGCACCGCGATCCGGTCGCCCTTTACCACGCCAAGTCCCCGCAGCGCCCCCGCCATCCGCGCCACCTGCCGCAGAACCGCATCGCCGGACAGCCGCCGCCCGTCGGGCAGGATCAGCAGATCGCCCCCCCGCCCCGCCAGCGGCGCGAACAGCGCGTCAAAGAGATGATTTGCCATGGTTCCCTCCCGCTTCGCCCCTTTCTTCGCACGGCCCACCCGCCCCGCTCAAGCCACCGCCGCCAGGGCGGATTCGCGCTGGACGATCAACAGTGAACCCAGAAACGGCCCGATTCCCGCAGGCCCCGGCAACCGTTGCACAAGGAAACACCCCGCCCCCGCCCATTTCCTGCCCATCTTTTCCGTCATCCTTTGGACAAGTGAATGTCAGGGCCCCCGCCCGAAAGACCGGAGAACGCCATGCAATACGGCCTCGCCCTCTTGGAAAAGCTTGGTCTGCTCGCCCACAAGGCGCAGCATGTTGACCCGCAGTTCGATCAGCGCCTCCAGCGCATCGGCGCCCGCGAAATGGCGCGCGAGGCGCAGATCGGCCTGCGCTCTGCGCAGTCCATCAGAAATCCACCCGCACACCGGGCAGTCTAAGCTCGGTCATCAGATCGCGCACTTCCTGCCGCGCGGCGATGTTGGACAGGTTCAACTGATCCACACCCGTATCGCGCAGGTCCAAAAGCGTCAGCCCGCGCGGAAACAGCTCGCGAAAGATCACCCGCTCGGAAAAGCCGGGCGCCACGCGGAACCCGATCCGCCGCGACAGTTCCTCCAGCGCCGCCCCCACCTTCTTTTTGTTGTGCATCTGCTGCGCCCCCAGACGGTTGCGCAGCACGATCCAGTCGATGGGCTTCAACCCCGCCTGCGCCCGCAGCTGCCGCGCATTCCACACCATCTCTGAATAGATTGACGGCCCCTTCACGCGCCCCGTCTCCGGGTCTACCCGCGCCAGCAGGTCGAAATCCACGAAGCTGTCGTTGAGCGGCGTGATCAGCGTATCGGCCAGCGAATGCGCCACCTGTGACAGCCGCGTATGCGATCCGGGGCAGTCGATCACAATGAAATCCGAAACCGGCTCAAGCGCCGCCACCGCCGCCGCCAACCGCGCGTCAAAGGCATTCTCGCCGGGTTGCAACTGATCCGCAGGAACCTCGGGCAGTTCGCGGTAATCCGGCGTTGGCAGGGTCAGCCCCGAGCGCGCCAGATAGGCGCGGCGGTTCTCGACATAGCGCCCGAAACTCCGCTGCCGCAGATCAAGGTCCAGCGCGCCGACCCGGAACCCCAGCCGCGCCAAGGCCGTTCCCACATGCATGCAGGTGGTCGACTTCCCCGACCCACCCTTCTCGTTTCCGACAACGATGATATGCGCCATGCGAGCATCCCCCGAGACCAACGGCACCCCAAGCGGCAGCAGGCGGTGCGGAACAGGGATGAAGCCCGTTTGGCGGATTTCCGCAAGCCCCTAGCTGCGACCTGCCAAAGGAAAACGCCGCCCGAGGGGGCGGCGCTTCCATTCCGGCACGCGGCAGTTGGATCAGAAACCCAGACCGGCGTACTTGTTCTTGAACTTCGACACGCGGCCGCCGGTGTCCATCAGCTTGGCCGACTGCCCGGTCCACGCCGGGTGGGCCAGCGGATCGATGTCCAGCGCCATCTGGTCGCCGTCCTTGCCCCAAGTGGTGCGGGTCTGGAAGGTGGTGCCGTCAGTCATCTTGACGGTGATCATGTGATAGTCGGGGTGAATGCCCTTTTTCATCGCGGTGATCCTTATTCCGACTTTTCTTTGTAGTTCGACACTTCGGCGATCCGGGCCGACTTCCCGCGACGTGCGCGCAGGTAGTACAGCTTCGCGCGGCGCACGCGGCCACGACGGACCACTTCGATCGAATCGATGTTGGTCGAATACAGCGGGAACACCCGCTCCACGCCTTCACCGAAGGAAATCTTGCGAACGGTGAACGAGGCCGAAATCGTCATCCCGCCCTTGCGGCCGATGCAGACGCCTTCATACATCTGGACGCGCGAACGCGTGCCTTCGGTCACCTTATAGCCGACGCGGATGGTGTCGCCGGCCTTGAAATCCGGGATGGTCTTGCCGAGGGCGGCGATCTGCTCCGCCTCGATCTGCGCGATCAAGTTCATGCGCATGTCTCCATTTTGCCTGCGGTGGTTCCGCAGAGGTGATGCCGCCCCAGAGCTCTCGGTCTTCGATCGGGTCCGTCCCATCAGGGACGCCCGCCAGAGATGCAGGCCTGCTTTGACTGTGGCGATCCGCCTGCCCAAGACCCTGCCGAAGGACGCAGAAGGCAAAAGGAATCGCGCCCGGATGGCGAAACCGCCCCGGACCGGGGGCGTATAGGGGGGAAAGAGCCTTGCGGTCAAGGGCGGATGCACATCATTCGACAGCACATCCCCGTCACCTGCATCCTTGTCCGGATGCCCGTAGGGCGGGGTTCACCCCTTCCGCTTCTCCCAAAGGTCTGGCCGCCGCTCCTGCGTCAGCCGCTCACGCTCTGCCCGTCGCCATTTCTCGATCTCGCCATGATGGCCCGACATCAGCACCGGCGGGATCTCCCGCCCTTCCCAGACTGCAGGCCGCGTGTATTGCGGATGCTCCAACAATCCGTCGGAGAAACTCTCCTCCTCCGTGCTCGCCGCATTGCCCAGCACATTGGGCAGCAGCCGCACCGCCGCATCGATCATCGCTTGCGCCGCGATCTCGCCGCCGGTCAGGACGAAATCCCCAAGGCTGACCTCTTCGACGCCCCAGTGATCCAGCACCCGCTGGTCTACCCCTTCGAACCGCCCGCAGAGGATTGTCACCCCGTCCGCCGCCGCCCAATCCCGCGCCATCGCCTGATCAAACCGCCGCCCGCGCGGCGACAGATAGACCACGGGCCACCGCCCCCGCTCCACAGGCGCCCCGACCGAGGCCTGCCGCAGCGCCCGATGCACCACATCGGCCCGCAGCACCATCCCTGCGCCGCCACCCGCAGGCGTGTCATCCACATTGCGATGCTTGCCCTCGCCGAAGGTCCGCAAGTCCAGCGTCTCCAGCCGCCACAGCCCCTGATCCAGCGCCTTCCCCGTTAAGGACAGGCCCAGCACCCCCGGAAAGGCCTCGGGGAACAGCGTCACGATCCGCGCCTCCCATGCGCCTTTCACCCGGCGCGGCTCCTCCATCAGGTCGCGCGGTTGCAGGCCCACCTGCACCTTCAGCCGCCCATGGGACCGCGGCTTCTCCTCGGTCATTCCGTTTCCTCGGGCATATCCACGACGATCCGCCCTGCCGCCAGATCGACAGTCGGCACCACGGCCAGCGTGAAGGGCACCAGAAGCGCCGTCTTCATCCCGGGCCCAAGGATTTCCAGCATGTCCCCCGCGCCGTGATTGTGCACCGCCCGCACCGTGCCAAGGGTCACCCCCCCGGTATCCTGCGCCGTCAGCCCGATCAGGTCGGCGTGATAGAATTCGTCATCCGGCAGCACGGGCAGCCTGTCGCGATCCGCAAAAAGCTGTGTCCCCTTCAGGGCATCCGCCTGTTCCTTGGTGAGCACGCCCGACAGCCGCACGCCAAGGCCGCCCGACACATTGGCCCGGGTCAGCTTCACCGTGAAGGACCGGCTGCCATCCTCGGTCCAAAGCGGGCCGTAAGACGCAATCGCTTCGGGATCGGCGCAAAAGCTTTTCAGCCGCACCTCGCCCTGCACGCCGAAAGACCCGGCTATGGCACCGACGCAGATGCGGTCAGGTCGCGTCATGGTCATTCACCCGGTTGCAGGGAACGGAAAAATGGGGGGGTCCGGGGGGGGCCGCAAGGGCGGTCCCCCCGGGGCGTCTCCGTCTTACTCTTCCGCAGGCGCAGCAGCGCGCGCGGCCTTCTTCGCGGCGCGCTCGGCCATTTGCTTGCCCGGCACGGCGGACTTCGGGTTGCTGCGGGCCTTCTTCGGCATCACGCCAGCGGCTTCCAGCATCCGCGCGATCCGGTCCGTCGGCTGCGCGCCCTGACCAAGCCAATGCTTGATGCGGTCCAGATCCATCTTCACGCGGTTCTCGTCATCCTTGGCCAGCAGCGGGTTGTAGGTGCCCAGCTTCTCCAGAAAGCGGCCATCGCGCGGCATGCGCGAGTCAGAGGCCACGATGGAATAATGCGGGCGCTTCTTGGAACCGCCACGGGCAAGCCGGATTTTCATAGCCATTTCAGTCTTCTCCTTGGTTTACGTCGGGTGCGCATTCCGCACCGTCATGGGTTATTTCTGCAGTTTCTCGTGATGCCTGATGACTTCGCTGATGATGAAGGTCAGGAATTTCTTGGCGAGGTCGGGGTCCAGATCGGCCTCCTTGGCAAGCTGGTCCAGCCGCGCCATCTGCCGCGCCTCGCGGTCGGGGTCGCTCGGCGGCAGGTCATGCGCCGCCTTCAACCGCCCCACCGCCTGCGTGTGCTTGAAGCGTTCCGCCAATGTATAAACAAGGATCGCATCCAGCCGGTCGATCGACTGGCGATGCTCCTTCAGCAATACGGCGGCACGGGCGCCAGCGTCGGTCATTACTGCCCCCTCATATGTCGGAAAACCAGATCGTCATCGTCGCCCTCCTGCCGCTTCGCGTCAGGGTCCAGCACCGCGCCAAGGCGTTTCGCCACTGCCGCCGAGGCGTGATTCTCCACACCCACATAGCTGACCAGCGTCGGCAATCCGCGCGCCACGAACCCCCACTCCCGCAGCGCCCGCGCCGCCTCGGTCGCATAGCCCCGGCCCTCCTGCCCGGCATAGAGGAACCAGCCCAGTTCCGGCTCAGGGAACAAGGGGCCGTGGCTGATCCCGACATTGCCCACGGTCTCGCCGGTCGCGGTCACGTCGATCATCAACCCGCCATGGCCGAACAGCGCCCATTGCCCCGCGTCATGGCAGAACAGCGCCCAAGCGCCGAATGTGTCATAGTTGCCCCCCATAGGGATCGCGCGCGGCGAGGCCATGAACGCGGCATAGGCCGGGTAATCCGCCATCGCCAACGGGCGAAGCGTCAGCCGCTCGGTCCTCAGGGTCGGCGCCGTCATTCGAGCCCCCGCAAATCATGCACGATCACCACATCGCCCGGGTCGATTCCCGGCCGCGACGCATCGATCCGCCCGCCCAGACGCAGTCCCAGCGCGACGGACCGCGCGTTGCCCGGATCGATGATGTTGACGATCTCGTTCCAGCCGAAGGTGGACCGCACCCAGACCATCACCGCCCGCGCGGCCTCCAGCGCATAGCCCTTGCCCTCGGCCTCCGGCACCACGAACCAGCCCAGTTCCGCCTCGGGGTAATCTGCGGCCTGATAGATGCCCACCTCGCCGACATAGGCCCCGCCCGCCTCGACGGTGAAAGGCCCATAGCCCCGCAGCGGCCAAAGCCCCACTTCCGAGGCCCAGATGCGCCACGCGTCAACCCGCGACAGCGGCCCGCCCTCCCAGACCGACCGGTCCGACGCATAAAACGCCGCCCGCGGCTCGAAGTCCGGCATCTGCGGCATCCGCAGCGTCAGACGCTCTGTGTGCAGGGTTGGGGCCATCATGCCTGCCCCTCAGGCCCAAAGCGATAAACCGAACCAACCTCAACCCAGGCCGGCACGCGCCCCGCGATCACCTGCCCGCCCAGCCGCCGCGCTATCGCATGCGATGCGGCATTGTCGCGATGCACCATGGCAACCGCCATCGGCAACCCCAGCCGCCCGAACACCCAGTCGCGCAGCGCCAGTGCGGCCTCGGTCGCCAGACCCCGCCCCTCTGCCGCCGCAGTCCACAGCGACCAGGTCAGTTCCACCTCGCCGCCCTCTTCCCATTGCATAGGTCCGAAATGGCCCAGCGGCTGCCCGCTCTCGCGATCCTCGGCGATCAACCTTCCGAACCCACGCAGCACCCAATGCCCAAAGAACGACGCGAACTGCTCGGCCGCCTCATGTGGCTTCTTCACGCCACCGGTAAACACCGTGCGCGGCGACAGACGATAGTCACGGAACGCCGCCCAATCCGTCGCCTGCGGCCCACGCAGCACCAACCGCTCTGTTTCCAGAACGGGCAGTCCGGTCAGGCTGGGCGCAGCGGCGTGGATCATTTCTTCTTCATCAGCCCCGACAGGCCCGACGGCAGGCTCATGCCGCGCGGCATGCCGGGGAAGCCGCCGCCCTGCCCCAGCCCCTGCTTCATCCCCCGCGCCGCCTCTTCCAGCTGCTCGGGCGTCATCTTGCTGGGATCGGGCATGCCGCCCTTGCCCAGCATCTGGCGCATGGCTTGCTTCATCATGCCGCCCTTGCCCATCTTTTTCATCATCTCGGCCATCTGCTTGTGCTGCTTCAGCAGACGGTTCAGATCGGCCACGTCCAGCCCCGCCCCCGCCGCAATCCGCTTCTTCCGGCTCGCCTGCAACAGGTCGGGATTGGCCCGCTCTTTCTTGGTCATCGACTGGATCAGCGCGATCTGCCGCTTCAGCATCTTGTCATCCAGCCCCGCCTCAGCGGCAGCGGCCTGCATCTTGCCCATGCCCGGCAGCATGCCCATCAGGCCCTGCATGCCGCCCATCTTGATCATCTGCTCAAGCTGCATCTTCAGGTCATTCATATTGAACAGACCCTTGGCAAAGCGCTTGGCCATCCGCTCGGCCTGTTCGGCCTCAAAGGTCTCCTGCGCCTTTTCGACCAGCGCGACGATATCGCCCATCCCAAGGATGCGGCCCGCCACACGCTCGGCCTCAAAGGTCTCCAGCGCGTCCATCTTCTCGCCAAGGCCCACGAAACGGATCGGCTTGCCCGTGATCGCCCGCATGGACAGGGCCGCACCGCCGCGCCCGTCACCATCCATCCGCGTCAGCACCACGCCCGAAATCCCGACCTTCCCGTCGAACTCGGTCGCCACATTCACCGCGTCCTGCCCGGTCAGGCCATCGACGACCAGCAGCACCTCGCGCGGCTGGGCGATGTCGCGCACCGCCTGCACCTCGTCCATCAGCACTTCGTCGATATGCAGACGACCCGCCGTATCAAGGAACAGCACGTCATAGCCGCCCAGATTGGCCTGCGTCTTGGCCCGCTTGGCGATCTGCACCGCCGTCTCACCCTTCACGATGGGCAGGCTGTCCACGCCGATCTGGCCACCCAGAATGGCCAACTGCTCCATTGCCGCCGGGCGGTTGGTGTCCAACGAGGCCAGCAGCACCTTCTTGCCGTTCCGCTCCTTCAACCGCTTGGCCAGTTTCGCCGTGGTCGTCGTCTTCCCCGACCCCTGCAGACCCACCATCAGCACCGTCGCAGGCGGATTGTCGATCTTCAGCGCATCCGCAGGCCCCTCGCCCTGCAGCACGCGGATCAACTCGTCATGGACGATCTTCACCACCATCTGCCCCGGCGTGACCGACTTCGTCACCGCCACACCCGTGGCCTTGTCCTGCACCCGCTTGATGAAATCCCGCGCCACTGGCAGCGAAACGTCCGCCTCCAAAAGCGCCACCCGCACCTCGCGCAGCGCTGCGACAACATCCGCCTCGCTCAGCGCACCCGCCTTCGTCAGACGGTCGAACACGCCACCAAGACGTTCTGACAGGCTTTCGAACATGGCAACCCTCCGGGTTCGTGACATTGTGCCGGATATGGGGATCCGACGGCGGGGATGCACCTGCAAAGGACAACGGCACCCGTGGGCGCAACGCGCTGACGGATGGCGATCCCCGCAAATGCGACGGGACCGGAAGCGTGCGGCCTCCGGGGAATTGGCCGTGGCACTACGCCCCCGCGCCTTGCGAGTCAACCCTCCGCCAAAGGGTCCACCGCCCATCTACCGCCGATCCACCCTTGCAATCCCCGCGCGGGCATCGCCTCATGCCAGAAACAGCCTTGCACGGATGCCGCAGATGACGATCGACACCTGGGATGAAATCCGCACCGCCTATCAGGTCGCCCGCCTCGGCACTGTCTCAGGCGCGGCCGATGTGCTGGGCGTCCACCACGCGACCGTCATCCGGCACATCGATGCGCTGGAAAAACGGCTCGGCACAAAGCTTTTCCAGCGCCACGCCCGTGGCTATACCCCCACCGAGGCAGGCCATGACCTGCTCTCCGTCGCCCAGACGACGGATGAGCAATTCGCCCAGCTCTCCAGCCGCATCAAGGGCCTTGGCGAAACCGTCTCGGGCGAACTGGTGGTGACCGCCATCGTCGGCCTCTCCGATCTGCTCATCCCGGTCCTGTCGCGCTTCCAGTCCGCCTATCCGGGCATCCTGCTGCGCTTCCTCACCGATACCCGCGTCTTCCGGCTCGACTACGGCGAGGCGCATGTCGCCATCCGCGCCGGGGCCGCGCCCGAAGAACCCGACAACGTGGTCCAACCCCTCGCCCGCATGCGCGCGGGCCTCTACGCGTCGCGCAGCTATGCCGCCGCCCACGGCCTCCCGCAATCCGAAGCGGACCTTCCCGCCCATCGCTTCATCGGCACCGATGCCGCCGACAGCCGCGCGCCCTTCCACCGCTGGCTGCGCGCCACTGTCCCCCCCGACCGCATCAGCTTCCGCGCCACCGAACCCGCCGCCTTCGAGGCCGCCCTACGCGGCGGCCTCGGCCTTGGCTTCCTCGCCGCCTACAAGGCCGAGGCCGACCCCGACCTGATCGAGGTCATGCCCCCCCGCCCGGAATGGGAGGCGCCACTCTGGATCGTCACCCATGTCGACCTGCACCGTACCCGCAAGGTGCAGGCCTTTCTCACCACGCTGAAAGAGGCGGCCAAGGGCTGGCACCTGTGACCCCGGCCCGCTCCAGCCCAAGCGCCCGCCCATGCCCCTGACCGAGGCGCAGCGCGGCCACCTCGCCATGCTCACCTTCTCGGCGCTGGTGGCAGGCTCCTTCAGCCTCGGCGCCATGGCCGCGCCGCTCATCGACCCGCTCGCCCTCAGCGCGGTGCGTTTCCTGATCGCGGGCGCCCTCGTCGGGGTCGCCGCCTTCGCCACGACAGGCGTCCGGCGCAGCGCGCTGCAGGCGCCTTGGCGCTACCTGATCCTCGGCAGCCTCCTTGCCGCCTATTTCGTGCTGATGTTCCAAGGGCTCAAGACCGCCGAACCCGTCGCCACTGCCGCCGTCTTCACGCTGACCCCGATCATGGCCGCAGGTTTCGGCTGGCTCACCCTGCGCCAGCGCCTGACGGCCCGCATGGGCCTTGCGCTGGCCATCGGGGCCATCGGCGCGCTCTGGGTGATTTTCCGCGCCGATCCTGCCCGCCTCCTCGCCCTTCACATCGGCACGGGCGAGGCGATCTACTTTGCAGGCTGCATCGCCCATGCGCTCTACACGCCTATGGTGCGCAAGCTGAACCGGGGCGAACCTGCCGTCGTCTTCACCTTCGGGATGATGGTGGCGGGTTGGCTCCTCCTCACCGGGGCAGGCCTGCCCGCGATCCGCGCCACCGATTGGACGGCGCTGCCCCCCATCGTCTGGGTGACACTCTTCTACATCGCGGTCTTCGCTTCCGCCGCGACCTTCGTGCTGATGCAATACGCCACCATGCGCCTGCCTGCAGCCAAGGTCATGGCCTATACCTACCTTGTGCCCTCATGGGTCATCCTGTGGGAAATCGCACTGGGCCGCGCCGCACCCCCGCTCCTCGTCCTCGTCGGCGTGGCGCTTTCCGTCCTCGCACTCGCTCTTCTTCTGAAAGACGACGCCTGACTCCACCGTCGCAGGGGGGCTGTCTGCCCCCCTCGTCGCTTCGCTCCTCACCCCCCGAGAGTATTTGTCACCAAGATGAAAGCCGCCTCCTTCATCTTGGCCTGAAATACTCCGGGGGTTTGGGGGCAGCGCCCCCATCAGCCGAGCCGGACGCGCGGGAGGCGCGGGAGGCGAGAGGAAAGGCATGCGGGGGCGGCCTTGGCCGACCCCGCTCCATTTGATTACCGCAATTCCTCGGGCAGTAGGTCCACCGGCATGTTCTGATAACTCACGGGGCGCAGCCAGCGGCGGATCGCCATCGTCCCCACGCTCGTCGCGCCGAAATTGGTGGACGCCGGATAAGGCCCGCCATGCACCATGGCCTCGCAGACCTCCACCCCCGTGGGGAACCCGTTCGCCAGCACCCGCCCCGCCTTGCGTTCAAGGATCGGCAGCAGCCGCCGCGCCAGATCGGTATCGCCCGCCTCCATCTGAAGCGTGCAGGTCAACTGCCCCTCCAGCGCCCGCGCCACAGCCTCCATCTCGGCGAAATCCGCCACCCGCACGATCACGCCCAAGGGACCGAAGACCTCCTCGCCCAAGCTGTGATTGCCCAGCCAATCAGCCCCCGACACCTCATACAGATAGGGCGTCGCGTTGCGCCGATCGCAGGCACTCGTCAGCACCTCGCGCACCCCTGCCGTGGCCGCGATCCGCGCCCGCCCCGCCCGATAGGCCGCCGCGATCCCGTCGGTCAGCATGACCTGCGGCCCCACCGCGCCCAGCGCCGCCTGTGCCGCCGCAACAAAGGCGTCACCATCGGCCCCCGCCATCGCCACCACGATGCCGGGATTGGTGCAGAACTGCCCCGCCCCCATAGTTAGCGACGCGGCCCAGCCCTTGGCGATCGCCTCCCCCCGCGCCGCCAGCGCGGCAGGCAGCAAGAAGACCGGGTTCACCGACCCCAATTCACCATAGAAGGGGATCGGCACATCCCGCCGCGCACAGAGGTCGAACAACGCCCGCCCCCCGGCCAACGACCCCGTGAACCCCACCGCGCAGATCAGGGGATGCGTCACCAAAGCCGCGCCCAACTCCGTCCCCACGCCCTGGATAAGGCTGAACACGCCGGGATGCAGCCCGCAGGCCTTCACCGCCGCATCCACCGCCTGCGCCACGATCTCGCCCGTCCCCGGATGCGCCGGATGCCCCTTCACCACCACCGGACAGCCCGCCGCAAGGGCCGAGGCCGTATCCCCCCCCGCCGTCGAGAAGGCGAGCGGAAAGTTCGACGCCCCGAACACTGCCACCGGCCCCAAGGCCCGCTGCATCATGCGGATATCGGGGCGCGGCAGGGGTGCCCGGTCGGGCAGCGCCACGTCATGCCGCAGGTCCAGAAAACCGGTCGTCAGGATATGCCGCGCAAACAGCCGCAGCTGCCCCGTCGTCCGCCCCCGCTCCCCCTCCAGCCGCGCTGTGGGCAGCCCGGTCTCCGCCGCCCCCACAGCCGTCAGATCGGCCCCGCGCGCCTCGATCTCATCCGCCATCCGCTCCAAAAAGGCCGCCCGCGCCGCCCGCGTCAGCGCAGAAAAGGACCAAAACGCCTCTTCCGCCGCCCGCACGGCCCGGTCCACCTCCGCCGCGCCGCCGCTGGCAAAGACCACCCCCTCGCCCGTCGCGGGCTGCGAGGTGAAGGTCTCCTCGCCCCCAACCCAATCCCCGGCAATCAGGTGCTTTCCTGTCAGCATATTCCGTCCTCCGCCTATCCTTTCGCCGACATGCCAGTTTCCATGACCGCAGTCGAGTGTTCCGGCCGAACCGCAAAGCAGAACGTCCGCCCAAGGGCGGCACGAAAGCACGGCAATGTCAGGAAATGGCGGACCCGGAGCGATTCGAACGCCCGACCCTCAGATTCGTAGTCTGATGCTCTATCCAGCTGAGCTACGGGTCCGTCGTGGCGGTGCGTTTAGCCCCCGCCTTCGCGGGGCGCAAGGGGAAAATCGCGTGGCCTAGTCCTCTTCCGCCGCGCCGGGACCCTTGGGCAGGCGGATCAGGAACTCCGTCCCCTCGGCATCACTGCGCACCAGATCCAGCCGCCCGCCATGCCCGCGCACAAGCTCTGCCGCGATGGCCAGACCCAGCCCCGTGCCGCCCTTCCGCGCCCCGCCCTGAAAGGCCTCGAACAGATGTTCTCGCGCCTTCGGCGGCAGGCCCGGCCCCGTGTCGCCCACGCGGATCCACCAGTCCCGCTCATCCTCGCCGCCCGAAATCTCGATCGTCCCCGCCTGCCCCGTCGCCTCGATCGCCTGCCGCGCATTGCGGATCAGGTTCGACAGCACGCGGTGCAACTGCTCGGCATCGGCCCGGATCACCAGCCCTGCAGGCACGTCGATCAGACAAGCCACTGTCGTTGCTTCGGCCCCCAGCGCCTCGCCCTCCGCCACATCTTCGGCCAGCCGCCTCAGGGCAAAGCGCGTCAGTTGCGGCGGCGGCTCTTCCGCCTTCCCGAACGCCAGCGTCGATTCGCACAAGGAGACCGCCCGCGCGATCGATCCCACCAGCTTCGGCGCCGCCCGCGTCACCGCCGGATCGGCACTCGCTTCCAGCCGGTCGGCGAAAAGCTGGGCCGTCGTCAGGATGTTGCGCAGATCATGGCTGATCTTCGCCACCGCACCGCCCAGCTGCGCCAACCGCTCCTTCTGCCGCAGTGCGCCGGTCAACTGCGTCTGCATCGCGGCCAGCGCCTCTTCGGCCACCCGCAACTCCTCCACCCCGGCCGAAGGCGTGATCACCCGCCGCGCATCCTCCGGCGCCTCGGCATAGGCCGTCATGTGCCGCACCACCCGCCTAATCGGCCCGACCAGCAGCCGCTGCACCGCCAAAAACAGAAGGAACGCCGTCACCACCGAGATCAGCGCCGACAGGAACAGGATGCGCAGCCCGTATTCCACCATCGCCGCACGCAGCGGCCCTGTCTCCATCGTGATCTCGATCAGAAGCCCCGCATCCTGCACCGGATTGCCGATCACCCGGATCACCCGGTTCTCTGGATCGGCCAGCACCGCCATCGCATCGCGGATCAACTCCCACGGCCCCGCCAGCCGCAGATCGTAGGTGTCATGGATCGGCGCCGGGATATCAGAGGACAGCACAAGCTGGCGCACCTCGTCGCGCCGCAGCACGACGTTGAACACTTCGGCATTCTTCAAAAGCTCGGTTTCCAGCGCCGCGCCCACCGTCGCATCCTCTGCCGCCAGCAAAGCAAGCGACGCGATCTGCGCCTTCTCCAGACGCAAGAGCAGGTAATCCGCCCGATAGCGCGCGATGGAGGGCACGAAGATCAGGATTTCCGCAAGCATGACGAAAGCGACGGTCAACAGTAGGAACCGCCCCGACAGCGTATTCAGGAAACGCCCTCGCCCGATCCGCACGAAACACCCGCCCCCTACTCTGCCCAGACTGAAATACGCATCGCCCCTCCCCCCCCGCAACCCCCAAGGGCGGCCACGGCAGGCCGAAAGGCATCAATCAGCGCAGCCATAGCAAAGGATGCCCCAGAAAGACAGCGGCGGCTCCCTCCCCGCGCGCCCTGCCCCCTTCATCTTGGCCCAAATACTCAAAAGACAGGCGGGCCACCCCGCGCAGCGCCTCCCACGGACGAAACAGCTTAGGGCAGAAACCGCTGCACGAACCGCACAAAGGTCTTCAGCCGGGCGTTCTGGAACAGAGCAGGCGCGAAATGCGCCCCCGCCGCCCGCTTGCCGATCTCGGCCAACGTCGGATAGGGCAGCACCACCCCGGCCAGCGCCGACACCTTCATCCGTACCGATACAGCCAGCGCCAACGGCGCGATCACCTCGCCCGCCTCCGGCCCCACCACCGTCGCCCCGATGACGCGGCCCTTGCGGATCACCAACTTGGCGAACCCTTCCGTCTCGCGCAGGGCATGCGCTCGGTCATTGTGGTGGAACGCGGCCCGCGCCACGCTGACGCCCTCACCGAAAGCCGCCCGCGCTTCTGCCTCCGTGGGCCCCACCTGCGCCAATTCCGGCGTGGTAAAGGTCACGCGCGGAATATGGTCGCCCCGCTCCCGCGCCCACAGGCCCAGCACCGCCTGCCGGATCACCAGCCCCGCGTGATAGGCCGCCACATGGGTAAACTGCGCGCCCCCCGCCGCATCCCCCACCACGAAGACACGCCGATTGCCCTTGGCCCTTAAGTCCGGCCCCACCGTGACACCGCGCTTGTCGAAGGCCACGCCTGCCGCAGCCAGATCCAGCCGGTCCAGAACCGGCAGGCGCCCCGCCGCGACCAGCAGATGCGACCCCGTCACTACCGCCCCGTCCGACAGCACGGCTTCCACCCCCTCGGGCACCACCCGCAGCCGCACCACCCCGGCCCCTTCCAGCAACGTCACGCCCTCGTCCCGCAGCCGAGCAAGAACAACCGCCGCCGCCTCCGGGTCCTCGCGCCCCAGCGCGCGCCCCGCCTCGATCACCGTCACCGCCGATCCAAGACGCCGATGCGCCTGCGCCATCTCCATCCCGATCGGCCCTCCGCCCAGCACCAACAGATGTTCAGGCCGCTCCCGCAGAGAAAAGACCGTCTCATTTGTCATATAGGGAACGGACTCGATCCCCGGCACCGGCGGCACCGCCGCCCGCGATCCCGTCGCGATCACAAAGCGCCGCGCCCGGATGCGCCGCCCGCCCGCCTCCACCTCGCGGGGCGAAACGAACCGCCCCCAGTCGCGGATCACCAGACAGCCCAAGCCCTCGAACCGCTCCTGACTGTCCACCGGCGCAATCGCCGCGATCACGGCGGCCACATGATCCTTCACCGCCCCGAAATTCACCGCAGGCTCCACCGCCGCGATCCCGAACCGCG
>VYLE01000230.1_pt1 | contig 45493 bp, 40 predicted proteins | sample 5114391 | NCBI WGS metagenome assembly VYLE01 (sample SAMN12291771, study PRJNA351875) | freshwater metagenome | isolation source: freshwater lake | place: USA: Michigan, Kent Lake | collected 2013-08-15
GCTCGTGATTCCCGCGATCACGCTCGAGTGCTGGGCTCGCGGCCTCGGCTTCCCGACGGACGAGTGAGTTCAGCCGGCCGCGACGCGCTCGAGGATCGCTCGCCATCGCTCGCAGCTCATCGTGCGGTTGAATCGCTCGCGGAGTGCCCCTCGGCCGCGCTCGCCGTCGGCGATTGCGCTGTCGCGATGCGAGGCGTACCCGCGAATCCGCTCGACGAGTCCTCCGACATCGCCGATCGCCACGGTCGTTCCGCAGCGCGTCTCGTCGATCGTGCGGCCGACCTCCGACGCCGGCGGACCCACATAGATCGTCGGGCGCGCCGCGCCCATGATGCCGTAGAACTTGCTCGGCACCATCAGTCCGAGACTCGCCTCGCGCAGCGTGACGAGATGCGCATCCGCGGCGGAGAGCAGCTCGCCGAGACGCTCGCGCGGCTGCACCGGCGCGATGATGCAGTTCGCGAGGCCGCGCTCGCGGACGAAGGCTTCGACCTCTGCCTTGCGCTTGCCGCTTCCGACGAAGGCGAAGCGGATGCGGTCGTCGTCGCGCAGGACCTCCGCCGCGGCGAGGAAGGTCTCGACATCGTGACCGATGCCGAAGTTGCCTGAGTACATCACGAGAAAGCGATCGCCGACCGACCACTCGCGCCGATAGCCGTTGCTTTCGCGCGCAATCGGCGCGAGCTCCTCGTCATCGGACCAGACATTGACGAGATCGATGCGCTCGGCCGGCACGCCCTTCGCGACGATGCGGTCGCGCATGCAGCGGCCGAGCACCACGGAGCGGTCGCACTTGCGCGTCATGCGCACGCCGATCCGCTCAAAGAGCCGAGCGACGAGCGATCCGCGGCGCATCGCGCCGAACTCGATCGCGACATCGGGGTAGAGATCCATCACCCACTGCACGCACTTCGTGCCCTTGAACAGCCGTACGAAGAGCCCGGCGTAGGCGATGAACGGAGGCGTGGTGAAGCAGACGATGACATCGTGCCTCGGTAACCGCAGTGCGGTCACGAGCGCTGCGACATAGAACAGCGCAAAATCAAAGGCCCGGGCAAGGATGCCGCGCTTGCCGAAGAGGCTCTTGCCGACGCGCACGATGCGAACGCCGTCGACCACTTCCTCCTTCGCGAGTTGCGCGCCGGCGTCGCCGTAGAGCGATCGCGACGCGATGGCCGTCACCTCGTGGCCGTGGGCGCGCAGGTGGCGCGCAAGGTCCCACCCGTGCTGCGCCGTCGCGGCGGAGTCGGGATAGAAGACCTGGTTGAGAAGAAGGACCTTCATGCGCGCTCGGAGGTTCTCACTTCTTCGCGTTCGCGCGGAACCAGGCGATGGTGCGCTCGAGTCCCTCCTCGAAGCCGACCTGGGCCCGCCATCCGAGGAGCTTCGCCGCCCGCTCGGTGTCGAGGCAGCGGCGCGGCTGGCCGTCGGGCTTCGTGGCGTCCCAGCGGATCTCGCCGGTGAATCCGGTGAGTCGGGCGATCAGGTGCACGAGATCCCGAATGGTGATTTCCATATTCGTGCCGAGATTGATCGGCGTCGGCTCGTCCATCACCTCGGCGGCGCGGACCACGCCCTCGCCGGCGTCGGAGACATACAGAAACTCGCGGCTCGCCGAGCCGGTGCCCCAGCAGACGATGTGATCGCGCCGTGCGTCGATCGCTTCGACGCACTTGCGGATGAGCGCGGGAATCACATGCGAGGTATGCAAATCAAAGTTATCCCACGGCCCATACAGATTCACCGGGAGAAGATAGGTGCTCGCGAGCGCGTACTGCCGACGGTAGCCGTCGAGCATCACCATCGCCGCCTTCTTGGCGACGCCGTAGGGAGCGTTGGTCTCCTCGGGATATCCGTTCCAGAGGTTCTCCTCGTTGAACGGAACCGGCGTGAACTTCGGATAGGCGCAGATCGTCCCGACCTGCACGAACTTCTTGAGTCGGTTGATGCGGGCGTGCTCGATGAGATGCAGCGCCATCGCCATGTTGGCGAAGAAATAGCGCCCGGGATTGTCCATGTTGGCGCCGATGCCGCCGACCTCGGCCGCAAGATGCAGGACGACATCGGGGCGCATCTCGGCGTACATGCGGGCGACATCGGCCTCGCTGGTCAGGTCAAAGTCGCGCTTGCGCGGAATCAGGATCTCGGTCACCCCCCGACGCTGGAGGCTTTCGCAGACGGCCCGGCCGAGGAAGCCGGCGCCGCCGGTGACGACGATGCGTTGCTTGGAGAGGTCCATGGATCAGTACTGAATCGGGCTGAAACGGGGTGAGACCGGCTGAGACGGGCTGAGACGGGCTGAGACGGGGGGACGGACGAGCGGCTGCCATCCGACATCGACCTGAACCGACGCTCGGTCGATCGGCATTCCGGGACTTCATCGCCGCAGGGTCGCCGTGCGGTCGGGGGTCCGGACCATACCCGAAGGCCGGAGCGCGTTCGGCCTCGGGAGAGTCGGCGGATCCGGTAGACTCCGACCCTTTCCGCTCGCCATCCGGCGGCTCGGCGTCAAGCCCGCCGCGACGCTGCCCGATAAGGACGCGAGCACCGGCGACGGGCCCCTCCCGTCCCCTTCCACCCATCGACGCCTGCATCGAGATCACATGAAGCGCGCCCTCATCACCGGCATCACCGGCCAGGACGGTTCCTATCTCGCCGAACTCCTTCTCGCGAAGGGGTACGAAGTCCACGGGATCATCCGACGGTCCGCGAGCTTCAACACCAGCCGGATCGATCACATCTATCAGGATCCGCACGAGCGCGGCGCACGGCTCAAGCTCCACTACGGCGATCTCGCCGACGGCAACGGTCTCTCGCGCCTGATCCACGATGTGAAGCCCGACGAGGTCTACAACCTCGGCGCCCAGAGCCATGTGCGGGTGAGCTTCGACCAGCCGATCTTCACCGCCGATGTCGTCGCGACGGGCACGCTGAAGATGCTCGAGGCCGTGCGCAGCTTCCAGGACTCGAGCGGTCGGCAGGTGCGCTTCTACCAGGCGAGTTCGAGCGAAATGTTCGGCAAGGTGATGGAAGTCCCGCAGAAGGAGACGACCCCCTTCTATCCGCGCTCGCCCTACGGCTGCGCCAAGGTCTTCGGCCACTGGATCACGGTGAACTACCGCGAGTCCTACAACATGCACGCGAGCTGCGGCATTCTCTTCAACCACGAGAGCCCGCGCCGCGGCGAGACCTTCGTCACCCGCAAGATCACCCGCGCGGTCGGCCGCATCAAGCTCGGCATGCAGAAGAAGCTCTTCCTGGGCAACCTCGATGCGCTGCGCGACTGGGGATACGCCGGCGACTATGTCGATGCGATGTGGCGGATGCTCCAGCAGGAGACGCCCGACGACTATGTCGTCTCGACCGGGAAGATGATCTCGGTGCGGACCTTCTGCGAGCTGGCGTTCGGACATGTCGGCCTCGACTACAAGGATTTCGTCGAGATCGACCCCCGCTACTTCCGCCCGGCCGAGGTCGAACAGCTTCTCGGCGACTGTGCGAAGGCCAAGGCCAAGCTCGGTTGGGAGGCCTCGACCACCGTCGAGCAGCTCGCCGTCATGATGGTCGAGCACGATCTTGAGCTGGCGAGCCGCGAGCGGACCCTTCGCGACGCCGGTCACAAGCTGCCGCAGAGCATCGGCCACGACCAGTGACCGGTGCCTGCCCGCCTCTCGCGGTCGGATAACCGACCTCCGCGAGGTCCACCAGACGGAACCCCTTCCCAAGAGCGCGCCACCGACGCCCGTTCACGCGCAATGCGTGCGTGTCGCGGCGGCTGAAATGTAGGATCGGTTCGGTTGGTCCTTTCCTGTGATCGACCGGAGGGTATCCGCATGGCACTTCGTCTCACCTACCTGGGCTCGCAACCTCGACTTCGCTCGCTTGCAGCAGCGTCGCTTGCGAGCGTCCTCGCTCTCACGAGCTTCACCCCGGCGTTCGCCGCCGATTCTCCAACCAAGCCCGCGGCTCCGGCCGAGAAGAAGACGGTCAAGGCCGCGGCCAAGCCAACGGGCAAGGCTGCCGCCCGGGCATCCGCATCGAAGAAGGCCACGATTCAGAAGTCGGGCAGCACGAAGAAGTCCGTGGTGAAGCTGCCCAACTCGAAGTCGCAGCAGGCGAAGAAGCCGACGGTGAAGAAGGACGCAGCCCCGGTGACCGGCGGCGCGAACGGCGGCGCGCAGGCCCAAGCGCAGGCTCAGGCCCAGGCCCAGCCGGCGGCACGCAAGGCCACGATCCTCAGCAACCTTCCGCCCAACGATTTCTTCTCCGAACAGATCAACGGGCTCGGCGTCGAGCATGTCCTGATCCTCGGTCAGTACAACATGGATCCCGCCGCATCGACGACCGCCAAGGTCAACGGCGAGAAGGTCGTCGCGGCGATCAAGGCCGCCCGCGGCGAGAATCCATCGGGCTGGGTGATGCTCGACTACGAGGTGCCCTTCGACGAGATCTTCGACAACGGCCCGACCGACCCGCGCTACAACCCGATGGTGCAGTCGATGATCGAGGCCGTGCGCTATGCGAAGGCCCAGCTTCCGAACTGCAAGTTCACCTACTACGGCGTTCCGAACATGCGCTACTGGATCCCCGGCGGCGGCTGGGAAGCGGCCCCGCAGTGGAGCCAGATTCAGACGATGGACACGCGTTTCGCCGTCTACAAGGAACTCGTCGCCGAACTCGACTGGCTGAACCCCTGCGTCTACGACCGGTACGACGCCACGAAGCACCCGGCGAACGAGCAGGTTGCCCTCGCGAAGCGCGAGAAGCTCTTCCGCAACAAGATGGTCGAGCTGTCCGACCGACTGCGCGACGCCGTCGGCAAGCCGGACATGCCGATCCTGCCGGGCGTCTCGCTGATCTATGAGGGTGGCGGCACCGGCGCCGTCTGGCAGCCGCTGGCGACGGAGGAGTTCCTCCACGACCAGATCGAGCCGGCCCTCGCCGCCGGAGCGGATGGCGTCTTCATGTGGTCGTCGCTCGACTACCAGACTTGGCTCGTCGGCCTGAGTTGGGTCCCGACCCCCGGCGAGGCGCCGCGGGCCAATGCTCGCGAACTGCTGACCAAGCTCTTCTTCGACGGGACCGCGCCAGCCTCCTGGACGACCCCAGAAGCCAAGGTCGAAACGCGGCGGCGCGTCTCGAACTTCCTCGCGAAGTACGCGGCTGCCGTCCGGACGGCCGAGACCTCGGCTGTTGCGACCGCCGCCGGCAAGGGTGATTGACCCCTGACGGGGCGGACCGGGACCCAACCGGCCCCCCTCGCCACCAACGGAACCTCCTCGCATCAGCGCCGGGCCGACCCTGTCGGCCCGGCGCGTTTCGTTGCGCGGAGGCAATTTCGTCACCGATCCGCGTCGAGGCCGAACCCGTCGACGGCGTGCGGCCGTACCCACGGCCGCTGGCCGTGCCCCATCCGAGCGTTCGCTCATGGGCATCTGGGATCGGGCCGAAGAAGCTGCAACGCCCCCTCCTCAATGGGTTCCGTTCGGGACAGCCGATAGCATCCCTCTTCCGAACCGGCGTGGCTTCTCGGACATGGTCTCGATCCTCACCCTAGTCTTCCTCGGCGTGGTGTTCCTCGTCGCGATCATGCGCCCCGCCTGGGCGGTCGCTGTCGTCCTGACGATGTTCCCGACCGAGCAGGCCCTTCAGGCGAGCGCCGGGATCTTCCGCAGCATCGGTCCGCTGGCCAACTTCACCATCGCCTCGATCGTGATCGCCTCGATCGCGATGAGCTTCCTGCGCGGCACGCTGGTCTGGTCGCGCTGGCTCACCTCGGCGATGCTGCTGGTCGCGATTCTCTATACCTATTCGGCGGCCTCGGTCCTCTGGACCTTCTCCCCCGAGTGGCTCTCTGAATACATTCGCTGGACCTCGCCCTATATTTTCGTCATCGTCGTGCTTGCTCCGCTCCTCGTGAGCGGCATGGGATCGCTCAGCGAGCTGCGGGCTGCGCTTCTCGTCGTCGGCACGGGGGTCGCACTTCTCATCATCGCGAATCCGAACTTTCAGTTCGTCGAGGGCCGTCTCGTCGTCAATGTCGATGCCGACTCGCGCACGAATCCCCTTGCGATCGGTCAGCTCGGCGGTCTGGTCGTCCTCCTCTCGATTCTCGGCCCGGCGAAGGAAACGGTGCGGTTCATGGTGCCGCTTCGGATCATCGCCTTCACCGCCGGCCTCGGACTTGGCTTCATGTCCGGTTCGCGCGGCGAGGTGATCGCGGCCCTCTTCGGCGCGTCGGTCTTCCTGCCGATGGCCCGCAAGATCGACAATCCTGCCCAGTTCTTCGCGACGATCGGCGTGGCTGTGGTCTTCGTGGCGGGCGTCCTCGGGGTCCGCTCGCTCTTCGTCGGTGCCGACAACGCCGACCGATGGAGCAGCGAGAGCATCCTCTTCGGCTCGGCGGGCCGACTCGAGAACGCGATGGACCTCGCAAGGCTCTACTTTGACCGGCCGCTGTACTGGCCGATCGGCCTGGGCTCCGCAGCGTTCCACGACCTTCCGACCCGAAGCGGCGATCCCTACTCGCATGTGATCGTCGCCGACCTGATCTTCGAACTCGGCATCCCGGGCGTCCTGATCGGCCTCTCGCTCGCCTACCTCACCGTTCGAAACAGCCGGGCCCTCTTCTGGCGCGTCCGCGGCGATGTTGAACAGCGTGCCCTCGTGACCTTCCTCGCGGCCTTCGCGACCTACCAGTTCATCCTCGCCAACAAGGCCGGCATGCTCTGGGCGCAATACGACCTCTGCTTCAGCATCGTGCTGCTCGGCCGACTCTGGGCACTCCAGTCCGATGCGGACGCCCGGGCCATCGCCGCCGGCGAGTTCGACGCCGTCGCGGAGGATGATCAAGAGGCGTTTGAGGGCCCCGCCGACGAGATCGACGGCGATTCGACGCTCCGCCCGAGTCCGAGCCCCGGAGCGGCGTGACGATGCCCCCCATGACGGAGCCAGAAGCGGCGGAGACCGGCCAGCCCAGCCGCGCGAAGGGCGTGCGTCGCCCACGCGTCGCGATCGTCTATCACTTCTTCGCCCATTACCGCGCTGCGGTGATGGTCGAACTCGCTCGGCGCAGCGGTCTCGATGTCACGCTCGTCGGCGACGCCGGCGACTACGAGTCGGACATCAAGGCGTGGCAGACGCCGCCTGACATGCGCTTTCGACTCGCCCCCTGTCGGCGGCTGCGCGGCAGCGCGATGTGGCAGAAGGGTGTGGTCGGCCTTGCGCTCGGCAACGAGTTCGATGCCCTCATCCTCCTCGGCAACGCGTATTGGCCGTCGACCTGGCTCGCTGCGATCCTCGGTCGCCTGCGCGGCAAGCGCGTGCTCTTCTGGACGCACGGCTGGATCACGCCGCCGCGCGGGGCGAAGGGCGCTTTCCGTAATGCGTTTTACCGGCTCGCCCACGGGCTTCTCCTCTACGGTCATCTGGCGAAGCAATACGGCATCGAGGCGGGATTCGATCCGGGCCGGCTCCATGTCATCTACAACAGTCTCGACTACGACGCGCAGCGCGCCGCCCGCGCCACCGTCTCCGCCGAGGACGAGCGAAGCCTGCGGCGCGAGCTCTTCGGAACCGACGCCGTCGCGGTGGCGATCTGCTCGACGCGGCTGATCGCCATTCGCCGGCTCGACCTCCTCATCGAGGCCGCGGCGAAGCTCCGCGCCGAGGGATTGCCGGTCGTCCTGCTCCTCGTCGGCGACGGGGCAGAGCGAGCGAACCTCGAGAAACTCGCCGCCGAGCGCGGGGTGCCTGCGCACTTCGCCGGCGCCTGCTACGACGAGGCGAGGCTCGCCCGCTACACGATGGCCTCGAATGTGACCGTCGCCCCAGGCAAGGTTGGACTCACCGCGATGCAGAGTCTCGCCTTCGGCACACCGGTCATCACCCATGACGAGGCAGACGACCAGATGCCCGAATGGGAAGCGATCATCCCCGGCCGAAACGGCTCGCTTTTCCGCCGGAACGACGCCGACGCGCTCGCCCAGGCGATGCGCCCGTGGCTCACGCGCCCTGGCGTCGACGCCGCGACGCGTGCCGAGTGCCACAAGGCGACGGATCGCTTCTACAACCCGTCGATGCAGCGCCGGGCGATCGAGCGGGCGGTGCGCGGCAAGCCCGCCGACGACCTCTTCTGGATGCGCGAGGGGAATCTCTCATGAAGATGATTCGGCAGCTCCTCGGACGCGGGAAGTTCTTTTACTTTCTTCGCGGGCGGGTCATGGCCTGGCGCCGATTTCGCTTCGGCCTGAAGCGCGTGCATCCGACCTTTTATATGGTGAAGGGCGCCTTCGCCGCGAACGATCTCGTCGCCAAGGAATACAGCTTCGTCAATCAGGGCTGCATCGTCGGCGCGGGCGTCGAGCTCGGCCGCTATGTGATGCTCGCGCCGAATGTCGCGATCGTCGGCGCCGACCACATCTTCAACCGCCCGGGCGAACCGATCATCTTCGCGGGCCGTCCGCCGCTCGTGCGAACGGTGATCGAGGATGACGCGTGGATCGGCTACGGCGCGATCATCATGCAGGGTGTGACGATCGGGCGCGGCGCGATCATCGCCGCGGGCGCGGTCGTGACGAAGAGCGTTCCGGCGTATGAGATCCACGCGGGCATTCCCGCGAAGAGGATCGGCGTGCGCTTCGCCGACCCCGCGGATCGCGCTCGGCACGACGCGATGCTCGACGGACCGGTCATCCACGGCCGACTTGCGGCGCTCCCGCAGGAGATCCGCGAGCAGCAGGAGCAGGCGTCGTAAACGAACAGGCCCGAGCGGATGCCCGGGCCTGTCGAAGCTTGTCAGCGGATGCGTTCGGCGAGGATCAGCATGGTCCCCAGTTGCCGAGCAGCGTCGCGAGGTCACCCGCGTCGACGATGCCATTGTTGTCGATGTCCGGACCCGCGGTCGCGCTGCCCCACGCGCCGAGGAGGACGCTCAGGTCGCTCGCGTCGACGACGCCGTTCGAGTCGAGGTCACCCGCGCAGTCCGGGACACAGTCGACGAGGAGGAAGCCCTCGCCCTGGGCGTCGTTGTAGCCACCGACGCGGATGCGGTAGCACTGGCCGATCGTCACATCGAAGGTGATCGTCGATCCTCCTGCGAAGACGCCGCAGCCGTCGTCATCGCACGCAAGCAGCGTCGAGAGGTTGCAGAAGAAGAGCGGCTGGGTGAAGCCGCAGCCCTGATAGGCGGCGAGCTTGGTGTCGAAGCCGGTGAAGGAACAGGTCGAGATCTTCACCGAGCCGTTGCAGGTCGCGGTGTAGCTGTACCAGATGTCGCTTCCGAAGGTATCGCCCGTGCAGCCATCGCCGGTCCCGCCGCCGGTCGCACCGATGTTCGTGAAGGCGTTGAAGCCCTCGGTGAGCGTCGGGATCGTCGTGAAGAACGCGCCGCAGAAATCGTTCGCGACATCGCGGACGAGGTACGCGCGCCCCTCGTTCGGGAGACCGCTCGCGCCCTCGTCCTCATCGGCGCCGATGATGAAATCGGGCAGGTTGTCGCCGTTGGCGTCGGGCACCGCGCCGACCGAGAAGCCGAACTCGCGATTACCCGAGGTGGCGTAGGCCGACTGAAGCGTATCGATCACATCGCCCGTGAAGCCGTCCATGAGATACGCGCGACCCGGCGAGGCGGAGACGCCACCGCCGTCACCCGGCGCGCCGACGAGGACATCCTCGTAGCCATCGCCGTTGCGATCGCCGACGCCCACGGCGGAAAGACCGAAATTGCCGCTCGAGTCGGGGCTCGGCGAGACGAAGGTCTCATTCAGCGACCCGAAGGTTCCCGAGAAGGCATAGAGGCGGCCGGAGCTCACGATGCCGTCCGCGTCCTCAAGCCATGCGCCGACGAGCACATCGCCGAGGCCGTTTCCGCCGAGATCCTTGACGCCCGCGACATGAAAGCCGAACTGCCCGGAGCTCTCCTCGTTCGGCGACTTCAGCTCGAGCAGCAACGCGCCGTTCGAGCCGGAGTAGACGAAGGCGCGACCCGCGTCCGAGGGACTCGCGCCGGGATCGGCAAAGGGAGCGCCGATCGCGTAGTCGCCGATGCCGTCGTCGTTGACATCGGGCACGCCCGCGACAGACCAGCCGAAGTCGCCACCGGCCGCGTTCGTCGGCGCGGTGACCGTGCGTACGAGGGCTCCCGACGAACCGGAGAAGACGAAGGCCTCGCCGTCCGTGCCGCCGCCGGTCGCGCCGACGATGTAGTCCGGCCGATTGTCGCCGGTGAGGTCGGGCACCGCGTCAACGCTATAACCGAAGCGCCCGAAGCTGTCGGCGCCGGGCATCGTGTGCGTACGAATGAGATTGCCCGTCGCGCCCGAATACACATAGACGCGACCCGAATCGGTCACGGCAAGGCCATTTTCGGCATACGCGCCGACGATGTAATCACCGCGGCCATCGCTATTGATATCGCCGATGCCGACGACATCATGGCCGAAGGCTCCGTCGAACTCCGGATTCGGCGACGAGTGCGAGCGAATGAGATCGCCGGTGCGGCCGGAGAAGATATGCACGCGACCGGCCTCGGCGGTGCCGCCGACGGTCTCGGCCCAGGCGCCGACGATGAAGTCGCCGTAGCCATCGCTGTTGATGTCGGGGATGCCGGAGACGCTGATACCGAACTGTCCGAAGCTCACCGGCGAGGGCGAGGCGATTTCGATGGTGTCGGCGAACGCCGAGGAGCCGCTCAGGGCGACGGCGAGGGCGAGCGATGCGGAAGCGAGACGGCGAGTGCGCGTGGAACTGTGGTTCATCCTGTACCTTCTCATGTCATGCTGGGCCCCGATGCGAAGCGCAGTGGGCGGGTCCCCAATCGTCTGTGTCAGATCCGACGGATGCGTGCCGAGCGGCGATCACGGTGGCCGCCAGCAACGCAGGGCGGATCCTATCCGGGCGAGATCGCACGCCTCTCTCAGCTCAGCTCCGCGACGCGCCGATGTCGAATCTGCGACAGCAACCGACGGCGTTTGTGAGGAAACCGTGTGACTGGGCGACGAACGGGCGCTGCCTCGATCGTCTTTGCTGTGAATCTGGAGAATCTCACCATGCCAAGTCCGATCGATCTCGTCCGTCTCGCCGTTCTGGGAAGCAGCATCCTCGCGTTCAGCTTCCCGTCCATCGCCTCGGCGCAGGCGCAGGCGGCGCCGCCCGCTGCCACCGCCGCGAAGACGCTCGTCCGCCAGTTCTCGCTCCGCGCGGTCAACCCAACCGAAGCTGCCGCGATTCTCACGGTGAACTATGGCGTGATTGCGACCGGCTCACCGAGTACGGGGACCGTCACGGTCACCGCGGACGAGAAGCGGATGGGGGAGATCGCCAGCCATCTCGAACAGCTTGACCAGATGGCGCTCGAGCGGCGCGAGGATCGCCACCGCATGGAGCAGCAGGAGCGACAGATTGCCGAGAATCTTGAGCGCGAAAAGGGCGCCGTCGCCCGCGACATCGTCGAGAGCAAGTCGATCAGCATCGATTTCCCCGGCGGGACCGTCGGTGAGTATCTCGCGCTCGTATCGAAGACCTCGAAGTTCGGCAACATCATCATCGGCGACGAGCGCATCAACGCCCTTCGCATGCCTGCCGTGCGCGTCCGAAAGATCACCGGAGCCGCCGCGGTGATGCTCCTTCAGAACCTGCGATTCGCGGCGGGCGAAGCGAGCGCGGCGATCGGCGTGCAGCATGTGCCCGGTGATCCGGAAGGACATGGCATCGACGCCGAGTCGGTCTTCGTGCTCGACCTTCTCCTGAGCGAACAGGCGCCCCGTGCATCCGCCGCTCGCACCGAGGTGTTCGATCTCCAGGCACAGAAGCGACAGAAGCCCGAGTCGCTTCCCGCGCTGATCGACGCCCTGCGCGAGGCCATCGAGCTGCAGGGGGCGAGCGAGCACTTCAAGCTCTCGCTCCACGACGACACGGGACTGCTCTTTGTCCGCGGCACTCCGATCGAACTCGATGTCGCGATCCGAACGGTGCAGGCCTTCAGCGGGAAGTAAGGGCGAAGGACGACCGAACGGCTTCGCATGCCGAGTCGCGAGCAGATCAGCGCCGATCGCGCCACAGCCCACGCGTCATCCGATGACGCGTGGGCGGTGCGCGTTTCCGCGGGCATCGCGTCAGGTTCGCGCGAGGCGCTCGGAGCGCTCTACGAGGCGAAGTTCGCGATGCTCGTCGATTCGCTGCGTCGCTCCACGCGCCGCGACGAAAGCTTCATCCTCGACTGTGTGCAGGAAACGATGATCCGCGTCGCGACCCGACTCGGCCCCATGACGACGCATGCGTCGCTCGACGCATGGCTGACGCGCGTGGCGCTGCATGCGGCGATCGATCGGATTCGCGCCGAGCGGCTGCGCTCGGTGGAGCCCGAGCCAATCCGGACCGCGTCGAGTGAAGAACCCGCAGCGGATTTCGACGCGATGGCCGAGATCACCGCGATGCTCGCGCGGCTGCCCGAAGGCGAGCGAAGCCTGCTCTCGCTCCGATTCGTGCGCGGACTCACGCTCGACCAGCTCGGCCGACATCTGGGCGAAGCCCCGAAGGCAATCGACAGTCGCATTCGGCGGATCCTCGGACGCCTGCGCGGAGTCCGGCCGCAAACCGAAGGAGAGAAGTGACCATGCAACCATCAAGTGATCGGGAGCGTTCGCTCTCTCCCGAGGGCCTTCGCCGAAAGGACGAGATTCTCGTACGGGCCGAGCAGGCGCTCGCCGGCCGCGTGCGCGCGGCGCGCGGACGGCGCTCGCTCACCGCCCTTGCGACGCTCGCGCTCTTCGCGATCGGGGGCGCGTGGGGGCTCGCCCGGTTCGCCGCGCAGCCGCCGCAAAGCGACCAGACCATCGCAATCGAGCCGAGCCGCATACAGGGAGATTCTGCACGGACCGCGGTTGTGCGACTCGACGACGCAGCGCTCGCGGCAGAACTCGCCTCGCTCGGCTACGAGCTCGCCGTCGTTGAGATCGATGGCCAGACCGAGCTGTTCACACCGGACGGACAGCGCTTCGACCGCTCGGCGATTGGTCGAAAGTCCGCTGAAGGAGGCGAATCGTAGCGGGGCTCGTTGGGCTCACTTCTTCTTGAACAGTCCGTCGACGGCGTCGCCGATGCCCTTGGCGGCATCCTCCACGCCCTTCCCGATCGCTTCACCCGCACCCTTGGCGACATCCTCAACCGCCTTGCCGACGCCGCCGCCAAGATCCTTGAGGCCATTGCCGAGGTCGACCGAGAGCTTGCTGTCGAAGACATCGCCGAGTCCGGCGAGACCATTCGTGATCGATTGGGCGAAGACCTGCGGGAGCTGACCGCCGCCGGCCTCCATCACCGCCTCCATCACAGCCTGCACGATCATGCCGGTGAGCTGCTCAAGTCCGACCGGATCGGAACCCGCGCTACCGATGTCCTTGAGGACGATCTTCGGCACCTTGATCTCGATGCCCTTGTCGGTGAGCGGAACGCCCGAGGCCCGCGCGGTGACCGAGATGTCGCTCAGGGTCAGCTCATCGATCACGAACTTCTTGCCGCCGGATTCGCCGGCGGGCTGCGAACCTCCGCCCGAGCCGGCGAACTTCTTCGCATTGGCGAGGATCACATCGACATTCGAGTCGCCGCCGACCCGCTGTTCGAAGTCAATCCGCATGCCCGAGAGCTCGATCTTCGGCACCCGCACGACATCCTCGAGAAGCGAACTGGTGGTCACGGCGATGCCGCCGTTGTCGAGTTCAAGGAAGGTCGGTCCCTGGCAGCCGTCGGGGTTTGCGACCTTCAGGGCGCTGAGGGACGCCTGCCCCGAGGTGAGGCCGATCGAGACGCCGCCCACGGTCGTCTTCACGCCGAGCACCTTCGTCCCGGCGACCTCGACGGCGGCCTTGGCGACCGTATCGATATACAGGACTCCGGCGACGGCGAGCGCGATCAGAAGGACGACACCGACGACGACCAGGCTCAGAAGCTTCTTCATGGGGACCTCGACGCAAACGACAAAGCCGGATGCGGTCCGCTTGACCACAACCGCTTTCGAAAGCGTACCGCGTCAGGGCTCTCAGCGCCGTGCGTATCGCTTGGCGACCGCTCGGGCCAGACCGCGCGGCTTGAGGGTCATGGCCTCGGCGAGGGCGATCCCGGCCTCCTCAAGCAGGCGTTCGCGGCCGCGGCGGCAGACGATGAGAACAGCGTCGGAGAAGGTGCTTCCCAGCCGCTCTTCCTGAAGTCCGATGCTCTGCGAGAGGATCGCGAGATCGTGCTCCTCACCGAGCGCCGCCGTGGCCTCGCGGAGCTTCCGGCGGAAGCGACGGACGCGCTTCGGAAGATCGGGCTCGATGAGCGTGAGCTGATGCACCAGGCGCGAGCAGGCCTTCCGGACATCGTGGGCGTTCTCGCCCTCGCCCTGCCAGGAGCGATTCGCTCGCCGCCGCGCCCGACGCCAGATGCGGGCAAGCCCGTCGGCGATCGCATCGGCATCGATCGAAGCGAGACCGGCGCTTCGAAGTGCGCGATCAGATGATTCAATCAAGAGCATGGCCCTGCGCACGAGGGCGTTCTCAAAAGCGATCTGGTCGTCGCCGACCGGCGGCGGCACGACGACGCCGACGAGGAGTTCGCGAGCCTGCTCGGCGCGTTCGCCGGACTTGCCGGCAAGGAGCCTCTCGACGGTCTCGATCATCGCGTCGCGATCGCGGATGGGCGCAAGCATCGCCGCCGCGTCGCTCAGCATCCGCTCGATCCCGTCGCGCGTCTCGCCGGCGATCAGGTCCGAACCGTGCCCGAGCAGACGCAGCAGCGCCCGGCCCGTCTTCGTCGCCTTCCGCACGATCTTCACGAGACCCGCACGATCGTCCGCGTTCGCCGCCGCGTGCCGTGCGGCCGCATCGCGGGCGCGATCAAGGATCGCCGTCCAAGTCGCGACGATCCGATCGCTCGCGGAGGGTGGCGGCGTCGCCGGTTGCGACTCGTCTGTCGCGCGCGGGGCGCTCTCGACGGGAGACTCCGTCGGTTCGACTGGCGACGGCGGAACGGCCATGACATCGACGATGCGATCCGCGTTGCCACGACCGGCGTCGTCGCCCCCGACGCTCCTCGGCCCCTGACTGTTGCCGTGCGTACTGCCGTGCGTCATATGCATCGGCTGCCACTCTAACGACCCTCGTCGCCTTCGCGAGCGCTGAAGCCGGCCGATGGCGCCAGGAGCCGCGTTCTTAGCAATCCGCTCGGGCTTTGTTACGCTCCCCCCTCTTCGCGCCGCCCGAACGAACAGATCATCCACGCGCGATAAGTGAGTCGTCATGTCGAACCAGAATCAGCCCCAGAAGTCTCAGGCATCCACCTCCGGCGGCGCGAGCCAGACCGCCATCACCCCGACCCGCGCCGAGAACTACGCCGAGTGGTACCAGCAGGTCATCAAGGCCGCTGACCTCGCCGAGACGAGCGCGGTGCGCGGCTGCATGGTCATCAAGCCGTGGGGCTATGCGATCTGGGAGAACATGCAGGCGGTCCTCGACAAGATGTTCAAGGACACCGGCCACCGAAACGCTTATTTTCCGCTCTTCATCCCGCTCTCATTCTTTCAAAAGGAAGCGGAGCATGTCGAGGGCTTCGCGAAGGAGTGCGCGGTCGTCACGCACCACCGACTTGCCCCCGGCCCGGACGGCAAGCTGATGCCGGTCGGTGAGCTCGAAGAGCCGCTGATTGTTCGCCCGACGAGCGAGACGATCATCGGAGCGAGCTTCGCGAAGTGGGTGCAGAGCTATCGCGACCTTCCGCTCCTGATCAACCAGTGGGCGAATGTCGTGCGTTGGGAGATGCGCACGCGGCTCTTTCTCCGCACCGCCGAGTTCCTCTGGCAGGAAGGCCACACGGCGCATGCGACGGCCGAAGAGGCGGTCGTCGAGACGATGAAGATGCTCGATGTCTACGCCGACTTCGCCGAGAACTTCATGGCCTGCCCGGTCATCAAGGGCAAGAAGACCGACGGCGAGCGCTTCCCCGGGGCGGTCGATACCTATTGCATCGAAGCGATGATGCAGGATCGCAAGGCGCTCCAGGCCGGCACGAGCCACTTCCTCGGCCAGAACTTCGCGAAGGGCAGCGACATCAAGTTCCTCGATCAGTCGGGCACGCTGCAATACGCGTGGACGACCTCGTGGGGCGTGTCGACGCGCCTGATCGGCAGCCTGATCATGACTCACTCCGACGACGACGGCCTGGTCTGCCCGCCGCGGCTGGCGCCGGCGCATGTCGTCATCCTGCCGGTCCTGCACAAGCCGGAGTCCGCAGCCGCGGTGCTCGAATACTGCAAGAAGCTCGCGACGGAGCTGCGCGGCATGACCTACTGCGGTCGGCCGGTCGTGGTCGAACTCGACGACCGCGACATCCGCGGCGGCGACAAGATGTGGAGCTGGGTCAAGAAGGGCGTGCCGATTCGCATCGAGGTCGGTCCGCGCGATATGGAGCAAGACAGCGTCTTCATGGCCCGCCGCGACAAGCCGCACAAGGAAAAGGCGTCGGTCAAGCGCGCCGAGTTCATCGCCACACTCACGACGATCCTCGACGACATTCAGTCTGGGCTTTTTGCGAAGGCGAAGGCTCACCGCGCCGAGCACACGAAGCAGATCGATTCGCTGAAGGACCTGACCGACTTCTTCACGCCGAAGAAGCCAGCGAAGGACAACGATCAGCCCGAGATCCACGGCGGTTTCGCGATGGCCCGCTTCTCGATGGACACGGCCGCCGAAGCAAAGCTGAAGGACGATCTTGGCGTCACCGTGCGCTGCATTCCGCTCGAGGGTTCGGACGATCCGGGCCCATGCGTGATCACCGGCAAGCCGGCGACGAAGCGCGTGGTGTTCGCAAAGGCGTATTGAGTTTGGCTGCGCGTGGTGCGGGGCGATCGTCTCGTACACCGACAGGCTCGGCATCGATCGGTGGCGCACGCAGGACGCATCCTGCGTGCGTGACGCCGCGCGCCCGCCTGACGAGACCGGCGGCGGCGAGCGATCGCGGATCGACTGATCGAGTGCGCTTCCCTTGATTGACGGCTGCGCCGAATGGCGGCCGGTCGATGAGCTCTGACGGCGTAGAGTCGATACGAGGCCTCACCACCGATCGCGCGGCACACATGGGCTCGCCTCCTTCACCCCACGCGCTCGAAGCAGGCGGATCGTGCGCGGGCACGCTCCGCGGATCTCACCCAAAGGGAACCATGACGAGTGAACCCACCTTCGGCGAATCACCCGTGGTCGAAAAGACGGAACTCCTGACCCCAAGCCCAAACCGACGACCGTCAGGACGACCTGATGGCCGCCAGCTCCGATGACGGCCGACCGGTCGCGAAGGCGCTGCGCTCTCGGGAGTGGGTCTGGTTCGCCATCGGCGCAGTGACCGCGGCCGTGCTGGCAACGGTGTGGGCCGTCACCAGCGGCATCTCGTGGGGCATTGTGTTTGTCGCACTCCTGCTCGGCACCTTCTTTCTCGTACTCGCCAGCCCCGCCATATTCGTCGGCTTCTTGCGTGCGAGGGAAGAGAGAGCCGCCCGCGCTGGCGCAGAAGAGCGGCCCGCACGGTAGCGGCGTGCGGCGCGCCGACCGCTACACGGACTGAGCTCGACATCGCCGCCGGCCAAGACTCGCGGCGATCGCCATGCACGCCAGCGCAGACGGACCGGGCACGGTTGAGAAGTGGATGTTGTCGACTCCGAAACCGCTGCCCGCGCTCAAACTGACGAGCCGCACCCGATCGAACCAGTCATCGCTCGTGAAGCCCGCATAGGTAAGGCCATTCGAACCCTGGATGAAGAACCCTGCCGTCCCCACGAGCACGCTGCCCTGGTAGAGGTCGAGCCGGAAGGTGCTGCTTGCTTGGACGAAGTATGCCGAGGCCGGGGCAGTGAAAGTGATGTCCATCCAGCCCGAGGTGCCGGACAGTCCTATGCCGTCCGTCGGATACGCCGTCGAGTTGAAGCTCACGAACTGCCCGTTCGATTGCGAGGAGACCGTGATGCCGAGGGTCTCTGCGTACTGATCAGTGATGTGCGTGAACTGCGGAAACTCCGAGAAGGTCGCGACCGAGGTCGGTCCGGATGCGGCCTGCCACGCATCGAGTGAGGTGTAGATCGTGACGCCAGCAATGGTCGTATGGACAACGGAAGCGGCGACCGCGGCGGATGCGACAGCAACGAGTCTTTGAATGCGGTTCATCAGAAGTCCTCTCCCCCCGACGAAGGCGCGAAAAGCAAGTACGCTCGGAACTGCTCGGCCAACGCGGCTGCTTCCTCCGCGGGTACCTCGGTCAGGGTGATCGTGAGTCCTTCGAACGACGCGAAGCCAAGAGCCGCTGTCGCGAAGGCGATCGCAGCGTTGAGTTCGGTGTCACCCTCGTTGCTCTCGCTTTGGGCTTCCGCAGCACCAGCCCCGGCCACGCCGACTGCGTCACAGGCGGGGTTGCACGCTTCGCAAGGTCCCCACGCACCGAGCAGCGTCGCCAAGTCCGGAGCGCCGATGTCGAGCGTGCGGTCAAAGTCAGCGTCGAAGGTTCCGCAGTCCGCCGCCCCCCACGCGCCCAAGAGCACGGCGAGGTCGCCCGCTCCAACGGCGCAGTCGCCATCCAGATCGGCGGGGCAGGGCCGGTCGGCCCCGGTCGGAAGGAGCAAGACGAGCCGCGTCACACCGGCGGGGGTCACGCCAAATGCAAGTACCGCACCGCAATCGTTGACATCGAGCGCGCCCTGAAGTTCAAAGCCTACAGGCATGCTCGAGAGATCACTCGCCGTCGCAAGGTTGGTCGCAGCCCACACGCCGTTCTCATAGCGCCATAGCAATGCTCGTTCCGGCACTTGGGAAGCACCCGCGACCTCGACCGTATCACACGCCGTCCTGTTCGCGATGCCGTTCGCGATCGAACGGTCGGCCACGAATGGGAGAATGCTGTGCAGATCGGTCCCGAGAAGGCCCTGCCACGCGTAGGCCCGAGGCTGGCAATCCACGAGGGGACTGTTCGGCTCAGGCGTCGAGTACCCGACCAGGTCCTCGGATTCGTTCGTCCCGCGGACCGTCGACTCCGCAACGAGATAGGGCTCGGGAATCAGATTGGCGACTGGGCCGTTGATCGGATCGATCGTCCAGTAAGTCGGCTCCCAATCCTCTTGGCACGGCTGCTGGAGTCCGGGATTCTGCGACCAGCCGCCGATCCAAAACGGATCCGCCGGTGCCGCTCGAGTCTTGATGTCGATCGGGATCGCCCCGCTCGTGCCTGGCAGCGGCAGGAGCGCGTCGTCATTCGAGGCGGGATCGCCCGATCGGTGGCGAAAGCCGCCGATGAACAGTGGCGAACTGAGCGTGCCAACAATCTGCGGAGTTCCTGGCTCCTCGTTCACGCCGTTCGCAACGCCGGTACTCGCGCCCTGGAGCGAGAGTGCCGTTGCGATGACTTGGCCCGACATCGCATCGAACGAGGAGAGCTCCCAAACATACGGCACATCCTGCCATTGATTGATGTTCGGGTCGAATGGCCCGTGACTGCCAACAACGAACTCCTCGTTGTTGATGTCCATGGCCTCGCCACCATCCGCGAGCGGAAGTCCCCCAAGATCGGACAGGCTGAGAAGCGTTTCTTCAACAATCCCGTGGCGGCTCGCCCCGAGCCACACCCACGGAACGCGGGTCAGCGCGTCAGCCGAAATCGAGCTGCCCGCGGCCACGAATCGTTCGTTCACGCGGGCTGTACTCACAACATAAAAGCCCGACTGACCTGGAACCACGCCCAAATCCAGCGCGGCGTAGGTGGGTAACGGTGGTGGCGACTGCGCGAGAGAGGAACTTACTGCTGAACTCGCCCACACAACGGCAGCGGCCGTCAGTGCCCGATGCCCGATCGGCCAACCTCTCGATCCCGCGGATTGAGCGATGAGATTCGCTCCATCAGACTGCGAGACTGCGAGACTGCGAGACTGCGAGACTGCGAGACTGCGAGACTGCGAGACTGCGAGACTGCGAGACTGCGAGACTGCGAGACTGCGAATGATCCTGCATCGCGGAAAGCTCCCTAAGAATTCATTCCAAACGGAGATTATCGCAGCGCCGACGCAGGTCAAGAGAAACTTCTTGCCTCTCGGCCCGAGGAGGTGATTGGCGATCGACAACAGGCTTCATGATGGAGTGATTCGGACCAACAATCGGTCGCCCGGAGTTCCGCGATCCAACGCTGTCAGACCGTGACGTGCTCCGGAACCAAAGCACCGCCGCCCGCGAGGAGCTTCGCGGGCGGTGGTGTTCTTGTGGTTGTGCTGCTGAATGCGCGTCGCGTCAGCGATCGCGACGGCGGCCGCGGAGGGTCGCGAAACCGGCGAGGCCGAGGAGAGCGATCGCGCCCGGCGCGGGAACGATCGTTCCCTCGAGGCGGAACGAGCCGAATCCGTCGTCACCGATGCCCGGCGGAATCTGCTTCCAGGTGCCCCACGGCTGCGAGGGCGAGGTGAAGAAGCGGCCGGTCTGATCCGTGCCCGCCGACCAGATGAAAGCGTCGCCGCCGCCGTTCGCGAGCACCGCGCCGATGTTCATGTTGTAGACGCCCGGCCCGAGCGTCCCGCCGATCGCCGCGGAGAAGAGATACTCCTTCGAGCCGAAGAAACTCGTCTGGCCCGTCTCGGTTGCGCCGATCGAGCCGAGGCCGATCGTGAAGCTTGCGACCTGCGCCGAGAAGTCGCTGTTCCAGATCACGATCTCGAACGCGCTGAAGTTGGCGAGATCGCCGCCGCTGAAGTTCTGGCTCGAGCCCCACCATGAGAGGCTCGAGAGATTGAACGAATCCTCGAGCGAGAACTGCTGCGCAAGGCTCTGGCCGAAGGCATAGCTGCCGTTCGAGCTGAAGGCCTCGGCGACGGAGCCGAGCGTCGAGGTGGGGGCGTTTTCGTAAATGACATCGGCCGTCGCAGCGCTCGTGATCGAGGCGGCAACGACGCAGGTCGATGCGATCAATGACAGGTGGATTCGGTGCATGCTGGTTTCCTCTCGCGTCTCTCTCTCATTTCCGGCGCATCGACTATCGACGCACACGGAAACCCGAAAGGGACGGAGCGAACTCCAGATGCCGCGGACTGCGCGGGCTTCGATCAGGCACTGCGCGCGATCACATGAATCGCGCTCGACACCTTTCGAAAGCCGCGCGACACTGCGTTCCCGCGCAGCGCCGCAACCTCAACCTCCGTGATGATGACGCGTGTCCGAAGACGCTCGGCACCATCTCCACGACCGCCGTCGGTCCGTGGCCCTTTGACGCTGAGCGTACCGAAACGACCAGCCCGAAACAGGCGAGAGCCCGAAATTCGCCGAATCCAAACGCGATGCAAAGCCGATTATCGGGCCTCGCGACTCAGCGGCCATCAGCCGCGATTCGCGGCTCGTTGACCGTCGGCGGCTCAATCCGCAGCGTCCACGGCTGCACGACGCGCACCTTCCACGGGCCGATCGCAGCACCGTCGAGGTGCACCGTGAAGAGCTGGAAGTACTCGCCCTGCGGCACCAAGACATCGACCTGGGCCGTTCCGCCGTCGAGCCGGACCTGTTCGACGCTCGTCACGCCAGTCGCGCCGGGGCGAGCTGCGAGCGAACCCTCGGGCAAGCGACTCCAGACATCTTCCCAAGTCGGCTCGCGCGCTCCCGCTGGCAGGTTGAAGACGATCGCCTGATCGCGGGCCGAACTTCGCTTGTGCGCCGCCTCGATCGCCATCGCCATCACCTGCGGCGTCGGCGGTACGCCCGGATCGAAGAAAGGCTGCCCGACCGTCGCCGGAAAGGTCTGTCGCGGCGCACAAGCCTGCAGCCCAACCACACCAACAACGATCAGAGAAGCGCAAAGCAATCGCATCCAAACACTATATACCCCAACCCCGCAAAAAGCTGCCGCGCAGCGGCCAGCGCCGCCCGACAAGGCGAGCTATGCCGCGGCGCAGCCGTCGGCATGAGCGAGCCGCGTGATACCCGCGGACTCCACGCGCCAGCCCCAACCACGCCCCACCCCGCCGGGTATCACTGTGCTTTTGCGATCTGCCAGTACTCGAGCTCGATCGGAGCCTGACGGCCGAAGATCGTGACGAGCACGCGGACGAGTCCCTTCTCAGGCAGCACTTCGTCGACAGAACCTTCGTAGTTCTGGAACGGGCCTTCCTTGATGGTGACCGAGTCGCCCTTGGCGAACTCCATCTTGACCTGCGGGGTCTCTTCGGGACGCCGCGAGTCGAAGAGCATCTTCTCGACCTCGTGCGGCGCCATCGGCGTCGGACGGCCAGCGGTGCCGACGAAGTCGCCGACGCCCGTCGTTTCCTTGATCAGGAAGAAGACATCCTGGGGAATGCGTCCATCCGGCTCGAGCTTCATCTCGACGAAGACATAGCCCGGATAGAGCTTTGTCTCGGTGACGCGCTGCTTGCCGCCCTTGAGGGTCTTGGTCTTCTCCGTCGGCACCATGATGCGGCCGACGAGGTGCTCCATGCCTTCGATCTGGACCTTGCGGAGAAGCGTCTCGCGGACGCTCGACTCCTTGTTGCTCGCCACGCGGAGGACGAACCAGTCCATGCCCTCGCGATACATCGGGAGGTCGGAGGCAGGATCGAAGCCGTCGAGGGCATCGCCAACCACGGGAGCCGGCGTCGCTCGGGCCTCAACGGCCTTCGCTGCGGCGGCCTTGTCGGCGGCCGCGGCCTGTCCCTTCTTGCCGGCACCGGGCGTGATCGCCTTGCTGGTCGCAACGCCCGCGCCCTTCAGCGTCGAGCCCGCGGCGTGCGCTGCGGACTTTCCGGAGACGAGCGTCTTCCCCTGCTTCGACTCGATCTCGGCCATCGCCCCTTCATCGAAGGACTCGCCGGCTGAGCCCTCGAGGCCGTCGTCCGGATGTTCGTTCTGAAGGCTGTCCATATGCATCAATGCTCGGAGGGAGGAGCGGAATGGCGGAGCGGGTGAGGAACCCGACGCTGTGCCGAGCCCGATGGGCGGCGCACGAAGATCACTGAGTCTCGAGAACGCCCATCTGCTGGAAAACGAAGACGAATGCGTTGTCGACGAGCCAGATGAAGGTGGTCGCGACCGCCATCAGGATGATGACGACCGCGGTCGATCCGAAGATTTCGCGTCGGGTCGACCAGTTGACCTTCTTCATCTCGCCTTCGGTGGCGATGAGGAAGTCGCCAGAGCCCGGCTTGCGGAAGACATAGAGGTAAATCAGCGTGCCGACGACCAGGCCGACGAGACCGCAAATGCCGAACGCGACATAGGTCTGATTCACGGTTCCGATCTTGACCTGCGCGGCGTAATCCCACAGCCAACGCAGTCCAAGCAGCGTGAGCAGGCCGGCGCCGACGGTGGTACCCATCCGCGTGTAGTAGCCCTGTCCGCTCTTGTAGATCCCAGATGCCATGCGGGCAACCTCAGAGTGTTCCGAAACGGGACATGGCGAGACCGCCGCTCGCGCGGACATGCTCCCATCGCCCGGTCGGGCAACGCGCCAGGAGTGAATCGAACACTCAACCTGCGGATTTGGAATCCGCTGCTCTGCCAATTGAGCTACTGGCGCTCCATCGTGCCGAAGGTGGCAGCGAGCCGAAACGGCTCACCGAAACGCGCGGCGCCGAGGGTTTCGCTTACTTGCGCTTGATCTTGTGGAGCGTGTGCTTGCGAAGGCGAGGGCAGTACTTCATAAAGCCCTCCTTGACCTTCTCAGCGATGCCGCCCTTCACACGAATGTTCGTGCGGTAATTCAGGTCGCCGGTCTCCGTGCACTGGAGCCAGACATACTCGCGATCGAGAGCCCGCTTTGCCATGGCCAAATCCTTCCGTCAATCCGCGACTCGCCGAGACATCGGCTCATTCGCGGGATTCGCCGGCGCCGGGGAGGTCCCCGGCGCCGGCGTTCGCACGAGAATGAGGAGACCCTTGGCGGGCCGCCTCACAATGGTCCGTCGCCGAGAGGGCGACGAACGGGTTGATTCGATCAGACGATGACCTTGGTCACGACGCCCGAGCCGACGGTACGACCGCCTTCACGAACGGCGAAACGCACGCCCTCTTCCATCGCGACCGGCTTCTCTTCCAGGTCAACCTTGATCTGGATGTTGTCGCCGGGCATGCACATTTCGGCGCCGCCCTGGAGATCAAGCTTGCCGGTGACGTCGGTGGTGCGGAAGTAGAACTGGGGCTTGTAGCCGCTGAAGAACGGCGTGTGACGGCCGCCTTCTTCCTTCGTCAGAACGTAGACCTGAGCGAGGAACTGGGTGTGCGGCTTGATCGTGCCCGGCTTGCAGAGCACCTGGCCGCGCTCGATGTCCGACTTCTCGACGCCACGGAGGAGGAGACCGACGTTGTCGCCGGCCTGGCCCATGTCGAGGGTCTTCTGGAACATCTCGACGCCGGTGACGACGGTCTTCTTGGTGTCAGCGCGGAGGCCGACGATCTCGACATCCTCGCCGACCTTGACGATGCCGCGCTCGATACGGCCGGTGGCGACGGTGCCACGACCCTTGATCGAGAAGACGTCTTCGACCGACATGAGGAACGGCTTGTCCGTCTCACGAGTCGGCTCGGGGACGAAGGTGTCAAGGGCGTCCATGAGGTCGCCGATGCACTTGTTCTTCGCCGGATCGCCCGGGTTGGTGAGGGCCGGGTAGGCCGCACCGCGGATGATCGGGGTGGTGTCGCCGGGGAAGTCGTACTTGTTGAGGAGCTCACGCACCTCGAGCTCGATGAGGTCGAGGAGCTCGGCGTCATCGACGAGGTCGACCTTGTTGAGGAAGACGACGATCTTCGGCACGCCGACCTGACGGGCGAGCAGGATGTGCTCGCGGGTCTGCGGCATCGGGCCGTCAGCCGCCGAGACGACGAGGATGGCGCCGTCCATCTGGGCGGCACCGGTGATCATGTTCTTGACATAGTCGGCGTGGCCGGGGCAGTCGACGTGCGCGTAGTGACGATTCTTCGTCTCGTACTCGACGTGCGAGGTCGCGATGGTCACGATCTTGGTCGCGTCACGACGGCCTTCGGAAGCCGAAGCCTTGGCGACATCGTCATAGCTGACGACCTTGCCGAAGCCCTTGGCAGCCTGAACGGCGGTGATCGCAGCCGTGAGCGTCGTCTTGCCGTGATCGACGTGGCCGATGGTGCCCACGTTGACGTGGGGCTTTGTCCGGACGAATGTTTCCTTCGCCATTGAAGAGTCTCCGACTGAATTCGCGTGCGAAGCGATGCGCTACGCTTCGAGATGGTGACCGTCCCGCGGACGGCACCTACGACAGGTGCCAGCGGACGGCGTTACACGATCCGACTCGTCGTCGCATCGCGAAAGCCACCAATGGGGATTGAACCCACGACCTCACCCTTACCAAGGGTGTGCTCTACCACTGAGCTACGGTGGCGATTGAAAACGGATGAGCGAACGGTGTCCGGTGCGAGCGCCGTCATCGATCCATGACGCCGACGGTCGGCCGGAGAGGCCGCTTGCTGACCCTCATGTTGCCGAAGAAAAACCGCCCCTCGCGGGACGGTAGAGCGGGGAGTGTAACCAAGCCCCGAGCGAAAGCAAGCCGCTCGACCGTCTCACCGCGAGAACTTGAACCAGACCTGCGGTCGACCGCCGGGACAACCTGACGGCTGCGGGCGACCCCCTTGCGGTCGGCATTCACCCGACCGCGCGTCGGCGGTCACGGCACGAAGAACGGCTTCTGACGATCCAGGTTGAGGGTCCGGATCTGGCGGGCCTCTTCGAGGTCGCGGAGATTGTCGAAGCCATCCTCGGCCGTCACATGGCCGTCGAGGAAGAGCATCAGGCACTTGTCGCCGACATAGCGGTAATCGGTGTCGGCCCAAGTCACGCTGTCGACATCACTTCCCGTCAGGTTCGTCACCTCACCCGCGAAGCTGTCGATCAGATAGACCGACTGCGAGGGCCGCAGGATCTGCCCGTTCACCCACCACTTGCCGCGGTTGGGGTTCTGGGCGTCGGGGGCCCGGACATCGAAGAACGCATTGGCCGCAAAGTAGCCGGGGTGACCGACCTCCGAGGCAGCGCTCCCATCGCCAAAGGGCAGGGCCTCATTGGACTGCGAACTCTTCGTCATGGGTGCCGCGGAGCGGAGCGGGTTCTTGTCGTAGTCCGCGTCCTTCTCGTAGAAGAGTCGGTCGGGAGAGTCGTAGCCGTAGTTATAGGCCGTTGGATCGTCGAGGTCGGGAAGCGGTCCGAGCTTGTTCTCGGTCCACAGGATGTCCGACCAAGTCCCGACGCCAGCGTCGCCGATCGGCGGGGCGACACCCGACGGCGAGGCGGTCCGCACCCGCACGCGAGGATCCGCAAGCTGAGCGCTGTAGTCGAACGCCGCAGGGACGATCGTCTCGCGGTTCGACTGCGAGTAGGCGGTCATGAAGGTCGCGATCTGCCGGAGGTTGTTCTGGCTCTTGGCCATGATCGCGTTCTTCCGGGCGGTCGAGAGACCGGGCAGGAGGATGGCGATCAGGACTGCGATCACGCCGATCACGGTGAGGATCTCAACGAGGGAGACGCCTCGATGGCGGCATCGCTCGCGATACCGGTTGGTCGGCTGATTGGTCAGCTGCAGGGTCGGCCAGGCAACGCTACGGGGGAGGCGACGATTCACACGGTTCTCCTTGGACTCTGACGAGACGCGATCGGGCGCGGGCGGCTGTACGAGGCCGAAACCCATACGAATCAGCCCCCGCCTCCATCGTCCCCTCTCCCCGACGAAATCCCTCCGACGCCTGTGTGTGGGGCGTGACCTCGGGAGGAACCGGCAGAGCAATGGGGCGAGGCTTGGGCTGACCGGCCTCACCGGACCTGTTTCGCACTGGCCTGTCGGCCGGAGCGAAGGGGCAGTGAGACGGGCGGTGCAGGCAATCGCGTCGACGAAATGGCTTGGCGAATGAACGGGGCGTCCGAAGCAGGAGCCCGATGCAGCAAACTGTACCGGGGCATCGGCCTCCGTTGCAGCCCCTCTTTCCGCCTTTTGGCCACTCCGTGAGAAGGCCGTGCGGCTGAAGGGCTCCAGACGATGACCCCTTGCACAGCTCCGTCGAACCCCTGTTTCGGCTGGGGTCGGGGATGACCCAACTGACCGGCGACACGGCGGCAACGACAGCCCCCGCGACGCCAACCCGTCGGGCCCTCATGCTGTACGCATCGGATCCTCGGGGAGACTCGGCCAGAACGCCGAAATTCTCCGTCGTACGAGCCCCGCCGTGCCCTCCACATGATCCGACGACACTTCGTCAACCTCGCCCTCGGGCTCATCCTGCTCGTCTTCGTGATCGAAACGACGCTCCGGGCGACGCTGGGCATCGGGACCCCCGTTCTCGTCATGTGGGACGCCCGATACGAGTATCGGATGGCTTCGAACCAGTCGATTCTGCGGTTCCGGAAGCGCATCGAGACGAACGCCCTCGGACTGCGAAGCCGGCCCTTCACGGTGACGAAGAGCGACCCGAAGGAGCTGCGCGTGCTGGTGGTCGGCGACAGCGTGATCCAGGGCGGGTCCCATGTCGATCAGGGATCGCTCGCGACCTCGATCCTCGAGTGGAAGCTTCAGGAACGGTGGAAGCGCCCCGTGCTGGTCATCAACGCCAGCGCGAACAGTTGGGGGCCCGCGAATCAGCTCGCCTTTCTCGAAGCCGAGGGCACCTTCGACGCGGACATCGCCGTCGTCGTCCTCTCCAGTCACGACCTCGTCGATCTGCCGACGAACATGGAGCTGGCCCGGAAGCACGACGGCGAGGTGATGAACCGGCCCGTCAGCGCGATCACCGAGTTGCTCGGAATGGCCTGGGCGCGGGTGATGCCGGGAGCGATGCCGGCTGCACTCGATGAGACCGACGCTGCTCGCGTGGCGGAGGGAGGCGCGGCAGTTCGTGCGCTCCTCGAGCGACTGAAGGAGCGCGTACCGACCGTCACTGTCGCTCTCCACTGGGATGCCGAGGAGCAGTCGACCGGAGTCCCCCGCCCCGCCCACGATGAGCTTGTCGCCATCGTCGCGTCACTTGGTCTCCCGCTGTGGGAGCTGGGGCCGGCGCTTGCGAGCGCGAGCCGAAGCGGGAGTGACGCGGTCAATCCGCTGAGGCCCATGATGGCCGACCGCATCCATCCGACGGCGCTGGGGCAGGAGGTGCTTGCGGAGGAGCTTCTCCGGCGAATGTCCGAGATTGCGCCTGTTGCTCACGAATGAAGATGCCTTCACGCTTCCGCCCCACATTCGCCAGTACCTTGAATGACCCATGTCGCGTTCGAAGGGCATCTCGACCATCTGGTACTCGCACGGAGGAGGGCGATTCGGCAACCAGATGCTCCGTTTCGCGCACCTGATCGCGTGGGTCGAGGAGCACCGCGATCGCATCGAGGTCATCAACCTCGCGGTCTGGCCCTACATCAATCTCGTCGACGGCTATGAGGCTTCCCATTCGGGTCTCTATCCGCCGCGCCGCTCGTGGCTCGATCCGCTTGCGTCGATCACCGCCGTCGCACCGGAGAAGGTCGGTCGAGGGCTCTTCACCGTCGCTCGCGAAAGGGTGCTCAACGCGGCGGGAGAGGCGTTCCGCGGCAAGCCGATCATCCGTGTGCCAGACAGCGGTCCGGGCGTCGACCTGGCTGATCCAGCGTTCCTTGAGCGCTGCACCCGCAGTGGCGGCGCGTGGCTCATCGGCTGGAAGATCGCGTCGTGGGACTTGGTGCGCAAGCACGGAGACGCGATTCGTCGACATCTTGCCATTCGTCAGAGTGCCGCCCGCCCGGGATACGACCTCGCCGCGCAATCGCGCGAGGGCAGCGACATGCTCATCGGCGTCCTCTGTCGGCAGACCGACTATCGCGTCTACCAGCAGGGCCGTTTCTTTCTCGAGCAGTCACAGACCGCAGCGCACCTGAAATCGATCGCGGCGATGTACCCGAATCGGCGGGTGCGATTCCTGATCAGCGGCGACGAGCCGATCAGCACGAACCTCTTCGCCGGCCTCGACATCATCGTGTCGACGGGCTCACAGGGGATGGGCGGACACTTCGTCGAGAGCATCGCGGCGCTCTCCCGCTGCGACCTCGTCGTCGGTCCGCCGAGCACCTTCGCCGCGTGGGCGGCGTTCCTCGGTCGCGTGCCCTACCTGCCGATCCTGCCGAACCGGCCTCCGCTTCAGGAACATGTCCTGCATGACGCCCTCGCGGACGCCGCGGCCGATCCGGAGTGTTCGCTCGCGGTCATGTAGCGCGATCACGCGATGCGGGAGAGCACGGCGGCGATGCGCCGCGGAGCGATGCCGATCATGTCGAGCAGAATCGGCCGGAAGAGCAGGCGGCAGATCGCTGCGTACGCGACGACGAAGGCGATGCCCATGACGATTCCCTCGATCGCCCAGCGCCAGTCGCGCGGCCCGGTCGCGCCGGTGTAGCCGCCGTACCGGTCGGCGAGCCATCGCAACCCAAGCGCCGCAAGCGCCGCGGCGATCTGCGGCGCGAGAAGCGAGCGGAGCGCCGACCACGCCGGTGCGCCGAGCGCCCGAATGAGCCAGGTCGAGAGGAGAACGGTCGTGCTTCCGCCGACGGCGAGCGCGCCGACCGCGATGCCCATCGGCGTCGGCGAGACGAGGGCGCCGGCACCGGCGCCGAGCATGACCGCCACGGCGCGCACACACTCGAGAATCGCCGGCGTTCGGAAGTCGCCCATCCCCTGCCGCGTGGCGTAGAGGAGCGTCGTCGTCAGGAGGAGCGAGACCTGCGCCGAGAGCACGAACGCGACCCACTTCGCCTCCTCCCAGCGGCCGCCCCAGATGAGCCTCTCGAACTCGGGGAAGATCACCGGAATGCCGAAGGAAAGTCCCGGCAGCAGGATCGACAGGGCGTTGGCGATGCGGAGCGCCGCCGCCGCCCGACGGGCGGGCTCGTCGCGCACCTTGGCGATCGTCGGGCCGACGATCTCGGCGAGCATCGTTGCGGCGAGATATCCCGACTGATTGCAGAGGCCGTAGGTGAAGTAGTAGAGCCCGACCACGGCCGTCGGCGCGAAGAGTCCCGCCGCGAAGTAGTCGCCCTGATAGACCGCGGTCGAGGCGATCGCGAGCAGCACGGTCCAGCGGACGGTGTGAAACGCAGGGCGCAAGTCGCCAGGCGTCCTGAGGATCGTGAGGAGCGGCAGCCGCGTGACCCACGCGAAGACGACGGCCTCGATGACCGCACTCACGAGGAGTTGGGCCGCAAGGGCGACCGGTCCCCAGCCTCCGTACGCGAGCCCGACCGCGACGACGACGCGCGCGATCGAGTTGATCGAGTCGACCGCGGCGATCGCCCCGAACTGCATGCGCACCTGCATGCAGGCCCGGTAGGCGCTGTTGAAGAAGGGCATCATCGCGTGCATGCCCATGATCAGCAGCACGAGCCCAAGAAGGGGCTCCGGACGCCATTGCGGGACGACCGCCGCGAGCACGACGGTGGCGAGCGCACCGAAGAGGCTCGCGAAGAACGAGAGCCGCACATAGGGGGCGGCTTCCTCGACGAATCGCTCGGGCTTGAGCGTCTGGAGATAGGTGTGGACGACGCCGCCGCGAAGGCAGGTGGTCCAGGTGATGTACCCGAGCGCCAGGCCGAAGACGCCGAACTGCTCGGCGGTGAGCAGGCTGCCGAGGGCGATCTGGGCGACGAAGCTCGTGACGCGCGAGACGACCGCGCCGAGCGAGAGGAACGCGGCCCCGCGACCGAAGGTTGCGCCGAGGGCCGGCGCACCTCCCGACGCGGCGTCGGCGGAGCCCTTCGGATCGTTCGATTGACCGGAACCTTCAGCCACGCAACCCCTTCGTTCCGCCGTCACCCCACATGCATCGTCATGAGGAACTCGGCATTCGATTTCGTCTTCGAGACGCGGGTCTTCAGAAGCTCCATCGCCTCGACGACATTCATGTCACTGATGACCTTGCGAAGCCGCACGATCAGCTCGTGCTCCTTCTTGTCAAGCAGCAGCTCCTCGCGACGCGTGCCGCTCTTGGCGATGTCGATCGCCGGGTAGACGCGCTTCTCGACGAGCTTGCGGTCCAGATGCAGCTCGGCGTTGCCGGTGCCCTTGAACTCCTCGAAGATGACCTCGTCGGCGCGGCTGCCGGTGTCGACGAGGGCCGTCGCGATGATCGTGAGCGATCCGCCGTTCTCGATGTTGCGGGCCGAGCCGAAGAACTTCTTCGGCTTGATGAGCGCCGCGTTGTCGACGCCGCCCGAGCCGATCTTCCCCGAGTTGGGCATCGCGTTGTTGTAGCCGCGGGCAAGCCGCGTGATCGAGTCGAGCAGGATCACGACATGGTCGCCGAACTCGACCATGCGTCGCGCCTTCTCCATCACCATCTCGGCGACCTGAATGTGCCGCGAGGCTTCCTCGTCAAAGGTGCTGGCGACGACCTCGACTCGCTTCGGCGTGTTGCGCCGGAAGTCGGTGACCTCCTCGGGGCGCTCGTCGATCAGCAGGACGATGACATGGGCATCGGGATGGTTCGTCGCGACCGCGCTGGTCATCTGTTGCAGGATCACCGTCTTGCCAGTGCGCGGCGGGGCGACGATCAGGGCTCGCTGGCCGAAGCCGAGCGGCGTCACCATGTCGATGATGCGGGTCTCGATCCGCGTCGGCTGCCCGAGGATCTCGAGCTGGATGCGCCGGTTCGGATGGAGCGGCGTGAGATTCTCGAAGGTCGGAAGCTCGTGCAGGACCGCCGGATCGCGGCCGTTCACGCTTTCGACGCGCAGCAGCGCGAAATAGGTCTCCGCCTCCTTCGGCGGACGGATGAGCCCCTTCACGACCTGGCCCTTGCGCAGCCCGAATCGACGCACCTGCGAGGGGCTCACATACACATCGTCGGCGCATGGGAGATAGGAATACTCCGGGCTTCGCAGGAAGCCGAAGCCGTCGGGCATCACCTCGAGCGTTCCCTCGGCGACCATGAGCCCGTGCTTCTTCGCGCGGGCCTTGAGGATCTCGAAGACGAGTCGCTGCTTCGGAATCGAGAGATCCTCGACGCCCTCCTCGCGTGCGACCTTCGCGAGCTGGTCGCCGTTCATCCCCTGAAGCATCGCGAGATTCAGGTCGTCCTTCTTCGCGATGTCGTACTTGCCCTGGATCTCCTGCTCGAGGGCCAACGCCTCGGCCTCGAGCTGCTCGTCGCTCGGCAGTCCGTCGCCGGCTTCCGCGCCGGCGGCAGCGGCTCCGGGCGGAGTCGCGCCTTCGGTGCCCGACACGGCGGTGCCCTTGCGACGACGACGACGGCCGTTCTTGTTGCTCATGAGGAACTCGAAAAGGTGCCTCGCCACGCGTGGGCGAGAGGGGCCGTCGCGGGGAACGGCTGCACGACATGCCTTCGAACGCGCGAGGCGCTCGGCGGCGGGGCCGGCGTACGAAAACGAACGGGTTGGAGGTGGGGAATGCGGGGCGGGACCGGACGAGTCGCGTTCCGCGCACGGCGGTCGCTGCAAGTCCGAAGGCGGTCCGCGGTGGCGGGGCCCCGAAACGGCGCCCGGTGACCCCGGGCAGCGTGAGGAATCATCGACCTCCCAAGGAGGCCGGTCAAGCCGAACCGCTCGCGGTCGTGCGGATCCTCACCCCCCGCACCCCGGCGAGCGGCCGCGGGATTCCGCCGTCCGGCCATAATGGGCCACGCATGCCGCGCCTCCTGAATCTTGCTCGCCTCGTCGGGATCGATCCGGTCAAGGGCCTGACCACCCTCGGCCGACTCCCGCGGTTTTTCCGTCAACGCTCGCAGTTTCGCACGCTCTGTGCGGCTGGCGGATCGGTCGGCACACAGCCCGGCTCACCCGCACCGGCATGGCGGGAGGGCAAGATCTACCCATGCCTGACCGACGATCTCGATCAGAGCGGCACCGCGAGCGGGGCGTATTTCCATCAGGACCTCTATGTCGCCCAGAAGATTTTCGAGGCGGCACCGCGGCGGCATCTCGATGTCGCCTCGCGCGTGGACGGCTTCGTCGCCCATGTTGCGAGCTTCCGGCGCATTGAGGTGCTCGACATCCGCCCGCTCTCGGTTTCGATTCCGAATGTGACCTTCCGGCAGGCGGATCTCATGCGGCTGCCGGAAGACCTGCGCGAAACGGCCGACTCGGTCTCCTGCCTGCACGCGCTCGAGCACTTTGGCCTCGGACGATACGGCGATCCGCTCGACGCCGAGGGTCATCTCAAGGGCTTCGAGAGTCTCGCCGCGATGGTCGAGCCGGGCGGTCGACTCTATCTCTCCATGCCGATCGGGCCGCAGCGCTACGAGTTCAACGCCCATCGCGTCTTCGCGATCGCCACGCCGCTGGCGATGGCGAAGCCGCAGTTCGATCTCGAGCACTTCTCCTTCGTCGACGATCGCGGCGACATGCACCGGGATGTGCCGATCACGGAGGAACTCCTCCGCACGAACGCCAACTGCGTGTGGGGCTGCGGGATCTATGTGTTCCGCAAGCGCCGCTGACGGCGTCAGCCGAGCAGGATCGACCTGAGCGTCGCCGCGGCGCGCTCCTCGAGCGCAGCGAGGTCGCCGTCGTTGGCGATGATGTGCGTCGCGCGGCTGCGCTTGCGATCGAGCGGCCACTGGGCGTTCTCGCGCCGATCGAGCTCGGGCTCGGTCCAGCCGCGGTTCGCGCGAACGCGCTCGAGCCGATCGCGACGGGGAGCGTCGACGAAGACGACGGCGTCGCACTCGCGGTCGAGACCGACCTCGAGAAGGAGCGGGGCGTCGATCACGAAGGCGGGCGTCCCGGGCGGAGCCGCCGCGAACATCGCCCGGCGGGTGCGCTCGATCCAGGGATGGGTGAGCGATTCGAGCGCCCGACGCTCACCTGGATCGGCAAAGACGATCCGGGCGATCGCGGCCCGATCGAGCGAGCCGTCGGCCCCGCCGTCGCGTGCGACGATCGACGAGCCCCAGCGTTCGACGAGCGCGGCGCGAATGGTCGCGTCGCCAAGCGCCTCCCGGGCAAGCTGATCCGACTCGCAGACGCAGCAGCCGCTCTCGCGCCACAGCCGGGCGACAGCGGACTTGCCGCTTCCGATGCCGCCGACGAGACCGATGGTGGGGGCGGAACCGCGGGACATGCGGGCATCCTAATCGCGGTGAATCCGGCGGCACTCGAGGAGGACAATCTCGATCTCCTTGCCGCTGGGTCCAAGCTCGGCGCCGAGCTGTGTCTCCATCGCCGACCAGCCCGCGCGTTGGAGTCGCTCGATCAATTCCGCGCGCCAAGGCCGTCGTGGATCGGCGAGGAGGGCTCGGCCGCCGGGAGCCACGATCGCCGGCAGAAGCGACGCGATCGCCTGGGCGTTTCTTCGCTCGTAGAGCACGTCCGCAGCGACGACCAGCGGCGCGCACATGTCCTTCGGCGGATCGCGCCAGTCGAGCACACGGGTGCGAAGGCTACCCAACGCGTTGCGCGCTGCGTTGAGCTCGGCGAAGCGCAGGGCGTTCGCCTCGTAGTCGGTGGCGACGACGCTGGCTCCGCAGGCCTTGAGGGCCATTGACACAAGCGCGACCCCCGAGCCCAGCTCAATCGCATCCCGCTCCGCAACGAGGCCGTCAAGGATGTGGCGCGCGAGCCGCTTCGCGCTTGGCCAGAGGTCAGCCCAGTAGGGCAACCGCTCGTCGCTCTCGAAGGCCTCGGCGTCGAAGAGGTCCTCGGAGTTCGACGGCAAGGTGAGCGTCCATGTCGTGTCGCCATGGGTGAAGCGCTCCTCCTTCGTTTCGAAGGGGCGAAGCCAATCGGGCGCAGGCGAGGAGTCAGACATCACTCGACGGTCCACTCCAAAATGCCGGCGGAGCGGCCTTCGTCGAGAACCATCTCGAGCTTGAGCGCGGTTGTTGTGATCGGCGTGAACCGCACAGCCGCCATCCGGTCGCGTTCGAGCGGGTAGGTCGCCTCGATCGCCACCCACGCGTCGCCGCGCTTGGCGAGGAGCCGCCACGACGCCGGGAGCGCACAGCCTCCGCCGACGGCGGTGTCATCGAAGAAATAGACGCTCGCGCCGTCGAGCGTGACGGGTTCGCTCCATGCGTATTCGATCGTTTCGACGCTGCCCGTTCGCGGCCAAAAGGTATGTCGCGGAATCGTCGTGTCGGCGCTCGACGAGGGCACTCGGCGATCGTTCACGGCGAGTTCCGTGTCGGAATCCCAGGTGTGCGAGGCCCGGACCGTTGCTTCGCTCGCGACGGTCGGCGCGGGCTTCGGCTCGGCCAGATCACGCGTGCGCGGCAGCCAGACCGCCATCTCGCCGACGCCCTGCGGACCGGGACGATTCGCCCAGAGTGCGTAGGGAATGGCAGCGAAGGTCGTCTCGCTGACGCCGTCCGCCTCGACGCGTTCGCCGCTGATGAGAAGCGTCGGCACGCCCGGCGCCGGCGCGTCGCGCGTCTCGATCGCGATGCGCGCCGCGTCGGGCACGACGAGATCGCGCACCGAACCGCCCGCGTCAACCGCCTCGACAGCATAGACGAGCGGACCGCGCTCGAGCGCCACGCGACCGCGATTCGCGACGACGCGCGAATCGCTTTCCATGCGGCGCACGCTCATCGGCAGCGCGAGCGTGATCCGATCGTCGGCCTTCCATCGCCGCGTGAGGAGCGCGTAGCCGTCGCGCATCGGCGGTGGCACGAGCGGCTGGTCGTTCACGGCGACGACCCACATGCCCGTGACCTGCACGCCCGCGCTCGTCACCGTGCGATAGAGATCGCCCGGCACGGGCCGCGAGCGGGCCCAGCCGGGAATGCGCACCGCAATCGTGAACTCGCGCGGTTCGCTCGGTCGGATGCGCATCTCGACGCGACCGTCATAGGGATACGCGGTCGTCTGATCGATGCCGACGGAGACGCCCTCGAACGGGATCGTCGCCTCGGATTGGATGAAGAGATTGGCGTAGATCGTCGAAGGCCCGGTCGCGTAGACCATGCCGCCGATCGAGGGCACGAAGCGGGCGATGTTGACCGGGCAGCAGGCGCAGCCGAACCACGCAGCGCGGCCGTTCGTGCCGTGGTTGAATCGCCGCATGCCATCGCAGGCGAGCGGGTTCGGATAGAAGAAGCGATCGCCGGAGAGGCTCACGCCGGAGAGCATGCCGTTGTGGAGCGTGCGCTCGAGGATGTCGATCGGCGCCGACGAGCCCGATCGCAGGAACATGCGGTGGTTCCAGAGCGCGTGGGCGATCGCCGCGCAGGTCTCGAGATAGGCGCTTTCGTTCGGCAGGTCGTAGGCTTCGCCGAATCCCTCGTTGTGGGCGTGGGCGCCGATGCCGCCGGTGATGTGCATCTTCGTCTCGACCGTGTCCCGCCAGATCGCCTCGAGCGCCGCGTCGAAGGTCGACTCGCCGGTGATCGCGGCGACATCCGCCATCGCCGTGTAGAGATATCCGGCCCGAACGGCGTGCCCGACGGCGGTGCGCTGCTCGAGGAGCGGCGCGTGATCCTGGCAGTAGTCGCCGGAGAGCTCGCGGCCGGTCGCATCGCCGCGGCGCAGGAGAAAGTGCCTCGCGAGATCGAGATGGGCCTGCGAGCCGGTCACGCGATGCAAGCGCACGAGGGCGATCTCGATGCCCTGATGGCCGGGGACCTCGCTGCGCGGCGCGCTCGCGACGCCGGGCAGGTATGTCGCGACGAGGAGATCCGCGAATCGCACCGCGATATCGAGGAGCGTGCGCTTGCCGGTCGCCTGGTGATGGGCGACCGCAGCCTCGATGAGGTGGCCGGCGCAGTAGGTCTCGTGACTCCAGCGCTCGTCCTTCCAGCGGGCGTCCATGCCGCGCTTGTTCGCGGTCGCGATCGTGTAGAGATAGCCGTCGGGCTCCTGCGCTGCGGCAATCCGGGCAATGAGCTGGTCGAGGTAGGCGTCGAGCTCGCGATCGGGGTGTTGCGAGAGCGCGTACGCAGCGCCTTCGATCACCTTGTAGACATCGGAGTCGTCGTAGCAGTTGCCTTTGAATGCGGGTCCGGGAGTGCCCGCGAGCGCCGCGGCCGCGGCGTCAAAGTTCGCGATGCGTCCCGTCTCCTCGCATTGCCGAAAGCATGCGGGAATCGTGACCCTGCGGTTCGTCTCGATGCGCGGCGCCCAGAACGCGTCGGTGATCTTCACCGCCGTGAAGGGAACGGGTTCGATGGCCGTGCCGGCGGCATCGGCCGACGCGGCGGCAAGCGTGGAGGCGAGAGCGATGGCGAGAAGCATGCCTTCAGCGTGGCGAGTCCGTTCCTCCGCGTCAAATGCCGCTCACCGACGATGCCGCCACGCGTCGATCGCGACCGCGAGGGCGATGATGCCGCCGGTGATGATCTCCTGGATCGAGTTCGACCAGCCGCGGAGATTGCAGCCGTTGGCGAGGAAGGCGAGCATCAGTCCGCCGAGCATCGAGCCCGCGATGCGGCCCTCGCCGCCGGTCAGGCTCGCCCCGCCGATCACCACGGCGGCGACGACGGCAAGCTCCATGCCGGGCGCGCCGGTCGGATCGCCGACGCCGACGCGAGCGAAGAGGAGAACGCCCGCAAGGCCAGCGCAGAGCCCCGCGATGAGGTAGACGACGAGCTTCGTGCGAGCCACGCGCACGCCGCAGAGCCGCGCGGTCGCTTCGCTCGATCCGATCGCGTAGACATGAATGCCAAAGATCGTGTTGCGGAGAACGAACGCGGCGAGAAGCGCCACCGCAAGCGCGAGGAGCGCGCTCGGCGGCAACAGAAGCCACGCGGGCGACGGGACCTTCGCCGAGAGGTCAGGCAGCCAACCGGGATCGGCGACGCGCACGGTCTGGTCGTTCGCGAGCCACTTCGCGAAGCCGCGGGCGGCACCGAGCGTTCCGAGCGTCGCGACGAAAGGCGTGATGCGCAGGCCGCTCACGAGGAGGCCGTTGACGAGACCGACGCCGAGTCCCGTCGCCATCCCGACGGCCGCGGCCGCGCTCGGCGATCCGGTGCGGGCGAGCGTCATGGCGGTCGTCACCGAGGCGAGCGCTGCCGTCGAGCCAACCGAGAGATCGATGCCCCCGGAAACGATCACGAAGGTCATGCCGGTCGCGGCGATGAGGAGTCCGGCGTACTGGGCGAGCACCGTCCTGCCATTCCCGACCGAGAGGAAGGTCTCCGGCACGAGGAGCGCAAATGTCAGGAAAACCAAGACGATTCCGATGAGGGCGGGCAGGACGGCGGCGATGTCGCGGGCTCGGATCACGGTGCGTTCTCCCTCGCGCCGGCGGCGCTCGCTGCGGCGAGAAGCGACTCCTCGCTCCATTCCGCAGCGTCGCGCAGCGCAACGAGCGAACCGCGCGACATCACGCCGATCCGGTCACAGAGACCCAGGAGCTCACTTGCGACGCTCGAGGCGATGAGAATCGCCTTGCCTCGCTCGGCCAGTTCGGCGAGGAGGTGATAGATCTGCGACTTGCTGCCGACATCGATGCCGCGGGTCGGCTCATCGAGCAGGAAGACATCGACATCGCGCTCGAGCAGCCGGGCGAGGGCGATCTTCTGCTGGTTTCCGCCGGACAGCTCCGCCGCCGCCTGCCACGGATCGCGGGCCTTGATCGAGAGCCGCTCGAACCAGCGCCGCGTGCGCGTGGCGAGCGTGCGGCGGCGCAGGATGCCGAACCGCGACGAGGCCGCGAGCGAGGAGAGCATCGCGTTCGTCGCAAGCGGCAGGCGCAGGGCGAGCCCCTCGTGCTTGCGATCTTCGCTCAGCATGCCGACGCCGCGGGCAAGGCGAAGCGCCGGGTCCGCGCCGGGACGCTCGCGGGTCCAGGAGCCGATCGTGATGCGACCGGCGCGCACGGCGTCGAGGCCGAAGAATGCCCGGAGAAACTCGGTGCGACCGGCGCCGACGAGGCCGGCGAGGCCGAGGATCTCGCCGCGCCGCAGCTCGAGCGTCACCCCCTTCGGAATGCGGACGCCACTGAGGCACTCGGCGCGCACGAGCACCTCACCGGGCCGCCGATCTCGCTGCGGAAACAGTTGGGCGACCGGGCGACCGGCCATCCGCTCGACGAGCTGATCGTCGCTCGCGTCGCCGATGCGCCCGGCGTCCACGGTGCGCCCGTCGCGGAGAATCGTGTAGCGATCAGCGACCGCACGCATCTCGTCGAGATGGTGGGTGATGAAGATCACGGCGGTGCCGAGCTCGCGCAGGCGACGCATCGCAGTGAAGACGCGCTCGGCCTCGGCCGCGCCGAGCGAACTGGTCGGCTCGTCGAGCACGACCACCGCCGCGTCACCGATCAGGGCGCGGGCGATCTCGACGAGTTGGCGCTCACCGGGACCGAGGGTGCGGATCTCGGCGTCGGGGTCGATCGACAGTCCGAGCGAGGCGAGCGCCGTCATGGCCGCTCCGCGCCGCACGCGGCGCTCGCGGCCAAGGAGGAGATTCTGTTCGACGGTGAGATGCGGAGCGAGCGTGAGCTCCTGATGGATCATCGCGATGCCCGCATCGCGGGCCTCGATCGGATCGCGCGGTGCGTGCGGACGGCCGCAGACCTCCATGATCCCGCCGTCGGGAGCGATCGCTCCGGCGAGGATGCGCATGAGCGTGCTCTTGCCGGCGCCGTTCTCGCCGAGCAGGGCGTGGATCTCACCGCGGGCGATCGAGAGATCGACGCCGTCGAGCGCGACCGTTCCGCCGAACCGCCTCCGCACGCCGCGCATCGCGAGCGCGGGCGTGTCGTCGGCATCGGAGGTGCGGGTGACGCCGCTCACTTGATCCATCGGGCGAGATCCGGGGCCAGCACTTCCTTGGCCTCGGGCGACTCCATCGTCTCCCTGGTCACGAGGGTGCAGCCGGTGTCGATGCGGCGTTCGACCGACCGGCCGGCGAGCGCGTCAGCCATCGCCCGCACGCCGAGTTCGCCCATGCGGAAGGGATTCTGCACGACGAGCGCATCGATGCGACCGGCCTTGAGTCCATCGACGAGCGCGACGCTCGCGTCGAACCCGACGAGGCGCACGCGCTCCTTTCGGTTCGCGTCGTTGATGGCCTTCATGAGCGCGGCCGCGCTCGGCTCGTTCGGTGCATACGCACCCTCGAACTCCGGGAAGCGCGTGAGGAGATCCTCCGCGGTCTTCAGGCAGCTTTCGAGCGTCGCGCCGCCGTACCGGTCGCTCGAGAGCACCTCGATCTCGGGAAACTTCGCGGCCAGCACGGCGAGAAAGCCCTCTTCGCGCTGCCTGGTGCTCGCCGATCCCTCGACATAGCGCATCATCACGACGCGCCCCTTGCCGCCGAGCAGCAGTCCGAGCTCCTCGGCCGCGATCTCGCCGCCGCGGGTGTTGTCGGTCGCTGCGAAGCTCTCGTAGCCATCCCAGTTGAGACCGCTGTCGATGATGGTGACGCGCACGCCGGCGTCCTTCGCCTCGCGCAGCGGTCGTACGAGCGCGGTGTCATCGAGCGGGGCGATGACGATGCCGTCGACCTTGCGCGTGGTGAAGTCCTCGACGACCTTGATCTGGTCGTCGCGATCGTCCTCCCGCGCGGGCCCCTTCCAGATGACCTCGACGCCAAGTTCCTCGCCGGCCTTCATCGCCCCCGCCTGGACGGCCTTCCAGAACTCGTGCGATGTTCCCTTCGGAATCACGGCGATGGTCGGCCGTGCAGCGGCGGTGCCCGCGGGCTCCGGCGCGCTTGCCGTTGAGGGCTTCGCCTGCTCGCAGCCGAAGAGCCCGAGCAGCGAGAGGAGAAGGACGACCGGCGGAAGGGAACGGGTCATGGTTCGAATCTGAGTCACGGGCATCGCTCCTGACACCCGCGGAACGCGGGAACGCGGGAGAGCGCTCCCGCGGTCCACACGGTACCGCAAGCACGATCGCTTTCCATTGCAGCAAGGGCCCCATGGCCGACGGGCGCGGGTGTTTGATAGCCTCTAGCGATGCTCCCTCTCGCATCGCTTATCGCCGCCGCTGGGATTTCGCTCGCCTCGAACGCATCGCTCGCGGCACATGGCCCGTCGACGGCCGGACAGCCTCTCGGCGCGCTCATCCCGCTCCAGCCCGAGACGAAGGAAGAGCGCGACGCACGCATGCGCTGGTGGCGCGAATCGCGCTTCGGCATGTTCATTCACTGGGGTCTTTACGCCATCCCGGCCGGCGAGTGGAACGGCAAGGTGATTCCCGGCGCTGGCGAGTGGATCCTGAACAGCGCGCGGATCAAGCCCGAGGACTATCAGCCGCTCATCCACCAATTCAATCCCGTCAAGTTTGACGCGAAGCGATGGGTCGAGATAGCGAAAGACGCCGGGATGCGCTACATCGTGATCACGAGCAAGCATCACGAGGGCTTCGGTCTCTGGGATTCCGCGCTCACCGACTGGGACATCGGCGGAACGCCCTTCAAGCGCGACATCCTCAAGGAGCTCGCCGACGCCTGCACCGCCGCGGGGATTCGACTCTGCTTCTATCACTCGATCATGGATTGGCTCCATCCGGACTATCTCCCGCGCCGCGCGTGGGACACGCGACCGGCGGAGACCGCCGACTACGATCGCTATCGGGATTTCATGAAGGGCCAGCTCAAGGAGCTTCTGAGCGGCACCTACGGCAAGATCGGTGTGCTGTGGTTCGACGGCGAATGGGAGTCGACCTGGACGCACGCCTACGGCAAGGATCTCGATGACTATGTCCGCTCGCTCCAGAGCGACATCATCGTGAACAATCGCGTCGATGTCGGCCGCGAGGGCATGGTCGGCTTCAGCAAGAACGCCGAGTATCGCGGCGACTTCGGAACGCCGGAGCAGCAGATCCCCGCGACGGGCGTGCCCGGCGCCGACTGGGAGACCTGCATGACGATGAACGAGTCATGGGGCTTCCACAAGCACGATCACAGTTGGAAGTCGATCGAGACGATGGTTCGCATGGTCTCGGACATCGCCAGCAAGGGCGGCAATTTCCTTCTCAATGTCGGCCCGACCGCCGAAGGTGAGATCCCGCCGGAGTCGGTCGAACGGCTCGCCGGCATCGGTCGCTGGATGCGCACGAACGGCGAGGCGATTCACGCGACGCAGGCATCGCCCTTCGCCGGCCTTCCCTGGGGGCGGGCGACGATGCGTGCGATTGAAGGCGGGACGCGGATCTACCTCCATGTCTTCGACTGGCCGAAGGACGGGACGCTCGTCGTCGACGGGCTCCTGAACCGCGTGCGTTCGGCTTCGATCCTCGGCGGCGGAAGCGTCACGACGGAATCGGCCGGCGGATCGGTCCGCATCGCCGTGCCGGCGGCCGCGCCCGATCCGGTCGCGACCGTCATCGCGCTCGATGTCGACGGCGAGCCGAGCGTGATCCGTCCGGTCGCCCTGCTGCCTGAACGCGATGTCTTCGTCGACGCCGTCCAGGTGTCGGCGCAGCCGATGCCCGAGGGAATCGTCGTGCGCTTCACGCGCGACGGCCAGGAGCCGACCGCCGAAAGCGAGCCGCTGACGGCGATCGCCCTGCGCAACAGCACGACGGTGAAGGCCCGCGCGTTCCTGAACGGCGAGCCGGTCGGCCCGACGACGACGCGAACCTTCGAGCGTCTCGCGCTCTGGTCCAACTTCCGGGATCGCAGCGCCGATTCGTCGTCGCCGCGAATGGCGGTGGTCGACGGCGCCTTCAGCACGGTCGCCGAGCTCGTTGCTGCGCTTCCTCCGGTCAATGAGTGGCAGAAGGCCCCCTCCATTGACTTCCGCATGCCGCGCGACAAGAAGGAGAACTTCGGCGTCGCCTATCGGGCGATGATCCGGGTTCCCTTCGACAGCCTCTATCTCTTCAAGCTCGGTTCGGACGACGGGAGCGTGCTCGACATCAACCGCAAGCGGGTGATCGACAACGACGGGCTGCACTCCTTCCGCGAGATCGAGGGCTACGCGCCGCTCACCCGCGGACTGCACATGATCGAGGTCTACGCCTTCAACCAGAGCGGACAGACCGACCTCACGCTGCATTGGTGCACGCCGGGCACGGAGTGGAAGCCGGTGACGGCCCGCGACCTCCTCAACACGCCGGGCCGATGAGCGGCGCGGCTCCCGCCGACGGACTGGGGCATCGGACAGCGCGTCTGACGCCGCTCGGCGCGGATGCGCTGATGCTCCTCGCCGCGCTCATCTGGGGACTTGGGTTCATCGCCCAGATTCTCGGATCGAAGCACCTCGGCCCGCTCTCCTTTACCGGGCTTCGCTTCGGACTTGCGGCGCTCCTGCTCGCGCCGTTGGTCCTTCAGGTCCGACGCGGGGCGTGGACGCGGAACGACCTCGTCGGCGGCCTGGTCGCCGGCATCGTCATGGCGATCGCCGCGATCCTCCAGCAGTGGGGTATGGGCGACACGACCGCGGCAAACGGCGGCTTCATCACCTCGACCTATGTGGTGATCGCGCCGTTCCTCGCATTCGTCCTCGGTCACCGCGTGCGCTGGCCGGTGTGGGTCGGGGTCGCCCTCGTCCTACCGGGCCTCTGGCTCCTGTCGATCACGGAGGGCTATCACTATCGCGGCGGCGATCCCTTCGTTCTCGCCTGTGCGTTCGCGTGGGCCGCACACATCCTGCTGGTCGGTCACTGGGCCCCAAAGGTGGACGCGCTGCGCTTCACCTTTCTGCAGTTTGCACTGACCGGCTTGATCGGGACCGTCTTCGGACTCGGCCTCGAGCGGCCCACGACGGACGCCATCATGAACGCGGGCGGCGCTCTCCTCTTCGCCGCGATCTTCCCGACCGTCATCGCCTTCGGGCTTCAGACGGTCGCCCAGCGCGTCGCGCCGCCGGCGCACTCGGCGATCCTGCTGAGCTTTGAGGCGGTCTTCGCACTGATCGCGGGGATCTTGCTGCTCGGCGAGTCCGCGACGCACCGCCAGATGCTCGGGGCCGCGCTCATGTTCGCCGGCATGCTTGCGGCCCAGATGCGCGTCACGCCGCGCAGCCCCGTGCCGTCAGACTGAGCGGCTCAGGATGGGCATGGGCATGCCGCGGCGAGCGCACGCGCCGAGGTGGGCGGCGAACAGTGCGGGAATCGCCGCGAATGCGTGATCATCAATCGCCGGAAGCGCTGCGGCTGGTCCCGCTGCGATTGACGCGAGAAGCTGAACGAGCGGGGCGCCGATGCCCAGCGTGCATGCGACGAGCAGCGCGTCGCGCGGGAAGACCGTTCCCAGCGTGAACGCCGCCAGCACCAGCGCGAACCACCATGTCAGGGTCGCGTCGCCGGGCGAGCCGGGCATGGCGATCATGAGCGCGACGACGAAGGCGACGGCGATGCACGAAAACTGTCGCGGTGCGGCCGGTGGCGTGAGACTGGACGGGCGATTCATCGATGTCGAGTCTCGCAATCATCGCGGTCCGATGCGGAGTTCACCTGCCCGTCCTGGCCCGAATCGCGCAGGTGCTGCAACCGCTGTCACCGATAAGCGATGAACGCTGCGCGACCGCGGCGCATTATCAGCCGCGTTTTCTGGCATGCGCGATCGTGGGGCGATGGAGCCGAAAGATCTCGCGTCACGAGGGTCGCACCGCGAAGGGTGATCCGACGACACGAACGCCCGAGAGGATCTCGGGGCCTCAGCAGCATGGACCGTCGCGTGGAGGCGCATGGGTCCGATCGAATCCTCTCGGCAACCAATGAATCTTGAAGCCACCCTTGAGCAGCTCTTCGGCCACCTCGTCTCCGGCAACCGCACTGCAGCCCGCGCACTCGTGCACGATCTCTACGACTCCGGCATTCCGGCCGAGACCGTGAGCCGCGAGCTCTTCTGGCCCGCCCTCGACATGGTCCACACGCTGTATCGCAACGATCAGCTCACGACCCTCGCCCACAACTACGCGACGCGACTCCTCCGCACGCTCGTCGATCAGGCCCAGGCCCGGTACGCCCAGAAGATCCGCCGCAGCCGCTCGATCTGCCTCTTCTGCGGAGCGAACGAGCCCGAGGAACTCGCCGGCCAGCTCGTCGCCGACCTCTGCGAGGCCGACGGATACGACGTGAAGTTCGCCGGCGGCGGCGTCGCCAACGACGAGATCCTGGCCGAAGTCGGCCAGACCGTCCCGGACATCCTCCTCATGTTCGCCTCGTCGAACCGGGACGCGCCCAATATTCGCGTTCTTATCGACACCATCCGAGACGTCGCAGCCTGTCCAACCATGCAAATCGTTGTTGGTGGAGGGATCTTCAACCGAGCCCCCGGTTTGGCCGAAGAGATTGGTGCGGACATGACCGCGAGCTCGCCGTCGGATCTTCTCGACAAGCTGATCTCGCACAAGGATGTCCGCAGCTCCAAGCCCCGCATCGTGAAGACCCGAACCCGCGCTGCCGCGTGATTCGCCTCACGACCAGCGCGAGCTGACGCGCTCCAACACAGTCTCCCCCTTCCCTCCGGGGCGCCGTATGTCGTGTACGGCGCCTCTGTTTTTGCGCTCCGTAGCGCCCTCCGGGCGCACACTCGCTCTGGCGCGCCGGGCGCCCGCGAGTGAATCGCGGGCTGGCTGTTGATGCGTGGTCGCGCTCCGTAGCGCCCTTCGGGCGCACACTCGCTCTGGCGCGCC
>VYLE01000231.1_pt1 | contig 45343 bp, 40 predicted proteins | sample 5114391 | NCBI WGS metagenome assembly VYLE01 (sample SAMN12291771, study PRJNA351875) | freshwater metagenome | isolation source: freshwater lake | place: USA: Michigan, Kent Lake | collected 2013-08-15
GCCGCCGCCGCCCCGACCACCCCGCCGCCGACCGCGCGGCGCAGCCTGCCCAAGCCCAGCTTCGACGCCGGCTCGGCCTGGGCCCAGCTGCGGATTCGCACCCGTCTGGACATGGGCCAGGTGTTCGGCAGCCCGGCCTACCTGGTGCTGCTGGCGCTCGGCCTGTTCAACGCGCTTGGCGCCCTGTGGGGCGTCACCGAACAGACCGGCTACGGCGGCGTGGTCCACCCGCTGACCCGGGTGATGATCCCCGCCCTGATGGGCAGCTTCAGCCTGATCCCGATCATCATCGCCATCTACTATGCCGGCGAGCTGGTCTGGCGCGAACGGGAGAAGAAGACCCACGAGATCATCGACGCCTCGCCGGTGCCGGACTGGGCCTTCGTTGGCCCCAAGACCCTGGCCATCTCGCTGGTCCTGATCTCCACCCTGTTGATCAGCGTCCTGGCCGGCGTCGCCATGCAGGCGATCAAGGGCTACAGCAATTTCGAGCTGGACAAGTGGCTGGTCTGGTACGCCGTGCCCCAGGCGCTCGACTGGATCCTGCTGGCCGCCCTGGCCGTCTTCGTCCAGACCATCAGCCCGCACAAGTTCGTCGGCTGGGGCCTGATGGTCCTCTACCTGATCGCCAGCATCACGCTGGGCAACCTCGGCTTCGACCACATCCTCTACACTTACGGGGCCGTCCCCAATGACGGCGGCTTCGGCACGCCGCTGTCGGACATCAACGGCCTCGGCAAGTTCTGGATCGGGGCCTGGATCGCCCGCAGCTACTGGTCGCTGATCGCCCTGCTGCTGCTGGTTCTCAGCTGGGGCCTGTGGCGCCGCGGCGCCGAGACCCGCCTGTGGCCGCGCATCGCCCGCCTGCCGCACCGGCTGATGAGCGGCGCCGGCCTGCTGTTCCTGGTCGCCGTCGTCGGCGCGGCCGCGGTCGGCGGCTACATCTACCTCAACACCAATGTATGGAACGATCACCGCACCACGATCGACAACGAGAAGTGGCAGGCGGAGTACGAGAAGACGCTGATCGTCGAGCGCAGGTTCGACAAGGTTCCGCAGCCCAAGATCCAGTCGATGAAGCTGGACGTCGACCTGCGCCCGCACCAGCCGAGCCTGAAGGTCACCGGCACCTACGTCATCAAGAACATGACGACCGAGGACCTCAAGGAGATCCACGTCCGGTTCGACCGCGACCTCAAGGTCAACGGCCTGAGCATCCAGGGCGGCCGGCCGAAGGAGACCCTGGCCCGCTTCAACTACCGCATCTTCGCCCTCGACAAGCCGATGAAGCCCGGTGACGAGCTGACCATGAGCTTCATCACCGAGCGCTCGCAGAAGGGCTTCAAGAACAGCGGCAACGAAGGCCGGGTCGTCGACAACGGGACGTTCGTCAACTCCATGGAGTTCGCCCCGGCCCTGGGCATCTGGGCGGGCGATGGACTGCAGGACCGGGCCAAGCGCCGCAAGTACGGCCTCAACCCCGACCTGCCGATGGCCAGGCTGGGCGACGTGCCGTCACGCCAGTTCAACTACCTGCGCCACGACGCCGACTTCATGACCTCGGACATCACCGTCACCACCGAGGCCGACCAGACGCCGATCGCGCCCGGCCGCCGGATCAGCGACCGGATCATCGACACCCCGACCGGCAAGCGCCGCCAGGCGCATTTCGTCACCGCCGCCCCGGTCATGCCCTTCTTCTCGATCCAGTCGGCGCGCTATGCGGTGAAGCGCCAGACCTACAAGGGCATCGAGCTGGAGATCTATTACTGGCCCGATCACGCCTACAACATCGACCGCATGTTCACGGCGATGAAGACCTCGCTGGACTACTATCAGGCCAACTTCAGCCCCTACCAGTTCGACCACCTGCGGTTCATCGAATTCCCGGCCTACGCCGACTTCGCCCAGGCCTTCGCCGGCACCATGCCCTGGTCGGAAAACCTGTTCTTCATCGCCGACTACCGCGATGCCGAGAAAATCGACATGGTCACCTACGTCGGGGCCCACGAAATCGGCCACCAGTGGTGGGCCCACCAGGTCGTGGCGTCCGACCAGGAGGGCATGACCATGACCTCCGAGACGCTGGCCCAGTACAGCGCCCTGCGGGTCATGAAGAATCTCTATGGCGACGACCAGATCCGCAAGTTCCTGAAATACGAGCTCAACAGCTATCTGCGGGCCCGTGGCGGACAGGCGCTGGAAGAAAAGCCGCTGGTCCGGGTCGAGGGCAGCCAGGGCTACATCCACTACCGCAAGGGGTCGCTGGTCATGTACCGGCTGGCCGAGGAGATCGGCGAGGACAAGGTCAACGACGCCCTCGCCCAGTTCCTGAAGGATCACGCCTTCAAGGGCGCGCCCTACCCGATCTCCACCGATCTGGTGAAGCTTTTCCGTGAACGGGCCCCCGCCGACAAGCAGGACCTGATCACCGACCTCTTCGAGAAGATCACCCTCTATGACGTCAAGGTCACGGACGCCTTGGTGACCGCCCGCAAGGACGGCCGGTTCGATGTGACGATGACGGTGGATGCGAAGAAGCTCTACGCCAAGGGCAAGGGCGAGGAGACCGCCGCGCCGATGAACGAGATGCTGGATATCGGCGTCTTCACCCAGCAGCCGGGCAAGAAGGGCTTCAGCAAGGCCAGCGTCCTTGTTCTGGAGCGCAAGGCCATCCGCACCGGCAAACAGACCCTGACCTTCACCGTCGCCAAGAAGCCGGTCTGGGTCGGCGCCGACCCCTACAACATCCTCATCGACCGCAACTCGGACGACAACCTGTTCAAGATCGGCAGCTAGGGGCGGGGCCGATCGCACGACCAGATTCTTCCCCCGCATGCGGGGGGAGAGTTTCTATGGTCCGTCGCTCTATCGCGACCCGAACAGCGCCGTGCCCACGCGCACGCTGGTCGCGCCGAACCGTACCGCGGTTTCATAATCGCCGCTCATGCCCATCGACAGCTTCTCGACCCCGTTCCGCGCGGCGATCTTGCGCAGCAGCGCGAAATGCAGGCCCGCCGGCTCGGTCTCCGGCGGGATGCACATAAGCCCCTCGATGGTCAGGCCGAGGTCCCGGCACCGGGCGATGAACCCGTCCGCCTCCGCTGGGGCGATACCGGCCTTCTGAGGTTCCTCGCCCGTATTGACCTGCACATAGAGCCTTGGCGTCCGTCCCGACCTCGCCATCGCTTCGGCGATCGCCACGGCGATCTTCTCGCGGTCCACGGTCTCGATCACATCGAACAGGGCCACGGCCTCGGCCGCCTTGTTGCTCTGCAGCGGCCCGATCAGCCGCAGCTCCACACCCTCCCGCCGGTTCTCGCCCGACCACCGGGACGCCGCCTCCTGCACCCGGTTCTCCCCGAACACCCGCTGGCCGGCGTCCAGCATGGCGGCGATCTTCTCTTGCGGCTGAAGCTTGGACACGGCCACAAGGGTGACGTCCGTCGCCGCGCGGCCAGAGCCCTTCGCCGCGACGGCGATGCGGTCCAGGATCGCGGTCCGGCGGTCGGTGATGGAGGGATCGGTTGGCACTGGGCGAACTCGCAAGACTGCTGGAGGCCGCCAAGCGCCTACGCCCGGCCCGGGTCCCTGCCAAGCCCCTGCCGCGCCTGCTGTTCCTCACCGACCCGGACCGCACCCCTGATCCCGAAGCCATCCTCGCCACGCTCCCCCCCGACGTCGGGGTCATCTACCGCCCGTTCGGCGCCGCCAACGCCGTCGAACAGGGCCGCCGCCTCGCCACCATCGCCCGCCGCCGTGGCCTGACCCTGCTGGCCGGCGCTGACGCGGACCTGGCGGAGGCCATCGGCGCCCAGGGCGTCCATCTGCCTGAACGCCTGGCCCATCAGCTGCCGGCCCTGCGCGCCGCCCATCCAGGCTGGATCCTCACCGCCGCCGCCCACGGCCCGGGTGGCCTCGTCGCCGCCGACGCCCTGCTGGTCTCGCCGGTCTTTCCGTCGAACAGTCCGTCAGCCGGCGCGCCGCTTGGCGTGGAGGCCTTCACCGACCTGGTGGCTGCCGCGCCGGCCCCGGTCTATGCGCTAGGCGGGGTGACCGCCGCGACGGCGGCCCGGCTGGAATTCAGCGGCGCGGCCGGGCTCGCCGGCATCGAAGCCTTTTTTACCGGGTAAAACTCAACGCCCGAAGGCGTGCAACCCCGCCCCATGCGCCCGCAGCCAGTTCCTGTGCGGGGCCGGATCGCCGAACAGCTCGTCGACCAGGGCCCAGAACCTCGGCCCATGGTTGGCCTCGATCAGGTGGGCGCATTCATGGGCGGCGACATAGTCGGCCACCGCGAACGGAGCCAGGGCGAGGCGCCAGCTGTAGCGGATGGAGGCCGGCTTCGCGATCCGGGCCGGGGTGCAGCTGCCCCAGCGGGCCTTGGCGTCGATGACGCTGACGCTCGGCGTCGAGACCCGAAGTTGGGCCGCATAGCCGGCGGTCATCTGGGTGAACCTGCGTTTGGCCTCGGCCTTGATCAACCGCATGACCCGGTCGCCGAAGGCTGCGTCGTCCGGCGCCGCAATGATCCCGGCCTCAAGGTCGATCTTCGCCCGCCCGGCCCTGGCCTCAAGCCGGAAAGGACGTCCGAACAGCTCGACCACCATCCCGGGGACGACGACGCGGGCTTCGGGCAGGTCGGCCAGCTGGGCCTCGATCCAGCCGACGCGCTCGCGGGCGAAGGCGACGGCCTCGCTCAGGCGCTTTGCGGTGGGGGCGGTGGCGATCACCTCGCGCCGGGTGCGGTCCACCCGAAGCGAGATGCGGCGAGCCCTCGGGTTGACGCTCAGCCGCATCACATGGCCGGCCGCCTCGAGGCGGTCGCCGTGGTTGTAGGCGGGCGGTTTGAACAGACTCATCACCCTTCCGACTACCGCGTAAATCGGGGCCGGAAAACGATCATTCCGTTACTGGACGAAATGCGATCAGGCGAACCTCAGCTTTCGGGGAAATCCGGATCCACCCGGCGGATGAACTTCGCCACTAGCGGCTGGATTTCCTCGTTGAACCGGCGGCCGTTGAACACCCCGTAATGGCCGACGCCCGGCTGGACGTAGAGCTCTTTCATGTCCTCGGGAATGTTCGGCGTCAGCCCGTGCGCGGCCTGGGTCTGGCCGACGCCGGAGATGTCGTCCAGCTCGCCTTCGACGGTCATCAGGGCGATGTCGGTGATGGCGGTCAGATCGACCTTCTTGCCCCGATGGACCAGCTCGCCCTTGGGCAGCAGGTACTTCTGGAAAACGATCTCGACCGTCTGCAGGTAGAATTCCTCGGTCAGGTCGAGGACCGAGAGATACTCGTCGTAGAAGACCCGGTGCTTGTCGGCGCTGTCGTCGTCGCCGATGACCAGATGGTCGAAGTAGCGCTTGTGGGCGTCCTGGTGCTTTTCCAGGTTCATCGACATGAACGAGGCCAGCTGCACGAAGCCCGGGTAGACGCGCCGCAGGGCCCCCGGATGGGGCGGCGGCACGGTGTAGATCATGTTCGACTGGAACCAGGCGAAGGGCCGCTGCTCGGCCAGCTGGTTGGTCACGGTGGGCGACAGGCGCGCATCGATGGGCGAGCCCATGAAGGTCATGCTGCGCGGCCGGTTGGGGTCGTTGTCGGCGGCCATCAGGGCGGCGGCGGCGAGCACCGGCGGGCCAGGCTGGCAGACGGCGATGACGTGGGCCCTCGCGCCCATGACGCCCAGCATCTCGCGGACATGGTCGATGTAGTCGTGGAAGTCGAAGCGACCCTCCATCATCGGCACGTCGCGGGCGTTGACCCAGTCGGTGACGAAGACGGCGTGATGAGGAATGAGCGCCTCGACCGTGCCGCGCAGCAGGGTGGCGTAGTGGCCCGACAGCGGCGCGACCAGCAGGACGGCGGGGTCCAGCTGCATCTTTCCGGCCCGGCGCATGTCGCCCATGTCGCGGTCGAACTGGATCAGCCGGCACCAGGGGCTTTCCCAGACGACGGTTTCGCGCACCTTGACGGTGTGGCCGTTGACCTCGGTCTTATCGATGCCCCAGGCCGGCTTGCCGTAGCGCCGGGTGACGTTGGCGTAGAGATCGGCGGCGGCGTAGATATTGCGACCGACGGCGGAATCCCGGGCCGGGTTGAGCGGCGATGACCAGAAGTCGCGGGTCGCCCGGGCCATCCAGCGCATGGGGGTCGACGCGTAGTAAGTCGCTTCTTGCAGGGTGTAGAGCATGGGTCGGACCTGTTTTGCAGTGCAGCATAACACCTGATCACTTAACGAAGTCCAGCGGCAAATCGCTCCGCACGGTTGCTCAATTGCCTCACCGGTGGTCTATGCTCGCCGCATCGAAAGGGGAGTAAACGGGCGTTGTCTGAGGGGCGTGTTCTGGCGGGGAGCGACCCCTACGCGGCCCTGGTCATCGCCATAGCCGAGCACGGCGACCGCGCTGCCTTTCGACAGCTGTTCGACCACTATGCCCCGCGGGTGAAGGGCTACCTCGCCCGTCTCGGCCTCGACCAGGCTCGCGCCGAAGAGCTGGCGCAGGAGGTGCTGGTCACCGTCTGGCGCAAGGCGGGGAGCTTTGACGCCCGGCGGGCGTCGGTCTCCACCTGGATCTTCCGGATCGCCCGAAACCGCCGGATCGACATCTACCGCCGCGACCGCACCGCTGAACTCGACGCCGAGGAGCCGGCCCTGCAGCCACCGCCGATGGCCGGGCCGCATGAGGAACTGGACGCCGGACAGCAACAGTTGCGTATCGCCGCGGCCCTCAAGACTCTTCCTGAAGAACAGCGCGACCTCGTGCGGCGCGCCTTCTACGACGACTTGAGTCACAGTGAGATCGCCGAGGTCACCGGACTCGCCCTCGGCACGGTCAAGTCGCGACTTAGACTGGCCTTCGGCAAGCTACGCTCCGTGTTGGAGGAGCCGGCATGACTTGTCCCACCTGGCGCCGCCTTGACGACTTTGGACCCCGCCCTATCTCGCCATCCGTGCATGGACATCTGAGGTTTTTGACGTGATTGCCGCCGCTGCGAAACTTGACGCCAATATCGACGTCTTCGCCAACCGTCTGGCTAACCAGCCCGACGCCGGCCTGAAGCTGCTGGCCTCGGCGGCCGCGGCCGTGCGCGACGACCAACCGCTGCCGAACGAAGATCTGGCCGGACTTTTCCTCGACGACGAGGCGCCGATGGCGCTGGCCGGCGGGGCCGACGCGGCCCTCGCCCGGATCGACGCCCTGGGCGGTCTCGACGTCGGCCACGCGGCGCCCACGTCCGACAACCGCGCCGCCGCCGGCGCGGCCAGGACGCTGAGTGAACTGCTCGACCTTCCCGACCCGGTTCGTGAGGCCGCCTTCGAGGCGATCATGGGCGGCAAGAACTTCGGTTTCGCCGGCTTCGGCATCAAGCGCCTGTCCATCCCCATGGAAGGTCCGGGCAAGGTCGATCTGCTTCGCATCGAGCCCGGCGCCGGCGTCGCCACGCACGACCACGACGGCGAGGAATTCACCCTGATCCTCACCGGCGCCTTCAACGACGGTCACCAGACCTTCCACCCCGGCGAGATCAATGTCGGCATCCCGGGCTTCAAGCACGAGCCCAAGGCCCTGCCCGGCGACGTCTGCTACGCCCTGGCCGTGTCCTACGGCTCGGCCCGTTTCAACGGCTCCATCGGCCTGCTCCAGAAACTCACAGGTTTCGGCAGCTAGATTGGCCTGACGCACCCCGAGTGCGCTCAAGGTAAATCGCCTCTTAACCCTCCGCGCGCACAACGGGCGGCTGTTGGGTTCTAGGGGCTTGTTGGCATGGCGAAGGCGGCGCGGCGGTCTGGCGCGGAACTGCTTGTGGAAGCGGCGATCATCGCCTGGAGCCTGCCGGGAACGGCCCGGTTCCGGGGTGGGGTGACGGCTGCGGCCGGGGCGGCTCTCGCCATTGCACTGGCCACCTACAATCCACTCGATCCCAGCTTCAACGCCGCCTCGGGCGGCGCCGCCACCAATGCGCTGGGCGGGGCCGGGGCCCTGATCGCCGACCTTGCCATGCAGTCACTGGGCCTCGGGGCCTGGCTGACCGCCATCCTGATGACCGCCTTCGGCATGACCCGCGTCCTGGACGCCGAACCCGATCGGGGCCGCAAGGCCCTGCGCATCAAGGCCGCCGTCGGCGCCATCGGCGTACTGTTGATGTCGGCCGCCGTCGCCGCGCCGCCGCCGCCCGCGGCCTGGCCGCTGGCGCTGGGCCTGGGCGGCCTGTGGGGCCAGGGTCTGTTCGGCCTGGTCCGCGATCTGTTCGGTTTTGTCCACCTGCCGGGGGCGGCCCTGTTCGCCGGCCTGCTGCTGGCGGCCGGGGGCCTCACGGCCACCGTCTGGTCTCTGGGCCTGCAGAAGCTGGCCGCCGGCTTTGATCCCGAGACGGTCGCCCGCCTGTTCCACCGCGAGCCGAAAGCGCCGCCCGAACCGGTCGCCCCGATCCGAAAGCCCGCCAAACCCCGCGCCCAGGCCGCCGCCCGCGCGCCGCTGCCGCCCGTCGATCCGGCCGAGGAGACCCCGATCGCGGCCCCCGCCGCCGAGCCGGTGCTCAACATCCGCCAACCCAAGGTCCCGGCCCGCGCCTCCACCCGCGAGACCCGCGAACGCCAGCCGGCCTTCGAGTTCGAGGACCGCGAAGACGGCTTCCAGCTGCCCGAGCTCTCCATGCTCGCCCAGCCCAAGCCGCGCGCCAATACCTTCGACGAGGCGGCCCTGCGCCAGAACGCCCGGCTGCTGGAAAGCGTGCTGGCCGAGTTCGGCGTGCGCGGCCAGATCGACCAGATCCGTCCCGGCCCCGTCGTCACCCTCTACGAACTGACCCCCGCCCCCGGCGTGAAGAGCGCCCGAGTCGTGGCGCTCAGCGACGACATCGCGCGCTCGATGAGCGTCGCCGCCTGCCGCGTCTCGGTCGTCTCCGGCCGCAACGCCATCGGCATCGAACTGCCCAACGCCAAGCGCGAGACCGTCTATCTGCGGGACCTCCTCGCCAGCCCCGACTACGAAAAGCAGGGCGCCATCCTGCCGATGGCGCTGGGCGAAGGTATCGGCGGCGAGCCCTACATCGCTGATCTCGCCAAGATGCCCCACCTGCTGATCGCCGGCACCACAGGCTCCGGCAAGTCGGTGGGCGTCAACGCCATGATCCTGTCGATCCTCTACAAGCTGCCGCCGGATCAGTGCCGCTTCATCATGATCGACCCCAAGATGCTGGAACTGTCGGTCTACGACGGCATCCCGCACCTGCTGGCGCCGGTCGTCACCGATCCCAAGAAGGCCATCGTCGCCCTGAAGTGGACCGTCCGCGAGATGGAGGACCGCTATCGCCGCATGTCCAAGATCGGCGTGCGCAACATCGGCGGCTACAACGAGCGGGCCAAGGAAGCCCTGGAAAAGGGCGAGCACTTCGAGCGCACCGTCCAGACCGGCTTCGACGACGCCGGCCGCGCCATCTACGAGTCCGAGAAGATCCGCCCCGAGCACATGCCCTATCTGGTCGTCGTCATCGACGAGGTCGCCGACCTGATGATGGTGGCCGGCAAGGACATCGAAGGCGCCGTCCAGCGCCTGGCCCAGATGGCCCGCGCCGCCGGCATCCACCTGATCATGGCCACGCAACGCCCGTCGGTGGATGTCATCACCGGCACCATCAAGGCCAACTTCCCGACCCGGATCAGCTTCCAGGTCACCAGCAAGATCGACGCCCGCACCATCCTCGGCGAACAGGGCGCCGAGCAGCTGCTGGGCATGGGCGACATGCTCTACATGGCCGGCGGCGGTCGCACGACGCGTCTGCACGGCCCCTTCGTCTCCGACGGCGAGGTCGAGGCGGTGGCCAAGTTCCTGCGCGACCAGGGCATGCCCAACTACCTCGAGGAAGTCACCGCCGGCAGCGAGGATGACGAGGACGGCGGCGACGGCGCCGTGGCCTCCGACGGCTCGGGCGGCGACCTCTACGACCACGCCGTGGCCGTGGTCACCCGCGACCGCAAGGCCTCGACCAGCTACATCCAGCGCCGCCTGCAGATCGGCTACAATCGCGCGGCGTCTCTGATGGAGCGGATGGAGCGTGAAGGCATCGTCGGCGCCGCCAACCACGCCGGCAAGCGCGAGATTCTCGTCGGGCCGCCGCCGTAAGTCAGCCGCGTTTTAGCCGCTTAGGTGCGCGATGTTGCAACCCGAAGGACGACCAACGACTTTAGGGCCGACATGACCCAACATCTGAACCGCCGCGACACCCTCGCCGGCCTGATCGCTCTTCCCGCAGGTCTGGCCGCCACCGGCCTCGCCGGGGCTGCCTCCGCCGCGCCCCTGTCGGCTGACGACAGGGCGCTGGTCGACAAGGCCACCACCTATCTGCAGGGCCTGGGCTCCGCCAAGGGCCGCTTCATCCAGACCGACCCGCGCGGGACCCAGACGCAGGGGGCCTTCTATCTGCAGCGCCCCGGCAAGGCCCGCTTCGCCTACGACGCTCCGGCCAGCAAGCTGCTGGTCAGCGACGGCCGCTTCGTCTCCGAGGCCGACACCCGGCTGAAGACGGTCAACCGCTATCCGCTCGGCCAGACGCCGCTGGCCCTGTTCCTCGCCCAGGACGTGCGGCTCGACAAAGGCGTGGTGATCACCAAGGTCAGCCGGCTCGACGGCGGCTTCTCCCTGACCATGGCCGACGGGCTCAAGCAGACGCGCGGAACCCTGACCATGAACTTCAGCGACAGCCCGATCGGGCTGATGGGCTGGGTGGTCAGCACCGTGCAGGGCGCCACGCGGGTGCGGCTGACCAGCCTGGAGCGGGTCGGCGGCCTGGATCCCAAGCTGTTCGCCACCCCGTTCCCGGCGGCCAAGAAGACCGGGCGGCCCTGAGGTGATCACCTTGTGTCATTATTGACACAACCAAGGTTTCACAGAAATGTCGTTGACGTTTCCGGGTTGAAGTTGTTCTAATGCAACACATGGCGGTTGGCGCGTCCGACCTCGCGCCGCCCGCGGACCGTGCCGGAAACCTATCCCCTCCCGGCGGCGGCATGAGAGACCACTTTTCCACCCGGCGCCGCATGGCGCCGGGTGTTTTTCTTGGGGACCGGTTGGCTGCGGAGCAGCCTGGCTGTCCCCGATCAGCGCCCGCGGCCGCATCGCGCCCGGTCCAGACACCTGAGCCGCGTCGGGGACAGGTACGCCGCTGGCGCGGCGAACCGGTCCCCATTACTTAGGCCCCATGCGCCTTCGACTCGCCACCTGGAACATCAACTCCGTCCGTCCGCGCGGCGACCTGATCGGCCGCATGGTCGAGGAGATCGCCCCCGACGTCATCGCCCTGCAGGAGATCAAGTGCCAGGAGCATGAGTTCCCGCGCGAGCTGTTCGAGGCGCTCGGCTATCGCCACTTCCGCATCCACGGCCAGAAGGGCTGGCACGGCGTGGCCATCGTCTCGCGCCTGCCGCTGGAGGACTCCCCGCCGCTCGACGTCTGCAAGAACGGCCACGCTCGCTGCGTCGGGACCATGGTCGGCGGGGTCGAGATCCAGAACTTCTATATCCCGGCCGGTGGCGACACTCCGGACCGCGAGCTGAACCCCAAGTTCGACCACAAGCTCGACTTCTTCGAGAAGCTGACCGCCGAGTTCGCCAAACGTGACCCGCGCAATCCGCTGATCGTCACCGGCGACCTCAACGTCGCCCACGGCGAGAATGACGTCTGGAACCACAAGTACATGTCCAAGGTGGTGAGCCACACGCCGGTCGAGGTGGCGGCCATGGAGGCCCTGATCGCCTCCAACCAGTTCATCGACCTGCCGCGCGAGGTGGTGCCGCCGTCGGAGAAGATGGCCAGCTGGTGGAGCTATCGCGCCGCCGACTTCCGCGCCTCGAACCGGGGTCTGCGGCTGGACCACATCCTGATCAGCCCCGGCCTGCGCGAGGCGGCCTTCCACACCGGCAAGGCGATCAGCAAGGTGCATGAGGACGTGCGCGGCTGGGAAAAGCCGTCGGACCACGCGCCGGTGACAGCCGATTTCATGATCTGAAGGTTCGGGTTTGCGTCCTTCGACACGCCGCTGCGCGGCTACTCATGATGACGAGCTTGGGTGGGCTTCACAAAAATTCGTCATGCTGAGTAGCGGCCGCAGGCCGCGTGTCGAAGCACGCATAGGCGGTTACGGCTGCAACCGATACCCGCCGGCTTCCGTGATCAGCAGCCGCGCCTGGCCGGGGTCCGGCTCGATCTTCTGCCGCAGCCGGTAGACGTGCGTTTCCAGCGTGTGGGTCGTCACCCCGGCATTGTAGCCCCAGACCTCGGTCAGCAGCTCTTCCCGCGCGATGGCCTTGGCCCCGGCGCGGTAAAGGTACTTGAGGATGTTGGTCTCTTTTTCCGTCAGCCGGACCTTCTTGCCCTTGTCGTCGACCAGCAGCTTGGCGGCCGGGCGGAACTCGTAGGGGCCGATGCGGAAGACCGCGTCCTCGCTGGCCTCATGGCTGCGCAGCTGGGCGCGGATGTGGGCCAGCAGGACGGCGAACCGGAAGGGCTTGGTCAGGTAGCCGTTGGCCCCCGATTCGAGGCCCAGGATGGTGTCGGCGTCGGTCGAGGCGGCGGTCAGCATGACGATCGGCGCGGTCACGCCGGCCTTGCGCATCAGCCGGCAGGCCTCGCGGCCGTCCATGTCGGGCAGGTCGACGTCGAGCAGGATCATGTCCGGCCGCACCTCCTTGGCCATGGTCGAGCCTTCGGTCGCCGTGGCCGCCTCGAGGGTGGTGAACTCCTCGTGCAGGCGCAGCTGTTCGGCCAGCGCGCCGCGCAGGTCGTCGTCGTCGTCGATGATCAGGAGGGTCTTGCGTTGCGCCATAAACAGAACCATGCACCGTTTCGGCCCCCGCCGCCAAGACATGTGGGGCCAGGCGGGAAACGCCTGACCGGGGAGCTGGACAATTGAACTTCACCGCCCATGCCGACGGTCGTTTCGAGATAGGAAGCCGAACCGTTTCCTGCATCCTCGGCAAGGGGGGCGTGACGCCCGCCGCCGAGAAACGCGAAGGTGACGGCGCCTCGCCCATCGGAACCTGGCCGATCCGCCGCCTTCTGTACCGGCCCGACAAGACCCCGCCGCCGAAGACGGGGTTGCCGGTGCATCCGATCCAGCCGGACGAAGGCTGGTGCGACGCGCCCCAGGACCCCCGCTACAACCGCCCGGTGAAGCTGCCCTACGCCGCCAGCCACGAACGATTGTGGCGGGACGACGATGTCTACGATCTGGTGCTGGTATTGGGGCACAACGATGACCCGGTGGTCCCGGGCATGGGGTCCGCCATCTTCCTGCACCTCACCCGGCCCGAACGGACACCGACGGAGGGCTGCATTGCGCTCGACCGCCCGGACCTGCTGGCGCTTCTCGCCCTGGCCAGGCCGGGCGACACCATAGAGATCATCGCCTGATGCCTGCTGAACTCCCCAAGGGCCCGCTCGAAGGCCTGGTCGTCATCGAGATGGGAACCCTGATCGCCGGGCCCTTCTGCGGCCAGATCCTCGGCGACTTCGGGGCCACGGTGATCAAGCTCGAGGACCCGGGCAAGGGCGATCCCATGCGCCAGTGGGGCCGCAGCCTGCCGATGGGGCACAGCCCCTGGTGGCCCGTGATCGGCCGCAACAAGCGCTCGGTGACCCTGAACCTGCGCGACCCGGACGGTCAGTCGATCGCCAGAAAGCTGATCGCCGGGGCCGACGTTCTGATCGAGAACTTCCGGCCGGGCGCGATGGAGAAGTGGGGTCTGGGCTACGAGGCGCTCAGCGCCGAGAATCCGAAGCTGGTCATGGCCCGGGTCTCCGGCTTCGGCCAGACCGGTCCCTATGCCCAGAGGGCCGGCTACGCCCTGATTGGCGAGGCCATGGGCGGCCTGCGCTACATCACCGGAGAGCCCGACCGCGCACCGGCCCGGGCCGGCATTTCGGTGGGCGACAGCCTGGCCGGCCTGCATGCGGCGCTCGGAACGATGATGGCCCTTCACGCCCGGGAGCGCACCGGCAGGGGACAGATCGTCGACGCCGCCATCTACGAGAGCGTGCTGTCGGTGATGGAGAACCTGATCACCGAGTACGGGCTGACCGGCTATGTGCGGGAGCGGTCGGGATCGGTGCTGCCGGGCATCGCCCCGTCAAACGCCTATCCGACTGCGGACGGGGCCCTGGTGGTCATCGGCGCCAACCAGGACACGCTGTTCGGGCGGCTCTGCGACGCCATGGGGCGGCCCGAACTGAGCCACGATCCGCGCTACGCCGGCCATGCGGCGCGCGGCGAGAACCAGGCCGAGCTCGACACCCTGATCGGCGCCTGGACGGCGACCCTGACGGCGGCGGATCTGCTGGCCCTGATGGAGAAGAGCGGCGTGGCGGCCGGACGGGTCTACCGCGCCCCGGACATGTTGACCGACCCCCAGTTCGAGGCCCGCGACGCCATCGTCGAGACCCCGCATCCGGTGTTCGGCAGTGTGAAGATGCAGAATGCCTTCCCGAAACTCAGCGACACGCCGGGCGGGGTGCGCTGGCCTGGACCGGCGCTGGGCGAGCATACCGATGAGGTGCTGGCCGAGCGGGCCGGCGTATCGGCGGAAACTCTGGTGACCCTGCGCGAGCGCGGCGTGATCTGATCCCGGCCCCCGCCCTGGCGGAGAGGATGAAACCTAACGGCCGACCGCTTCCGCCACCGCCCGAACGATCTGGTGGATGTTGTAGGGCTTCCTGACGATGGGGGCACCGAAGCCGCCGGGGGCCCCGCGCTCGCCGTAGCCGGTCGCGAAGACGAAGGGGATGCCGCGGGCCTGCAACCGCTCTGCCACCGGCGTGACCAGCCGGCCGCCCAGATTGACGTCGAGAACAGCCGCGTCGAGCGGCGCCTCGGCAAGGACCATGGCTTCATCGACGTCGCCGGCGGCGCCGACGATGGTGGCGCCGGCCTCGACCAGACCAGCCTCAAGCTCGAGGGCCAGCAGGGTGGCGTCCTCGACGATCAGCAGGCGCAGCCCCTCGACACCGCCGTGACCGGTCGCCGGGCCGGTTGAGACGCCGCTGGGCGCCGGTGGTTGCTGGGCGGTCGTGTCGTCTGCGAGGGCGGCGCGGGCGGCGGTCAGATGGACCTTCACTCCGCTTTTCTCGTAGGTGACCTTGCCCACCCCGCCGAGTTCGCGCCCGGTCACCCGGTCGAGCAGCACGGCGCCGAAGCCGGTGCGGGTCGGCGGGCTGACCGCTGGGCCGCCCGTCTCCTGCCAGTCGAGCGCGAAGCCGCCATCGGGCCGCTTGCGCCAGTCGAGCAGAACCCTCCCGCCTTCTACCGAAAGGGCGCCATACTTGATGGCGTTGGTGGCCAGCTCATGCAGGGCCAACGACAGGGCGTTGGCCGCGCGGGGCGTCAGGAACAGCTCCGGCCCCGACCAGATGGCCTGGCCATGGCCCAGACCGCCCAGTTCGGCCTCGACGATGGAGCCCAGGCTGGCCCCATGCCAGCGGGTGGCGGTCAGCAGCTCATGCGCCTGGGCCATGGCCTTCAGCCGGCCGGAGAAACTTTCGATGAAGCCGTCGACGGAGCTTGTCCGCCGCGCCGACTGGGCGGCCAGTGACTGCACGGCGGCCAGAACGTTCTTCACCCGGTGGTCCAGCTCGGCCATCAGGGTCTCGCGCTGTTCCTCGTCACGCTTGCGATCGGTGATGTCCTGGACGACGCCGATGATCTTGCGGGGCTTGCCATCGCTGCCGACGACCCTCGCACCCGCCCCCATCATCCAGCGAACCTCGCCGTTGTCGGGGCGCACGATGCGGTACTCGGCCCGGTAACGGCCGGTGCTCTTCAGTGAGCGGTCGACCTCGGCCTTCAGCGCCTCGCGATCATCGTGATGCACATACTTGAACGAGATGTCGCCGTGCTCGCCGCCGGTCGAGTCAAGTGTCAGACCGGTCATGGCCTTCATCTGCTCGTTGATGAGCATGAGGTCCTGGCCCACGTCCCACTCGAACTCGCCCAGCCCGCCGGCCTCGAGCGCCAGATCGCGGCGTTGGCGGTCCAGCCTGCGGCCGCGCTCGACCGCCAGCCGGTGGGCGTCGGCCATCAGATTGTCGGTGGCCAGCTCCGCCAGATCCTGCAGCGCCGGGGCCAGAGCCGCCTGATCCAGCGGATGCGGCTTGGGATCGCCCACCGCCAGCAACCCGACCACCGCGCCGTCCGGGGTGACAAGCGGGGCGCAGGCGTAGAAGCCCACATCAACCTGGGTGAGGGTGTCGCGAACATCGTCGAAGCGGTTGTCGGTGCGCACATCGCCGCTGATCAGCACCTCGCCCCGGCCGATCATCACATCGGCCAAAGACCCGGCCCGCGGATACTCCCGCCGCTCCAGCCCCAGTATGGCCTTGTGCCAGAGCCGGTCGCAGTCAACGAGCACGATGGCGGCGCGCGGGGCGTTGAACAGGGCGGCAGCGAGCCTGACGACCCGGTCGAAGTGGGGGTCGGGGTCGCTGTCCAGGGCGCCCAGGCCGCGCAGAACCGCCAGCCGGTCCTCCTCGGCCATTTCGACGTCAGGTGCGACAATTTTACTCATCCAGGCACCTTAGACCGAGTTCGCGGGTTAAGCGACTAGTGGCGGGAACGAGTAGGGCGCCCTATCTTGGAACCAGCGCCTGATCCCGGCGTTGTCGGGCCGTCACGCCTGACGACCCAACGCCCGGGTGCGGGCCTCTAGCGGAGCATACCCATGACCAACCTGCCCACCGGCGCCGAAGCCGAAGCCGCCAAGGCCAAGACCTCGCTCAAGAGCGCGGCCAGCCACGCCGAGAAGAGCTTCGCGGAAGCCGCCGAAGCCGCCAAGACCTCCATCACCGAGGCTGCCGCCCGCGCCGAAGTGGCGATCAAGGAAGGTCTCGAAACCTTCCGCGCCCAGAGCCGCACCTATGCCGACAGCGCCGGCCATCAGCTCGATGTCGCCCAGCGCTACGTTACCGAGCGGGTGAAGGAAAAGCCGCAGACGGCCCTCCTCGCAGCGGCCGGCGTCGGCCTGCTGATCGGCCTGCTGCTCGCCGGTCGCGGGGACCGCCGTTGATCGTAGAGCGCACGCTTGCGGCCCTGGCCACGGCGGCGGCGGTTGTCGCCGCCGTTTCCGTGGCCATCGTCGCCGCCTTCTTCGCCCTCTTCGCCCTTGTCGAGCCGTTCGTCGGCAAGGCGGGCGCGGGAGCCGTTGTGGCTGGAGCGGCAGCCGTGCTGGCGGCGGTGATCGCCTTGATCGCCGCCCGCAAGATGGAGGGCGACAAGCGCCGCCACCATGAAGCTCAGGCCGCCAGCATGGCGGCCGGCGGTCATGCCGATCTGGCGGGGCTCATCCTGGGTGTCATCAAGGACCGTCCCCTGCTTTCGGCCGGCGCGGCCGTGGCGGTCGGGGTCTACGCCCTGCGCAACCCGGCCCTGATCAGCGCCGTGGTGCGCGGATTCATGGACGGCCGCGCCAAACCGTAAGGGCGGCCTAAACTCCCGGCGACTTTCAGGCGTTGTGATCTGTGAACGCCGGCGGCTCCTCTCGCCGGCGCATGAGGAGTTGCGTCTGATGACCTTTGTTCTGCCCGACCTGCCCTACGCCCGCGATGCGCTGGCCCCCATCGTCTCCGGCGAGACGCTCGATTTTCACCATGGCAAGCACCACAAGACCTACGTCGAGACGCTGAACGCGCTGCTTGAGGAGAAGGGTGAAAGCCCTGAGAGCCTGGAGGCCGTGGTCAGGTCGGCCGGCCCCGGCAAGCTGTTCAACAACGCCGCCCAGGCGTGGAACCACGGCTTCTTCTGGGAAGGCATGAGCCCTTCGCCTGGCAAGCCGGCGGGCGCGCTGGCCGAGGCCATAGAAGCCTTCGGCGGTCACAAGACCCTGGGCGAACAGTTCGTCGAGACCGGTGTCGGTCAGTTCGGGTCCGGCTGGGCCTGGCTGCTGTGGAAGGACGACAGGATCATCGTTGCGCCCAGCCACGACGCCGACAACCCGCTGACCAACGGGGCCGGTTTCCCGCTGCTGGTCTGCGATGTCTGGGAACACGCCTACTACCTGGACCACCAGAACGACAGGAAGGGCTTCCTGACCGCCTGGTTCGATAAGCTGGCGAACTGGGACTTCGCCGCGGCGCAACTGGCGGCCGCCCAAGGGTCCGGCGAAGGCTACAAGTATCCGCAGCCAAAGTAGAGTCACGGTTCGATGGAACCGCTCCCACGGAAAGCCGTTCTTCCCATCAACGACGCGACGTCTTCGCGTTTCGATTCAAGGGAAGGTTTCCAAGATGCTCAGGTGGGCGCTTATTTTCCTTGTCGTGGCGTTGGTCGCGGCAGTTCTCGGGTTTGGCGGTATTGCCGGCACGTCGGCTTCGATCGCCAAAATCCTGTTCTTCGTCTTCCTCGTTCTGTTTGTGGTCTCGCTGGTCATGAACATGGTCCGGGGGCGAGCGCCCTAGCGGCAAACGCCAGGACGTAGATTCCGATGAAGGGCGGCGCCGAAAGGCCCGCCCTATTTCGTGCGCGCGAAACTGCTAATCACCTCCCACAGTCCTGGGAGATCCCGCGTGTTGAAATCCTTCCCCGCCAAAGCCTTCGCGGCCGCCCTGTTGCTCGGCCTGCCCGCCGGGCTGGTCGCCGCGCCTCTTCAGGCTCTGGCCGCCGACAGCCTGCCGACCGCTCCGCCGATCAAGTATCGCGAGCGCGTGCTGCCCAACGGCCTGCGGGTGATCAGCTCGGTCGATCGCTCGACGCCCAACGTCACGGTCCAGGTCTGGTACAGCGTCGGCGGCAAGGATGACCCCGAAGGCCGCACCGGCTTTGCCCACCTGTTCGAACACCTGATGTTCAAGGCCACCCGGGATCTGCCTCCGGAGGCCATCGACCGCATGACCGAGGACGTCGGCGGCTTCAACAACGCCTTCACCGCCGACGACATGACCGCCTACTACGAGCTGGTCCCGGCCCACCACCTGGAGCGTCTGCTGTGGGCCGAGGCCCAGCGGATGGGTTCGCTGGTTGTCGACGAGGCCAACTTCAAGTCCGAACGCGACGTGGTGAAGGAGGAGCTGCGCCAGCGGGTGCTGTCCAACCCTTACGGCCGCTTCCAGGCCCTGCTGGTGCCGTCGGCCAGCTACACGGTCCACCCCTATCGCCGGCCCGTCATCGGCTCGATCGAGGATCTCGACGCCGCCACCATCGACGACGTCCTGGCCTTCCACGCCGCCTACTACCGGCCCGACAACGCCGCCCTGATCGTGGTCGGCAACTTCGACGAGGGCCAGCTTGACGCCTGGGTCGACACCTACTTCGGCCCCCTGAAGAAGCCCGCCGCGCCGCTGAAGCGGGTCACCGTCCAGGAGCCGGCCCGCACCGGCCCAAAGACTGTCACCGGCTACGCCCCCAACGTGCCGCTGCCGGCCATCGCCATCACCTGGCAGGCGCCGAAGGCGGCTGATCCGGACGCCGCCGCCCTGACCGTGCTGGACGCCATCCTGTCGGGCGGCAAGTCCTCCCGGCTCTACAACAGCCTGGTCTACGAACAGCAGATCGCCCAGGAGGCCACCTCCGGCGCGGAACTCAACGCCCAGCCTGGCCTCTTCTACCTGCGGGCCGTGATGAGCAGCGGCAAGAGCCTGGACGAGGGCCAGAAGGCCCTGCTGGCCGAGGTCGCCCGCATCCGTGAGGCCCCGCCGACCGCCGCCGAACTGGCCGAGGCCAAGAGCGAGATGATCGCCGGCGCGGTCCGCTCACGGGAGACCATCGAGGACAAGGGCTTCGTGCTCGGCTCGGCCTTCGTGCTCGAAGGCGACGCGGCCAAGGCCAACAGCGGCATCGACGCGTTGAACGCCGTGACCGCCGCCGACGTGCAGCGGGTGGCGAAGAAATACCTGTCACCCGACCGCATGGTGGTGATCCGCTATCTCGACGAATCTCAGCGCCCGGCCGGCGAGAAAGACGCCGTGGTCAAGCCGGTCACAATCGCCAGCCAGACCTTCAAGGGCGAACGCGTCACCCTGCGCGACCCGGCCCAGCGCGAAAAACCGCCGGCGCTCGGCGAGCCGATCGCCCCGGTCCTGCCCACGCCGGTCGAGAAGACCCTGGCCAACGGCCTGCGCGTCATCGTCGCCCGCTCCAGCGGCCTGCCGCTCGTCACCGCCGATCTCACCGTCCGGGCGGGCTCCCTCTTCGATCCCGAAGGTCAGGCGGGGCTGGCCGCCGCGGCCGCCAACCTGATGACCGAAGGGGCGGGCGACCGCAGCGCCGTCGATATCGCCGCCCAGTCCGAGGCGCTCGGCGCCGAGCTGTCGTCCGGCGCCGGCCGTGAGTTCACCTCGGTCATCCTGAGCAGCCTGACCAGCAACCTTGACGCCTCCATGGACCTGATGGCCGACGTCGCCCTGCGCCCGACCTTCGACGCGGAAGAGCTGGAGCGGCTGCGTGACCAGTCCATCGACGGCTTTCAGGTGGCGCTGACCTCTCCGGGCTCGGTGGCCTCCTATGTGGCTGGCCCGGCCGTCTGGAGCGGCACGCCGTTCGGCGCCGTCACCACGCCGACCACGCTGCAGACCCTCAAGCGCGACGACCTGGCCGCCTTCCACGGCCGCTGGTTCCGGCCGGACAACGCCGTGCTGGTGATCACCGGCGACATTACGCCTGAGGCCGCCTTCGCCCTGGCCGAACGCAAGTTCGGCGACTGGAAGGCGCCGGCGACGCCGCTGGCGGCCGCACCCGCGGTGTCCGCCGCCTCCACCCCCCGCATCGTCATCGTCGACATGCCCGGCGCCGGCCAGGCCAGCGTCATCATCGCCAAGCGGGCCATCACCCGCGACGATCCCCGCTACTACGCTGGCCTGGTGGCCAACAATGTGCTCGGCGGCGGCTACAGCTCGCGCCTCAACCAGGAGATCCGCCTCAAGCGCGGCCTTGCCTACGGCGCCGGCTCGTCCCTGTCGGTTCGCAAGGGCAGCGGCGGCTTCTCGGCCTCGACCTCGACCAAGAACGAGACGGCCGGCGAGGTGGTCACCCTCCTGCGCGGCGAGATGACGAGGCTCGGTCAGGCTCCGCCGACCGCCGAGGAGATGGCCGCCCGCAAGTCGGTGCTGATCGGCGGCTTCGGCCGCGAACTGGCCACCACCGGCGGACTGGCCGATACGCTGGGCTCGCTGGCCGCCTACGGCATCGATCTGATCGAGGTGTCGCTGTTCACCGCCAGGATCGAGGCGGTGACGCCGCAGCAGGTGCAGACGTTCGCCGGCCAGGTGCTGAAGCCCGGCGAGGCCAGCGTCATCGTGGTCGGCGACGGCAAGCTGTTCGGCAAGGCGCTGAAGGAGGCCCTGCCGGACGCCGAGGTCATCCCCCTGGCCGACCTCGACCTCGACAGCCCGACCCTGCGCAAGGCCAAACCGTGATCGGCCGCGTCCTCATCATCGCCGGATCCGACAGCGGCGGCGGCGCGGGTCTGCAGGCCGACATCAAGGCGGTGACCATGCTGGGAGCCTATGCCGCCACCGCGGTCACCGCCATCACCGTGCAGAACACCCTCGGCGTCACCGGCGTCCACCCGATTCCGCTCGACATCATCGAGGCCCAGGGTCGCGCCGTGCTCGACGATATCGGGGCCGACGCCATCAAGACCGGCATGCTGGGCGACGAGGGCACGGTCGCTGTGGCCGCCCGGCTGATCGATCACGCCGGGCGCGTCCCGGTCGTCATCGACCCGGTGATGATCGCCAAGGGCGGCGCCAGCCTGCTCGATCCCCGCGCCGTCGCGGCGGTGCGGTCGGAACTTCTGCCGCGCGCCACCCTGCTGACCCCCAACGCCCCCGAAGCCGAGGCTCTGACCGGTCTGCCGGCGACCAGCACCGACGATCTGCGCCGCTGCGGATATGCCCTGCTGGAGGCTGGCGCCAAGGCGGTGCTGATGAAGGGCGGGCATCTGACGGGCGACCGGCTGGTCGATCTCCTGATCACCCGCGATGGCGAAACGGCCTTCGAGGACGCCCGTATTGACACCGTCCACACGCACGGCACCGGCTGCACCCTGGCCAGCGCCTGCGCGGCCGGCCTGGCCCAGGGCCTCGACCTCACCGCCGCCGTCGCCCGGGCCTGGGACTACGTTCACCGGGCCATCGAGGCGGCGCCGGGCCTGGGGAAAGGGCATGGACCGCTGGACCATGCCTGGATGCTGCGCGGGCGCTGAGCCTCTGGCAGGGCGCGACAACTTGCACAATGACAGAGCGCCGTCGGCGTGATTCCCTTCTCCCCATGTCGGGGAGTTTGCCCATGCGCCTGATCATCGCCGCAGCCATTGCGGCCATCGCCCTGCCCACGGTCGCGTCGGCCGAAACCTGGTTGCCCGTCGCCAGGGGCGCGGCCCATGTCTCCTACGCCGACCCGGACGCCCTGACCGGCGATGACACCGAGGTCGTGGTCCGCGAGATGAAGATCTATGATCCGCCGGTGACCGCCGACGGGAAGATCATCCAGGCCCGCATCATCAACTACCGCTTCCGCTGTGACACCACCCGGTTCAGGATTCTGGACGTCGAGAACGTCGACGAAACCGGCAAGAGCCTCGGCGTCAGCGCCGTCACCGAGGGCTGGCGCGAGCCTGTCATCCCCGGCACGGTCGGCGAGAAGCTGGCTGCCTTTGGCTGCGGCCAGATGGCGATGGACCCCAACGGGGCGGTGACCCGCTCTTCGGCCATCCGCGACGGCCGCTGGATGCTGTCGCAGTAACCCCCAATTCCGGGGGCGCGGATCGGCGGGAGGCCTGCTTTGCTGCGGCCATGACACGCGCCCTGACCCTCTCCCTCCGCGCCCTGGCCCTGTTCGGCGCGCTCGCCCTCACGGCCGCCTCGGCCTCGGCCCAGCCGGCGCCGGCCTGGCGGTTTCAGCTGCAGACCGCGGACTTCGTCAGCTACCTCGACACCAATTCGATCCTGCGTCATGGCGATCTGGTCTGGTACCACACGGCCAAGGTCTACCGCACGCCGCAGGGCGGCGCGGCCAAATGGCCCGCCTGGCTGACCCTCTATGAAGGTCGCTGCGGGACCTTCGACAACAAGGCTACCCGCATGGATGGCCTGGACGACAGCGGCGGCTACAGGGAGTGGGAAACGCAGAAGCCGACCGAATGGTCGCCGACCCAGCCGGGTCAGGTCGGGCGCAAGACGCTGGAGCATGTCTGCGGCAAACCGCTCCCCCCGGGGACCGCGCTTAGCTCGACCGCCGCCCTGGTCGCCGACGGCAAGGCGCGACTGGGCATCCGCTGACGAATCGCCCAAGACGGTCGGCCCGCGCGAAGGACCGCCCATGTCGCAAGCCCTGACCCTGAAACTCGAAGAGATCCTTCGCGCCGCCCCGACCTTGATGACGGCCTTCCACCACGCCCGGGATCTCGACCTGCCGGACTGGCTGATCGTTTCCGGCGCCGTCTACCAGCGGGTCTGGAACCACCTGACCGGCCGCGATCCCGACTATGGGGTGCGCGACTATGACCTGGCCTATTGGGACGCCGACACCTCCTACGAGGCCGAGGACGTCTTCATCAAACAGGCGGCCGCCCTGTTCCCGCCGCCGCTGAACGAACTGGTCGAGGTCCGCAACCAGGCCCGCGTCCACATCTGGTTCGAGGACCATTTCGGAGAGCCTTACGAGCCTCTGGCCAACAGCGCCGAGGCCCTGTCCCGCTTTGTGGCTCCGGCATTCGGCGTTGGCGTGCGGCTGGAGAAGGACGATTCCCTGACCATCGAGGCGCCCTTCGGCCTTGAGGACCTGTTCGCCATGACCCTGCGGCCCAATCCCAACCGGCCGCTGGCCAGGGGCTGGGAAAAGACCACGGCCTCGGCGCTGCGACGCTGGCCGGAAGTGAAGATCGTTCAGCCCTGAGGATTTCCTGGTTGTCGCCGCCTCGCGGGAGGGGCAAGCGGGTGGCTCGCAGATGAGAGGACCGCGCCTGTGCGCCAGTGGACCGTCGACGCCTTCGCCACCGCCCCCTTCAAGGGCAACCCCGCCTGTATCGTCGAGCCGTTCGAGGCAGGCGCGGGCGATGCCTGGCCGTCGGACGCCTGGATGCAGAGCCTGGCCGCCGAGAACAATCAGGCCGAAACCGCCTACCTGCTGAAGACCGCGGATCCCGCCCGGTTCGGCCTGCGCTGGTTTACGCCGGCGCTGGAGGTGCCGCTGTGCGGCCATGCCACCCTGGCGGCCGCCCATGTGCTGTTTGCGGAGCTCGGCCTGGATGCTCCGCAGGTCGCCTTCGACACCAAATCCGGCCGACTGACGGTGGCCCAGGAGGATGGTCTCTACGCGATGGACTTCCCGTCCGGCCCACCGAAGCGCATGGCCGCACCCGATGGCCTGGCGCAGGCCCTCGGCATCGAGCCGACGGAGGTCTGGGCGGCCTCCTATCTGGTGGCGGTGCTGGACAGCGAGGCGGCGGTGCGAGCCCTGACGCCCGACATACCCGCCATTCAGAAAATCGCCGGTGAGGCCACCGGCGGGCGCGGCAACATCAGCGTCGCCGCCCTGGCCGATCCGGGGGCGCCCTACGACGTCGTCAGCCGCTTCTTCGCCCCCGGTTCCGGCATTCCCGAGGACCCGGCCACCGGCTCGGCCCACTGCATCCTGGCCCCGCTGTTCGCGGAAAAGCTGGGCCGGAGCCGCAACCGCTTCCACCAGGCCTATCCCGGCCGGGGCGGCGACCTCGATTGCGAGGTCAGGGGAGACCGGGTCATCCTGCGCGGCCAGGCGGTGACGGTGGTCGAGAGCCGGCTCCGCGTCTGATCCCGAAACGTAAAGCGCCCCCGCCGGGGACGGGCGGGGGCGCTGACGGGGCTCGCGAGCAGGGGGGACGACTGCGGGCCCCGGGTTGGTTCAGACCCTAGAGCGGGACCCGATTTGATGGGATCAAATCGGCCGCTCTAGCGTCTTTGTGGTCGCGCGTTTGATCCGATAACCGGTTCCCACTTATCGGAACGCGCTCTAGTAGCGGCGGTAGCCGCCGCGATGGTCGCGGTCGTTGGCCTGCCAGCGGATCTTGATGCTGAGGCGGTCGAAGCGACGATCGAGGTCGACCCGCTCCCAGGCCTGCAGGCCGCCGGTGGAGCGGTAGCGGGCTTCCAGGCGGCTGATGCCGCGGAATTCCTGGCGCAGGCTGGCGGCTTCCCGGCGAGTGATCTGGCCGCTGCGAACGCCCATGTCGATCCGGCGGTCAAGCTGGGCCTGGCGCTGGTTGACGTTCTGCCACGGGGCGGCGAGAGCGGGAGCGGCGGTGGCGGCCAGGGCCGACGCAGCCACGATGGCGATCGCGATCTTTTTCATCGTGTTGTCCTTCCTGATGACGCCGCCGGGTGACGACGTTGAGGACAACAGAACACATGGGACCTGAAAGGGTTCTGAGCGGCTCGTTGTCTGCCGTTCAGGTTGGGCGTTCAGGTTGGGCGTCAGGCCACGGCGGACTGGCCGGTCGACTCGCTGTGGCCGGCCAGGGCGTTTTCGATGGCGACATAGAGTCGCTGCAGCTCGATCGGCTTGGAAACGTGGCCGTCCATGCCGACCGCCAGATACTGCTCGACCTGGTAGGTCATGGCGTTGGCGGTCAGGGCCAGGATGGGGATGCGCGGGGCGCGCCGTTGACGTTCCTCGGCGCGAATGGCCTGGGTCGCTTCGACCCCGTCCATGACCGGCATCTGGATATCCATCAGGATCAGGTCGAACCCGCCCGTCCGCCAGGCCTCGACGGCGGCGGCGCCATCGGCGTTGATGGTCAGGTGGATATCCAGCGGGTCGAGGACAGCGCGCAGGACCTTCTGGTTGGTCAGGTTGTCCTCGGCCGCCAGGATGCGCAGGGGCCGGCCTCCGTTCTCCTCCGCCTCACCGGCCGCCAGGACGTCCGGCAGGACCTCCACGCCGCGGGCCAGGGGCAGATCGACGGTGAAGGTCGAGCCCTCGCCGGGCGCGCTGCGGGCGATGATCTGACCGCCCATCAGCTGGGCCAGCTCACGGCAGATGGCCAGGCCCAGGCCCGTGCCGCCGAACTGGCGGGTCGTGGAGTTGTCGGCCTGGACGAACTTGTCGAACAGGGTCGGCAGCTTGTCGGAGGCGATGCCGATGCCGGTGTCGGCGACCGTCAGCCTCAGGGCGCCGCTGGGGCTGAGGCTGAAGCGGGCGGCGACGGCGCCCTCGACGGTGAACTTGATGGCGTTCGACAGCAGGTTGCCGACGATCTGGCGCATGCGGTCGCGGTCGCCCGTCCAGGCGCCGGCGGCGTCGGCCTCGATGGTCAGGTCGAAGCGCAGGCCCTTTTCCTGCGCCATGACGCCGTAGACCTTGCGGCAGGCGTCGGCCAGGTCCGACAGATTGAAGTCTGCGGGGGTGAGCTCGAGCTTGCCGGCCTCGATCTTCGACAGGTCCAGCACGTCGTTGAGCACGGCCAGCAGCAGTTCGCCCGACTCGCGGATGACGCCCAGACGCTCCCGTTGGCGATCGTCGAGCTCGCCGTGGCTCATGACGTCGGCCATGGCCAGGACGCCGTTCAGCGGGGTGCGGATCTCGTGGCTCATGTTGGCCAGGAACTGGCTCTTGGCGACGTTGGCGGTGTCGGCCTGGTCGCGGGCGGTGACCAGGGCGCCCATGGTCTCGCGCAGGGAGCGGTCATTGGCCTCAAGCTTGGCCAGCAACTGGTTGAAGCTGCGCGCCAGACTCTGGAACAGCCCGTCGTCGGTGGTCTTTTCCTCGACCTGCTTGAATTTGCCGCTCAGCGCCACCTCTTCCATGGCCTGAGACAGCCGGTCGACCGGGGCCGTGATCCGCCGGGCGAGGCCCCGCGACAGGAACAGGGCCGCGCCCGCCGCGCCGAAGAAAAGGGCCATGGTCAGGGCCAGAAACCGGGGCAGCATCTTGGCCAGGCTGGGGTCAACAACCCCAAGGCGAATTTCGCCTATCTGGCGATTTTCGAAGACCACGGGCTCAGCAAGTATTCTGACTCCCTCTTTGGGTGCGTCATCTGTCTTCGAGGCAACCACACGCCCCTTGGCGTCGATGAGTTGCGCGGAGACCACCGAGCCCGGCTCAGCCGCCGCCTCGACCGCCGCGCGCGCGCCGGTCAGGTCGCCGCGGGCCAGGGACGGGGCCGCCACCCCGGCCATGATCTGGACCAGAACCGCTTGTGTGGTCGCGGTTTGCTGGCGCGCCACCGTCCATTGCTGGAACAGGAAACTGGCGCAGGCGACCAGCAGAACAGCCAGGGTCGTGACCAGGGCCACGCTGGCGATGCGCGCCTGGAAGGGCGCGTGGTGTGCGGGTTCTTGCTGTGGCGACGGCTGGTGCATTGGCCCGTAGTCTTGCCCCTGTTGGCAAGCCTTATCGCGCAATCTTCCTAACGCTTCGCTTCCAAGTGGAAATTCGCCTCAAGGGTGCGACACTGTTAACCAAGAATTCACCTTGGCCGTGTTTAGGATTTCGTTTACTATCCTTAATATCCGGTTAACCGGGTTTTCAGGAGGGTGTAAAAATGGACAAGGCATTTGTGGCTCAACGCGTGGCCACCAAGCTGTTCTCGACCGAGAAGGCCGTCGATGCGGCCATGGTTGAAGCAGCCGAACTGCTGGCCGGCATGATCGAAGCCCGCGCCCAGCTGAAAGTGTCGGCGATCACCGGCGACGCGGCGCAAGCCAAGCTGGTCGACGCCATTGCGGCCCTGAGCGAAGCCCGCTCGGCCGTGGTCGAAATGCACCGCGAGCTGGCCGAGACCAAGCTCCGCGTCGGCATCCGCACCAAGCTGATCGGCGTCGAAGACAAGCCCGATGATCCGCCCAAGCCGAAGGGCCTGCTGGCCGAAGTCGGCTAGGCCGATCTCGCATAGCCGTTTTGAGAGACGCGTCGGGCCCCGGTCCGGCGCGTTTTTCTTTGGTCGCCGCCGGCCCGGCCCCGCAAGGCCTTGTCCACAGGCCGTTGGTAAGGTTGCGATAGTTTAACTGGTTTCAGGCATTACGGCTTTCTACAGCCGAGTCACCATGCCCAATTCCGTCCTGTCCCTGATCGTCTACCTCGTCTTCCTGGGCGTCGTCCTCCTCGCCATCTGGAAAGGGGATACCCCCGTGCGGCTGGCCGGGTGCATGGTGGCGGCCGGGGCGCTGTACAATTTCGGGATGAAGATCGTGCCTGGCGAGTGGCAAAGCCTGGTCATGCTGACCGGCGACTTTCTGCTGGCGATGGGCCTGCTGATGCTGGCGGTGCGCTACGCCAGCCTGTGGCTTGGCGGGGTGCTGCTGCTTCAGGCGGTGCAGTTCACGTTGCACGCCTGGTACATGCTGGCCGACCGCGAACACGACATTTTCCATGCGGTGGTCAACAACCTGGTGACGATCGGCGTCCTGGTCTGCCTGCTGATCGGCACGCTCACCGCCTGGCGTCGCCGGATCGCCACCAAGGCTCTGTCACAGGCGCCGTCTGGCCAGGCCTGAGGCCGCCGGTCAGGACGCTTTCCGGGGCGCGCCCTGCCAGGTGGTCAGGCCCACCCCCATCAGGATCAGGCCGAGCGCGGCGAAGGCGGTCCAGCCCGGCCGCTCGCCCATCAGCACCACGCCGAGGCCCGTCGCCCACAGGGGCGCCAGGTACATCGACATGCTCATGAACACCGGCCCGCGCCGCTGGACCAGCCAGACGTAGCCGACGCTGCCGAGGCCGGTGGAAAAGACGCCGAGCGCGGTGACCGCGGCCAACGCCTTCAAGGGCGGCATCGGCGGCAGGGGCGTGGTCACGATCGCGCCGATGATGGCGAAGACCAGCCCGGTGACCAGCATCAGCAGGGCCCCGGCGGTCGAACTGACCGGCGGCGCCTTGCGGGCGAAGATGTTGGACACCGCATACATCAGGCCCCCGAGGATCGCCGCGCCCAGCGCCAGCACCTCGACCGCGCCGCCGGCCACGGAGCGCGGCCAGACCAGCACCACCAGCCCGGCAAACCCGAGCGCCACACCAAAGCCCCGGCGCAGGTCGAGCCGCTCGGCCGGCAGCAGCACATGGGCGAGCGCGGCCGTGAACAGCGGCGAGGAGCCGTTGCAGATGGCGTTGATGGCGCTGGGCAGGCCCTGGGCGGCATAGGCGAAAAAGAAGAACGGCAGGGCCATGCCGATCAGCCCGACAGCCGCATACCAGCCCCAGGCCGGATGCGGCCTGGGCAGCAGGGGCGGGAGTCGCTCACGCCGGGCGACACAGATCACCGCCAGAACGAGCGTCGCGACGCCCATCCGCACCACCGTGTTCCAGGCCGGCGGGATGTCGTGCACGGCGATCTTCAGGCCCGCGAAGGCTGACCCCCAGGCGATCACCAGGGCCGCCAGCACAAGCCAGTCGAGAGCAGGGGCGGGGCTGCGCGAGGGGGCGGCGGGTGAGGTCATGGGGCGGGGTGATAGGGGGCGTTGCGACCGGTGTCGTCTCAATCCCTGTTTCCGATTGCGGCGGCGACCTCAATGGAGCCCTCAACGTCGAAAGAGAAAATCTCCGCTTGCCGCGCCGCACAAATTCCTGTCCTTAGGCGGCGGGCCAGGCCTCCCCAACGAGGCCCAGTCCATCTGTGAGGATGGGAGACATCGCTATGACCAATACCCTGGCCACGCCAGAGGTGCGCCCCGCGCGCCCCGAATTTTCGTCCGGCCCCTGCGCCAAGCGCCCCGGATGGACCCCCGAAAACCTTAAAGGCGCCGTGCTCGGCCGCTCGCACCGGGGCAAACCCGGCAAGGCGGCGCTGAAAGCAGCGATCGACCAGACCCGCGAGATTCTCGAGGTTCCGGCCGACTACCTGATCGGCATCGTCCCCGGCTCCGACACCGGCGCCGTCGAGATGGCCCTGTGGTCGCTGCTGGGCCCGCGCCCCGTACAACTGCTGGCCTTTGAATCCTTCGGCAAGGACTGGGTGACCGATGTCACCAAGCAGCTGAAGCTTCCCGACGTCGAGGTGCTCGACGCCGCTTACGGCCTGCTGCCGGACCTCACCAGGGTGCGGCCCGACGCTGACCTGGTCTTCACCTGGAACGGCACGACCTCTGGTGTCCGCGTGCCGAACGCCGACTTCATCGCCGCGGACCGCACCGGCCTGACCATCTGCGACGCCACCAGCGCCGCCTTCGCGCAGAAGCTCGACTGGGCCAAGCTCGATGTCGTCACCTACAGCTGGCAGAAGGCGCTCGGCGGGGAGGCCGCCCATGGCGTGCTGATCCTGTCGCCCCGCGCCGTCGAACGGCTGGAGACCCACACTCCCGCCTGGCCGATGCCGAAACTCTTCCGCATGACCAAGAGTGGAAAGATCAACGCCGAGATCTTCGAAGGCGCCACGATCAACACCCCCTCCATGCTCTGCGTCGAGGACTACCTGGACGCGCTTGCGTGGTCGAAGGATGTCGGGGGTCTGCAAGGCCTCAACGCCCGCGCCGACGCCAACTTCGCGGCCCTCGCCGCCTGGGTGGAAAAGACCCCCTGGGTGGACTTCCTGGCCGTCGAGCCGGCGACCCGCTCCAACACCAGCGTCTGCCTGAAGGTCGTCGACCCCAGGATCGCCGCCCTGCCCGCCGACGCGCAAGCCGACTTCGCCAAGAAGCTGGCTTCCGTGCTGGAAAAGGAGAAGGCGGCCTACGACATCGGCGGTTATCGCGACGCGCCTCCCGGCCTTCGCATCTGGTGCGGCTGCACCATTGAGACCGCCGACGTCGAGGCCCTGACCCCCTGGCTCGACTGGGCCTTTGCGTCCCTCTCCGCCGACCTCGCCTCGGCCTGAACCCATCTTTTCCCCGCTCCTCCCCCCTCGGGGGAGGGGGACCGCGCGCGAACAGGCGCGTGGTGGAGGGGGTCCCCACCGAACTTTGAAGGAGGGCGCCCATGCCCCGCGTTCTGATTGCTGACAAACTGTCGCCCGCCGCCGTCGAGATCTTCGCCAAGCGCGGGGTCCAGGCCGATGTCATCACCGGCCTCTCGAAAGAGGAACTGCTCAAGATCATCGGCGACTACGACGGTCTGGCCGTCCGCAGCGCCACCAAGGCCGACAAGGATGTGCTGGCCGCCGCGACCAACATGAAGGTCATCGGCCGGGCCGGCATCGGGGTCGACAACGTCGATATCCCCAATGCCACCGCCAAGGGCATCGTGGTGATGAACACCCCGTTCGGCAACTCGATCACCACCGCCGAGCACGCCATCGCCATGATGTTCGCCCTGGCCCGCGAACTGCCCGCCGCCGACGCCTCCACCCAGGCCGGCAAGTGGGAGAAGAACCGCTTCATGGGCGTGGAGCTGTTCAACAAGACGCTCGGGCTGATCGGCTGCGGCAACATCGGCTCGCTCGTCGCCGAACGGGCGCTGGGCCTGAAGATGAAGGTCATCGCCTACGACCCCTTCCTGTCGGCCGAACGCGCCGTCGAGCTGGGCGTCGAGAAGGTCGAGCTGGACGCCCTGATCGAGCGCGCCGAGTTCATCACCCTGCACACCCCGCTGACCGACAAGACCCGCAACATCCTGTCGGCTGAAGCCCTGGCGAAGACCCGCAAGGGCGTCCGCATCATCAACTGCGCCCGCGGCGGTCTGGTCGATGAGGCGGCCCTGCGCGCCGGCCTCGACAGCGGCCACATCGGCGGCGCGGCCTTCGACGTCTTCGTGCAGGAGCCGGCCGGTCCGGAGAACGCCCTGTTCGGCGCCCCCAACTTCATCGCCACCCCCCACCTGGGCGCCAGCACCGCCGAGGCCCAGGAGAACGTCGCCCTGCAGGTGGCCGAACAGATCAGCGACTACCTGCTGACCGGGGCCATCACCAACGCCCTCAACAGCCCCTCGATCACGGCCGACGAGGCCCCCAAGCTGAAGCCCTTCGTGGCCCTGGCCGAGAAGCTGGGCCTGTTCGCCGGCCAGATGATGGACCCGGGCCTGAAAGCCATCGAGGTCGCCTACATCGGCGAAGTCTCCAAGCTGAACGTCAAGCCGATGACGGCCGCCGCCCTGGCCGGCGTGCTGCGCCCCATGCTGGCCGAGATCAACATGGTCAGCGCCCCCGCCATCGCCAAAGAGCGCGGCGTGACGGTGTCGGAGAACCGCCAGGAGCTGTCGCCCGTCTATGACAGCCTGATCCGCATCACCATCACCACCCAGGCCGGCGAGAAGTCGTTCGCCGGGGCGGTGATCGGCGGCATCCCGCGCATCATCGAGGTCAAGGGCATGGAGCTGGACGCCCCCTTCGGCGCCGCCATGCTCTACGTCAACAACCTCGACAAGCCGGGCTTCATCGGCGCCCTGGGCGGCATGCTGGGCGAGGCGGCGGTCAACATCGCCACCTTCAACCTCGGCCGCGTCGGCGCCGGCGACGACGCCATCGCCCTGGTCGGCGTCGACCAGGCCCCCGATGCGGCCCTGCTGGCCCGCATCCAGGCCCTGCCGCATGTGAAGGAAGTGCGCGCGCTGGTGTTCTAGAGGCTGGATGTTTCGCTCTCCGCCCACGGCGTGGGCGGAGGACGGTTCGTAGCGTCAGCGACGGACCAGGAGGCGGGACCGCCGGCTGAAGGCTGGAACCTCTTGCCGCCGGTGGGGGGCGTCTCGGCCGCCGGGTTCTGGGGTCGGCCTCGGAGCTGCTTGCGCCACGCCCTGCGGCGCTCCGCATCGCGCGGTTCGTCTGGCTGGGCGGGGAATAGGCGTTTGCGCGACCCGGGGCTTTCGGCTACAGAACCGCTCCCTGATCAAGGCACCCGTAGCTCAGCTGGATAGAGCGTTGCCCTCCGAAGGCAAAGGTCACACGTTCGAATCGTGTCGGGTGCGCCAGTTTTCCGAAAAACCGAGTAAGATCAACCGCCCTCCAGGGCGTGCAGAGAGCCTGTGTCACACACTGTTCCCATGCAGTGTGACACAGGCTCCGTCATGAGCGGCGGACGCCCCGTCCACCTTGCCCGCCGTGGCGCGGTGTACCTCGTCCGATTTCGTCTCCCCGCCGACCTAGCTAAGTGCACCGGCGTGGCTGAGCTTCGACGGTCGCTGTTCACGAAGGACCTTGCCGAGGCGCGTCGCCGATGTCTCCTTGCGTCGGAGTGGTTTAGCCGCGCCGTGGAGCAATTTCGACAGATGAAGACCGTCTCACGATCCGATCTTGAGGGGGCAGCACGGCAGTTCTTCGAAAGGCTGAGGGACGAAGTTGACCAGCCGCGCGACTTTCCCGCCGACAACTACGATCAGGAGCTGGACTTTCAGCTCGCTTCGACACGGGACCGCATCGGCCAGCTTGATGATCAGCTTCGGTCCAACCGCTATCCCGCCGGCGTCCGTTGGACGGCCAATGAGCTGGTGCGGCAGTTGGGCGTTACCCTTCCCGAGCTGACGGAGCAGCTAAGGCTAGTGGCCGTACAACTGGCCGCCCGCGCTGAACGAGAGCAGATGGTGTACTTGACTCATCAACTCACGAGGCCGGCCACCGTTTTCGTCCCCGCCGACCAGCTGTTCTTGCCGGGCACAACTACTTCTTCACCCCCGGCATTCCACACACCCCAGGTCACTCCGACCATAGCGGGCACCCCGCTGGGCGATGCCGCCGCAGAGTATCTGCGGAAAAAGAAAATCAAGGGCGTGGGACAGTCCCAGATCACCGAACTGGAAAGGTCGCTGGGATGGCTTCAGGAGGTCCTCGGGGCTGACCGGCAACTGCCGACCGTCACGAAAGACGAGATGCGGACTTTCCGGGACAACCTCGAACGCCTTGAGGTCGATCTGCGTGGGAGGCGGGCACCGTTCATGGACCGGCTGACCAACAACCCCGACAAGCAAATCAAATCTGTGACCTCGACCCGCTACTGGAAAGCAGTGCAGGCGTTCTTCGGCTGGTGCACGGACGAGCTGTCGTTGCCCGTTGATCCGACGGCCGGACTGAAGATCGAGAAGCGCAAACACGAACAGCCAAGATCGCCAGACCCATTCACGGAAGCCGAGCTGCGCAAGCTCCTCCAGACCCCTGTGTTTGCTGGGTATAGGCCGATCAATCGCTACTCGACCCCCGGCCCCTCCCGGAAGCGAGGCCCGCAGTTCTGGGCCGGCATCTTGCCGCTCTACACAGGCCTGCGCGCCGGTGAGTTCACCCAACTCTTGGCGTCTGACTTCGTCTTCGACCACGAGATACCCCACCTCAAGGTGCAGGAGGTCGATGGCAGCGGGGAGAAGGTGAAGTCCACGAAGAACGCGGCGTCGATCCGCGACGTGCCGTTGGCGGCCGATCTGCTCACTCTTGGCTTACGGGAATACGTCGAGCGGCAAGCCAAGCGTTTTCCGAAAGTGCCGGTGTTTTCGTACTTCCGGACTGGCACGCAAGGACGGAAGAGCGACGGCATGTCAAAGTTCTGGACGGCCTACCTTACGAAGTTCGGGCTCTGGAAGCCGGGCCGTGCCACCCACGTCATGCGGCACACGATCATCGCCCGGCTTCGCGCACTAGAGGTCGCGGAGGAGGACATCTCCGCCTTCGTGGGGCACTCGGGCAAGACGATGACCTCCCGATACGGTGGAGCATACCCGCTTGCCCGAAAAGCCAAGACGGCGGGAATGCTGAACTACGGATTTGATCTGGTGGAGGCCGTTGGTGGGCCTTACTCGGACGCGATCCACAGGTTTTAATCGCCGCCCGGGCATTGTCCCTTGGAACCGAGACATGCCGAAATGCTGAAGGTCAAAAGGTCTGCAAAGGGTGGAGAGCGGACATTGACCCGTTTGGTCTCGTTCACCCGCGCGACGCTCAACGGTCACCCGAGCCGGTTGTCATGCCGCACGGGACGCTGGCCGCATTGAGCATCGTTTGCGCATGGCGCACTTGCGCACACCGGGTTCATCTAACGGAGAGGCGGGTGCGTTGACATAACGAGAGGTTTTACATACCGTCTGGACGGTATAAAACAGGGGTGGGTTTTGATGCCCAAGATTGTAGATCGCGATGAGGTTCAAAAGACGCTGCTTCTGGCTGCGGGAGCAGTGCTGCGACGATCAGGCATTGGCGGCCTGACGTTTGAAGCGATCGCGGCGGAAGCTGGCGTAAGCAAGGGCGGCATCTTGCATTACTTCGGCACGAAGCAGCACCTCCTGTCGGCGCTGGTGAATGCGTCAATGGAGGCCTTTGAACGAGCCGTCGATGCGCGTGCAGCACGTGACCCAGAGTCCAAAGGCGCTTGGACACGTGCGTACCTCGCGGTCAGCGAGGCGCCGGGGAGCGATGGCCAGCACACTGGCTATGCGGTTGCCTGGGCCAATGATCCGGCGCTCCTTACGCTAGTCCAGCAACGGTACGACGCATGGCGCAACCGACTTGAGAATGACGGCATCAACCCAACTGTCGCCAATCTCGTCCGTCTAGCCGCTGACGGGCTGTGGCAAGCGGATGGATTGAGGTTGTCGCCGCCCAAAGGCATTTCGCGAACTGCTCTTCTCCGAGAACTCGAAGCACTCACTCGCGCTTAGACGCAACTAGAGGGACCGAATGATGCGACTAGCCAGCGCGGCTCTGACAATGCTTCTTGGGTTGAGCACGACCCTTTTTGCCGGAAGCTGCACGACCAAAAGCGCGCTACGGGCGGAGATTCCGTTTGCGAACCTTGAACAGACAATCGACGCGGGCGGTTACCGCGTGGCTTACGTGCGCTCGGGCGTTGGGCCCACGGTTGTTCTGCTTCACGGCGGTGGCACATGGAGTTATTCTTGGCGGCAAAACATCGAAGAACTAGCGCGCGATCACGACGTTATCGCCATCGACTTTATCGGCCACGGCTTTACACGGCGCGTCAGTTCCGGGCGCGCGCGATATGATTTCACTGAGTCAAGCGCTTTTCTCGCGGCTACGCTGGATGCGCTCAATGTCAGACAGGCAGATTTTGTGGGGAATTCGTGGGGCGGCGGCTGGGCGCTTTCCTTCGCGCAAGATCACCCGGACCGCGTTAGACGCCTTGTCTTGATCGGCTCTTCCGGACTGCCGGGGCGAGACCGGCTCGAATGGGAGATGCTTCGATGGCCCGCGGTCGGGGACGCTCTAAGCCAACTTGTGCGTCGGTCCGATGTCGCGAGTGGACTGCGCGCGGCAGTCGCCGATCCCAAGAGTGTCACCGAAGCGGACATCTCGGCGGTGTATGCGCCGCTGACGAACAGAGAAGTGCAGGCGGCTCAAGTCGGGTTCATGCGCCGGCTCGATTTTCGCTCAACAGCTGCCCGCCTGAGCAATACGCGACAACCGACACTCATACTTTGGGGCGAGGAAGACACGTACGTTTCGCTACAATCGCAACAACAGATTTGCAGCGCGTTGCCTGATGCGCGTCTCGTTGTCGTCTCGCGCGCCGGGCATGTGACGCACGAAGATCGTCCACAACTCGTTAATCAGTTGATCGCCTCATTTCTTGCAACCGGAGAGCCAAGTAAAGTATTCGGCGCTGATTGCCAACGCGCACCGGTCAGAGGTGGATGACGCGCTCGCCTTTTCAGGGCCAGCTGCAACCTGACAATACCGACGTACGCTTGGTGGGCGACTTAGGTCCGCCAAGCGGACGTTGGGAACGACCCAGATGGGTCGGATGAGGAAGCTCGGAAGGAGCTGGAGGCCAACCTTAAGGCCGAAATCCTCGACCGTGTGCGGCAGATGCCCCCTGCCGACTTCGAGCAGCTGATCATTCAGCTGCTTGTGCGGATGAACTACGGCCAAGGCCGCGAGGAACTGGCGCAGGCGCTCGGTGGATCGGGGGACGGCGGTGTTGATGGCGTAGTCCACCAAGACCCGCTCGGGTTGGACCGGGTCTACATTCAGGCGAAGCGATACAAAGAGGGGAACAACGTCGGCCCCGAAGCCATCAACAGCTTCATCGGCGCCCTGAACATCAAGAAGGCCAACAAAGGGCTGTTCGTCACGGCGTCCGGCTTTTCGAAGCAGGCCCGCGAGCATGCGATGGCATCAAGTCTTCATGTCGTTCTGATCGATGGAGAGCGACTGGCTGAGCTGATGATCCGGCATGCCGTGGGCGTCCTCACGCGCCACACGGTCGAGATTAAGACCCTCGATGAGGGGTTCTTCGAGGGGTGATGCGCGGCTGCAGACAACCGACTGAAGTCTAGGAGCAGCAGGGTGGACGAACCGATCGTGCGGGCAATTTGGGCTTCCGACGCACTCTCAAGGCTGGGCTTGATAGAAGATGGAATTGTCGCTCGTGGCCTCCTCGCGGATGAGGTCGGCTCCCCTTTCCAAAATTGAACTGCGTGTTTCAGAGCGCCGATGAATGCAGCCGCTGCTGATTGGCGCGCGCAATAGCCACTAGGGTGCCCGACGGCTACGCACTGCGCCACTGGTCGACTTCATACCGGCGTCAAGAGGTCCCTTGACGTCCGATAAGGGGTCCCGATTCAACGCCGTTTGCCAAGGCTATTGAGCTTTTCCCGCCCCATCACGATCCTAGCGGCACGGTGGAACAGTGTGACGCATCACTGCTCCACAAACCGACGGAAACCCCTTATTCTAAAGGGGTTGAGAACATCATCAGGTGGTAGACATGCTCTCGTGTCGGGTGCGCCAGGGGTTTTCCTAACTAGCCAGAGAGCGCCCGCCGGCTTTCGGCAGAGGCGTCAGTTTTTCTGGGCTGTTTGGGAGACCTTTTCGCTGCTCCCATGGCGGCTGTGGGCCTTAAGGTTAGGGCTCGATCACGGGCCCGGAGCCGTCGCCGATGGCGTATCGTTTGGGAATACTGGACAAGTCGCCGATCGGCGAAGGGCTGGACGCCGCCGAGGCGCTGCGCCAGTCGGTGGCCCTTGCCCAGCGGGCCGATCAGCTCGGCTATCATCGCTACTGGTTCGCCGAGCACCATTCCTCGCCGGGCCTGGCCAGTTCGGCCCCCGAGATCGCCGCCGCCCATGTGCTGGCCAAGACCAGCCGCATCCGGGTCGGGACAGGCGGCGTGATGCTGCAGCACTATGCCCCCTACAAGGTGGCCGAAACCTTCAATCTGTTGTCGGCGCTGAACCCCGGGCGGGTCGATCTTGGGGTCGGCAAGGCGCCGGGCGGGCTGCCGCTGTCCACCAGAGCCCTGAAGGGCGGGGTCGAGGGGCCGGCGCCGAGCTTCGAGGACAAGCTGTCCGACCTGGATCTGCTTCTGGCCGGCCGCCTGCCCGACGACCATCCGCTACGCGGGGTGCGGGCGACGCCCCGGCCGCCGACGCCGCCCGATCGCATCCTGCTGGGCGCCAGCCCCGAGAGCGCCGACCTCGCCGCCGAACGCGGCTGGCAATACTGCTACGCCGGCCATTTCGATGGCGATCCCTCGCGGCTGGGCAAGGTGGTCGCGGCCTATCGCGGCAAGACCGGCCGTCCGCCGATGCTGGCCGTCGTCGCCTTCGCGGCCGAGACCGAGGCGCTGGCCCGCCGGCATGTCGACGCCCTGCGCCTCTACCGCGTCCGCCTGGCCAGTGGCCAGACCGTCAACCTGCCGACCCTTGAGGCGGCGGCTGAATTCGCCCGACAGCTGGGCGGGGTCTCCTACGAGACCGAGGAAATCCACCCCAGCGTCCTGTCGGGCACGCCGGCCTTCGTGCACGAAGGGCTGGACCAGCTGCATGCCGAGCTCGGGATCGAGGAGTTCATCATCGAGACGCCGGTCACCGGCTTCGCCGAACGCCTGGCCTCGCTCGAGGGGCTGATCGGCGTGGCGCAGGCCGTGGCGGCGTGAAGGAAACCTGGACATGAGCAAGCCGCCCATCCGCTTTGGCCTGATGATGCAAGGGGCCGGCGGCCACATGAACAGCTGGCGCCACCCCAGCGGACCGGCCGACGCCAGCGTCAATCTGCAGTTCATGATCGACGTCACCCGCACAGCCGAACAGGCGGGCTTCGCCTTCGTCTTCGTGGCGGACGGCCTCTACATCAACGAGAAGTCGACTCCCCACTTCCTCAACCGTTTCGAGCCGATCACCCTGTTGACGGCCCTGGCCTCGGTGACCAGCCGGATCGGCGTCGCCGGCACCGTCTCGACCTCATATTCCGACCCGTTCACGGTCGCCCGGCAGTTCGGGTCGCTGGACCTGATCAGCGGCGGCCGTGCCGGCTGGAACGTCGTAACCTCGCCGCTGGAGGGCTCGGGCCGCAACTATGGCCGCGAGCATCCCGACCACGCTCTGCGCTACGAGATCGCCGACGAGTATCTGCAGGTCACGCAAGGGCTTTGGGACAGCTGGGACGAGGACGCCCTGGTCCGCGACCGCGAGACCGGCGTCTTCTTCGATCCCGCAAAATTCCGTCGGCTCGACCACAAGGGTCGATTCTTCCAGGTGGAGGGGCCGCTCAACATTGGGCGCTCGGCCCAGGGACAGCCGGTGATCTTCCAGGCCGGCTCCTCGGACTCCGGCATCGCCCTGGCCGGCAAGTACGCCGACGCGGTGTTCACCGGCCCCAACAGCTTTCAGGACTCCGCCGACTTCTACAAACAGCTCAAGGCCAGCGCTGTCGCTCACGGCCGTAGCGCCGACGATGTGAAACTGTTTCCCGGCATCGGAGTGATTGCCGCCGCCACCGACGACGAGGCCGAGGCCAAGTACCAGGTCATCCGCAACCTGATCGGTATCGAAGAGGCGCTGGCCTGGCTCGGCCGCTATTTCGACCACCACGACTTCAGCGTCTATCCGCTCGACGAGCCCTTCCCGGAGCTGGGCGACATCGGGGCCAACGCCTTCCGCTCGACCACCGACAAGATCAAGGCCCGGGCCCGCGAACGGGGCCAGACCCTGCGCGAGGTCGCCCTCGAACAGGCAACGCCCCGGCCACGCTTTCTAGGCGCCGGCGCCAAGGTGGCCGAGGAGTTGATCCGCTGGGCCGACAACGGGGCCGCTGACGGCTTCATCCTGAGCTTCGCGATCCAGGCGGAGGGACTGGCCGATTTCGTCAGGTACGTCCTGCCGGAACTGGAGGCGCGTGGCCGCTACAGCCGCGAGCTGACGGAGACCACGCTGCGGGGCAACCTCGGTCTGCCGTTCAAGGCCAGCCGCCATACCGCCGCACCTGCCCTGAAGACAGGGACCGACCCGTCGTGAGTGACCGTTTTCTCTACACCACCCCGACCGACCCGCTGGCCGCGCCGCTGATCGAGGAACTCTCCTTCGAGTACGACAGCCGCTACAGCGAATTCTATGTCGGCACGGACCTGGTCAGAGAGATGGACCGCTTCCCGCCGGAGACCTTCGGCCCACCGGACGGGGCATTTGTCCTGCTGCTGCGCGATGGGGTCGCCATCGGCGGTGGCGCGCTGATGCGGCGCGACGCGACCACAGCCGAGGTCAAGCGGGTCTGGACCAACCGCACCCTGCGTCGCCAGGGTATCGCTCGGCGGATCATGGCCGAGCTGGAAGCTCAGGCCGCGCGGCTGGGGTATGAGCACATCTACCTGACCACCGGCTTTCGACAGCCCGAGGCCGTCGGCCTCTATCTCAACCTCGCCTACACCCCGCTGTTCGACACCCAGGCCGATCCGGCCACCTTGCTGAAGCTGGCCTTCGCCAAGTCGCTCTCTGGCGACGTCTAAGCCTCGTCCATCAACAGCACCACCTTGATGCATTCGCCATGGTGCTGGGCGGCGATCGCCTCGTTGATCTCGCTGAAGGGGAAGGTCCTGATCAGGCGGTCGAAAGGCAGCCGGCCGGCGCGCCAGTGGTCCATCAGTTCGGGCAGGAAGACGTCCGGGTCGCTGTCGCCCTCGATGATGCCTTTCACCGTGTGGCCGTAGGTCATGATGGTGTTGATATCGCCCGGGGTCGGGGTGCCGGGCGGGGCGATGCCGACGATGCCGAACACGCCCTTGGACGCCAGGGCGCCCATCACCGCCTGCTGCACCGCCGGGACGCCGCTGGTGTCGAAGGCGTAGTCGACGCCGCCCGGCAGGATGGCGCGGACGGCGGCGGCCAGATCGGACTCGGCCACCGGGTCGATGACGTGGGTGGCGCCGAACTCGATGGCCAGGTCGCGGCGGCCAGCCAGGGGCTCGACCAGGATGATGGTCTTGCAGCCCCGGATTTTCGCCCCCATCACGGCGCTCAGGCCCACCGGCCCGCCGCCGGTGATCAGCAGGGAGGAGACGGCCTCGCAGGCCAGGGATCGCATGACGCCGCCGGCCCCCGTCTGGATGCCGCAGCCGAGCGGACCGATCAGCGCCAGGGGGAGGTCGTCGGGCACCTTCACCAGGTTACGCTCATAGGTGATGGCGTGGGTGGCGAAGGAGGACTGGCCGAAAAAGCTGCCGCCGACCGGCGTATCGCCGTCATGCAGGGTGCGGCTGCCGTCGGTGCGCATGCCGATATAGTTGAGCATCGGCATGGTCTCGCAATAGGCCGCGTCGCCCCGGTCGCAGCGCGAGCAGTGGCCGCAGGAGCGGAAGGTCATCGCCACCCGGTCACCGGGCGCCACCTTGGTGACCTTCGACCCCACGGCCTCGACGATGCCCGAGCCCTCGTGGCCGAGGACGACGGGCGGTGGAATCATCTCGCCCTCCTTGAAGACGATGTCGGTGTGGCAGACACCGACCCCGACGATGCGCACCCGCACTTCATCGTCGCGGGGATCGTCCAGCGACAGGGTGCGAAATTCGAAGGGCTTGCCCGCGCCCGTGGCGACGGCGGCCAGAACGTCCATGTCGTGTCTCCCGATATTCGCCCATGCTTAGGCTGGTTTCCGTCGCGGAGGGGAAGACCGCGATTTTCGATAGACTGCCGCAGGGTCGCGCGCGCGACCTTGCCGGCTTGCAAATCGGGGAGGCGCTCATGGCCCGCGCGAAGAAGACTCACACGACCGTCGGCGAAGACTATCTGGCCGCCTCGAAGTACAAGGCCAGCCACCGGTTCGACCTGCCGGCCCACGCCGTCTGGGCCGCCCTGCTGGACGGACCGGCCTGGACCGAATGGCTGCCGCTGACCGGTGTGACCTGGACCAGCCCGCAACCGTTCGGCGTCGGCACGACCCGGACCGTCAACGTCGGAGACCAGGCGATCGACGAGGTCTTCTTCGCCTGGGAAGAGGGCCGGCGGATGGCCTTCTATTTCCAGGCCTCGACCCTGCCCGTCTCGGCGGCGGTGGAAGACTACCGGGTCGTCGAGGTTCCCGGCGGCTGCGAACTTCACTGGACCGGCCGGGCCAGCGCGCCGCTGATTCTCGGTTGGCTGATCAGCAGCCAGCTGGCCAAGGGCCTGCAGGCGGGACTGCCGAAGCTGGAAGCCCTGATCAAGGCTGATCCGAAGCGGTTCGGGCTGTAGGGCGACTCGCCCGACGAGGGGAAGCGTGTCTGGCGGAAGGCCTTCGCCCGCGCCCTCGTGACCTTAACGTCAACTCTTTTTGGCATCGTCGCTAAGATTGCCGCTTGCCAATACATCTCATCGCGCCCAATCTGACTAAATCGTCAACTAGGGTTTGCGCCATGAGCACCATCAAGATCGAGGACGTCGCCTTCGTCCGCTTCCGCGCCCCCGATCTCACCGAGATGCGGGCCTTCCTGGACGACTTCGGCCTGACCGTGGCCGACGCCACCGACAGCCGCCTCATCGCGCGCGGCTCGGGTCCCGCCCCGGTCGCCCACATCACCGAACGGGGCGAGCCTGGCTTTGCGAGCGTCGGCTTCCGCGCCGCCAGCCTGGAAGACCTCGAACGTCTGGCGACCAGCGAGGGCATGGCGACCGAGCCTTTCGACGCCCCCGGCGGCGGCCGGCGCCTGGTGCTGACCGATCCCGACGGCCACACCGTCGAGGTGGTGGCCGGCCAGTCTCCGGCCGAGCCGCAGGAGATCCCCGTCGGCCAGCCCTGGAACCGGGCCACCGAGAAGGCGCGCCTGCGGGCGGTCAAGCGGATCGCGGCGGGGGCGGCCAATGTCGTGCGGCTGGGCCATGTGGTGCTGAACGTGTCAGACTTCCGGGCCTCGGAGCGCTGGTACAAGGACCGCTTCGGCTTCATCACCTCCGACGAGATCCAACTGGCCCCCGAGTTCGCCATCGGCGCCTTCCTGCGCTGCGACCGGGGCGAGGCCCTGACCGACCATCACACCCTGTTCCTGATGCAGAGCCCCAATGGGCCGGGCTTCAACCATGCCGCCTTCGAGGTCGCCGACCTCGACGATCTGATGCGCGGCCACCAGCGACTGAAAGACGGCGGCCGCCACGCCGAATGGGGCGTCGGGCGACACATCCTCGGTAGCCAGGTGTTCGACTACTGGCGCGATCCCTGGGGCCACACCCTGGAGCACTGGACCGACGGCGACCTGTTCACCGCCGCCGACGGCTCCAACACCGCCTCCCTGCAGGACCTGCTGGGCGTTCAATGGGGGCCGATGGCGCCCCCGACCATGGGCTGACGATCATGAAACTGGCGACGTTCGACGCGGGCGCGGGTCCGCAACTTGGCGCGGTGGAGGGCGAGCGGATCACGCCTCTGGGCGAGGGCCTGCCGGGCGAGATGACGGCCCTGATCGCGGCCTGGCCGACGGTGGAGGGCGAGGTCCGCCGCCGGGCCGCGGCAGGCGCCGAGGCGCTGGCGCTGGACAGCGTGCGGCTGCTGGCGCCCATCCGCCGGCCCGGCAAGATCATGGCCATCGGCCTGAACTACGCCGACCACATAGCCGAGAGCAATCTGGGCACGCCAGAGCATCAGGTCTGGTTCTCCAAGGCCCCGACCTCCGCCAACGGCCCCTATGATCCGATCCAGGTTCCCAAGGTCAGCCAGGCCCTCGACTACGAGGCCGAACTGGTCGCCGTCATCGGCCATGGCGGCCGCCACATCGGCAAGGCGGGCGCCCCGGCGGCGGTGTTTGGATACTGCTGCGGCAACGACGCCACCGAGCGGGCCTGGCAGCATCGCACGCCGCAATGGGTGGTCGGCAAGTCGTTCGACAGCCACGCCCCGTTCGGCCCCTGGATCACCACGGCCGACGAGGTTCCGGACCCGCACGCCCTGGACATCCGCTGTCTGGTCAACGGCGAGGTTCGCCAGGCGTCCAACACCCGCCACCTGGTCTTCGACCTCTGGGACCAGATCGACCACCTCAGCCAGGCCATGACCCTGGAGCCCGGCGACCTGATCTTCACCGGCACGCCGGGCGGCATCGGCGCGGCCATGAAGCCCATGCGGTTCCTGAAGGACGGCGACCGGGTCCGTGTCGAGATCGAGGGCCTGGGCGCTCTCGACAATCCCTGCGCCAACGAGGTCTGAGGTGAGCGCCGCTTTCGACCATGATGTGCTGGTGGTCGGCCTCGGCCCCACCGGGGCGGCGCTGTCGGCCCTGCTGGCCCGGGCCGGCCTCCGCGTCCTGGCCATCGATCGGGACACGGCCGTCTACCCCCTGCCCCGCGCCGTCCACTTCGACCACGAGATCATGCGGCTGTTCCAGCAGCTGGGCGTGGCCGATGCGGTTCTGGAGCATGCCCGCCCCGTCCCGACCTACGAGTTCCGCTCGGCGGCCGGCGAGCTGCTCCTTCAGCTGCCCCCCGCCGCCCACACCCCGTCCGACTGGGGCAGCGGATACATGTTCCACCAGCCGAGTTTCGAGACCGCCATCCGGGCGGTGCTGGACGCCGCCCCGACCGTCACGGTCCAGCTGGGCTGCCGGCTGGTCAGCTTCGATCAGGACGCCGACGGAGCGACCGCCCGCCTGTCGGGACCGGACGGCGAGCAGGCGGTGAGAGTCCGCTATCTGGTCGGCTGCGACGGCGCCTCCAGCCGGGTGCGCGAGGCCATCGGCGGCGGCCTGTTCGACTACGGCTTCGACGAGCCCTGGCTGGTGGTCGACGCCCGCCTGACGCCCGGCTCGAGACTGCCGGAGGTCAATCTGCAGGTCTGCGATCCGGCCCGGCCGACGACCTGCGTCCAGGGGGGCCTTGGCCGTCACCGCTGGGAGTTCATGATCCTGCCCGGCGAGACGCCGGAGAGCCTGCTCGACGACAGGGTCATCCGCGGCCTGATCGCGCCCTGGAACTGCGGCCCGGTCGAGATCGAGCGCAAGGCCGTCTATCGCTTCCACGGCCTGGTCGCCAACCGCTGGCGGTCGGGCCGGGCGTTGATCGCCGGCGACGCCGCCCACCAGACCCCGCCCTTCGCCGGTCAGGGCATGTGCGCCGGTCTGCGCGACGCCGCCAACCTGGCCTGGAAGCTGGCCGCCGTGATCGGGGGCGACGCCGCCGGGACCCTGCTGGACAGCTATCAGGCCGAGCGCGAACCCCACGCCCGCTCGGCCATCGAATTGGCCATCGGCATGGGCCGCCTGGTCTGCACCCTGGACCCCGAGGCCGCCGCCATGCGCGACGCCGGCATGCTGGCCGCCCGCGCCGCCGGCGCCCCCGCCCTGCCGCC
>VYLE01000232.1_pt1 | contig 45308 bp, 34 predicted proteins | sample 5114391 | NCBI WGS metagenome assembly VYLE01 (sample SAMN12291771, study PRJNA351875) | freshwater metagenome | isolation source: freshwater lake | place: USA: Michigan, Kent Lake | collected 2013-08-15
GCCGGCCGTGTGGCGGGCGCGGCGCGAGCCCGGCGCGCAATTCCTGCTGGCCTGGCTGATCCCGTCCTGGATCGTGTTCGAGGCCGTTCTGACCAAGCTGCCGCACTACGTGCTGCCACTCTACCCGGCGATCGCGATCCTGACCGCCGGGGCGCTGGAGCGGCGCGTGCTGTCGCGCTCCTGGCTGATGCGCGGCTCGGCATGGTGGTTCGCGATTCCGGCGGCCGGTTCGATCATCGCGGTGGTCGGGGCTGTGATGCTGACACGGCAGCCGGCCTTCGCGGCCTGGCCGTTCATCGCGGCGTCCCTGATCTTCGGCCTGTTCGCGTGGTGGATGTATGACAACAACCGCGCCGAACGCTCGCTGCTGAATGCGCTGGTCGCAGCCCTGATGCTGGCGGTCGCGATCTACGGCATCATCCTGCCGTCGCTGACGCCGGTGTTTCCGAGCATCGAGGTCGCGCGCGCGTTACGCAACGTCACCTGTGTCGGACCGAGGGCGGCTGCAGCCGGCTATCACGAGCCCAGCCTGGTGTTCCTCACCGGCACCCAGACGCTCCTGACGGATGGCTCGGGTGCGGCCGATTTCCTCCGGCAGGGGAGCTGCCGCTTTGCGCTGATCGAGCAGCGCTCCGAGCGCGGCTTCGTGCAGCGTGCCGAGGCGATCGGGCTGCGCTACAAGGTCGGTGCCCGCATCGAGGGCTACAATTTCTCGCAAGGCCGCGCGATCTCGATCTCGATTTTCCGCTCGGAAGGCACCGAGTAGGATGGCGACACCGAGCACTCAGGTTCCAGGCGACAGCTATGTCGCGCAACTGGTCGCCATTGCAGGCCGGGCGCTGGCGCAACTGGTGCGCACGCCCTCGCATTCGCGCCGCGCCGAAGCCGCGCGGCGCATGGCGCGGCACTGGTTGTGGTTGAGCGCCCTGGGCGCAATCCTGGTTGGTACGCTCATGGTCGCCTTCGATGCGACCGAAATTCAGCTGATGCCGGCGCGCGGCACGCCCGCGCTCTGGCCGATCCGCATCCTCACCGATTTCGGCAAGGACGAGTATGTGCTCTCGGTTCTGGGGGCGGCGCTGGTGATCGTGGCCTTGGTTGCGGCCGGGACACGCGGATCGCGGCGGACGCTGCTGCTTGGCCTCGGCACGCGGATCCAGTTCGTGTTTCTGTCTGTTGCTCTGTCGGTTTTCGTCGGCGAAATCCTGAAGTTTCTGATCGGCCGCGGCCGTCCCTTCGTCGGCGGCACGGCCAATCCGTTCAACTTCGTTCCCTTCGACGGCACGGCCGCTCATGCCAGCCTGCCGTCGGGGCATGCGGTGACGGCGTTTGCGCTGGCTTTCGCGGTGTCGGCGCTGTGGCCGCGGCTGCGGATCTTCATGTTCACCTACGCGATCGTGATCATGCTGACGCGCCTCGTCCTGCTCGCGCACCACCCCAGCGATGTCGTGGCCGGCGCGCTGGTGGGCATGGTCGGCGCGATGGCGGTCCGGTACTGGTTTGCGGCCCGCAAGCTCGCCTTTGCGATCCGCGCGGACGGCACGATTGTGGCGCTTCCGGGGGCGCTCTCCGACCGCTTCAAAAGGGTTGCCCGCAGGGCGTCGGCCCCATAAAAGCGGCTGCCTACCGGGCCCGCCGGTTCCCCGCATCAGGCCCATTCCAACCACGAGCCTCTCTTGTCGTTGTCACCCCAGCCCTCGGTTTCCATCGTCGTTCCCGTACGCAACGAAGCCGACAATATCGAACCGCTGATCGAGGAGATCGCTGCGGCGCTCGATGGCCGCTGGGCCTATGAGATCATCTATGTCAACGACGGTTCGACGGATGCGACCGGCGAACGTCTGTCCGCGGCGATGAAGCAGCGGCCCAATCTGCGGCAATTGCGCCACGCCAGGTCCGGCGGGCAGTCGGCCGCGGTTCGAAGCGGCGTGCGCGCCGCGCGCGGGACCATCGTCGCAACGCTCGACGGCGACGGCCAGAACAATCCGGCTTTCCTGCCCGATCTGATCGCCGCCGTCGAGAAGGGTTCGCAAGTCGGGCTTGCTGCCGGCCAGCGGGTCGGGCGCAAGGATACGGGTTTCAAGAAACTCCAGTCGCGCGTCGCCAACGGCGTCCGCAACGCCATCCTGAAGGATGGTACCCGCGACACGGGCTGCGGCCTGAAGGCATTCCGGCGCGAAGTCTTCCTGATGATGCCCTATTTCGACGGGCTGCATCGCTTCCTGCCGGCGCTGGTGCGCCGCGAGGGGTTCGACATCGCCTATGTCGACGTCATCGACCGGCCGCGCCGCTCCGGCGTCTCCAATTACGGCTTCTTCGACCGCCTCTGGATCGGCATCATGGATCTCGCCGGCGTGTGGTGGCTGATCCGCCGCAAGAAGCCGACACCCGAAGTGACCGAGGTAAACGCATGATCATCCAGTACGGTCAGGCGCTGAGCAATTATCTCTACGACGTCTTCGTCGCCAAGTTCGATTTCTGGCTGGCGTTCGGCCTCGTCGCGCAACTGTTCTTCACCGCCCGCTTCCTGGTGCAGTGGATCGCGAGCGAGCGTGCCGGCAACAGCGTGGTGCCGATGGCGTTCTGGTTCTGCTCGATGGGCGGCGGGCTGATGACGCTGGTCTACGGCGTCGTCAAGCGCGAGCCGGTCATCATCCTCGGCCAGGCGCTCGCCACCATCATCTACATCCGCAACATCATGCTGATCTGGAAGAACCGCGGCAAGGCGTCGAAAACGCTGGACCGGTGAGCCGTAGCCTCAGCGCGTGAGTGCCGAGGCCGTGCCGTTTGCGGGCAGGGCGGCTGCGGCGGCCTCTGGCCGGCGATAGGGCTGTCCGGCCGCATCCAGCACGGGATAGGCGACCGAGCAGATATGCGAATGGATGCGCCTGAGGTCGCGCAGCACGTCCAGATGCAGCGACGTGGTCTCGATCGTTTCGGGACGGCCCTCGCGAAGACGATCGAGATGGCGCTCGACGGCGGCGAGTTCGGCGTTCTTCAGCGCGGTTTTCTCCACCAGCAACTTGCGCGCTTCGTTGGGGTCGCCCGACATGAACACGCCGAAGGCGATCCGCAGCGAATCCATCGTGCGCTTGTGGAAGGCGGCGAGTTCCTCGGCGCCTTCGGCGGAGAACTGGAAGCGTCGCTTGATCTTCTTGGCGGCGAGCTCGCTCAGGCTCTTGTCGATGATGTCGCCGATATGCTCGAGGTTGATGGCGAAGGAGATGATCTCCATCGCGCGGCGGCTTTCGCTCTCGTCGAGGCTGCCACGCATGAGCTTGGTGACGTAGAGCCGGATGGCCTCATCGAGGCTGTCGACCACATTGTCCATCTTGGTGACCTGGTCGACCAGCACGCGGTCTCCGGTCATCATCGCGGCCATCACCTTGCGCATCATGACTTCGACGATGTCGCCCATGCGCAGCACCTCGCGGGCGGCATCGGCCAGCGCGAGCGAGGGCGTCTCCAGCGCCGTCTCGTCGAGATAGCGCGGACGCGCCGGGTCGGTCTCCTGGACGCGATCGGGCAGCAGGCGGGTCAGCAGGCGCGACATGGTGTCGAGCAGGCCGATGAAGATGATCGCGGTTCCGACGTTGAAGGCGATGTGGAAGGCCGCCGTCATCTTCGCCAGGTCCGGCTGCCAGACATGCAGGTGTTCGGCGATCACGGCCAGAAACGGCAGGACGAGGACGATCCCGACCATGCGGTTGATGAGATTGCCGACCGGCAGGCGATAGCTGGCGGGATCGTCGCGGCGGGCTCCCTCGAACACGGGATTGATGGCGCTTCCGAGGTTGGCGCCGAGCACCAGCGCGAGCGCCGCATAGGGCGTGATGAACTGCGAATAGGCCAGCGACATGATCAGCAGAACGCTGGCGACGCTCGAATGCACCGCCCAGGTGACGAGCGCCGCAATGACGATGCACAGCACCGGATCGCCGGTGATGGAGGCCATCACGACGCGGACGCCGGGCGCGTTCTCGGCCGGCGCCAGCGTGTCGAGCAGGATGTGCAGCGACAGCAGCATCAGACCGAGCCCGATGCAGACACGGCCGATGTCCTTGATCCGCGAGCGCGGGCCCGACCGGAAGGCGACGAGGCCGAGCACGAAAAGAACCGGCGCCACCGCGGCGATGTTGAACGACAGCGCCTGCACGATCAGCGTCGTGCCGACATTGGCACCCAGCATGATGGCGAGAGCGGCCACCAGACTCAGCATGCCCTCGGCTGCAAAGGAGGTGGTGAGCAGCGCGGTCGCCGTGCTGCTCTGGAGCAGGCCGGTCAGGCCGAGACCGGCCGCGAAGGCGCTGAAGCGGTTGCCGAGCGTCTTGCCGAGCACGCGACGAAGGTCGGGGCCGAAGGCTCGCAGGATGCCGCTCTGCACCATGTGCAGGCCCCACAGCAACAGCGCCACGCCGCCCATCAGATCGAGCAGTACCAACGTTCCCATGCTCCGTGTCCGGATTGGAGTCGAAGGGGACAGGCTAACGCCAAACGGGCAGGGATCAAATCATTTGTTGATCCAAGGCGTTAACGATCATGCTGGCGGCGCGTTCCGGCGGCCTGGCTGCCGTCTGCGCAGGCGGGATGCCTCGCAGACGGGCTCAGATTGCCGCCTTCAGGGCAGCAAAGCCCCGATCGAGATCGGCCTTGAGATCGTCGACGTTCTCGAGACCGATGTGAAGGCGCAGCGTGGGGCCGCCCGGCGCCCATTTGGTGGCCGTGCGATAGCTGTCGCAATCGAAGGGAATCACGAGGCTCTCGAAGCCGCCCCAGGAGAAGCCCATGCCGAACAGCTGGAGCTGGTCGAGCATGGCATCGACAGCCTTTTGCGGTGCGGGGTTCAGCACGATGCTGAACAGACCGGAGGCGCCGGTGAAATCGCGTTTCCAGATCGCGTGGCCGGGGTCGGTCTCGAGTGCCGGGTGAAGGACGCGCGCCACTTCGGGTCGCGCGGCGAGCCAGCGCGCCATCTCGAGTCCGGATTTGTGGTGCTGCGCAAGGCGGACCGACAGCGTGCGCAGGCCGCGCATCGCGAGGAACACGTCGTCGGGACCGGCGCAGACACCGAGCAGGCGGATGCCTTCGGCGATCTGCGGCCAGGCTTTGGCGTTCGCCGAGATGGTGCCGAACATGATGTCCGAATGACCGCCGATATATTTGGTGGCGGCCTGCATGCTGATGTCGACGCCCTGTTCCAGCGAGCGGTGATAGAGCGGCGTGGCCCAAGTGTTGTCGTCGATGACGAGAGCGCCGCGCGCATGGGCGACCTCGGCGATCGCGCGAATATCCGGCATCTCGAAGGACTGCGAGCCCGGCGCCTCCACGACGACCGCGCGGGTGTTGGGCTTGAAAAGCTGCTCGATTCCGGCACCGATCAGCGGATCGAAATAGCTGGTCTCGACGCCGTAGCGGGCCAGCATGCCGTTGCAGAAGTTGCGCGTGGGCCGATAGACGTTGTCGCAGACCAGGATGTTGTCGCCGGCTTTCAGCACCGAGAGCAGGGTGGTGGAGATCGCCGACAGGCCCGATGGCACGATGCCCACGCCGGCGCATTGCGGCCCCTCCAGCGCCATCAGCGTGTCCTGGAATGCCCTGGTGGTCGGGGAACCATGACGTCCATAGGTGAATTCGCCACGATGGGCGTGCAGATCCTCGGCGGTCGGATAGAGCACGGTGGAGCCGTGAAATACCGGCGGATTGACGAACCCCCTCTGCGCCTTGGTGTCGCGGCCCGACGTGATCAGCCGGGTCTGGATGTGCTGCTGCGAGCGGTCCGAGGAATTCATGGGTCTGCTTTCCAAGCGAGTTTTGCCGGCGCGCGTTGCCCGCAGGGCGGCCGGGCGGCCGCTCGGGTTAATAACAGAACACAGAAGAGTCCCGTCAACCCCTTGACCCGGCTGGCCAGTCGTTCTGTGATGCGCAGGTGCTATTCAGTCGCCGCATGTTGAGGGGCCTGCTGCGACCTTCGGTCCATCGTCTGACGAAACCACGCGCGAAAAAACCTTGCGCGCGGGCGCATGCGGCGGGGATCAGGGTTTGGCTTCTCGGCATCGGTGGGTGTTCGGCAATTTCCAGCATAAGTCTTGCAGGGCATACCGCGGTACGGCAAGCCCAGGCACGGACGATCCTGAGATGACGATCCTGACCTTTGAGACGACGACCTTGAAAGGCCTTCAGCCCATGACACGCGTAACCCTGGCTATCACCCTCGCTCTGGCCGCCGGCCTGACCGCCCAGACTGCGGCCGCTCAAACGCTCAAGACCGTGAAGGACCGGGGCGTATTGTCCTGCGGCGTCAGCCAGGGCCTGCCTGGCTTCTCCTCCCCGGACGACAAGGGCAACTGGACCGGGCTTGACGTCGACGTCTGCCGCGCCATCGCCGCAGCCGTCTTCAACGATCCGACCAAGGTCAAGTATCTGCCGACCTCGGCCAAGGACCGCTTCACCGCGCTGCAGTCCGGCGAGATCGACGTGCTGTCCCGCAACACCACCTGGACCATCTCGCGCGATACCTCGCTCGGCGCCAACTTCACCGGCGTGACCTATTACGACGGGCAGGGCTTCATGGTGAAGAAGTCGCTCAAGGTGAACTCGGCGCTCGAGCTGAACAGCGCCTCGGTGTGCGTCCAGACCGGCACCACCACCGAGCAGAATCTGGCCGACTACTTCAAGGCCAACAACATGAAGTACGAGGTGATCGCGTTCTCCACCAACGACGAGACCGTCAAGGCCTACGAGGCGGGCCGCTGCGACGTCTTCACGACCGACCAGTCGGGCCTCTATGCCAACCGCCTGAAGCTTGCCAATCCCAACGACCACATGGTGCTGCCGGAGATCATCTCCAAGGAGCCGCTGGGTCCCATGGTGCGCCACGGCGACGACCAGTGGTTCGATATCGTCAAATGGACCCTGTTCGCCATGGTGACTGCCGAGGAACTCGGGATCACCTCCAAGAACGTGGACGAGAAGATGAAGCTGGAAAATCCGGAGATGAAGCGCGTGCTCGGCACCGACGGCAATTTCGGCGAGCAGCTCGGCCTGACGAAGGATTGGGTGATCCGCATCGTCAAGGCGGTCGGCAATTACGGCGAAGTGTTCGACCGCAATGTCGGCGCCGGCTCGCCGCTGGCCATCAGCCGCGGCCTGAACAATCTCTGGAACAAGGGTGGTCTGCAATACGCCCCGCCGATCCGCTGATTTGCGCCTGACCCGCTGGCAGCGGCGATGAGCATCGAGGCTCGAAAACCGCCGGCCCAGATCGCGCTGAAGATCCAGCGCCTTCTGGGCGGCAAGGCAGGCTGGAACGGCGTCGTCGTCCAGTTTGCCTTCGCGGCGATCCTGGGCTGGATCGGCTACGAGATCATCTCCAACGCCCGCAACAATCTGGCCAACCAGAATATCGCTGCCGGATTCGGCTTTCTCGGCAATAATGCCGGCTTCGACGTCAACCAGACCCTGATCCCCTACACCGGCTCGGACACGTTCCTGCGCGTGTTCGTGGTCGGGCTTCTCAATACGCTCGTGGTCTCGGTGGTGGGCATCGTGTTCGCAACCGTGATCGGCTTTATCATCGCGCTGTCCCGGCTCTCGCCCAACTGGCTGTTGTCGCGGGTCGGTGAGTTCTACGTCGAGATCATCCGCAACCTGCCGCTCCTGTTCCAGATCCTGTTCTGGTATCTGGCGGTGCTGGCGGCCTTGCCCAACCCGCGCCAGAGCATCTCGCTGCTCGGCGTTGCCTTCGTCAGCAATCGGGGCCTCGTCGTGCCGCGGCCGATCGGCGAGGGCGGGTTCGAACCCTTCGTCCTGATGCTGGCGCTCGGCATTGCCGGCGCCTTTGTCCTGCGCTTCTACGCGCGGCGGGCACTGTTCCAGCGCGGGCACATGATCCGCATCTGGCCCTATGTCGTCGGTCTCGTGGTCGGTCTGCCGCTTGTCAGCGTCCTGATCTTTGGCGCGCCCTTCAGTTTCGAACTGCCACAGCTCAAAGGATTCAACTTCGCCGGCGGTTCGCGGCTGATCCCCGAATTCGTCGCGCTCACGCTCGCGCTGTCGACCTATACCGCCGCTTTCATCGCCGAAATCGTTCGCGCCGGCATCTTGTCCGTGCACAAGGGGCAGATGGAGGCGGGGGCCTCGCTCGGTCTCAGCCGCGGCACCACGCTGCGGCTGATCGTGGTGCCGCAGGCGATGCGCGTGATCGTGCCGCCGCTAACCAACCAGTATCTCAACCTCACCAAGAACTCCTCGCTGGCGGTCGCGATCGGCTATCCCGACCTGGTTTCGGTGTTCGCCGGAACGTCGCTGAGCCAGACCGGGCAGGCGATCGAGATCATCGCGATGACGATGGGCGTCTATCTCCTGATTTCGCTGGTCACCAGCGCACTGATGAGCCTCTACGGCTGGCGCCTCAACCGGAGTCTCGGCGCATGAGCGATGTGACCGCGTCCACGTTTGTGCGCCGGGACCTGGTCAACGAGCGGCCCGCCCCGGTCAAGACCACTGGTTTCGTCGGTCTCGTGCGCACGCGCCTGTTCAATTCGCCGACCAACATCCTGCTCACGATCGTCGGCGCCTTGCTGCTCTGGTTCACCATCATTCCGTCGGTGAAGTTCCTGCTGGTCGATGCGGTCTTCACCGGCAAGGACCGGACGGCCTGCCTTCCCGAAAACGCCGGCTTCACCGTCGGCGCCTGCTGGCCGTACATCCAGGCCAAGCTGCCGCAGCTGATTTACGGCTTCTATCCCGAGGCCGAGCGCTGGCGCGTCAACCTCGCGCTGGTTCTCGGCACGGTGCTGCTGCTGCCCTTGCTGATCCCGCGCCTGCCGGCAAAGGGGCTGAATGCCGGCCTGTTCTTCTTCGCCTTTCCGGTCGTCGCCTTCTTCCTGCTGCACGGCGGCGGCATCGCCGGGTTCGGGCTGAGCTGGACAGCAGGCCTCCTGCAATTGTTCGACGACAGCCTCCTCGGCGCCGGACGGGTCGTCATCGGCCTCAGCAAGACCTCGGCGATAGCGCCGCTGTTCTGGGTGGTCGGCAATCTCATCCTGCTGGTCGGCACGGCGCTCCATTGGCTGATCCTCCCGCTGGTCTGGCTGCGCGCGCAGATCCACGGGAGCAGCGAACCGGTGTGGGCCGACTTTGCCGCCACGACGGCGATCGTCAGCGTGATGGCGTTCCTGATCGGCGGCGGGCTCCGCAGCGGATGGCGCGCGCTGATCTCGAGCCTTGTCGCCTTCGCTGCGATCGCGGCCGTGATCAAGCTGATGGGGCTTGATCGGGGCGGCCTGCCGGTGGTGCCGACCAACCTGTGGGGCGGCCTCCTGGTGACGCTGGTGGTCTCGATCACGGGTATCGTCACGTCGCTGCCGATCGGCATCGCGCTGGCGCTCGGACGGCGTTCCACGATCCCCCTGATACGGATATTCTCGATCACCTTCATCGAGTTCTGGCGCGGCGTGCCGCTGATCACCGTCCTGTTCTTCGCGACCTACATGTTGCCGCTGTTCCTGCCGGGCAATTTCAGTGTCGACGGGCTGGTTCGCGCGCTGATCGGCATCGCGCTGTTCACCGGTGCCTATCAGGCCGAGAACGTCCGTGGCGGACTGGCCGCGATCCCGCGCGGGCAGGGCGAGGCGGCCGCGGCGCTTGGCCTGTCCTGGTGGAAGACGACCTCGCTGGTCGTGCTGCCGCAGGCCCTGCGCCACGTTATCCCGAACCTCGTCAACAGCTTCATCTCGCTGTTCAAGGACACGTCGCTGGTGTCGATCGTTGCACTGTTCGACCTGCTGGGCTCGCTGCGGGCGTCCTTCTCCGATCCGAAATGGTCGACGCCGTCCACAGCCTTCACGGGCTTCGCCTTCGCCGGCATCATCTACTTCATCTTCTGCTTTGGAATGTCGCGCTATTCGCTCTTCGTCGAGCATCGTCTCAACGCCCATCGTCGCAACTGAACGAGTCCGCCATGTCCGCTGACCCCATCGTCAAGATTTCCGGCCTCAACAAATGGTACGGCGACTTCCACGTGCTGCGCGACATCGACCTCTCCGTGCACAGGGGCGAGCGCATCGTGATCTGCGGTCCGTCCGGGTCGGGCAAGTCGACGCTGATCCGCTGCATCAATGCGCTGGAGGAGTTCCAGGAGGGCGAGATCGTCGTTGACGGCATCGCGCTCGGACCCAACCTGAAGCACATCGACGCGGTGCGCCGCGAGGTCGGCATGGTGTTTCAGAGCTTCAACCTGTTTCCGCATCTGACGGTGCTCGAGAACTGCACGCTGGCGCCGATCTGGGTCCGCAACATGCCCAAGAAGGACGCGGAAGCCACCGCGATGAAGTTCCTGGAGCGGGTCAAGATCCCGCATCAGGCCAACAAGTTTCCGGGGCAGATGTCCGGCGGACAGCAGCAGCGCGTCGCCATCGCCCGTGCCCTGTCGATGAACCCGAAGGTGATGTTGTTCGACGAGCCGACCTCGGCGCTCGACCCCGAGATGGTCAAGGAGGTCCTCGACACGATGGTCGACCTCGCCGAGGAGGGCATGACGATGCTGGTGGTCACCCACGAGATGGGGTTCGCCCGCGAAGTGGCCAACCGTGTCGTGTTCATGGATGCCGGCCAGATCATCGAGGCCAACACGCCGAACGAGTTCTTCGCCAGCCCGCAACATGCGCGTACCCAGCTGTTCCTGAGCCAGATCCTGCGCTGACCACCGGGACATCCCGGGCCTTGCCGGTCGTGGCTTCCGGGCGGCTCGACGCGCGAATCAGCTAGACTCGGCCCATTGGGTTCGGTGGGAGAAGACACTTGCAGAGCAGCGCCGGTGCGCGCGCGTTCCAGAACGCGCGTTTTCAGAAGAAGTTCAAGAAACAGGCGGAGGCTCTTCTCGCCGCCGCGGCGACCGCCTATGGCCAGGGTCGATATGCCGAGGCCGAGGCGCTCTGTCGCCAGATCGTGAAGGAACTTCCGGATCATGTCGACGCCACGCATCTGCTCGGCATGTGCGCGCATGACGGACGACGCTTCGACGAAGCCCGGCAGCTGCTCGAGCGCGTCATTGCCCTCGACCCGCGCCTGCCCGACGCCCACAACAATCTCGCGACGGTGCATTTCGACCTCGGAAATTACGAGGAGGCGCGCCGCTGCCAGGAGCGGGCGATCGCTCTCAAGCCCAACTTTCCCGTCGCCCTGACCAATCTCGGCAACACCCTGATGCATCTGGGGTTGTTCGCTGCAGCGATCGAGATGCACGAGCGTGCGATCAGATTGAAGCCGGACTATGCCGATGCGTACTGCAATCGCGGCATGGTCGAGGTGGCCGTCGGGCTGTTTGCCCGGGCCATGGAGAGTTTCGACCGCGCCATGCTGTTTCAGCCCCGGCATGCCGAAGCGATCGTCGGCAAGGGCATCGTCAACCTGGAGCTTCGCCACTACGAGGAGGCCGCCGCAAAATTCGCCGCGGCGCTGGCGATCAAGCCCGGTTCGCCGCGAATCCTGGCGCAGCGTGGACGTCTCTATTTTGAGCTCTATCGGATGGACGATGCGCTTGCGGATTTCAACGCGGCGCTGGCGCTTTCGCCGAAGCTGGAGCTGGCTCTGCGCGGGAAGGTCCAGATCGATCTGATGCGGGGGAATACCGCTCAGGCGATCGCGACCTGCACGACGTTGCTCGAACATAATCCGCGCTCGGCTGTCGGGCTCGTGTTCATGGGCTTTGCCTATTCGAACCAGGGCGACATGGACGTCGCGATCGAGTACCTCGATGCCGCGCTGGCGATCAAACCGGATTATCCGGATGCGATCAGGACCAAGATATTTCTCCAGGACTACCGCGCCGAGGCCGATTTCGCGCTTCAGCAGCAGGTGCGACGATATTGGTGGGACATGATCGGCTCGAAGCAGCCGCGGCGAACTCTGGAGCCACGGTCCCTCGATCCCGACAGGCGCATCGTGGTGGGCTATGTCGGCACGGAATTCCGGCAGCACTCGGCCGGGTTCACCTTGCTGCCGGTCCTTCGTCACCATGATCACGAGCGTTTCAAGATCATCTGCTACTATTCTTGGCCGAGCCAGGATGAGTTCACACAAGAGTTCAAGCAATGCGCCGACGAGTGGGTCGACGCCATGCAGCTTTCGGACGACGAACTGGCGGACCGGATCGAGGCGGACAAGGTCGACATTCTGATCGACGTGTCGGGCCACACGACCGGCAACCGGCTGCTCGTTTTCGCGCGCAAGCCGGCTCCAATCCAGGCTACCGGCTTTGGTCACGCGACGGGCACCGGCGCCGACACCATGGACTACGTGCTGGCTGATCCGATCTTCATCCCGCCTTCGGTGCGGCACCTGTTTCCGGAGAAAATCCTCGACCTGCCATGTCTGATCACGATCGATCCGATCCTCGATGTGCCGCCCTCCGAACCGCCGATGCTGCGCAACGGCTACGTCACTTTCGGCGTGTTCAATCGCATCTACAAGATCTCGGAAGAGGCGATAGGCGTGTGGTCGCGCATCATGCGTGAGGTTTCGGGATCTCGGATGATCATCAAGCACGGCTTGCTCGACGACCCCCTGATTCGCGACAACCTGCTGGCGCGCTTCGCGGCGCAGGGGGTGGCCGAGGACAGGATCACCTTGTTGGGATCGACGCCGCGCAAGGCGCATCTGGCGGCCTTCGCCGACGTCGATATTTCCCTCGATACATTCCCGCAGAATGGCGGCATCAGTACCTGGGAGTCGCTCTACCAGGGCGTGCCGGTGGTGGCCAAACTCGGCAATGGCGCCTCGTCGCGCGCCGGGGGCTCCATCGTGACAGCGGTCGGCCTTGGTGACTGGGTTGCCGAGGACGATGATGGTTACGTCGAAATCGCCCGCAAGTTCGCGGCCATGCCTGAACATCTGGCGAAGCTGCGGACCGGCTTGCCGACGCAGATTGCAGCCTCGCCGGCCGGTAACGTCGAGACCTTTACGCGTGAGCTGGAGGCCGGGTATCGCCGGTTCTGGAGAGATTATTGTACTGCGGCATCGCAGGCTGGCGACGCGGCCTAGCGATGTGCTTCGTCACCGGGCTCCAGGTCCCGGGAAACCACGGGGCATGCCGGGCTGGCCGCGCGGCCCGGGCGCTGCGGCGAATCAGCTAGACTCCCATCCGGGCTATTCTCCGGAGAGACATCTTGCAGAGCAGCGGCGCCGGCGCGCGCGCGTTCCAGAACGCGCGATTGCAGAAGAAATTGAAGAAGCAGGCGGACGCCGTCATCGCCGCCGCCGCCACCGCCTACGGCCAGGGCCGCTACGCCGAGACCGAAGCGATATGCCGTCAGATCCTAGAGGCCGTGCCGCAGCATTTCGATGCCACGCATCTGCTTGGCCTGTGTGCCCATAACGGCCGGCGCCTTCAGGAGGCCCAGGGGCTGCTGGAGCGGGCGATCACACTCGATCCGCGGTCGCACGAGGCCTACAGCAATCTTGCCGCGGTGCATTTCGAACTCAGGCGTTACGAGGACGCGCGCAGCTATCAGGAGAAGGCCATTGCGCTGAAGCCGAACTTTCCGGCGGCGCTAACCAGTCTCGGCAACACGCTGCTGCACCTCAATCACGCCGACCAGGCGATCGAGATGTACGATCGCGCCATCCGGCTGAAGCCCGACCACGCCGATGCGCTCTGCAATCGTGGCCTGGCGGAGCTGGCGCTGCGCCGGTTCGACCGCGCGAAGCAGAGTTTCGAGCGCGCGCTTCTGTTTCAACCGCGCCACGTGGAGGCGCTGATCGGGAGCGGCGTCGTCAGCATCGAGCTGAAACGTTACGACGAGGCGGAAGCCGCGCTGCGGGCCGCGCTGGCACTCAGGCCGGGTTCGGCGAAGATCCTTGCACATCGTGGACGTCTCAACCTGGAGCTCTCCCGGCCGGAGCAGGCACTGGCCGATTTCGAAGCGGCGCTGGCGTTGTCACCGAGGCTCGAGGTCGCCCTGCAGGGGAAGGCGCAGGTCGCGCTCGGCCTCGGCAAGACGGCAGAAGCCATCCAGGCCTGCAATGCCTTGCTCGAGGAAACTCCGGGCTCCACGATCGCCATGACGCTACTCAGCGCCTGCCTGGCCAATCAGGGAGAGATCGCATCTGCGCTCGCGCATCTCGAGGCAGCGCTTGCCGTCGAGCCCGGCCGGGCGGACCTGATCGGGCGGAAGATCTTCTTTCTCGACTATCTGCCGGATGCCGACTTCGCCGTTCAGCAAGCCGCGCGCAAGCAATGGGGAGAGGCCGTCGGCTCCAGATTTGCGCCGCGCACTCTCGCGCCCCGGCCGCTCGATGCCCAAAGGCCGATCGTGATCGGCTATGTGTCGGCGGAGCTCTGGTATCACTCCGCCGCATTCTCGCTGCTGCCGGTGCTGCGCCATCACGATCACGCCCGGTTCAAGATCGTCTGCTATTCCGGCTCGCCGACGCAGGATGAGATGACGGCGCAATTCAAGGCGCTGGCGGACGTCTGGGTGGAGGCCTGGCAGCTTTCGGATGAGGAACTGGCCGATCGTATTCAGGCCGACGGGGTGGATATCCTCGTCGACGTGTCCGGGCATACGACCGGCAACAGGCTGCCTGTGTTCGCGCGCAAGCCGGCGCCGATCCAGGTTTCAGGCTTCGGACATGCGACCGGGACAGGCCTTCCGACGATGGACTATTTGCTCGCCGATCCGGTCTTCATTCCGGAGGCCGCGCGCCATCTGCTGGCCGAGAAGGTCCATGATCTGCCTTGCGTGATCACGATCGATCCCATCCGCGATGTGGCGCCGTCAGATCTTCCCATGCTCCGCAACGGATATGTGACGTTCGGCGTGTTCAACCGCATCTACAAGATCTCGGACGAGGCGATCGCCGTGTGGTCGAAGCTGATGCGGCAGGTTCCTGGATCGAAGATCGTCATCAAGCACATGCTGCTCGACGATCCGCTGGTCCGGGATCGATTGCTGGCGCGACTGGTCGCTTCCGGCATCGCGGCGGAGAATATCTCCCTGCTCGGTGCGAGCCCGCGTGACGAGCATCTGCGAAGCTTCTCCCAAGTCGACATCTCTCTCGACACGTTTCCGCAGAACGGTGGCATCAGCACCTGGGAATCCCTATACGCGGGTGTCCCTGTCGTCGCCAAGCTTGGCAACGGATCCTCGTCGCGCGCCGGCGGATCCATCGCCGCCGCGGTCGGTCTTCACGATTGGGTTGCGGAAGATGACGCAGGCTATGCTGCGATCGCGAGCAAATATGCGGCGCAGCCTCGGGAGTTGGCCAAACTGCGTGCCGAGCTGCCGGAGCGGATCGCGGCTTCTGCGGCCGGTGACGTCGCGGTCTACACGCGCAAGGTCGAGTCGGCCTATCGACAGTTCTGGCAGGACTACTGCTCGTCGGTGCGGGGCGAAGGGGCCTGAAGAGCGATCGATGGAACGCCTCAAATTGCCGGCGTTTGATTCATCGTCCCGAAACCATTCGCCGCGACAGGTGCGAGAACCCGTTCATTTCTCCTAAATTTGTTCGGGTTCAAATGGCGCACGAAAGGTGCTCCATGCTTGGCTTCGTCTTCGGCTTCAACGCACGCCTCGGGCGTCTGCAGTTCTTTCTGGCTTCGCTCGCGCTGGCGGTCGTGATGACGGCGATCTGCTTCGTCATCGCGATGACGTTGCTGCGAAACTCATCCTACGGCACGATCGGGCCCGAGGAGATCATCAGGAACAGGGGTTTCATCGCCGCGGTCGTGTTCTTTGGGCTGGCGACCGTCACCCTGCAATCGATGCGCGTCCGCGACATCGGCTGGGATCCGGTCTGCGTGATCCCGGCGTGGATCTCCCTGTTGATGGTCGATCATGTGATGGCAGCGCGTTTTCCGGCCTGGGCGATCGGGCAGGAGCATCAGGCAACGGTCGTCGGCGGGGCCGTCAATCTCGTCTTGATGCTGGCGCTCACCTTCTGGCCGGGTGCTGATGACGAACGTTCGTCCGCAAACCCGTTCCAGCAGACCACGGCGAGGCCGACGCTTTCGAGCGACCGGCTCGCCCGGGCCGCGCAGGGCTCGCCACGCCCGACCTGGCAATAGGGGGAGAGCACGCCGCTAGACGAACGGCAGCTTGATGTTGCTGCGCTTCTCAAGCCAGTCGGGCACCGGGAGATTCTTGGCGCGCATGAAATCGGCGTTGAACAGTTTCGACTGATAGCGGCTGCCGGAATCGCAGAGAATCGTCACAATGGTCTTGCCGGGGCCGAGCTGTCTGGCGAGGCGGATCGCGCCAGCGATATTGATGCCGGAGGAGCCGCCCAGGCACAGGCCCTCGTGCTGGAGCAGGTCGTAGATCACCTTGACGGCGTCCTCGTCGGGAATAACGAAGGCATCGTCGACCTTGGCGGTTTCGACGATCGGCGTGGCGCGGCTGAGCCCGATGCCTTCGGTGATGGAGTCGCCGGGCGTCACCTTCGCTTCGCCATTGCGGAAGTATTCGTACATCCCGAACCCCTGCGGGTCGGCACAGGCGGTTCGTATGTTGCTGTTTTTCTCTTTCAGAAAGCGACTGGTGCCAGCGAGCGTTCCGCCGCTTCCGACTGCGCAGATGAAGCCGTCGACCTTGCCGCCGGTCTGCTCCCAGATCTCGGGACCTGTCGACTCGTAATGGGCCTTGGCGTTGTCGAGATTGTTCCACTGGTCGGCGAACAGAACGCCGTTCGGCTCGGTCTTGCGCAGCTCGTCGGCGAGCCGTCGGCCAACATGCTGATAGTTGTTCGGATTGGCGTAAGGCAGCGCTGGCGATTCCAGCAGCTCGGCGCCGCACAGGCGCAGGAAGTCCTTCTTCTCCTGGCTCTGTGTCTCAGGAATCACGATCAGCGTGCGATAGCCGCGCGCGTTCGCGACGACGGCAAGGCCGATGCCGGTGTTGCCGGCGGTCGATTCCACCACCAGCCCGCCCGGCTTGAGCTCGCCGCGTTTTTCCGCCTCCAGGATCATCCATTTGCCGGCGCGATCCTTGACCGACTGGCCGGGATTCATGAACTCGGCCTTGCCGAGAATGGTGCAGCCGGTCAGCTCCGAGGCGCGCTTGAGCTTGATGAGCGGGGTGTTGCCGATCGCGTCGACAACGTCGATTTTAAAGGTCATGTCAGGCAATTACCGGCTGAGTGCTGGGGGTCGGGCAGACCCTAAAGTAGGCACTCCGCAGGCACAAGGCGAGGGCGGAACTTCTTAATGCTGCTTTGCGAAGATGACCTGCCGGACATCGATATTGCCGGACAGGAATCCGGCCTCGCAATACGAGAGGTAATATTCCCACAACCGCCGGAAGCGATCGTCGAAGCCGAGCGGGACGAGGCCGGGCCAGGCGGCGCGGAAGTTGTGTCGCCAAGTCGCCAGAGTCTTGGCATAATCTTGCCCGAAAATACGCTCGCGAATGACAGGAACGCCAAACTTGTCGCCGAACGATTTCAGCACGCCAGGCGAGGGCAGCATGCCGCCGGGGAACACGTAGCGCTGGATGAAGTCGACCTCGCGACGGTAGCTGTGGAACAGCTGGTCCTGGATCGTGATGGCCTGGATGCCAGCAAGGCCGCCCGGCAGCAGGCGATCGCGCAACTGGGCGAAATATTTCGGCCAGAACTGCTCGCCGACCGCTTCGATCATTTCGATCGAGGCGATCCGGTCGTAGCGATCGCGCTCGTCGCGGTAGTCCTGCAGGCGGATCTCGACCTGCTCGGCCAGGCCCGCCTCCTGGATGCGCTTCTGCGCGAAGTCGCGTTGCTCCGTCGAGATCGTGAGGCCGACGACGCGTGCGCCGTAGGTCTTGGCGGCGAATTCGGCAAAGCCGCCCCAGCCACAGCCGATCTCGAGCAGCTTCTGGCCCGGTCTCAGGTCGAGCGCCTCCGCCAGCCGGCGATATTTGTTGGTCTGCGCGGCCGTGAGGTCCGAGGTGCTCTCCTCGAACAGCGCCGAGGAATAGGTCATGCTGGGGTCGAGCCAGGCCGAGTAGAACGCATTGCCGATGTCGTAATGGGCGTGAATGTTGCGGCGGGCCTGCCGCCGGGTGTTGCGGTTGAACCAGTGCTGAACCATCTGCGCGAACCGCATCAAGGGCTTGTCGCTCAGCATGGCCGCGATCAGGTCGTGATTGACGCAGAACAGATAGAGGAACTGGGTGAGATCTGGGGTGTCCCAGTCGCCTGCGAGATAGGCCTCGGCGATGCCGATATCTCCGCCGTTGATGAGGCGGGAGGCGAAGCCGTAATTGTGCAGCCGCATCGCGGCCTTCGGGCCCGGCTCCTGTCCGCCGAGCCTGAGCAGGCGGCCATCGGGCAGGGTCACGTCCAGCGTGCCACGTCTTAACCGGGAGCCGAAGCTGAGCGCGAGGCGAACCATGCGCGGCAGGTCGGAGAGCACCGTTTCGATATTGTCCGGCGTCACCGGGATTGCATTCGGCATCGGCAAATCCATCAACTGAACGGATATTGTCCCGCCCGCGAGCCCGACGCGCCCCATCCGGCCATGATCGCTGGACCCGGCGCGCCCTGCCAACGGTCAGCGGGGGCTAATATAGGCGTGCGCTTTGCCGGCCGCCAAGGTGGTTTCGCGGGTGACATCCGTCGGGGCCTGCGGTCGCGGCTGGAGCCGCGCGCCCTTGAGCCAGAGCCGCAGGGCCTCCCAGTGGATCGCGGCCATGATCTTGAAGGTCATCAGCGGCAGCGCCAGCGCCGATCGCAGCAGCGCGCCGGAACCCAGTTTCCGGCGGCAGCCATGGAAGGTCGCCGCGAGGAGGGGACCTTCGCTGTCGGTCTCGAGGATGCGGAGCTTGACGGTGTCCGATGGTGGCAGGACGCGAAACTGATAGCGCATCTCCATCGGCACGAAGGGCGAGACATAGAACAGTTTGTCCTGCTGCTGGCGCAGTCCCGCAGCGCTCAACTCGCCCGGCCTGACCGGCAGGACATACGGGTGGATCTCGCCGAAGGTGTTGCGCACCTCGTAGATCACCAGCGCGAGCTCGCCCGAGCGGTGATGGCAGAAATAGACCGACAGCGGATTGAAGCCATAGCCGAGCAGGCGAGGGTAGCACAGCAGCTCGATCCGGCCGCCGCCGAGGTCGATGCCGTGATCGGCCGCGCAGCGCGCGGCATAGGCGCGGAGCGACGAGCCATCGCGCGGGCCGTGATCGGCCTCGTGAAAGCTGTACAGGGCGGCGCGATTGACGCCGAACAACGCCGACTGCCGATCGGCCTCGTCGAGCCGGTCGAGATCGATCAGGAGGCTCATGACGCGGTAGCTGAACCGGTGTCCCATCGGCTTCAGCCGCGCATGCATGACCTCGCCGAAATACAGCGAAGCGGCATCTGTGGGACGGGCGTCCGTGGCCATCTTCGTTACTCCGCGGCCTCCGCCAGTTCGACCGGTGCCGTGCGCCAGGGTGGGGTCACCCCGAGCGCTTCGGCCACCGCCAGCCCCGAGCGCAGGCCGTCCTCATGGAAACCATAGCCGGTCCAGGCGCCGCAGAACCAGGTGTGGCGCTGGCCCTGGATTTCGCCCAGCCGCTTCTGGGCAGCGAAGGCGGCGGCATTGTACTGCGGATGCTCGCAAAGATATTGGCCAAATGTCAGCTCAGGAGCCGGTTCGACAGGCGGGTTGAGGCTGACGAACAGCGGCTTGTCCTGCTCGATGTCCTGGAGGCGGTTCATCCAGTAGGTCACCGCCACATCGTTCACGGCGCCGCCCTCGCGCTGCCAGCGCAGGAAGTTCCACGAGGCCCACGCATTGCGCCGCTTCGGCATCAGCCTGGTGTCACGGTGCAGATAGATCCGGTTCGGGGAATAGCCGATCGCCCCGAGGATCTCGCGCTCGCGCGGGTCGGCATCCGCGAGCATGGCGAGGGCCTGATCGCTGTGGGAGGCGATCACGACGTGATCGTAGGTCTCGTGACGCCCATGGCTGTCGTGAACGACGACGCCATGCGCCGTGCGCTCGATCGAAGTCACGGCGCAGCCGAGGCGGATGCGGTCCTTGAACGCGGCAGTCAGCTTCTCGACATAGCGCTGGCTTCCGCCCTCGACTGTGCGCCAAACCGGCCGGTCGTAACTGAGCAGGCGATGGTTGTCGAAGAAGGCCACGAAGTTCTCGGCCGGGAAGTCCAGCATCTCGCGCGCCGGCGCCGACCAGATCGCCGCGCCCATCGGGGCGAGATAGTCGGACAGCAGCCGCGCAGAGAAACCGCGCTGACGGAAATAATCGCCAAGGCTCACGCCGGCGAGGCGGCCGGCACGGAGGTCCTCGACGCTCTCGCGGCCGAACCGCGGGATGTCGCCGAGCATGCGCAGATAGGAGGGCGAGAGCAGGTTCCGCGGCTGGGCGAACAGGCCTGCGGCCGTCGTCAGCCAGTCATTGCCGCCACCACGCCATTCGAATCGGCCGCCATCGGCCGACACGGAAAAGCTCATGCAGCTTGCGACGGTCTCGACACCGAGATGGTCGAACATGGCCGTGAGCTCGGGATAGTTGAGCTCATTGTAGACGATGAAACCGATATCGACCGCGACCGGTGTGCCCTGATAATCGATCGTCACCGTGTGGCTGTGACCGCCGGGGCGCAGTTCGCGGTCATAGACTGTCACGGCATAGCGACGTGACAGCGTCCAGGCCGCCGCATTTCCGGCGATGCCTGTTCCAATGACTGCGATGCGCATGCGTAGGGGTCCCCTGCCTTGAATTGGCCAAGCTACGTTGCGCCGCAGTGCTGGTTTCAGTGGAGAGATCGGCGGGTCGAGTCGCTCTGGCGTGAGTGTGGCAGCAATATCACATGAAATGTTGGTAAGCTTGCCTAGTTTCGGAATGTTTCCGGAATCAGAAAAGTCGCTGCAAGACGGGGATATTTCGCATTCCGAAGGCGAACCTGCGGGGGCGATCGACCGGTCGCTTCGGCACCGCGGCACTGTCCCCCTGTTCGGCGCCCGGCTAGGATGAAGGCCGGGATCTTAAGAAAGCATCACCACTGTGAACGCCCTCCATCAGGCCTTGCGACATCGCCGGTACGAATCGGTTGGCCCGACCGTGCCGCCGGCTGGTGCGACCGATGAGGCTTTGCCGTGACCGGGCGCCTTCCTGCGGTCGCCGCATGGCGGTCCCGTTGCGTGGCGCCCGTGCTGCGCTGGGTGGCCGTGCTTGGCCTTGCCGGAGCTTCGGGGGCCTGCGTGCTGACGCAGGATCTGCCCGACCCTGCGCTCGATGTGCCTGCGACCTACAAATACGCCGGGAAGGCCGATGCACCGCCGTCCCTCGACTGGTGGCGCGGTTTCCGTTCCGCGGAACTGACGCAACTGATGGAAGAGGCGCAGACCGTCAATCTCGACATCGCCGCCGCCGTCTCCCGCATCATCCAGGCCGATGCCCAGGCGCGGCAGGCCGGCGCGGCGCTGCTGCCGAGCCTGTCCGGGGGCGGGCAGGAGACCTATTCGCGCACCTCCGGCTCCTCGGCCTCGGGCCTCACCAATGGCGGCCGCGAGGTGGTCAACTACCAGGCGTCGCTCAGCGCCAGCTATCAGCTCGATTTCTGGGGCCAGAACCGCGACGCCCTAAAGACCGCTGAAGAGACCGCGAACGCCAACCGCTTCGACCGCGACGTCGTGGCCCTGACCACGCTGGCGAGCGTTGCCAACGCCTATTTCCAGGTGCTGGCCTCGCAGGACCGCATCAAGACGTCGCAGCGCAACATCGCGAGCGCGCAGCGAATCCTGGACGCGGTCCGGGAGCGCCGCAAAGCCGGGACCGGCACCGACCTCGACGTCGCCCAGCAGGAGAGCGTGCTGGCCAACCAGAAGGCGCTGGTGCCGCCGCTGCGCCAGACGCTCGACCAGAATGTCAACGCGCTCGCCGTGCTGGTGTCGCGACCGCCGGAAAGCGTGCGCGTGCTCGGCGGCTCCCTGAACAGCATCGCGATCCCGCGCGTGACACCCGGCCTGCCGTCGGAGCTGCTGACCCAGCGACCGGACATCCGGCGGCAGGAGGCACAGCTCGCCTCGGCAACGGCCAATGTCGGCAATGCCCGCGCGCAATTCTTCCCGACCATCCAGCTCACCGGCAATGGCGGTTATCAGAGTTCGGCGCTGGTCTCGCTGTTCCAGCCGCATGCGGCATTCTTCCAGCTGGTCGGCAGCGCCACGCAGCCGATCTTCGACGGTGGCCGCATCCTCGGCAATTTCGAATACGCCAAGGCGCGTCAGGACGAGTTGCTCCAGACCTATCGCAAGACCATCGTCCAGGCCTTCACCGATGTCGACAATGCGCTGTTCTCGATCAGGCAGACCACGATCAAGCTGCAATTGCAGCGCGAGGTGGTTGCCGCCTCGCGGCGCGCCTTCGACCTTGCCGAGCAGCAGCTGCGCGCCGGGACGGCCGATATCGTGACCGTCCTCAACACCCAGCTGACCCTGTTTACGGCGGAAGACGCGCTGTCGCAGGCCCAACTCGCACGGCTTCTCGCAATCGTCAGCCTGTACCAGGCGCTCGGCGGCGGCTGGGAGCCGCGCATGGAGAAACCGGTCAATGCTCTTTAAGCCGGATAGCAAAGAAGGGACGAAAGAGGGCGCCGCGACGCGGTCGCGCAGCCGCGGCCTCGTCATGACCCTCGTCACGCTCGCGATCCTCGGCGGCCTTGGCTACATCGGCTGGATCGCGACGCACCAGCAGCCGCAAGCCAATGGTCGCAACCAGCGTCCTGATCTGCCGGTGCCCGTGCTCGCGGCGACGCCCCGCATCCAGGACGTGCCCGTCTATCTCGACGGCGTTGGCACCATCCGCGCGCTCAACACCGTGACGGTGCGTGCCCAGGTCGACGGCAAGTTGATCTCGGTCAATTTCACCGAGGGCCAGGACGTCAAGAAGGGCGACGTGCTCGGCGAGATCGATCCGGCTCTGTATCAGGCGACCTATGATCAGGCCGTCGCCAAGAAGGCGCAGGACCAGGCCCAGCTCGCCAACCAGCGCATCGATCTCGCGCGCTACGAGCAGCTCGCTGCGTCCAATGCCGGCTCCAAGCAGCAGGCGGACACCCAGCGCGCGCTGGTCGCGCAGACCGAGGCACTGGTGAAGGCCGATCAGGCCGCGATCGACAATGCGGCGGCGACGCTGAGCTACACCAAGATCGTGGCGCCGATCTCGGGCCGCGCCGGCCTGCGCCAGGTCGACCAGGGCAACATCATCCATGCCTCGGACACGACCGGCCTCGTCATCATCACGCAATTGCAGCCGATCGCGGTGTGGTTCAGCCTGCCGCAGCAGCAGATCATGCGGGTCAACGCCGCGGCCGCCAAGGGCGCGCTCGCCGTGGACGTGTTCGGCAATGACGGCATCACCGTGATCGACACCGGCAAGCTCACCGGCATCGACAACCAGGTCGACCAGACCACCGGGACGCTGAAGCTCAAGGCGGAGTTTCCCAATGCCAACCGTCAGCTCTGGCCGGGGCAGTTCGTCAATGTCCGCCTCAAGGTCGAGACGCTGACGCAGGCACTGGTGGTTCCGACCTCGGCGGTGCAGCGCGGGCCGCTCGGCACCTTCAGCTACGTCATCGGCGAGGACAACGTCGTCGCCGCCAAGGCCGTGACGGTGACGCAGCAGAACGAGCATGACGCCGTGATCGCCAGCGGCCTGTCGCCGACCGACAGGGTGGTGACGACCGGATTTGCCAATCTGTCAGACGGCTCCAGGGTGACGATCGGCCGCGACGACCAGACGCCCTCGGCTGATCTCGCTCCGCGGAAACGCTCGCGCGGCCCCGATGCCCCGAAGAAGGAGGGCCAGTCCGGCGATGGCGAACTGCGTGCCAAGCGCAAGGGCGGCGAGGGGGATCAGAAGGGACAGGCCGGGCCGGCGCCGGGTCCGGGAGCGACCCCGGGCGCCCCGAGCGGAGCCAGACAGCCATGATCCCGACAACGGCCGCCTGAGGCGGCAGGCATATCCATGGGCGTCTCCGAACCCTTCATCCGCCGGCCAATCGCGACCTCGTTGCTTGGCATTGCCCTGTTGATCGGCGGTGCGCTCGGCTATTTCGCGCTGCCGGTCTCGGCACTGCCACAGGTCGACTTCCCGACGGTGCAGGTGACGACGCAACTGCCTGGCGCCAGCCCCGACGTGATCGCCTCGCTGATCACGGCGCCGCTGGAGCGGCAGATGGGACAGATCCCGTCGCTGACGGCGATGAATTCGACGAGTTCGTTCGGCGTCAGCCAGATATCGCTCCAGTTCGACCTCAACCGCGACATCGATGGCGCCACCCAGGACGTGCAGGCCGCGATCAATGCCGCGGCCGGCGTGCTGCCGAAGACGCTGCCCTATCCGCCGACCTACGCCAAGGTGAACCCTGCGGACGCGCCCGTCATGACGCTTGCGCTGCGGTCGGACACGATCTCGTTGCGGGCGATGAGCGACATCGCCGACACCATCCTGGCGCAGCGGCTCAGCCAGATATCGGGGGTCGGGCGCGTCTCCGTGCTCGGCGGGCTGAAGCCGGCGGTGCGCATCCAGGCCGATCTGGCCCGGCTGGCGGCCTATGGCATCTCCATGGAAGATCTGCGCACCGCGATCGCCAATGCCAATGTGTCTGGCCCGAAGGGCTCCCTCGACGGCGCGCAGCAGGCCTACATCATCGCGGCCAACGACCAGATCGCCGCGGCCGACGCCTACAAGCCCGTCATCATCGCCTACCGCAACGGCTCACCGGTCACGATCGCAGACGTTGCCCAGATCGTCGACGGGCTGGAGAACGACCGCACCGGCGGCTGGTACCAGGGCACGCCGGCCGTCATCATCGACATCCAGCGCCAGCCTGGCGCCAACGTCATCGACGTCGTCAGCCAGATCCGTGCCGAGATCCCCAAGGTCCAGCGCGCCATTCCGGCCGGCGTCAACCTGACCATCGTCTCCGACCGCACCGTCACCATCCGTGCCTCCGTCCACGACGTCCAGTTCACGCTGGTCCTGAGCGTGGTGCTGGTCACGCTCGTGGTGCTGCTGTTCCTGCGCTCGCTGCGGGCGACGCTGATCGCCGGCGTGGCGCTGCCGCTGTCGCTGATCACGAGCTTCGGCATCATGTATTTCGCCGGCTTCAGCCTCGACAATCTGTCGCTGATGGCGCTCACCATCGGGACCGGCTTCGTCGTCGACGACGCGATCGTCATGATCGAGAACATCGTGCGCCACATGGAGAATGGCGAAAGCGCCATGGAGGCCTCGCTGAAAGGCGCCAGCGAGATCGGCTTTACCGTGATCTCGCTGACGGTGTCGCTGATCGCGGTGTTCATCCCGCTGCTGTTCATGTCGGGCCTGGTCGGCCGCATGTTCCGTGAATTCGCGCTGACGCTGACGATCGCGGTGGTCACCTCGGCCGTGGTCTCGCTGACACTGACGCCCATGATGTGTTCGCGGCTGCTCAAGCACGCCCACGAGGAACTGGCCGTTCCCGGCCTTGCCGCGGTCAGCCGCTTCATCGACCGCACCGTCCAGGTTTACCATCGGACCCTGCTCTGGGTGCTGGAGCGCCAGCGCGCCACGCTGGTCGTCACCTTCGTGACGCTGATCGCGACGCTCGTGCTCTATGTCGTCGCGCCCAAGGGCTTCCTGCCGCTGCAGGACACGGCCTCGATCACGGCCGTGACGGAAGCGGGACCCGACGTGTCGTTCGCGGAGATGCAGAGGCGGCAGGCCGAGGTTGCCGACGCCATCAAGGCCGATCCGGACGTGACCGGCGTCGTCTCGGTGATCGGCGCCGGCTCCGTGAACCCGACCACCAATGTCGGACGCCTCGTCCTGTCCCTGAAGCCGCGCGGCGAGCGACGCGACGACGTCTCGGCCGTCGTGAACAGGCTGAAAGAGCGCGTGGCCGGCATTCCCGGCATGACGGTCTATTTCCAGCCGGTTCAGGACGTGCAGATCTCGACCCAGTCGAGCCGCTCGCAGTACCAGTACACGCTGACCGGGACCGATGCCGCGCTGGTGTCGGAATGGGCGCGCAAGCTGGTCGCGGAGATGCGTCGCGATCCGCTGTTCCGCGATGTCTCCTCCGAGGCCCAGGAGGGCGGCCTGCGCGCGCAGCTCGATGTCGACCGCACCCGCGCCGGGCAGCTCGGCGTCAGCCTCCAGGGCATCACCGACACGCTCAACGATGCCTTCGCGCAGCGCCAGATCTCGACCATCTACGGCCAGGCCAACCAGTATCGTGTGGTGCTGGAAGCGCTGCCCATGTACCAGCGCGATCCTTCGGTCCTGTCGAAGCTCTATCTGCCGGGCGCGTCCGGCGCGCAGGTTCCGCTCGATGCCGTCGCCACGCTCAAGCGCACCACGGCGCCGCTGGCGATCTCGCACCAGGCCCAGTTCCCCTCGGTCTCGCTCAGCTTCAATCTCGCGCCCGGCGAGGCGCTGGGGGATGCCGTCGAGGCCGTCAAGAGCATCGAGACCCGCATCGGCATGCCCAACAGCATCGTCGGCGTCTATGCCGGCGATGCCGCCGAATTTGCCAAGGCGCTCGCCGGTCAGCCCTGGCTGCTGCTGGCGGCCGTGATCACGATCTACATCGTGCTCGGCGTGCTCTATGAGAGCTACATCCATCCCATCACGATCCTGTCGACGCTGCCCTCGGCCGGCGTCGGCGCCATCCTGGCCCTGATGCTGTGCGGGCAGGACCTCTCGGTGATCGGCCTGATCGGCATCATTCTCCTGATGGGCATCGTCAAGAAGAACGCGATCATGATGATCGACTTCGCGCTCGATGCCGAACGCGGGCAGGGCATGCCTGCGCAGGAGGCGATCGTGCAGGCCTGCCTGCTGCGCTTCCGCCCGATCATGATGACGACGCTGGCGGCGCTGTTCGGGGCGTTGCCGCTGGCGATCGAAAGCGGCACCGGCGCCGAGCTGCGCTTCCCGCTCGGCGTCTCCATCATCGGAGGCCTGCTGCTCAGCCAGCTTCTGACGCTCTACACCACCCCGGTGATCTATCTGGCGCTCGACCGCATCAACCGCCGCCTCGAGCAGGCCGTGCCGCCCGCGGCGCCCGGGGGGCCGCCCGTCGCGGGCGCGACCGAGGGGATGCAGTGATGGCATCGATCTCGGAGCCTTTCATCAGGCGTCCGGTCGCCACCACGCTGCTGTCGATCGGATTGTTCCTGCTGGGCATGGTCGCCTACGCCTTCCTCCCGGTCGCTTCGGTTCCGAACGTCGATTTTCCCGCGATCTTCGTTTCGGCGAGCCGGCCGGGTGCCGATCCCTCGGTGATGGCGGCGACGGTGGCATCGCCGCTGGAGCGGCGGCTCGGCGAGATCTCGGGCATCAACCAGATCACCTCGACCTCGTCGCTCGGCACCACCAGCATCCAGCTCCAGTTCGACATCGGCCGGAACATCGACAAGGCCGCCCGCGACGTGCAGGCCGCGATCAATGCAGCGCTGGTGGACCTTCCCAGCGACCTGCCGACGCTGCCGAAGTTCAGGAAGGCCAACACGGCCGGCGCGCCGGTCTTCGTGCTGGCGCTGACCTCGAAAACGCTGTCGGCCAGCGCGATCTACGACGTCGCCGATACCGTGCTGGCCCAGCGCATCTCGCAGGTGCCGGGCGTCGGCGACGTTACCGTGTCCGGCGCCGACCAGCCCGCCGTCCGGGTGCAGCTCAATCCCGTCGCGCTGTCCAATGCCGGCATCGCCACCGACGACGTTCGTACCGCGATCATCAACGCAAACCCGCTCGGCCCGGTCGGCATCTTCAACGGCGAACGCCAGAGCGAGACGCTGGCGCTGAACCGGCAGATGCGCACCGCCCAGGAATTCCGCGACATCGTCATCAAGAGCTCCAGCGGCAATTTCGTGCGGTTGTCCGATGTCGCCGAGATCGAGGACGGCGTCCGCAACGCCCGATCCATTGCCTGGTTCAACAAGCAACCGGCCGTGCTGATCCAGATCACCAAGCAGGGCGATGCCAATGTGATCGACACCGTCGATCGCGTGAAGGCACTGATCCCGGCGCTGAAGCAGTGGATTCCGGCCGGTGTCGACATCTCGATCCTGGTCGACCGCACCAGCACGATCCGCGCCAGCGTGCTCGACATGCAATGGACGCTGCTGGCGACCGCCGTTCTCGTCATGGTCGTGGTGTTCGTGTTCCTGCGGCGACTGACGCCGACGATCGCGGCCGGCATCTCGGTGCCGCTGGCGCTGGCCGGCACCTGCGCGGGAATGTGGGTGGCGGGCTTCTCGATCGATAATCTGTCGCTGATGGCGCTGGCAATCTCGGTCGGCTTCGTGGTCGACGATGCCATCGTCATGATCGAGAACATGTACCGCAATCTCGAACATGGCATGCGTCCGCTCCAGGCAGCTCTCGAAGGGGCCCGCCAGATCGGATTCACCGTCGTGTCGATCAGCCTGTCGCTGATCGCCGCCTTCACCCCGCTGATCTTCATGGACGGGATCGTCGGGCGGCTGTTGCGCGAATTCTCGCTGACGCTCACCTTCGCGATCGTCGTGTCCACGCTGGTGTCGCTCACGGTGACACCGATGATCTGCGCCCAATACATCCGGCAGACCACCTCGGGCACTGCGACCCTGTTCGATCGCCTGGTCGAGGGCTCGCTGTCGCGCGTCGTTGGCCTCTACGCCCGCAGCTTGCGCGTCGTTCTGGACTTTCCATTGCTGACGCTGCTGGTGTTCTTCGCCACGATCGGCCTGACGGTGACGCTCTACATCAAGGTGCCGAAGGGCTATTTCCCGACCGACGATTCCGGCTTCATCATCGGCGCAACGCGCGCCTCGGCCGACATCTCGTTCCAGTCGATGCTGGGTCTGCAGCAGCGCCTCGCCGACATCGTCATGCGGGACCCCGCCGTCGCCGGCATCGGCTCGACGGTCGGCAGCGGGGGCGGGCCGGGCGGCGGGGCATCCTCGAACCGCGGCACCATGTTCATCAGCCTGAAGCCGCCGGAAGAGCGCGACCACGTCTCGACCCAGGTCGTGATCGACCGGCTCCGGCGGGCGCTGTATCCGGTTCCGGGCATCCGCCTGTTCATGTTCGCCGCCCAGGACGTCCGGGCCGGGGGACGCCAGAGCGACTCGGACTACCAGTACACGCTGAGTTCGACCGATCTCGGCCTGTTGCAGCAATGGGCGCCGATCGTCGCCAAGCGCATGCAGAGCGTCGAGGGCATCACCGACATTTCGAGCGACCGGGATCCCGGCGGGCTCCAGCTGACGCTCAGCATCGACCGGCAGAAGGCCGCGATGCTTGGCGTCCGGGTCCAGGACATCGACAACGCGCTGAACAACGCGTTTTCGCAGCGGCAGATCTCGATCATCTATACCCAGCGCAACCAGTACATGGTGGTGCTGGAGATCGATCCGAAATTCCAGGTCGACCCGTCGAACCTCGACCGCATCTACGTGGCCGGCGCCAATGACGCCCAGGTGCCGCTGTCCGCCGTGGTCCACGCCACGCGGGGGCTCGCGGCGCTCGCGGTGTACCACTCGCAATCGTTCCCCTCGACCACGGTGTCGTTCAACCTGTTGCCTGACGTGCCGCTGCAGGCCGCCACGCAGAACATTCAGCGCGCCGTGGAAGAGTTGCACATGCCCGAGGGCATCCGCGGCAGCTTTGACGGCAATGCCGGCGATTTCGCCAAAACCAGCGGTCGCCAGCCGCTCCTGATCCTCGGCGCGCTGGTCGCGATGTATATCGTGCTCGGCGTGCTCTATGAGAGCCTCGCCCATCCGCTCACGATCATCTCGACGCTGCCGTCGGCCGGGCTCGGCGCCCTGCTTGCCTTGCTGCTCACCGGCACGCCGCTCACCGTGATCGCCTTCGTCGGCATCTTCCTCCTGATCGGCATCGTCAAGAAGAACGGCATCATGATGGTCGATTTCGCGCTCGATGCGGAACGCCATCGCGGCCTGTCCTCGGCGGAGGCGATCTTCGAGGCCTGCCAGGCGCGTTTCCGCCCGATCCTGATGACGACCATGGCGGCGCTGTTCGCCGGCATTCCGCTGGTGATCGCCACCGGCCCGGGCACGGAGCTGAGACGTCCGCTCGGCATCACCATCATCGGCGGCCTGTTCGTCTCGCAGATCCTGACGCTCTACACCACGCCGGTGATCTACCTCCTGATCGACCGCCTGCGGCGGCGCGGGGCGCCGCGGCCGCTGGCCGTGCCTGCGGAATAGGTTGTTGAACGCCTGCGCGAAGCGTATAGCGGCGGCCATGTCGAACCCTACCGCCGTCGCTCCGGCCGAGCCGATCCCGGAATGCCCGCACTGCCAGAAGCCGATGCCGCTGTGCATCTGCGACAGTGTGACTCCGGTCGAAAACCGTTTGTCGCTGCTGATCCTCCAGCATCCGCAGGAGCAGGACAGGGCGCTCGGGACCGCGCGCCTGCTGGCCAAACATTTCGCCGACGCCACGGTGCGCGTCGGCCTGTCCTGGCCGAGCCTGTCCAAGGCCCTTGGCCGGCCGGTCGAGAACGCCTCGCACTGGGCCGTGCTCTATCTCGGCTCGGCGCGTGCGGCTGACCTGGAGGTCGAGGGCGAGATCGTCGCGCTCGACCGCAAAGGGGGAGTGGCGGACAACCAGCGAACGCGGCTCGGCAGGCTCGAAGGCGTGGTGCTGCTCGACGGCACCTGGAGCCAGGCCAAGGCGTTGTGGTGGCGCAATCCCTGGATGCTGAAGTGCCAGCGCGTCATCCTCAACCCGGCGCACGCCTCGCGCTATGGCCGCCTGCGCAAGGAGCCGCGCAAGGACGGGCTCTCCACCATCGAGGCCGCGGCGACGATTCTGTCGGGCCTTGAGCGGCGCCCCGACATCGCCGAGACCTTGAATGCGAGTTTCGAACGCATGCTGGCACGCTACCGCGAGGTTCAGGCGGAGATGCCGGAACTGGCGCCGCGGCCCGCGGCGAAGGGCCGCTCGCGCGATTACAGGCGCCGAAAAACGCCATAATCGGCCAATTCATCGGAACGACGGATTGCCGCAGGCCGCCGGGGCGGATACAGACCTGCGGCGCCGGAGATTGTCGGCCTGGCGCAAGGACGTTGAGGAAGTCGAAGCGGAATGGGCATTCGGATTCAATCCGCCGCGAAGGAAATCATCGCACAGGCCGTCCAGTTCGATCGTTGGGGCACGCTCGCCCTGATGGACATCTCGCTGCGCTACCGGCGCACCGTCATTGGCCCGCTCTGGATCACGCTGACGCTGGCGGCGACGGTGGCGAGCGTCGGCACGGTCTATGCGACGCTGTTCAAGCAGGAGATCTCAAGCTTCCTGCCGCTGTTCGCGGTCGGCCTGATCGTCTGGACACTGATCGCAACCACGCTCCAGGAGGGCTCGAACATCTTCGTGGCCTCCGCGCACCTGATCAAGGCCGTGCCGGCACCGCCGATCGTGCACGTTCTGCAGATGCTGGCGCGCAACGTGCTGATCTTCGCGCATCACATCGTCATCGTCCTCGCGCTTTACATCGTGGCGCCGTGGCCGTTGCACGCCAACATGCTGCTCGTGGTCCCGGGCTTCGCGATCCTGCTCGTGGCCCTTCTCGGCGGCGCGGTCTCGCTCGGGATTCTGTGCGCGCGGTTTCGCGACATCGGCTCTGCCATCGTTAGCGGCCTGCAGTTCGTCTTCTTCCTGACGCCGATCATCTGGACCGAGGACAGCGTGCGCGGCACCGCCTTCCACTGGCTGATCCGCGCCAATCCTTTCGCGACGCTGCTCGATCTCGTGCGTCGGCCGCTGCTGTCGCAGCCGACCGATCTGGAACAATGGCTGTTCGGCGCGGGCTACGCGATTGCGGCGGCCGCGATCGGCCTCGTCTGCTACGCGAAGTATCGCCATCGCGTGGCGTACTGGCTGTGAGTCCGGCATGAGCATCACCGCGAAGATCCTGCTCCGCAACGTCTCGGTCACGTTTCCCGTGCTGTCGTTTCGCGACCGCTCGCTGCGCAGCCGCTTCGTCAATGCGGTGACGCTGCGCCGGACGCCATCGCGTCCCCACATCGTCAACGCGCTCTCCGACGTCAGCCTCGACATCCGCGCCGGCGACCGGCTCGCTCTGGTCGGGGCCAACGGCGCCGGCAAGACGACGCTGCTCCGTGTGCTCGCCGGCATCTATCACCCGACGGTCGGCAGCGTCGAGGTGGACGGCCGCTGCCTGTCGCTGTTCGACCTGTCGGCCGGGTTCGACGAGGAGGCGACCGGCTACGAGAACATCATGCGACGCGGCCTCGTGATCGGGGCCCGCCGCGCCGAGATCGACGCGCGGCGCGCCGAGATCGCCGAGTTCACCGAGCTCGGCGACCGGCTCGACCTGCCGTTGCGGACCTATTCCAGCGGCATGATGCTGCGCCTGATCTTCGCGGTCGCCACCGCCGTCGAGGGCGAGATCGTGCTGCTGGACGAATGGATCGGTGTCGGCGACCAGCGCTTCCGCAAGAAGGCGCGGGAGAGGCTGGACGAGATCATCGCGCGCGCCGGCATCCTGGTGCTGGCCTCGCATGACGTCGATCTGATCAAGAGCACCTGCAACCGTGCGGTCCTGATCGAGGAGGGCCGGATCATCGCAGCCGGCACCACCGACGAAATTCTCGACCGTTATCTCCGGGGCCCAAAGGCGTAGGCGCCCGGCCGGGGTTGCCTAACCGCTTGATCCCCTATATTGCTCCGCCCTTACGGGGCCACGTGGCGGAGTGGTTACGCAACGGTCTGCAAAACCGTGTACACCAGTTCAATTCTGGTCGTGGCCTCCATCTCCAAGTCTTTGATCTTGCGAATTTTTCAGTATCGCGGCGGGTTCCCCGCGGCGTATGAAAGCTCCATGCACCGGGTTTGCCCGGGGCCTGGCGGCAACGGCCGATTCATCCTCGATGGCATAGTCTTCGCATCTGCGAAGAGATGCAGTCCCATCCACCGAGCGCTGGAGCAGAAGTGGGCGAGGTCGTTCGATTTGTCCCGAAATCAGAGCTGGAGCGCGCCCGCCTCATTCGCGAGGCGCGGGCCATCTATGACAGCATCTTTCCGCCGGCCGCTCCCGAGCGTGCGCCTCAGGGGTCCGACGAGCGTGCCGAGACCTGATCGGGGCGTTGCGCTTCAGCGTGGGGGATCAGCAGGTCGCGTACCAGCCGTCGGGGAAGGGCAGCATCGGCCAGGCGCCTTCGTTGTCGTTGGCGGGCCTTGAGGTCTGCTTGAACGCTGCATCGTACGACCATGAAGCGGGCATCAAGTCCGGCTCCGGCGCGGTCGCGAAATCTTCGTACAGCATGGCGTCCCGAACGCTATCCAGCAGCAAGTTGAATTCGGCTTCGCTCATCACACCCTCCGGAACGCGGATGGCGCAATGTGACAAAACCGGCTTGTGTCCCGATTGAGCCGATCGGTCGCATTTTAGCGATCGGGCAATGCGGGCTCGATTGGTTAGCAAATGGTGAAGGCGTCCCTGCGTGAGGGTACGTCCCGCCGGTCCCGCGCCCGTGTGAAAGAGATCACATTCCCGCGGCTTTATTTCTCCTACGCCTTCGTGCACCGGCCGGACGGGCTGGGCACAAGGGAGACGGGTCATGAAGGCGAGGTTCTTGCGGTCTGCAGGTGTAAAGAGCCGGGCGCGTCGCGCCTCCACGGTCGGACTGTTCCTGACGCTGTTCACATCGGTCGCACATGCGCAGGGAACGGCGGAGCAGCGCAGGGCCTGCACGCCCGACGTCTACCGGCTCTGCGCCGGGGAAATCCCCAACACGCGCGCCATCACGGCCTGCCTGCGCCGCAACCGAGCCAGCCTGAGCGAAGCTTGCCGCAGCGTCTTCGACCAGGCCGGCGGCTAGGCTGTGGATCTGTGCGCAGCAAGTGATCGGCACGCCACCACAATCCGGAAAACCGAGCCTGTGAATATGCTGCGGACAAGCTGGGGACAGAGGTGGATCATGCCGCGGGCGGACACAGATGCTGCACGGGGCCGCACGAGTTCATCCGCCTCCGGAGCGCATTAACTCAAGTCTTTGCATCATTAAGGCTCTGGGGCCGGATCAGTTGGTTTGCCCGCTCCCCGGATTCTGGAGCGCACGCCGCGCTTTGCGAATAGTTTTTGTGCAGCGACTTGCCCAAATCGCGGGCCCCTCCCATCCAATTATTTGTACGCCCGCGGACAAGCTTTTCCCGGCGCTTCCCACCTAGGCTCGATCCCGAGATGGAACATGGCCTGTGCCATGACAATTCGAAGGAGCGAGAGATGGAAAGACGGGTTTTGCCCCAGGCGCGGGGGACGGCGCGCACTTCTTTGCCATGGCACAAGGTCGCGCTCGGCGCCGCGCTCGCGCTGGGGCTCGTGGCTGCTGCGCCGCTGAGCGCACAGGCTGCGGCGCCCGCGGCCTGTGCCGCCCTCCAGGAGAAATACCCGGACTGGAAGGGCAAGACCCTTGTCAACGCCATCAACCCGCACACCCCGGGCTATGAGACGATCGATCCGAAGGATCCGAGCAAGTATATCGGCTTCGACATCGATCTCGGTGAAGCCATCGGCGAATGCCTCGGTTTCAAGCTGACCTACAAGCCGGTGACGTTCGCGGCATTGCTGACGACGCTCGCCGCCGGTCAGGCCGACATCGTCATCTCCGATATCTACGCCACCAAGGAGCGTGCCAAGGCCGCCGACTTCATCACCTATTCGAAGGTGTTCGACGGCGTGCTGGTCGCGAAAGGCAATCCGAAGGGCATCACCGGCATCAATCTGTCGATGTGCGGAACGGCGGCGGCCGAGAACACCGGCTATGTCGAGGTGCCGCTGATCCAGGCCCTGATTCCCGAGTGCAAGAAGGCCGGCAAGCCCGAGCCGACCATCCAGCTCTACGACAACAATGCCAACTGCATCCAGGCGATCCTCGCCGGGCGCGCCGATACCTACATCAACGACGTCAATACGGTCGACAGTGCTGTGAAAGCCTATCCGGACAAGCTGGAGAAGGCGATCGCGGTGACGATCCCGTATTCGGTCGGCATCGCCGTGCCGAAGGACAAGCCGAAGTTCCGCGACGCCGTGCTCGCCGCGCTGATCGAGGTGCAGAAGGCCGGTACGCATATGGAGCTGCTCAAGAAGCACGGGCTCGACGTCAACAATTTCAAGGAGCCCGACATCCTGACCGCCGACTGACGGCGCGTTCCCAAACGACGGCTCCACCTCTCTTTGTCGTGAGAGGTGGAGCGTGCGGCCCGAGACTGTGTGTCCGCAAGCTGAACCATTCCGCTCTGACGCCGGCTGAGTGATGTCCCTGTTCCTGCACTATCTGAGCATGCCCTATCTGCTCCAGGGGATCGAACTGACCCTGGAGGTGACGGCCCTCGGGCTCTTCGGGGGACTGATCCTCGGTCTGATCCTCGCCGGCATGCAGCTCTCCCGCTTCTGGCTGCTGGCAGCCATCGCCCGGGCCTACACCGTCATCTTTCGCGGTACGCCGCTGATCCTGCAGATGGTGTTCGCCTATGACGCCCTGCCGCATATCGGCATCAAGCTGCCGGCGGTGCTGGCCGCCGGGCTGGCGCTTGCCTGCAACGAGGCGCCTTTCATCGCCGAGATGCTGCGCGCCGGCGTACTCGGGGTCGATCGCGGGCAGGTGACGGCCGGGCAGGCGCTCGGCATGACACCGTCCATCCTGATGCGCCGGGTGATCGCGCCCCAGGCGATCCGCACCATGATCCCGGCCTTCGGCAACGAGGCTGTCAGCGCCCTGAAGAACTCCTCGCTCGCTTCGGTCGTCGCGGTGCAGGAACTGACGCTGCGCTCGACCCAGCTGGCGTCGTCGACATTCGACTTCTTCTCGATCTTCTTCGCCTCCGGTCTGCTGTATCTCGTGCTGACGGCCACCATCAGCGGCATCCAGCTTTTCGTCGAATGGCTGCTCGACCTCGACCGCGTCTCCGGGCGCAAGCGCACGCTTGCCGATTACCTGCCGTGGCGCCGCGTCGAACTCGGCACCAGGCTCGATCCGGCCTCGGCCACCTCAGGCGCTCAGGTGCCGGTTCCCGCGGAGAGCCCCGACACGCCGCCGCTGGCACTGACGCGCGAGGCCCGCGCCAGGCGCGCTGCGACGATCGCGCGCAACAACATCGCGGTCGAAACCCGCGATCTCACCAAGAGCTATGGCGCGACCAAGGTGCTGGACGGTCTCGATTTCACCGTGCGGGTGGGCGAGGTGGTGGCCCTGCTCGGGCCCAGCGGCTCCGGCAAGAGCACGCTGCTCCGCTGCATCAATCATCTGGAGACCTGGGACGCCGGCATGGTGCGCGTCGGCGGACGGCGCCTGGGGTTCGGCGACGACGGCAAGCTGCTGACGCCGAGGGCCCTCGCCAACGAGCGCGCCAGCGTCGGCGTCGGCATGGTGTTCCAGCAGTTCAACCTTTTCGGCCATCTGTCGGCGCGGGAAAATATCGCGGGTCCCTTGCGCTGGGTCCACGGCATGACCCGCATCGATGCCGACCGCCGCGCCAGCGAACTGCTCGACCGCGTCGGGCTGTCGCATCGCGCCGACGCGCTGCCGCGGCATCTGTCCGGCGGCCAGCAGCAGCGTGTCGCCATCGCCCGCGCCCTTGCGCCCAATCCGAGCGTGCTGCTGCTTGACGAGCCGACCTCGGCACTCGATCCCGAACTGGTCAACGAGGTGCTCGAGGTGATCCGGCGCCTGGCCATCGACGACGGCCTCACCATGATCATCTCGACGCATCAGATCCGCTTCGCCGACGAGGTTGCCGACCGCGTCGCGTTCCTGAGCGGCGGCAAGATCATCGAGGAGGGGCCCGCCCATGACGTGCTCTCCAATCCCCGCAACCCGCTGACCGCACGTTTCCTGAGCGTGATGGAGGCCGACAAGACCCCGGAGCCGGTGCGATGAGCGCAGCCCCGGTCAAGACCGCGTTCCCCGAAGAGGCCTTCTCATGAAGCATTTCACGCTGCCGGTTTCGCCGAAAACCGTTCACTGGGGCTATTTCTCGAAGAAGGTCGCACCGGCCCTGACGCTGCGCTCGGGCGACCGCGCCACCATCGAGACGCTGACCCATCATGCCAACGACGACTATGAGCGCATGATCCAGGGCGATCCCGGCGCGGAGAGCGTGTTCCAGTGGACGCGCGAGCACAAGGCCGTGGCCCGCCGCGGCTCCGGCCCGGTCGAGGGACCGTTCATCCGCGGCGCAGGCGAGGGCATCGGCGTGCACCTGCTCACCGGGCCGGTCGCGATCGAGGGCGCCGAGCCCGGCGACATCCTGGAGGTTCGCATTCTCGACGTTCGGCCGCGGCCGAGCTGCAGTGCCTGCCACGCCGGCCGCTGCTTCGGCTCCAACGTCGCCGCGAACTGGGGCTTCCACTACCACGACCTGATCGAGGAGCCGAAGCCGCGCGAGGTCGTCACGATCTTCGAGCTCGATACTTCGGGTGAGCCCTATGCCAAGGCGGTCTACAACTACGTCTGGACGCCGCAGACCGACCCCGACGGGATCGTGCATCCGACCATCGACTATCCCGGCGTCCGCGTCGATCATGCCACGATCAGGAAGCGCGAGAACATTCTCACCAGCGTGAAGGTTCCGGCGCGGCTGCATTTCGGCACCATGGGGCTCGCGCCGTCGGAGGCCGACTTCGTGAGCTCGATTCCGCCGAGCTATACCGGCGGCAATATCGACGACTGGCGGATCGGCAAGGGCGCACGGATGTTCTATCCGGTCGCCGTGCCCGGCGCCTATTTCTCGGTTGGCGATCCCCATGCCGCGCAGGGCGACAGCGAGCTCGGCGGCACCGCGATCGAGACGTCACTGACAGGCGATTTCGAGTTCATCCTGCACAAGAAGGCCGACCTGGCCGGCACCCATCTGGAAGGCCTCGATCATCCGATGCTGGAGACCGATCAGGCCTGGTCATTCTACGGCTTCACCTATCCGAACTACCTCACCGCGCTCGGCGCCGATGCACAAACCGAGATTGCCAATCATTCCAGTCTCGACCGGGCGATGCGCGACGCGTTCCGCAAGCTGCGCCGCTTCCTGATGACGGTGCACCACCTGAGCGAGGACGAAGCGATCTCGCTGCTCTCGGTCGGCGCCGATTTCGGCGTCACGCAGGTCGTCGATGCCAATTGGGGCGTCCACGGCACGCTGCGCAAGAATATCTTCCGGTGCGACTGAGCTCCCTCGGCATCTCGCGAGCCAGAACGTGACCGACCAGTCCCATTTGCGCCCCGTCGCCACGACGGACGATCCCGTGCGGGTGGCACGGAGGTTGCTTCGATCGACTGCAATCTGGGTCGATCCGATGAGCTTCCGTCCGTTCACGAGCGAGTCCTACGCGCAAGACGACCGCCCCGAGGCCTGGCGGGACGTCCTGGCTGCGGTCGGGCTGCGCCCGGCGGTCGTTCATGCCTTCGACGGACATGCGACGGCCTCGCATCGTCAGACCGCGGGCGTGGCGCTGACGCGGATGGCGGCCGGCGCGCAAGGTATCGCGCCGCTCGTGCAGACCAATGAGGACCTGCCGATCGCGCTGATGCCGCTCGAGGACGGCATGGTGCTCAAGAGCGGCCATGGTCACCGGATCGTGCCTGTCGGCCACCTCGTGCTTCTGCCACGCAGCGGAGACTGGAGCATCGTGTTCCAGCGCGACATGCGTGCGATCGTGCTGGCGGTGACATCGGAGGCGCTGCATGGACGACTCTCCGGCAAGCCCCGACTAGGTGAGCCCCGCGTCGTGCCGCCCGGCGGCTTCGCCGACGTCTTCGCGCGACTGCTCGATGCCACCGCACGTACGCTGGACAATCTCGGCGATGCCGAATGGAATGCGATTGCGCTGTCCCTGGTCGATCTGCTGCTGACGCTGGCGCACCAGCTGGCGGCCTCCGCTCCGGATGCCGGATCGAGCGCGACACAGGCTGCACTGCTGCACCGGATCTGCCAGACCATCGAGCGTCGTCTCGATGATCCCGACCTGGCACCGGCCCGCGTTGCACAGGCCGAGGGGATCTCAGAACGCTATCTGCAGAAATTGTTCGAGACCGTCGGGGACAATTTCACCCATTACGTCCGCGAGCGACGCCTGCAGCGCGCCTGGGCTGACCTGTCCAATCCCGCGGAGGCGCATCGCTCGATCTCCGAGATCGCCTATGCCTATGGCTTTGGCGATTCCGCCCATTTCAGCCGCGCCTTCCGTCACCGCTTCGGCCTGCCGCCGCGAGAGTTTCGCCAGCAGGAGGTGGAACGGGCGACCTCGCAGCATGGTGTACCCGGTCAGCGCGGCTGGCCGCAGGAGGCGCTGGCCCAGCTTCGTGCTCATCCGCCGGGCGCCGACGCGCGCGGCAGCGCTGCCTGTGCCGGGACCATCGCGCCCAGTACCGGCGAGCGCAGCCATCACCATCTTCCGGTCGAGGCCAGCCGGGTCCATTGGGGCTATTTCAGCCGGTCTCTGGCGCCGCAGATCGAGATTGCTTCGGGCGACACCATCACCATCGAAACGCTCACCCAGCATGCCTCGGACGATCCCGAACTGATGATCGCGGGCGATGCCGGCGCGGAGAGCGTGTTCGGCTGGACCGCCGCGCGCAAGAACGTGGACCGCCGCGGCGCCGGTCCGATGGATGCCAGCGTGTTCGGCCGCGGCGCAGGCGAGGGGTTCGGAGTTCACATCTGCACGGGACCCGTGGCCGTTAAGGACGCCCAGCCCGGCGACGTGCTGGAGGTGCGCATCCTCGACATCGTGCCGCGCGCGAGCCGGCATCCGATGCATGCGGGACGGGTGTTCGGCTCTTCGGTCGCCGCCTGGTGGGGCTATCATTACAGCGAGTTCCTGGGCGGGCCGAAACCGCGCGAGGTCGTCACGATCTACGAGATATTCGACGACGAACAGATGCCGCATGCACGCGCGCTCTATTCCTATCGGTGGGCCCCGCAGACCGATCCGTTCGGCGTCGCGCATCCGACCTATGACTATCCCGGCATTCCCGTTGCTCCGGGCACGGTCAAGCGCCGGCACGCCGTGCTCGACGGCATTCGTATTCCGCTGCGGCCGCATTTCGGCGTGATCGCCGTGGCCCCGCGCGAGGTCGACTTCGTCGATTCCGTGCCGCCGTCCTATTTCGGCGGCAATCTCGACAATTGGCGGCTGGGAAAGGGATCGACCGTCTATCTGCCGGTCTCCGTGCCGGGCGCACTGCTGTCGGTCGGCGATCCCCACGCCACGCAGGGTGACGGCGAACTCAGCGGCACCGCGATCGAATGTTCGATGACGGGCACTTTCGAGGTGATCCTGCACAAGAAGGCCGACCTCGCCGGCCGTCCGTTCGCCGATCTCTCCTATCCGCTGATCGAAACCGAGACCGATTGGGTGCTGACCGGCTTCAGCCATCCCAACTACCTCGCCGAATTCGGTGCGCAGGGCCAGAGCGAGGTCTATGCCAAATCCTCGCTGGATCTCGCGATGAAGGATGCCTTTCGCAAGATGCGGCGCTTCCTGATGAACGTGAAGGGCTTGAGCGAGGACGAGGCGATCGCGCTGATGTCGGCGGCCGTCGATTTCGGCGTCACCCAGGTGGTCGACGGCAATTGGGGCGTGCACGCGATCGTCAGCAAGCGCCTGTTCCAGGATGCGATCTAGCGAGGATATCTCTCACGTGAAATTCCACATGATCAGCGGCGGCCCAAAGCCGGTCGCGCCCTTCAGCCACGCCGTCGAGACCGACGGCTTCGTCTTCGTCACAGGCCAGATGCCCGACATGCCGCAGGCGCCCGGCGTGCTGCCCGAGGGAATCGTCGCGCAGACGCGCGCCGTGATGGAAAATCTGAAGGTCGTGCTCGCCGGGCTCGATCTCGGCCTCGACCATGTCGTGATGTCGCGAATCTATCTGACGCGATTCAAGGATGACTACGCTGCGATGAACGAGACCTATCGCAGCTATTTCCCCGCCGAACGGCTACCGGCCCGCACATGCGTCGGCGTGACCGGACTGGCCTATGACGCCCTGATCGAAATCGACCTGGTGTGCCGCCGCCCCTGACGTCGCGGCCAAGGCGATCCGGGCGCACAAACACCCTTCCTTCCTTCCTGACGATGCGAAGGCATTCCGCGCGCGTCCGCGAGCGTCGTCAAGGACGCGGGGACGAGACACCAAACGCCATCGAACTATGAACCTCCGTTCATTGCTGCGGAGAATTCGAATCGATAAAACGGCGCAACTTGGTGCGGGACGCGCAACGTGATTGCGGGTCGAACCGTTCGACCGCGTTTCGAAGCGATCGTTGTCGGCATTGCCATGTGTCGCCGTGGCAGCTGCCCCCTCGTGCTTCTGCACCGGGGGATTTTTTGATTGGAGAGGTTCACATGAAGTATCTTGTCGCCGGCCTGATAGCGCTGGGACTGTCGGTTGCAGCTACGCCATCGCAGGCGGCGGATGCCCGCAACGTGACTGTCGTCAATGAGACCGGCTACGCCATCAAGTTCCTGGGCTTCAACGCGCCGGACGACGGTCTGGATGAATGGGACAACGAACTCGAGTCGGTCCTGCAGAACCAGGCCTCGACCTATGTCGAGTTCGACGACGATGACGACGGCTGCGTCTGGAACATCAGGGTCGACTGGCAGAATTACAACGAGGCCGTGCTCTGGAAGAACGTGAACCTGTGCAAGATCACGGCGCTCAGGCTCCGCTACGACCCCGGCACCAAGACGACGTCGTTCGTCGCCGAATAATCTGCCGAATAATCTCCTGGCTTGCGGGCCGTCCGGAGCAGGGCGATCGACCCCTCCATCGGACGGCTCGGAGAGAGCGAATTCGTCCTTTGCAAGCGCAAGCGGCTTTGTTATACGCAGCCGCGCGCGAACGACAGGTTCGCCATTTTCCTCGGTAGCTCAGCGGTAGAGCATCCGACTGTTAATCGGATGGTCGCTGGTTCGAATCCAGCCCGGGGAGCCAAATTCCGCTTAAAAATCAGCAGCTTGCAATGGTGCCCTGATGTGGGGCGTGATGCTGTTGAGTGCGCTTCTCAGCACCGCATCGGCGCACGCGGCGTCCGGCGGGAGCAGAATCGGCTCAAGCCGATGTGTCCGCCGGACATATCTGGACATGCAGACGGCGCCAAATCGTCTCAATTCGCATGAATCGTTGTCAGCGCCGGTATCTTGCGGAGCCGATTCCCATGCCAGACATCCTGCTCGACCTTTCTCTCCTGGCCCCCTCGATTCTGCCGGCCGACATACCCGAACTCAGCGACGACGAATGCATCGCCTCTCTGGCTCGTGCGGTCGAGGCGCCCGAATCGGCGCGGCTGGATGAAGTCGCGGCGCTGATCGGCCGCCTCGCCGTTGCGATCGAATAGATCAGCCGGGTCCATGCACTCTCCGCTGGTGGCCCGGGTCATTCCGGGCCTACGGCCATGTTGCGTTTTTGCCGCCCATGTTCCAAAGATGCCGCCACGTTTCGTCCGCGGCAGCGTCCGCATTGCAGGGTCCGTAAATGTCCGGTTTCTCGACCGCGCGCCAGAAAATGGTCGATGGCCAGGTGCGCACCAATGACGTCACCGATCGCCGCGTCCTCGATGCCATGCTGACGGTTCCGCGCGAGGCCTTCGTGCCGGCGTCGCGGCAGGCTCTGGCCTATCTCGACCTTGATCTGGATGTGAGCGAAGGCGGCGCCAAGCGATACTTGATCAAGCCTGCCCTGACCGGCAAGTTGCTCCAGGCCGCCGAGATCGGCGAGGGCGACAACGTGCTCGTGGTCGGCTGCGCGACGGGCTATGTGGCGGCGCTGGTCGCCAGGCTCGCCGGTTCCGTTACCGCAACCGAATCCGATTCGGGTCTTGCGGCCAAAGCCGGGCGGGCATTCGTTGCGCTCGGGCTGACCAATGTCTCTTGCAAGGCCGCGCCCTGCACCGAGGGCGATGCCTCGGCCGGTCCTTTCGACGTCATCGTTCTGAATGGCGCCACGGAGGTCACACCGCGGGCGCTGCTTGGGCAGCTCAAGGACGGGGGCCGCCTGGTGGGGGTGTCTGCCGAATTCCGACCACCGCGGGCCGTGATCGTGACCCGCACCCACGGGGAATTCGGGCATCGCGCCCTTTTCGACGCCGCAGCACCGCTCCTTCCCGGGTTGGAACGGACCCCTGAGTTCGTGTTCTGACCGCGCAGCCTGATAAAATCCCGTTCTGAATCATGAGTGTGGCAGGGATGCTGCACGTTAAGAGTTTCCACCGGGAACTGCGTTCAGGTGGTTCCGTTGCGCTTGACCGCGGCCTATGTTGCGTCGGGGCAACGACTCCACTCGGTTAGCGATAAGCCAGCTCGCGGGCACGAGCCGGTCGTTACAATGAACGGAATTTCAGGGATGCATGGGGTGAAGCTCTTCACCGGAGCTGCGGTTTCGGTCCTGTTGCTGTCGCTTGCCGGGCCGACGCCCGCGTTGGCCGACACGATAGAGGCCGCGCTTGTGCGCGCCTATCAGAACAATCCGCAGCTCAACGCGCAGCGTGCGCAGGTGCGCTCGACCGACGAGAACGTGCCGCAGGCCCTGTCCGGTTATCGTCCGAAGGTGTCCGTCACCGCGAGCGTCGGCTACCAGTACACGGACACGAACAGCACGTCCGGCGGTTCGCCGACCAACATCGTGCGTACCGAAATTCACGGCGCCAACGCGCCGCGCAGCGCCGGCGTCACCGTCTCGCAGAATCTTTTCAACGGCAATCAGACCGCCAACCGCACCCGAGCCGCCGAGAGCCAGGTCTCGGGCGCGCGCGAAGCGTTGCGGGTGATGGAGCAGAGCGTGCTGCTCCAGGCCGCGACCGTCTATATGGACTATCTGCGGGACTCCGCGACGCTGGAGGTCCAGCGCAGCAACGTGCGCGTGCTCGAGCAGACTCTCAAGCAGACGCGCGATCGCTTCAATGTCGGCGAAGTCACCCGCACCGACGTCGCGCAATCCGAGGCGCAGCTCGCGGCCGGCAAGACGCAGGCGCTCACCGCCGAATCGAACCTCACAACGACGCGTTCCAATTTCCGCCGCATCATCGGCAACGAGCCGGAAAATCTGGCGCCGGGCTCCCCGGTCGATCGCTATCTGCCGGCCTCGCTGGCCTCGGCGGTGAGCCTCAGCCTCGTCGAAAATCCCAACGTCACCGCCGGCATGTACGGCATCGACGTGAACTATCTCCAGGTCAAGATCAACGAAGGCGCGCTGCTGCCGACCATTAATTTCCAGGTCGCCGCCACGCAGTCCTACGAGCAGACCATGACGGTGTTCCGCTCGTTCGGTGCCTCGGCGGTCGCGCAGGTCTCGGCCCCGATCTATCAGGGCGGCGCCGAATACGCGCTGATTCGCCAGTCCAAGGAAAACCTGGCCCAGCAGCGCCTCAACCTCGAAACGACGCGCGACCAGACCCGCGCCAGCGTGGTGCAGGCCTGGGGCCAGCTGCAGGCCGGCAAGGCCCAGGTGCAGTCGGCACAGGCCCAGGTGACGGCATCCGAGATCGCGCTGAACGGCGTGCGCGAAGAAGCCAAGGCCGGCCAGCGCACCACGCTCGACGTGCTCAATGCGCAGCAGGCTCTGGTGAATGCGCGCGTTGCGCTGGTCACCGCGCAGCACGATCGCGTCGTTGCTTCCTACTCCGTGCTCTCGGCGATCGGACGTCTTTCGCCGACGGTGCTCGGACTCAACACGACGGTCTACGATCCCAGCGTGCACTATCAGCAGGTCCGCGACAGCTGGGCCGGCGTGCGCACGCCCGACGGACGCTGACATCCGTAAGAGTCCGGTCGGCTTCGCAAACAGGCGAGACCGACCGGGGCTTTGCTTGCAATCGTCAAAATCCCTGACATAGCCTTGTCGATACGATGCGGGTCGATTCGCCTCGCATCCGATGTTGCATGCGTGATGAATGCGTGCCGGGGGCAGGGGCGCACCGCCGCAAATTGAGCTGCGATCTGGGGACAAGTGGGGCTTGCCGCGACGAAAATGTCCGGCGGCCGATCCGGAACCGGCCAATCCTGTCGTGCTTGGTGTAAAACAACGCATGCGAGGGCGTTGATGATGTGGAGTCGGAGATGACGCAGCCTGCAAAGGTCACAGAACCCTCCATGGAGGAGATTCTGGCCTCCATCCGGCGCATCATTGCCGACGACGAGGCCAAGCCGCCGCCGTCCGACGCCGCGAAGCCCGAGAAGCCGGCGCCTGCTCCCGCGCCCAAGCCGGCGATGAACGACATTCCGCCGTCGAAAGTTGCGCCCGCAAAGCCCGCCGCCGCAGCGCCACCGCCGGCGGCAAAGCCGGCGCCACCACCGCCCGCACCGGCC
>VYLE01000233.1_pt1 | contig 45285 bp, 39 predicted proteins | sample 5114391 | NCBI WGS metagenome assembly VYLE01 (sample SAMN12291771, study PRJNA351875) | freshwater metagenome | isolation source: freshwater lake | place: USA: Michigan, Kent Lake | collected 2013-08-15
GAATGACCGATGCTGTATTTGAAGTGGGCGTCATCGCTGCCAATGAGACGACCGGATTCATCTGGTGGCGTGGCGAAGATGACTAAACCAAAGTGTCCACTATCGGCGATCTCCAGCCTAGTTGTCGAGGGCCCTTCGAACGACAGGGCTGAGATGACTCTGCCGGTCGCTGACGGTGACCATCAGAGCTGACCTGGCCCATTGACGACATTCAAATGGTCTTCTGTCCCACCATCGCCGATGCTTACTTAGGCAGGAATGCGACCTTGGCAGCCCTAAGCGGCTGCAGTTCACCAATCCTTGCGACCTGCCGCGTATAGGTACAGATTCTGCACCGCGTGCGATCCGGATCAGAAGTGAAAGCCAAATCCGAATAGGACCGGTTGTAAGCCAAAGAGCCCAAGCCCGCCGAGACCGAGCCCCGCAAAGATCAGGATGGCAGGAACCCAGACGGCACGCTTAACAATCGTCCCGCCCCAGCCGGTCCTGTGCATCAGCGGCATAAGGATGAAGGCAATCGACAACCCGAGGAAACTGATCTGGAAGGTCGCAATCGCGGTGACACCAAACGCGATGCCCATTCCGAGTTCAAACAAGCGCACCGCGTTATGATCAGGATGCGTTTCGGACCAAAAGCGCTTTAGTCGCATGAACTTTCCTGTATCAGCGGGCGACCTCGACGCCCCGTTGCCGACGGTATCGGCTGTCACGAGGAAGCGCGCTTTTCGCGTTGCGGCAAACCCGACCACACAGATAAACGTCAGCGGACTTAGCGCGGAGTAGATCGCGACACTATGAGTTAGGAAGCGGACCAGTGTCTGCGGTTTTCGCCACAGCTCGACAATAAAGCACAGAATGGGTGCCAGGACTGTCAGCATCGTGATTGCATAGAAATCGGGCCCGAAGATTACGTTCACCTCTGGCCTGAGAGACATGACTGGTAGGAGTAGCGCCTGACCTCCCAGCTCAAGCGTCAACACACGGAACTGCCCGATGACTGCGGGGAGCAGGAACTGCGCGTTAATCATGAAAAGGAAAAAGAAGAACGTCATCGGAAGGTTTAGCGTCGGAAAAAGAATGTCCAGCTTTTCTGCCGTGGTGATCCGCCGTGACTTCAGCAGCCTGCCTGTCCACTTAAGAAGGAACTCGCAGGTTCCTCTGGTCCATTTGACATGCCGAACCCTGAACGCGCGGACTGTCTCTGGAAACTCTTCTTCACAGACCACGTCTTCTGCGAAGTATCCGTGGTAGCCGATGTCACGAATGGCGATGGCGAAGGCGAGGTCTTCGCTGACAATCTCGGGAAAGCCGCCGGCAGCAACCCAGCACTCCCGGCGAATAAGGGCGCCATGACCCAAAAACATGACGAAACCAAATCTGTTTCGCAGCGGCTGATACCACTTCCAGTGAATATCGATACCAATGCCGAGGTCCCTGGCAAGCTGCGTCGAAGGTGACTTGCGAGCGCGGTGATTAGCCTGCACGAAACCGCAGTCCGGATCGGCTTCAAGGCGCGGTACAAGACGGTCAAGAAAATCAGGCGGTAGAATTTCATCCGCATCCACGATCGCAAACAGCGGTTCACGGACTATTTCCGCCAGCGCGTGATTCAGGTTGCCGGCCTTCGCTGCCCGTCTGTCCCGGCGCCGCACAACCGTTATTCGGTCTGGGGAAGTGGCGGCAAACGCATCGACACGAGCCTGAAAGCCAGGGTCTGAACTATCATCGAGAATGTAGAGGTGAAAATTAGAATAGGCCTGCTCTATGCACGAGCGCGCACTGTTCTCAACGAAGTCATTGCAAGTCGTATAGAGGATCGCAACAGGTGTTCCGCTGCACGGCAGGACCATACCTGTCGATCGCAAGAAGCGCTCGCGGTCATAGGTTCGATAGATCGCCGCGAATGTCACAATGGCGATGTTGTAGATTCCGTAGAGCCAGGCGAGCTCCGCGAAAATGACGAAATAGGCGATAGAGGCTTTTGACCATGCTTCGGTTCCGAGCTCTGTCAGCGACCAAAGACGAGGATGAAACCAATACAGCGCTAAAGCCCAGACGCCGAAGACGCACAGGAAAAGTGCAGGAGACTTCTTGTCAGGGGAGGCAACAGAAAAGGTGCGCTGTGCGCCCGCCGCGCGCTCAAGCTCCGGGGTCAACAGCCCGCTGCCATCCACGTCGGATCTCCCTCTACCAGCGCGGTAAGCGCAAGGTCACGCCGACCATCACAGTAGAATACTCAGCAACTGGAGAGTCTTCCCACCGGGCCTGGATGTAGGCAGAATGACGTTTTGCGACCGGCATGGAAGCCAGGACATGCGCCGTAGTCACACTTCCGTCCGAGCCCGGAACATCTGACGAGATATTGCCAAATCCTGCGCCTACGCCGACTGTCCAGCGGTCGGGCGATGTATACTCAGTGAAGACAGCGCCCCGTACTTCCTTGTCGGCTGCCGCGCCGGTTTCAGACAAAAAGACTGTGCCGTCCATGCGGATCCGCTCAGACAAGCCCACATTTACTCCGGCATAGGCCAGCTTGTCCTCGAAGCCATCGCTGTGCGGGCTAACCTGACCGCCGAGCTTGTAGGCGCGCCCATCCCCAAGAACAACGCCTTCAAGCTTATAGATGTCTTGGTCCGCCTTCAGAGGAAGATCCCTCTTTCCGAGCTCGGCCACGACCTGCACTTTATCGTCGAAATTGTGCTGTGCACTGACATACCAAGTCTCCGCATCCAGCCCGAGCCGGGCAAGTGCAGGGTTGTCCAGGCTCAAAGAATTGTCGTAGCGCAATCCAATGCGCGTGTCCGGGCTGATCCACGACGCGACTTCTGCAAGCCGCAGGCTTGTATCGCCGCCTTCAGCACTGTTGCCGACCCAGACTGATGCCTCAAGCAAAGGCGGCAAGCTGTACGCGGCAGCAAGGCCTGACGAGGCTCCAGTTCGACTCGGGTCAAGTGCAAGTGCCTGACTGTAGGCCGCCGCCGCTCGGCGTGCCTGTCCAAGATTGAGGTGAGCTGTTCCTTTGCCTTCTAGCGCCTCGGCGTCACCGCCGGCTTGCCCGGAAATCACGTCGAAGGCCTCAGCGGCCTGCGCAGAACGGCCACTCCAGAGAAGCGTATAGGCGATACCCTTTGCTACTCCGACATTGTCCGGTGCAATTGCTTGAGCTTTCTCGAATGTCGACTTCGCTGCCGAATAGTCTCCGGCCCAGGCATAGTCGTATCCGAGACCCGTCAGCGCTTCGAGATTCCCCGCATCCTGCTGCAAGACGGCGTTGAAATCTTCCCTCGCAAGAGCATGCTTGCCTGCCCAAGATCTTGCCGTCGCGCGGCCGATCAAGGCTCTCTGGTCGTGGGGATTAGCGGCTAGCACCAAATCGAACGCGGCCTCCGCGTCTGCAGCGTTTCCTTTGGCAAGTGCCTCGTTCGCCCGTTCCAATGCGATGGCGTCCTGCGCGGAGGCTGCTTGCGCCCACAGTACGGAAATCGAAATTGCGCAAACCGCGCCTAGAAGTGCTTTTCTGAACATGCCCCACCACCCGAATGTCTCTTCGTCGATATTAAACAACGTCCGAGACGCCAATCCTATTCTCCCATAACGTGAACTGAGGTCTCATGCTGTTGAATGGCTTCCGCCGCCGGCACTGCTGCATCATACGCGTCGGACGCACATTGATGTAGGCGAACTGGAAGCGTACTGTCTGACGCGCCATCATGCGGGCGACGAGCACTTCCGAAGCGCCCGACATCATAAATGCGAGGGGCCCACCCGCCGCGCGAGCCGACTTGGCAATGGTCATGAAGGGGCTTCCGAAACTCGGTGCGGTCTAGTGACCGCTCTCGGCGATCTCCGGCCTTGTTTCCATCATGCGGCCGAACGGCTGGACTGAGGTGACCCGGCCGGTTGCCACTTCATTCCATAGGAGCCGACGTCGCCCTAAGCAGCCGGTTAGAAGCGCCAGGCAGAAACCCAGATCAGTTACTTCTCTGCGTTGAGTAAACGGCCCTGACTGTAGCCCCGGGTTAAATACCCGGCATGTTTCAGGCCGGAATTTGTTTCCAACGGGAGAAAAATCTAAGTGGCAGATCAAATCCGTCTCTGCCGATAAGTGCCTCGAATGGTTTTGCCGCCCGTTGATTACGTTATCTCCATCTTAAGGCGCATCACATAGGCAATCTTTACTCGATTACTAAATTTGTCCGGGGTCGACAGTGAAGATTCGCAGTTCGCATGACACCGATACCAGCGGCTCGGCGGCAATCGAGTTTGCGATGATCGCTCCGATATTCTTCTTCATGGTGCTCGGCCTCATCGAGTTCTCGCTTTATGTTTTCCAGCGCAACTTCGTAAAGCACGTGCTTTATGAGACTGCCCGCAACATTGCGACCGGCGAAATTCAGTCTGCAGACGATCCCGCAGCGGCCTTCAAGGAGGCGTATTGCGGTCACGCTGGCTCGATCATCTCATGCGAGCGCCTCCTGTTCGACGTGCGCGCGTATGACAATCTTGAAGACGTCCAGTTCACGCCTGTTGAATTCGATACAAACGGCGCGCCCAAGAACTTCAAGTTCGAGCCTGGAAAGTCCGAACAGATATCCGTAATGCGCGTCGCGCTTCCCTACAGATTCGTCACGCCCTTCATGCAGGATCTCTTTCTCGGCGATTCCAAGCACGCCATCGTGGTCGGGTACACCGTTTCAAAGAATGAACCGTTCGGATGCCTGAAGTCATGCGGCTAGCTGGTATTGCATCCTGGTTGCGAGACAGAAGCGGTCTCGCTGCGGTCGAGTTTGCGATCATAGCCGGGCCGCTGATGTTGCTTATCGTCGGAACATTTGAGGTCACCCTGCGACTTCAGGCGGCTGACGAATTCGAGCGGTATGCTTATCAGATCGGGGATGTGTTTTCCCGAGATGACGATCTCGTCGCGGGTGATCTTGACGTGCTCTACAAGGCTGCTGACACGATGATGCAGCAAGTCGATGTTTCAGACGACATGCTCGACGTCGATGTCGCAAGTATCGGGTTTCAGGCTGATGGTGATCCGGTCCTGCTCTGGCGGCGTTTCCGGGGCAGCAAGCCTGAGCCCATCGACCTTAAAACCACAGTGGGACTTGCTGAGCCAGGAGAGACTGTCCTCCGGGTAAGCGCGACCCTGCGCTATACGCCTAGGATCAGTCTGCTGTCATCCGGATCATCCAGCATGTCGCGGTTTTCTTTCTTCAAACCGCGGACCACCCGGGCCATCAGCATGGACGGCAAGGTTCTTGATTCCGGGGTATCCTGGGATTTCTACAGCGGGTGACGATGAGCATGTTCAGGCAACTGTCAGGTTGGCATCGTAACCAGAAGGCCTCGGTTGCCGTTCAGTTTGCGCTCATCGTTATACCGATGATGGTGGTCCTTGGGCTCGCGATCGACAGTTCCCGCCTGTTTCTTGTCAAATACCGCTTTCAGGCTGCGCTTGACTCGGCCGCGCTCGCAATCGGCACGACCTTTGGTTCTGATGAACATCTGGAGGAAGTCGCGAAACTATACGTCACCAGGAATTTCCAGGTACCCGGAGCAACTGTCGAAGCCGTCAAGGTCGGAAACTCGGCGGAGCAGGTTGTTCTGAGTGGAACAGTCAGTCTGCGAACCTTCTTCGGATCCTTTCTGGGGCAGGACTATGTAAACATAAATGCGACAACGGATGTGCGCCGTGCGGGTGGCGGCATCATGGTCGCGCTCGTGCTCGACAATACCGGTTCGATGTGGTCGAGTGCAGGATCGGTCTCTCGAATTGAGGGATTGCGTGCAGCCTCTCTTAGCTTGACGGGTGCGCTCTTCGAATCGGACGATTCCGAAGACGAAGTCCGTGTGGCAGTCGTGCCTTACACAGCCATGGTTAATCCGGGATCGGCCGCGACAAGCATTGTGGATCTATCGCTCACAGAAGATTTCAGGGTAAAGGATCCTCAAGCGCTCACCGGTCTCAAAAGTAGCGAACTGCAGGTCCTTAAGTACGATCCCGCTGACAAGACCCAGTGGAAAGGGTGTGTCCTTGAACGTGATGGCGCAGCCTCGCTGGATGATTCGCTGCCGACAGGTTCCGGTTACTGGAAACCCCTGATCTGGCCGATTTTCAATGATAATCAGTATTCGGTTTACAGTTCTGGAAAGACCAAGGGCAAAGTAGACCCTGCCACTGTCGATCCCGGCGGAAACAAGAACGCAAACTCTTTCACCGGGCCGAATGTGGGTTGTCCGACACCCATCCTGCCCCTGACGGGCAAAGAAGAAGATGTCGTGGCCTCGCTAAAGGCTATGACTGCATGGAACCGCGGCGGCACCTTGTCGGATATCGGTATGGCATGGGGTATCCGGGCGCTGTCCCCCTCTGCGCCGTTTACCGAGTCGAACACCATGATTGACAAGAAGACCGGCGAGGCCATCTGGGATTCGCCACGCTGGCGCCGGGCGATCGTATTGATGACCGATGGTGACAACGTCGTCTACAACGCAGGGAACGAGGGCACGCGCGTTAAGGCAGGCAAGGAACTCTCAGACGTCACCGGTTACGGACGTCTCGGAGAGACGAAGATGAATGCATTGTTCAAATCGAGCAGTGCAGGGACCGTCAAGACACGGGTTGACGAACGCCTGATCGAACTTTGCACGACCGCCAAAAAGCAGGACATCATCATCTACACGGTGGTGTTTTCGAACAGCACCAACGCGGCGACGCGGGCGATCTACGAAACTTGTGCGTCCGACAAAGGAAAGTACTGGTACGCGCCGTCGGCCGATGCGCTGGACTCAGCCTTTGGCGCCATCGGCTCGGACCTGAACAAGCTTAGGATTACAAAGTAAGCCAACTTCAAGCCCGCGACTTGGCGCTTCCCTTCGCCCTTCCGGTCTAGCAACCTTTCTCGACGACTTCCGTGATGCGGTCGTCCGTGGCTGTGCGGCCCGGGATTTTTGCGCAAAGTCTGACCGTCTCGGTTTCGCCAGTTGTGTACTTGATTGATGATCGCTCAACGTAGTGGCCAACTTCGTCTGACCAGAGCCAGCCCCGGCGTTCTACGAGTTTCATCGAGCTCGGTGTATAGCGTTCGCAGTTGACTGGCAGGACTTCGATTTCGGCAAACGCGAATTTCTCCATGCGCTTGCGTCCGGCCTTGCACGACCAGTATTGCAGGCTTCTCGACTTGGCGCCTTCGCGCGGCACGATGTCCGTCACGACCCGAAACCTGGAAGATGCGCCTTCTCTCGGCGGCCAGAGTTTTTCAGGCTTTCCAGAAACCGTCCGCGTGCCTTTCACACCGCTGACTTCCCATTCGAGAATCGGGATCGTGAAATTCCGGGAACGGATATATTCGCGTCCGCGCCGGGTCGCCCAGACCTGGGTTTCGCCCCGGTCTTCTACGAGCCGCTCCACGCGGCCGTCATTGAAGACGAAGGTCGCGTCCTGCTCAACTCGGACGGGCTCGGGCGCAGGCTTAGCAGCCGCCGGCTGGAGCGATGCGACGGCAGCGAAGAGGATTGCGGTACACAGGGCAGATCTTGGCGACATAGCTCAGTTTACCTCCTCGATTTCGATCTGCACGAGACCGTATCCAAATGTCGGGTCGGCACCTGACGCTCCGAGATCGCGTGCTTCCTGCGTGAAAGCTTGCGCCCGCTTTGGCGCGTCCTTGCCGGGTACCGGATTTTCGAGAGACAGCAGAGCGGAGACGACCGGAGTTGCGAAAGACGTGCCGGTCACCGCCTCGTAGGTTCCGTCAGGTCCAGCCGCGAGGATCTTGACGCCAGGCGCAGCGATATCGACCTGGGCGCCGCGTCCCGCACGCCGGTAGATCTTTCCGTCAATATCCACTGCTGTAACACCGACGACGTTTGAGTAGGTCGCGGGAAAAACGGGGGGAGCTGCCGGCCCGTCATTTCCGACAGCCGCTGTGATGATGTGCCCTTTCTCTGTAAGGCGCTTGATCGCAGCTTCAAGGATATCACTGGGAGGGCCAGCGATGGAAAAGTTGATCACACCGGCTCCTTGTGACGCCGCCCAGTCAAGCGCTTCAAGAAGCGCCTTTGTGTCCGTCTCAGGCACACCGTCTTTGGAAACGGAGAACACGTTCGCGGCGAGCAGTTTCGCGCCTGGCACGATGCCGCGATAGTCCGCTTTCGGATCAAAGCCTACGATGATTGAAGCGACCGCCGTGCCATGATCGGAATCTCGGCCCTTCTTGCTGCTCGCGAAGTCTTTGACCACGATCTTGCGGGTCGAGAGGGACGGGTGGCTGGGGTCAACAAGCGTATCGATCATTGCGACGACAGCGCCTTCTCCCGACCTTTTCCCGCCAACCTTCTGTACCTTACGCCCCTCATCCTCGAGCTTGTCCGATGCCGGAAGACCGAATACGTGATTGTAGTCAAAAGGCGCAGCAGGTAGCGAGTCCCGGAGGGCGTCTGCAGCGTCTGGCATGCTCATGCCCGATGGAGGCCTCAATCTTTGAAAGCTTGTGTCGAGGCCAACGAGGCGGGTCTGCTCGACGACACGGAAGCCGATTTCCTTCAAGATCGAAAGATCCGTCGGCCCGAGGTCGAAGGTCAGGATATCCCTGTCCGCGAGCGGGTAACCTTCATCGTCAACGAGGACGTCCGACGAGCCGCTCCGCGTGTCGGGCTTTTCGTCCGGATCCTTCGGGCCTGAGCCTGAGGATGGCGAAACGCCCCTGACGCCGGCGCCGCCAGGCGCGTCATCGTCGTCGGTATTGTTGCCAGACGGGCCATCGTCGTCATCTCCCGACGCTCCGCCGCCCGTTCCTACCCCGTCATCTCCTCCGGCGCCGTCGTCATCTCCGGTTCCACCGCCATCGTCGCCGGTTCCGCCGTCATCACCGGTATCGTCACCGCCATCGTCGCCGGTGCCGCCGTCGTCACCGACATCGTCACCACCATCATCACCTATGTCACCGCCGGCATCGTCACCGACGTCGTCGCCGCCATCATCGGCACCGGGATCGTCTGCGCCCGTATCATCGGCCGGGTCATCATCCAGGATATCGCCGTCATCGATCGGGGCTTCATCTTCGTCGTCGTCGTCATCTTCGTCATCATCAACCTGGGCCTGAGCTGGCCCTGCAAGCACCAGCGCGGATGCCGATGCCGTCAGGACAACCGTTGTCGCAGGCGACGTTACGAGCTGCACGCCCGCCAACAGCCAGGCTGCGAGGTCGACAGTCAGAGTTCGTTTTGTCGATGGCATCCAAATCCCCTTGCTGGACAATCAGTGACAGAAACGCCGGCGCGAGCCCGGTTATTCCCGGTGATGTATCTCGATTGTTTCCCGGGCACAGAGAAGAGACTTTTTTCTGACAAGGAATAAAGGTAACCGGGCCGGCGTTCTTGGGGGAGTGAATGGATATTCAGGAAGAAAAAGCGCTGCGTTTGCAGATTGTTGCGCTCATCCCGCGCCTGCGGAGATTTGCGCTTGGTCTGACCCGCAACGGGCCTGAAGCAGACGACGTGGTACAAATGGCACTTGAGCGGGCAATTTCGAAGATCCACCAGTTCCAGCCGGGAACACGCCTGGAAGCCTGGCTGTTCCGGATTGTCAGGACGACCTGGCTGGATGACCGGCGCCGAATGGCCCGCCGACCCTCTGAAAACAATGAAGACGCCGTTAACGGGTTTGCAGGCGATGCTCTGCCTCAGACCGACACGCTCGATCTGCGCGCCGATCTTGCGAGGGCTTTGGGAACCCTCTCCGAAGACCAGCGCGCCGTTGTGCTGCTGGTCCTGGTTGAAGGCCAGAGCTACGATGAGGCCAGCGATATCCTCGGCGTACCAACTGGCACAATCATGAGTCGGCTCTCCAGGGCTCGCGCAGCCTTGATGCAGGCTCTTTCTGAACAAGGAGTGCGCCCATGACCGCAAACGTCACCGACGAAATGATCATGGCACTCGCTGATGGCGTTCTCGAAGGTCCTGAGGCTGAAGCAGTTCGTGAAGCGATTGCGGCGAGCAGCGCGCTACAGGAAAAGTTTGAGACCTTTCAGCAAAGCCGGCGGTTATTGGCAGGCGGATTTGATGGGCTGCTGGAGCGGCCTGTGCCCGAGGAAATGAAGAAGCTCGTTATGGAGCATGCTGCTCCCGGAGGCACCGTTGTTTCACTAGAGCATGCGAGGGCCCGCCGCGGGCGGCTGTTCAACGTCGACGCCTTGTCCAAGGTGGCGGCTGCCGTCGCTCTGCTTGGGGCAGCGGCCCTCAGCGGCTATCAGTTCGGTCAGAACGAGCCGGCCGGAGATGGGCTGGTGCTTGCCGGGCTTCTGCCAGAGGCGAGCCCGGTCGCGGTGGCCTTGTCCTCGGCCGCTTCCGGCGCCTTGATTGACATTGGAGGTTCTGAGTTTGCGGCGGTCGCGACATACGAGATCGAAGGGGGACAGGTTTGCCGGGAGTTCGAGCTGGACCGCGGCGAATCCGGCACCGTCGGCTTGGCTTGCCGCGTCGAAGGCGGCTGGCAGGTCGAGGTTGCGGTGCTCAACGTGACGGCAGGTGCAAAGAATCAGTTCCTGCCGGCTTCGGCAGATGCATTTGAACTCGTCGGCGCCGCGCTGGATGCGAAGGGCGAGTATGAAGCGGTCGATCCCGAAACAGAGGCTTGCATCCTTGGCGGCGGGGCGTGCATCGATCCCGGGAAGTCTGGGTAAAGGGCCACTGAAGTCTCGAAGCAGGAGGTGATGTTCGGAAAGAAACCACCCGGTATCGGTAAGTCTCGGATCGAGCGTGCGTTGAACAGCTCTAAGCCGATCGCTGCTGCGGAATCGTCCGCCTTTGATCGATCGGGCAAGCGTAAATCGCAAAGGCAAAAAGCATGGGCGCCATGCCGTTTGACCTGGCCGCCAAACGGACGGGCAGACGGCGTATGTATCGACGCCTCAGAAACCGGGGCGCGTATCCGCTTTGCGAACAAGGTTGCTGTGCCGGATCGACTGACCTTCATTTGTCCAAGGCTCGGGCTCAACCGGACCTGCACGCTAAGTTGGCAAGACGGCGTCGATGCTGCGGTCCGGTTTATCCCCTGAGACTGGCTCATCAGGTCTTTGGCTTGTCCATAGCCCGGTTGGCAGCTCTGCCTAACCATACCGTGAAGTTGCCGGGTGACTGCCGGACGGCCTTTTCCGCTCACGGAAGTCTTGCAGAGCAGATTGTTGGCGCGGGCCATCCGTTGCAGGATTGGGGTGGGGGGACAAATCCGGCAAACGGCTCAGATAGCCCGAAACCGGGGCAGTTGAGCGGGCAAGCGCCGCAGCAGTAGGGGACACTGCTACACCAGCGCCAACAATCCTCCGAGGCACCATGAAGAACGCCACGATGCTCTTATTGTATCAACGCAGCGCGCGCCGAATTCATTCCTGAGCTGACAAAAGAATTTTTTGGCTGGGGTTCCGGCGAAATGCCGCGGCGCACCTTGGGCGCAGCCATGCCAAGTTCGGGGCAAGAGCTGAACTGTTGAGAACAGTCTTGGGATTCCCGACCCTGTTCACCGAGCTTTGGGATACCAACGACATCTTCGTCAACCGTTTCCCTGGAATCAGATATTCTGTCGTCCGTACAGATACTGAATTCTCCCTCGGCATCAGTCGCGAGAAGTCTCAAGCCTCCAGTGATGCCTTCCTGGCCTTGCGGGACGCGCGCATGATCTCAGTTTCGAGATGGCGGGGGAGCAGATCGAAGATCAGGTGTATACGGTCTTCCTCGCCATCATTCTTCGCCTCGTGAACCGCCTTGTTGTCGAACCACCAGAGTTCGCCGGCCTGCATGCGAACCTCTTCATCGCCGGCCTTGAGCCAGGATCCCCCAGTCGATTTGAGAACGAAATGGTAGCGGTATCTGACCCTGTAGTACTCGCCCCGATCCGAATGCGGATAGACTTGTCGCCCGGCGGGCAGGCAGACGATCTTGGCTCTGCCGAGGACACCGTCTTCTTCCGCAGCGACTTGCTTGAGAAACTCCTGGAAAAGCGGCAAGCGCTGCGATCCGCTTGTCCACCGGCTCTCATGCACATCCCTGCGGGCCCTCCCGCCTTGCGCTGATTTAACCATGCCCCTCAGTGGAACGGCCAGCGCCTCCCGCTGGACTTGCACCGCAGATTGCCGGCCTGTTTGCTCGGCCCAGATGGCGTCGATACAGCCCAGCTCTGCCAATAGCGGTGCTGGGTTACAGCCCTGCTTCAGTCGCTTGAAGTATTGCACCTGTTTTCTCCGTGATCTTCCAGCTCAACGCATCCCAGCCCGGCATTATTCCGGCACAAGTGCGCGTGCTTGGCTCCAGCGCGGAATATCTGGCTTCGTTCCGGCGTTACCTGTGCAGGCCAATGGCCAATTGACAGGAGGGCACTTGAATTGGTCCGGCTTGAAAGCCTTGTCTTCGCGACGGCGTCGTGGGCCCGTCTCGCAGGCCTGGGCCGCAAAGCCTGCGGGATACTCAATCTTTTTGGAGCGGCCTTGCTTGGCCTCAGCCTCATCATGAATGCACACGCAGACAGCGGACAATCTTCAGGGCAGTCCGGGAACGACAAGCTACGGCTCGAAACGGGCATATCGCGTTTTGTGTTCGATGGCTGGGCCGGGCCAAAACTCAGAGTGTGGACCTACGTTCCCAGCTCAGCACCGGCCGACGCGCGCATCCTGTTTGTCTTGCACGGCGTAGAGCGGGACGCCAAGCGATACATCGAGGACTGGGTCCGCATCGCTGAGCGCCATGGCACGATACTTGTTGCCCCTGAATTTGATGAACGCCGGTTTCCCGGTCCGGAATCCTACAATCAGGGCGGCGTCATCGACCCGCGCACCGGAAAGTCACGCGATCCGCAAACCTGGACATTCTCCGTCATCGAACCGCTGTTCGACGAAGTAAGAAGCCGGACGGGGAGCAAGGCGACCACCTATTCCATCTATGGGCATTCCGCAGGCGCGCAGTTCGTCCATCGGTTCGTGATGCTTGCGCAACCTGTTCGTCTTGATCAAGCTGTTGCCGCTAATGCCGGCTGGTATACTTGGTTCGATCCGGGTCGGCCCTATCCGGAAGGAATGAAAATAGGCAAGCGGCGGATTGACCCTAACAAAGCGGTACTTTCTGAACGACTTACGATCCTGCTCGGAACGGAGGATGTTGAATCGGATGACCGGAACCTTCGCGATGATGCCTGGACCCGGAAGCAGGGAGCCAATCGCTTCGAGCGGGGCCGGGCCTTCTTTGCTCACGCGAAAGAAACAGCAAATGCAGATGCGTCGGCATTCGGATGGCAGTTGAAGTATGCCCCCGGAGTTGGACATGAAAATCGCAAGATGGCCGTATATGCAGCAGGCGTCTTGTTTGCGACGAAAGACCGCGAAACGCCGGCGCAATTCTTCCTTGAGCTGAGCCCCGCTGAGAAGAGCGGCGGTTGTGAATCGTCTGCAGGCGGATGGCCAAGGCGTCTTCGGCTTGAAGGTTTAACTTGCGGCGATCTCGCGGATCTTCAGATCAAAGTCTGGGCGGACCTGGTCGGTGCGATGGAGGAGGCGGGATCTGCCATATTGCTAGATCAGCCGGTCGGACTTTTGAACGCCGCAGAACCGTCGCGGCGCTTCGCCCGGTCAGTCAAGGTCGCCCTGATCGATGCGGCAGGAAAGGATCCACGAGAATCCTCAAGGCTGGAGAAAAAGGTCGAGGACGTCGTCGATCAGGGCGCCCACCTGGTGATCTTGCTGAATTCTCCAACAGATGGACGCATCAGAAAAGCAGATCGCTATACGCTGTTTCATCTGCCGCGCCAGAAGCAGAGCCGGCGGGATCACGAATCGGGTTGTCGATCCTGTGGCCGGGAAGTCTTGATGGCATTCTCGCCCGGAGCTGCAGGGCGCACTGTCAGGGTCCGATTCTACCCCGCGATCGGCGCGGACAAGAAAGCTGATACATCGCAGTCGGATATCTATGCCGGAACTGTCAGGCGGGTTGTCTCCCGCACGAAGGACAAGGTTCGGTTCGAGGCTGGACGCGATGAGAACGGCGACTACCTGAGCTTTGAGATCGAATGGCCCCGGCGGTCATAGGTTCAAATGGAATATTTTACCGGTTCACGGAATAAACCGCGCCAGTCTGGCGTTCACAGAGCCGTAGGGTTCAATTGAGGGGATCAAATGTTGAAGTCTTTCAGCCTTCGTGCGGCGTCGCTGACCGCGCTCATTGCGCAAGGCGCACTGACCGCTTCTGCGGAAGTGAGCTATGATGAGCGCGGGCTTGTTTATGAAAATGGCGCCGTGACGGTTCAGGCCCGCGGTGCGGTGGCCGTCCAGGGCGCCTGGTATGAGCCCGTTCAAGGCGGCGTACCGCGCAAGGGCAGCGAAGCCGACGGTTCTGCGGTTCTGATCGCAGAATGGGAAACAAGCTCCGGGCTGCTGTTTGGCGTCCGCGGCGAAGTCGATACCGGAAACACACAAATCGATGACTTTGAACGCGACGAGCTTTACGCCTATGTCGCTGCAGACTGGGGCCGGATCGAAGTTGGCGAAAATGACGGCCCGGCGGATACGCTGTCATTCCACGCCCCGACAATTGGGCTTGGCCAAGTCCGCGGCGACTTCGCCCGATATACCGGGTCTGTTGCGCTTCTGTCGGCCTATGACAGCCGTGATGCGCTGAAGGTTTCCTACTTCTCGCCGCCCGTGAACGGGTTTTCTGCGGGCGTCTCGTATTCGCCCGAGTTTACGTCCAACGAGGACGCCGTGAATCCAACGAGCCGTGTTGTGCAGGACGACGTCTACGAACTTGGCGCGCAGTATATCCGCCCCGTTGGAAACTGGGTTGCCGGCCTGTCGGCAGCTTACGTCAAGGGAACCGCGGACCCCATCACCAATCGCGCCGATGTAGGAAGCTGGAGTGTCGGTACTGAGCTCCGTCGCGGAAAGATGACTTTCGGAGCAGCCTATGTTGACCGCGGCCGCTCTGCCCTTCGCCCGACCGCCGAAACCGAAGATGAATGGAATGCGGGTCTTGGATGGGCAGAGGATCGCTGGGAGGCGGCAGCTTCCTACGCGGTCACGAGCCAGGGGCAGGACAAGGATCACCGGTTCGGGATTGGCGTGGATTTCGATGTAACGCCGCACGTCTATCTTCGCACGGATGCAGTCCGGCTTATATCTGAACGCCCTGGGATTGATAACCGGGATGGGTGGGTCGCCATGACGGAACTCGGACTTCGGTTCTGAACGGGCTCTTCTGTTATGTTTGAAATCAAGAAGCCCCGCCGCAATGGCGGGGCTTTTTTGTCTGAGCGGATGGAAGGATCAGCCTTTGCCGGGCGTTGTCTCAGTAATCGTCAGGCAATTACAAAGGACACCCCCATGATCGAGATCTTCGACCAGGCCCGCCTCAACAAAGGCAAGCGCGCTTTCACGACACGCCGTGTTCCTGTTCAGGATATGCGTGCTCTCGAAACCGGCCCGGTCACCCCTGCCGCCGGGGACCTGGTCCTCGCCCGGGTGGAGGCCGTCGGGCGCCTGCAGCGTGTCGAACTGACCACTGGACGCAAAGCGGCGATCTTCCCCGGCGATGAAATCATTGTGGTTTATGGCAACCGGTATGCGCCGGACGCCTATGAAGCCGAGGTTCCGGATGATCTGTCTGACTGTGACCTCGCCGCTGGCGGCGGTATCGCCTCTCTTGTTCTGAATTCCAACGCAGTCTGGGAATCCAAGGGCAGCCCTACGCGGCTCAAGCCGATCGGCCTTGTCACCGACTATGAAGGCCGCCCGATCAACCTCTCACGTTACGCCTTGCCGATGCGGCCCCTGCTGAACCGCCAGGTGCCCATTATCGCAGTCTGCGGTGCAACCATGAACTCAGGCAAAACCACAACCGTCGCGGGCATGGTCCGTGGACTGACCCAGAAGGGCTTGAAAGTCGGCGCTGCCAAAATCACTGGCACCGGTTCGGGGAACGACTATTGGAAGTTTGTCGACTCCGGAGCAGCACACACGCTCGACTTTACGGACGCCGGCATGGGAACGACTTATCTTGCAGATGTCGAGCAGGTTGTGCGGGGCGCGGAAGCCGTCGTAGCCGAACTCATCTTACGGGGTTGCAACGCGATCGTTCTCGAGATCGCTGACGGTGTTCATCAGCGTGAGACGCATGCCCTGCTTTCGCATCCCCGGATGCAGGCGCTGGCTGATCGTTGGGTCTATGCCGCGGACAGCGCGGCGTCTGCGGCCGTAGGCTATCAGGTCATGTCAGCCTGCGGATTGTCGGTTACCGCTATCTCGGGACTTCTGACCGCTTCCCCCCTGGCAATGCGCGAGGCGGCCGGACTCGTCCGTGCACGGTTCTGCGCGCTGCCTGAACTGACCGAGGGATCCGCGCCTATGGCCTGGATTGAGGGTGTCACCCGGATGTCTGCTTATGCCTGACCGGAAGAGGGGGCTTGTCTCCAACTTCCCCTCATACCTGGAGGGCGGCCGCAAGGCTGCCTTCCTGCTCATGCTGCTTCTCGTTGTTCTGGAGACTGCGGCTCAGGTCTGGACGGGGTATGCGCTGACATCTGTAATTCGCTCTTCGGCTTCATTGATCTGGCCGGCTGCCGGTTTGCTCGCAGCGTTTGCCGTGCTTGCGGGCCTTTTCTGGGCTCGGGGAGTGACCGCTGAATGGATAGGCCAGGATTACGTGAACGATGTGCGCTCGGGCCTCGCCCGCCAGGCGGTCAAGGCTGCGCTGGGGCGGGGACGCCTCGGCACGATAACGGCGCGCATGAGTGCAGATCTGGTTGCCTTGAAAAACTGGTCTGATGCAGGAATTTGCGGCGCAGTAGCCGGAGGCCTTACGCTATCGGCAGGATTGATCTCTGTACTGATTAATGTCGGCATGGACGGTTTTTTGAGCTGTCTCGTTGGTCCGTCGGTTTCGATCATGCTCGTTCTAGTATTCTGGACGCCGCTGAAGTCTTTTATCCGGCAAAGGCGAGCCGCAAGAGGCCTGTTGTCTGCGCGAACCGGCGACGCGGTGTTCGCTGCCCGGACAGCCGCTGTCTATTCAGCTCATGAAAGTTTCACCCGCCCGATCCGGCGTGCCGGAAAGCGGCTTGCCATCGTTTCGGTCCGCACGCTCTCACTCGTACAGGTACTCCGGGCGAGCAGTATGGTTACATTACCCGGCGGCGTCTTGCTTTTCGTCTTTCTCAGAGAAGCCGGTAGCGATGCCCCTGCATCAGCGTGGGGAGGGTTGATCTATTCTCTTGGCCTTTGCACCGCAGGCATTGCTCTCCTCCTCTTGGCTGTCGAAGCATTGATCGAACGCCAGATTGCAATGCGCAAACTCCTTGAACTGGATGCGCAAGCGAACGAGGCGCTACCTCTGGCGCCTGATGGAAATGTGAGGATCCCGCGCAAGCCTGTACTGCCATTGTCGATCGACGGGCGGATTTGCGTGAAGCCGGGAGAGGTCGCCGAGCTGTCCCGCTCAGACTTTGCCGATCTCATGATACGGCTGATGCGGGGAGATGAAGATATCATGATCGGCGAGCTATCGTCGAGCTGCGCCGATCCCAGGGACTGGGCCCGCCGCGTTGCAATCGTATCCGAGACCATACCCCTGCCGAGAGGAGGGATACGTGACATTCTGAAATCACGTGGACGCGTGACAAGGCGGCAGGCCAGGGATGCCCTCCAGTTGGTGGGGATTGATACTGAAGAAGGCGGACTTCCCTCGGTTATTGATCCCCAACGTCACTTGATCGAGCCCGAAATCTTGGCACGTCTCAGGCTCGCACGCGGCCTCGTCTCAGCGCCTCATGTCATAGTGATCGATGAGCCTTGGTTGGCGACTGATCTGCACCTCAAACACAGGCTTGATGCTTGGGCCCGCACCTCTGGCAGAGCTATTATTTGGTTGGTTTCTAAGTCTACAATGGACTTGTGAGTGTCGACGGAAATCAACAACCGCGGCTGTAAGGTGCCGTCCGAAAACGGCGAAGTCCGGCCTAGTTTCGGTGGGGCCGCCGGATGGCATGATTGGGTTGACCCTGCCAGTCATTGCGCTCCCGCCGGCACCTCGACATACTTGCACGATGCAACAGCTTACACCCTTCCAAGGTGCGATCCTGAAAAGGGTCGTGGACGAGTTCAGAGAAGTGACGGGTGTGGAGGCAGTCGTCCTGGGCGGATCGCACGCGCGGGGGCGCGCCCGCCCCGACTCGGATATAGATATTGGGCTCTACTATTGGCCGGGAACGGCCTTCTCTATTCAGCAAGTTCGCCAAATAGCGTCGCGCATCAATGACACGCCGGATCCTGTTGTTTCGGGCTTCGGTGAATGGGGGCGCTGGGTGGATGGTGGCGCGTGGCTGACGATCGAAAGACAGAGAGTCGATCTGCTCTACCGCTCACTCGAAAAAGTTGAGATCACATTCAAGGATGCAGTTGAAGGACGGTTCGAGATTGATTTCGACCAACAACCGCCATTCGGCTTCTTCGGTCCCACTTTGTTGGGAGAAGCAGCAATTGCAGTCCCGCTTCACGATCCTCGATCCACCCTGTCGGTATTGAAAGCCAAGGTGTCGATTATGCCGGAAGCATTGGCCAAAGCCGTTGTTCAGAGCCGGCTATGGAGCGTCGAGTTCGGCTTGACTGCGTTCGCGCCCAAGTTTGCTGCGAATGGCGACGTTCATGGAGTAGCGGGATGCCTGGCACGCTTTGCACAGGCTCTGGTGCTTTCATTGTTCGCGCTCAACCGCGTCTATCCCATTAATGACAAGACGTCGATTTCCGAGATTGATCAGTTCAAGATGGCACCGGCCAGTTTTGGCCCTCGTCTGCGTTCGATCTTGTCGAACATCGGATCAACCCCTGAAGCGCTGCAAGCCAGCGTCGACGCCATCGGCGCGCTGTTTGAAGAGGTGCGTGCTTCTGCAGGAAACATGTATGCGCCGGCTTGGCGCCTTTAAATCGAAGGCCGATTTGACCGTTTTCGGCGATCTCCGGCTTGGTTGCGATAGGGCCGCCGGACGGCACGATTGGATCGACCCGGTCGGTCATGGAATTTGACGCTGGGAGCCAACCTGGCCCTAAACTGCCGGTCACTACCCACTGTTGGTACGTAGAACCCGGGAAAGGTCAAAAGCAACAAATCACGGCGTCCGATGTTTTCGGCGAGAACTCTGTCATGTGAGGATTCTTTCCCAAGCGAGCGGACATTTATTTCAAACGTTCTGAACACTCAATGCGCAGATAAAGTCACGACTTATTCAGTTCACTGAATATATGATCAAGACCAAGGACTCAGGGGCGCCGTTTGAATTCGGGCCAAAACAGAAGCCAGATAGCCGAGTTTAGCGGGATCTAAGTCACAGACGCCCCTGCTTTTCCGGCGCTTCTACGCCGACCATAGCCTGGGCCGCGGGGCCGTAACGATCCACTTCAACGTCTAGTCCAGCCAGCGCGCCCCTGATTTCGTCGAGCTCTTCGACCGACAGTTTAATCTTGGCCGCGCCGAGATTCTCTTCGAGGCGGTGCAGCTTGGTAGTTCCGGGGATCGGTACAATGTAAGGCCGCTGGGCCAACAGCCAGGCGAGCGCCACCTGGGCCGGGGTCGCCTCTTTGGCGGCTCCCACTCGCTTCAGCAGGTCAATGAACACAAGGTTCTTAGCCAGCGCTTCCTGCTGAAATCGCGGCGTTCCAGCGCGAAAGTCGCTTTTGTCAAGTTGTGTATCCTTGGTTATGACCCCGGTGAGAAAGCCTTTGCCCAAAGGGCTATAGGGCACAAAGCCGATACCGAGCTCATCGCAAGCATCGAGAATGCCATTGGTTTCAGGCGCGCGCCACCAGAGCGAGTACTCGTTTTGGACAGCGGAAACTGGCATCACGGAATGTGCACGCCGTAGCGTTTTTACACCCGGCTCGGACAAGCCGAACCCTATTGCCTTTCCTTCAGCGACAAGGTCGCGAACGACGCCCGCAACGTCTTCGATTGGGACGGCGGGATCCACACGGTGCTGGTAAATCAGATCGACCGTTTCAATTCCGAGCCGCATCAGCGAACGCTCTACGTGGCCCCTGATGTTTTCGGGGCGGCTTGAAACGCCGCGCATTTGTCCGGTGGCAGGATCCACATCAAAGCCGAATTTAGTCGCGATCACAACCAGTTCGCGGACCGGGCGCAGTGCTTCACCTACCATCTCTTCGTTGGTGAACGGTCCGTAGATTTCGGCCGTGTCGAAAAAGGTCACGCCGCGATCAACAGCCGCGCGGATCAGGCCAATGCCCTCTTCCTTGCTGATGCGATGGCCATAGCTGAAATCAAGTCCCATACAACCGAAGCCAATCTCGCTCACAGCGAGGTTTCCAAGCATGCGATGTTTCATCGCTTATCCCTTTTCTGTTTGTTGGACGCGTGATGAACTCCAAAGCTGGCGCCGACCCCAAAGCTTTGGTCAGTGACGAGGCGCACGATCAGATCTGCGACACTCGCGCGCGACACAACTTGCCCAGCATTGAGGAACGCTTCGCCTTTGGAAGTGAGGTCGTAGGCAATTTCTTCATCGTCATTTAGCCAGGCGGGGCGAATGATAGTGTAATCCAGCCCCGAGGCTTCGATAATGGCGGCGCTATCGCGGTATGGATCGAGGATGCGGCGATAGGCTTCGCCATGGATCTCTGAGTAGATGCCCATTGAACTGATGAAGATCAGCCGGCGAACGCCTGCTTTTCCCATCGAACTTACAATGGATTTCGCATGTTGCTCCATATTGTCTGACAAGTTGGCGTAAATGATATCCTGACCGGACATGGCAGCCGTGAGAGCGGCTGTATCAGACGCATCCCCTTCGATGATCCGGACGCGCGGATTGCTACGCAATGCGTCCAACCTAACGGCTCGACGCAAATAGAGCACGAGATCCGCATCCGTTCTCGCCAGCAACATCTGCGTAGCAACGCGTGCGATCTGCCCATTTGCTCCGACGATCAGAATGTTCGTCATCTGCTGAAGCTCAACGATATGAGAGTTTGAGTATCGAGGGAGGTAGTCTTTCGCCCGTGATCTCGATGCGGCTCAGCGCGGCCTCCATCGATTGCATTTCCGAGGCGGTCAGCCGAACGTTGGCCGCCCCGAGGTTTTCTTCTACGCGGTCGAGCTTCCGGGTGCCGAAGATCGGCACAATGAACGGCGCTCGCGCCAGCAACCAAGCTAGGGCAATCTGTGCAATAGTGGCCCCTTTTTCGCTCGCGATCTGGCCCAGAAGATCAATGAGCGTCCGGTTGGCGGCCCGGGCTTCAGCAGTAAAGCGAGGCGAGCCCGCGCGGAAATCTGCTTTGTCGATTGGTGTCTGTGCATCAATCTTGCCGGTCAGGTATCCAGCCCCAAGCGGGCTCCAGGGGACAAACCCGATGCCCAGTTGAGCGCACAGGGGCAGCACTTCAGCCTCCGGGTCACGGGTCCAGAGAGAGTATTCGCTCTGGACTGCGGTCACCGGCTGCACCGCATGAGCCCGCCGGATCGTTGAGGCTGCTGCCTCTGACATCCCGAAATACCTTACCTTTCCCGCTATGATCAGATCACGGACAAAACCCGCGACATCTTCAATGGGTACGGCCGGGTCAACCCGGTGCTGATAGAGCAGGTCAATGGTCTCAATACCCAGCCGCTTCAGGCTACTTTCGACGACGACGCGGACGTGGTCCGGCCGGCTGTTGACGCCTGCCTTCCGCGCACCTGTTGTCTGATCTATGTCGAACCCGAACTTGGTCGCAATAACGATCTGATCGCGGATCGGGCGGAGCGCTTCGCCCACGAGCTCCTCGTTCGTCCAGGGCCCGTAAGCTTCTGCAGTATCGAAAAACGTCACCCCCAACTCATGGGCACCGCGAATAACCCTAATCGCCTCTGAACGATCAGGAGCCGCGCCGTAGGTGGACGCAAAACTCATTGTGCCGAAGCCAATCTCGCTCACGGATAGGCTGCCCAGTTTACGGAGTTTCATTTAGAGATTCCTTCTGGTCGGTGTCTTGCACGCTGTGCTGTTCAAGCCGGCGTCGGCAGTTTACCAGCCCGCATCGCGGCAATCACACCGCCATCGATGAGCAAGTCGCTACCCGTGATAAATCCAGCGTCGGGTCCAAGCAGATAGCTGGCAGCAATCGCGATTTCTTCTGGCGGCGCCATACGCCTCGCAGGAGAAGCAGCGACCATGGCGCGATAGACATTGCCGATTGCCGAATTGAGTTCATGCGCGGCCAGCGGAGTTACAATGATACCCGGACTGATCGCATTCACGCGCGCGCCGCGCGCACCCCAGCGGATTGCCTCGGCTTGGACGCGAAGAAAATTTGCGCGTTTGGCCACCATGTAGGCGACCATGCTGTTAGGGACCCTGTCCGGTTGCAGGCACGGCAATGACAACAAGGTGTCCGACGCCGCATAGGCGAGCTGCTTCTCGTCTTCCTCTGGCAAGGGTCGCATCATGTGTCCGGCCATGCTGGAAATGACGAGGCCCGCGCCGCCGGGGGCAATGACCGCTCCGAAAATCTCGAAAACCAGCGCTGTGCCGAAAAGATCAACTTCAAGCACTTTTTCGACTGGCGCCATGTTGGGAGAGAGGCCAGCGGTGTTTACGACCTGAATGACCGGCCCCAAGGCTCCGGCCGCCACTGCCAGTGCCTGCACGGATGCGCGTTTGGTCACGTCCACGACCTGGCTTTCGACCAGATACCCGCTCTCCCGCAGCTGATCTGCTCCCGAACGAAGCGTGTCTTCATTCCAGTCGGCCAGGAAGATCGTTCGTCCAAAGCCCTGACGGCGAGCGATGGCCAGTCCGATCCCGCCCGCACCAATGATTACAATCACGTCCTTCTGCACAAGAATGCCTCTCTCTGTCTGGGCAGCCAAGCCGCCATATCTGTCTCGGACAGCAAATAGAGGATGGGACTTTAAGAGATTAGGCGCTAAATTTGTCGTTCGGTTATACTTGGGGCTTATCAATGAGACGCGAGGAGCTGAGTGATCTGGCTGTGTTTCTTGCCGTGGCCGAGGCACGAAGCTTCACGCGGGCGGCAGCCGAGTTGGGCACATCACAATCCGCAATCAGCCAGATTGTTAGGCGGCTCGAAGCAAGCATCGGCCTTAAACTATTGACCCGGAACACTCGCAATGTTGCTCCCACGCAGGCCGGCGAACAGCTGATCGCCAGCCTGGGGCCGGCATTGAAGGAAATTGAGGCGGGACTTTCTGCGTTGAGCGCTCTGCGAGAACGCCCAGCTGGAATGGTGAGAATTACATCCAGCCGCCATGCGGCTGAAAAAATACTTTGGCCGGCCGTAAGCAGCCTTATCAAAACCTATCCAGACGTGACGGTAGAGATTTCGGTCGACAGTCACCTGACGGACATCATCTCCGATCGCTTCGATGCCGGGGTGCGCCTGGGCGAGCAAATTGCCAAAGACATGATTGCGATTCCGATCGGTCCGGATTTGCGCATGGCGGTTGTCGGCGCGCCGTCCTATTTCGAAAAGCATGGACGACCTGCTACACCTCACGAGCTTACGGAACATTCCTGTATAAACATCCGCATGCAGACCAAGGGTGGGCTTTACGCCTGGGAGTTTGGCAAGGATGGCCGCGATCTCAACGTGCGGGTCCAAGGCTCACTCATCGTCAATGACGGTTCCATGGTACTTCGCGCCGCCACAGAAGGCCTTGGGTTGGCCTGCATGCTGGAAGATCAGGTATCGGAACTTGTAGCGACCGGCGAACTGGAACGTGTACTCGAGGACTGGTGCCCGTATTTCTCGGGATACCACTTGTACTATCCGGATCGGCGCCAGTTGCCTCCGGCTTTTTCAATTCTGGTGAATGCGCTGCGCTATAGGGCGTAAAGCTCGCGGACTTTGGCAACACGAATGGCCCTGAGATCGGGAAGCGCATTCGTATATCAGCGTGCTGGTGGATCGCCCGTACAGGCATGGGCGCAAGATCTCAGTGAAGATTATCCTGGCAAAAAAATAGCGGGATGTCGTTCCTAGTTCTTCTTGCCCCTTTATATTACATGTGTAATACCATTGATCAGACGATCACATAGGGAGAAAACCCGCAATGCCGCTCTGGAAAATCTATCACCCGGCCGACGTGTTCACCGATGAAGACAAGGCGCAACTTGCTGAGAAAATTACGGCAGTTTACGGCGCCGTGATGCCTCGCTTCTACGTGGGTATTCTATTTCAGCCCGTTGATCCGGCTCAGTTCTATGTCGGCGGGAAGCCTTCTGGCCGGTTTGTCCGGATTGTGATGGAACACATCGCCCGGAGTTTTCCGTCCGTCGAGGCGAGCCGCCGCTTCATCGACCGGATCAACGCCATCCTGAAGCCATATGTCGCCGATCGCGGGCTTGATTGGGAGTTCCACATTGACGAGACGCCCTTCGACTATTGGTCGATCAACGGGTTCTATCCGCCACGCGCGAACACTCCGGATGAGATCCGGTGGCGTGAAGAAAATCGCGCGTCACCTCGCACGCATGACTGACTGGAGAAGCCCATGAGCAACCTTGGCACTGCCGTTGTGACCGGCGCGTCGTCCGGAATTGGCGCATCATTCGCGTCGCGTCTCGCAAGTGACGGCTACGACCTTCTGATTGTTGCGAGACGCGCGGACCGACTTTCGGAGCTCGCTGGCCGTTTGCGCGAAAATACAGGCGTTCATGTTGAAACGCTGGTTGCGGATCTTTCCGACCCGCAAGACGTCGGGCGCCTCGAAACACGCCTATCGCAGATCCCCCTTTCCGTGCTGATCAACAATGCGGGGGTTGGGGCACTCGGCCCGACCTCAAAGGTTCCCGCAGACGCGCAGGACGCCTTGCTACGGGTTAATGTCATTGCGCTGACCCGGTTGTCGATTGCGGCCATTGATCGCTTCAAGGCCGCTGGCCGCGGTACACTGATCAACATAGCCTCTGTCATGGCGCTGCTGCCGAGCGCAGGCGGCGGAGCCTATAGCGGCTCGAAAGCCTATGTGCTCAACTTTACCCGTTCCCTCCGCCTTGAGCTTTCAGGCAGCGGCATCGGCGTCCATGCGGTGATGCCAGGACCGGTTCGCACAGAGTTCTTTTCATCTCAGGGTCTCAGCGATGCCGTATTCCCTGACTCCGCCTACGTGTCTGCAGATGACCTCGCAGACGCCGTGATGGCGGGTGTCCGGCAGGGCCATGAAGTCATCACGCCAACACTCTCCTCGGCAAATATCTGGCTTGATTTCGAGGCCGCGCGTGGCGCGTATATGCAGGACGTCATGAGCGGTAAAATCGCCGCTCGGTATGCGGGCAGTTGAAAAGGGACGGACAAGCCGGTGACGAGGTACAAGGACGGGCACAAACAGGAGACGCGCGATGCCATCCTCAGGAACGCAGCGCAGCGTTTTCGCCGTGACGGTATCGGGGGAACGGGTGTGAGGGCGCTGATGGCGGATGCCGGCCTGACACACGGCACTTTCTATGCCCATTTCCCGTCACGGGCAGAGCTGATTGCTGCGGCTGTCGAATATGCTGCCGAAAGCACGCTCGGCTACTTCGAAAAGGTGCTCTCGGCGGTTCCAGAGGGCGAAAGACTGCAGACTTTCATTTACAGATACCTTCGCCATCAGCACCGCATGCACGCGGAACTTGGCTGCACTGCGGCAGCTCTGGCGCCGGACATTGCGCGTGAAAGTGCCGAGACGCGGACCCGTTTCGCCGAGAAGACAAACCGCCTCGTGGATCTTATTTCTAGTCTTCTGCCGGACGGAGGTACGCCGGACCAGCGCAGCATCCGTGCCAAGACTGTCTTTGCTCTGATGATGGGTACTCTGCAGCTGATGCGGATCGAGACTGACAACGCCGCTGCTGAAAGCTTGATGAACGAAGGTCGAGAAGCCGCGTTCAGGCTGGCGACCCGGGCCTGGGAAGCTTGAAGCGATGAATCTCACTCCCGCCCTCACGGCCCCGTTCACCTGTTCATGAATGTGCGGGACGGCAAAAGCCGCCCGTTTTTTGCCGGCAGGCAGTCACCGCGTCACCGAGGCACGCATGAGTTCAGCAAAACAATCGCTCGTGGACGGGCCGATTCTGTCGACCTTGCTGCGCCTCTCAGCGCCAAATGTTGTCGCGCTGTCCGCATCTGCGATCATAACGATTGCTGAAACAGCCTATGTCGGACGGCTGGGGGTTGCTTCGCTTGCAGGTGTGGCGCTGGTCTTCCCGATTGTCATGCTGATGCAGATGATGTCCGCCGGCGCGATGGGCGGAACGATTTCTGGCGCAATCAGCCGGGCGATCGGCGCGGGCAATTCTGCACTGGCGGCTGCAGTCGCCTGTAATGCGGCCGTCATCGGTGCGGCAGCTGGCACATTGTTTGCGGGGCTGCTTTGGCTTCTCGGACCACTCGCGTTTCGGGCTTTGGGCGGCAGCGGAGCGGCGCTCGCCGAAGCCTCGGCGTATGCTCAAGTCGTCGCCCCTGCATTCATCGTCATCTGGCTTGCGAATACGTTCGCCTCGATCGCACGCGGAATGGGCGTCATGTCGCAACCCGCGCTTATCCTGCTGGTAGCCGGCGGCCTACAGATAACGGCCGGCGGCGCTCTGGCATTTGGGTTCGGCTTTCTTCCTGCCTGGGGTGTTGCGGGTGTTGCCGCTGGACAGGTCATCGCCTTTACGCTCGCGGCGATGGCTATGCTTCGCTTGCTGAAGAGCCCACGCGTGCCGCTGGTTTTCAGTTTTGACATCTCACTGATCAGCACAAAGGTGATGGCTGAGTTGCTGCGGCCGGGTCTGCTAGCTTGCCTGTCTCCCATTCAATCGGTGGCAACAGTGCTTGTCCTTACCGCTATTGTAGCGCGTTTTGGCGAAGACGCGCTTGCCGGATATAGTGTGGGTTCCCGTCTTGAGTTTCTGCTCATTCCCGTCGCATTCGCGATCGGCGTCGGCAGCGTCCCCATGGTCGGTACTGCTATCGGCTCAGGCAATGTCGCACGTGCCCGCCGGGTCGCCTGGCTGGCGGGTGCGCTGGCTGCCGCGGCGCTGGCCATCATCGGCATGATTGTCGCGATCGCGCCAGATGTCTGGGCACGGATATTCGTCTCGGATGGTCCGGTATTGGAAGTCACGCGCGAGTATCTGCAGATCGCTAGCATTGGATATCCGTTCTTCGGCCTCGCGCTATGCCTGTACTTTGCAGCTCAGGGCGCAGCCAAGGTTGGCGGTGTAATCATCGCCCAGACAATTCGTCTGGTCCTGATCATTACCGGCGGCTGGATCATCCTCGCGCAGGCTTGGCCTCTCTGGACCGTATTCGCGCTCTCAGCCCTTGCGATGTTTGTGCAGGGCTTAGCCAGTCTCATGGCGATACGTCTCAGTAACTGGGCGCCGCGAGGCACTAAAGCTTAGCGGCAGACGGGTTCGCGCCCGGTCTCGGCCTCGCCTTTCCCTGAAGCTCGGACACCGATGAAACGCAAGGCGTTCAAACGACAGGATGGCCGACCTCAGGAACGACGACGCCTAACCGATGCTGCGGGGCGCGAACAACCACAAGTTCTGCCGGACTTCACAACCGGCAAGGATCATTCACAGGAAGTCCGAGTGATCTGAGCTCCGATCGGTCCCGCAGTTAAGCAGAGAATTGCTCAAATCTGTCAGTCCGCGACAGATGACCTCCGGCCGCTATTGGCGATCTCCGGCCTAGTTTGGGTAACCTGGATGAATGACACGATCGGGTTTAGCCTGCCGTTCCCATAGCTGCACGAGGGGAGCCGACCTGGCCTTTGGTTGTCGGTCACGAATTGACGTTGGAACGGCGGGTTTTGGGTGAGGACTATATGTCATGCACCCCAACGCTACGATTCCAGTTTTCAAGTCGATTGGCTTCGGGGATGATTACCGGTTCTCATTGCACCATCGCAGTCCCAAGCGCCCGCCAGCAGACTATGGGTGAGAAGGCCGTTCCACACCATCCAACCTGGCACGGTTCAATCCGGAGGTGAAGAACGGTTTGGTGACCCACCGCACCAACTGCGCGGCACTGTCATCCGCCACCCAGCGATAAACGCGCGCAGCGGCACGGTCAGACTTGACCCAACTTCCCTCCCGGAAATGGTAATAGAGGATGCTGAGGCTAAGCGCGGCAAGCGTCGACCAGACCATAAGGGCCGGATCGGGCGGGGACGAAGGGTCGGGCAGCTTGACCGCATAGAGCAGGATATTGCCGAAGCAGAAGGTGAAGAGACTCGTCTGCCCAAAGATCAGCCAGAATGATTTCGCGCTCATGCCGGCCAGCCGCCGTATCGCGCTGAACACTTCGATGAAGACGATCGCCGCCGTGCAACCAAACAACAGATAGAGTGGGTGATTGGTATTGCGCAATATGACGCGCTCATCCGGCTCAAACAGGTTGTGACCACCGGCGATGATCCAGGCAGCCGTGGAGGCAAGCATCACGAGAAAGGCTGCGCGCAGGACCCAGCCCGGTCCAGACAACAGAAACTCTCGACCTGGCCGACTCTGCCAGATATGCCCCAGCAGCATGCCGAAGACAACGAAGCCCAGACCGTGGATGACGGAAGGTCCGGTATGACCGATATACTCGCCGCCATAGAGAAAGGCGGACGCCGTGCCTGAGCCCGCGAAGCCCTGCATGGGCGGTATATGAGAGATCAGCGGGAACGCCGCCTGGACCGCTAGGCTGACAACAACCAGCGGCCAGATGCCATGGCGCACGCTCACGGCCACCAGCACCGGTGCTGTCAGAAGCAGGGCAGCGTAGAACTTGAGTATATCCGTATACGGTGTGTCTCCAAGGAATAGCGCGCAGCGAATGAAATAAGTAATCGACAAGCCAGCCGCAATGCACATCGCCGCGCAGGTCAGCACATACAACGCCCAGCATTGAACGGCGCGTGTCAGTAGGCGTTGGATGACTTCGGTCTGGTGCCCGGCGGCGTACTGACGGGCATAGACCAGCTGCAGCATGCACCCGAACAGGCAGAAGAATACGGGTGGGGAAACCGCGAGGAAGAACCTGAGCGCCGACACGCCAGCGCCTTCCTGCACGTTTGCACCGATCAGAGCATGTCCGAGGATCACAAAAATGATCGCGACCGACCGGGCAAGGTCTATCCCCAGATACCGCATGCGTCCCTCCACCCTGGCGCCTGTTCATCTGACACCGAGCAATTAACGTACCGACCAGCCGAATCTCCGGATCCGCTGGGCTTCAGCGAGCGCTTAAGGTAAATAGTCCGCACTTGGGACATGGACGTCCCGCTCGCGTCTCGGCAACGAGAGCACGATCCTAGCGGCGGTATGCGATAGGGTCGTTTCTCGGCGCGAGCCGGCCGCTCAGGGCAAAATACGATCAGGACCGGCACGGTCCTTAGCTGGCAAGCAAAACCGGGCAGGCAGGCGGTCCGTGAAGGGGATGTGACGCATCGTCTGTGATATGCTACCAAGTTGCATGGTCTGGTCATTCAATCCCCAGCAGCTTCGGCATGTGGGCCGTGTCATCTCAACGGTTGAGGCGGATGCGGAAGCTGCCAGATCCCTGGTTGCCGCATCCTGGGCCCGCTCCTTACGGCTACATGGGTTGAGCCCGGATGATGCGGGCGCGGACCGGCGCTGCGAAGAGGCGGAACTGGCCGAGCGGCGCGACCGTGCGGGACGTCTGCTCCGGATCTCGGGTCCAACGATCGACCGGCTTTTCTTGACCCTCAGGCTTGCTGGCTGCAGCGTTGTCCTTTGTGACAGCGAGGGCGTCATTCTGGAGCACCGCCGTCTAGACGGCGACTCGGCCGATTTCGACCAGGCCGGCCTGATTGCAGGGGCTGACTGGTCAGAAAACACGAAGGGCACCAATGGCATCGGCACCTGCCTAGCGGACCAGCGCAGTACCAACATCCTGAAGGATCAGCACTTCCATGCCCGGAACATTGGCATGAGCTGTTTCGGAGCGCCGGTATTCAATGCCCGGGGGGCCGTCCAGGCGGTGCTGGATGTCTCCACCTGCCGGGAAGATCTCGATCCCGCACTGCGGCTGCTCATCGAGCACGCCGTTCTCGACGCGGCCGCACAGATCGAGGCCGACCATTTCTGCGACGAGCATTCCGGCATGAGGATCATTCAGACGACCAACGCCGCTCATCGTGCGCCTGCGCTCCTGGCGGTCGATCGCGACGATCTCGTTGTCGGTGCCACGCGCTCGGCCCGCCAGCGCTACGGCCTGCCGCTGAACCGGGATTTCAATCCGTCCCCAGCCGCAGACCTTTTGGGGGATGCTGAAGATCGGGGGACCGGCTTTGAAAGCGCGGAGCGCCGGGAGCTGCGCCGTGCGCTCGCCCGGGTCCAGGGCAACATGAGCGCGGCAGCTCGGGCACTCGGGGTTAGCCGGGCAACGCTCTATCGCCGGGCAGCAAGGCTGGGCCTCACCGCCGACACGGACGATTTGGAAAGCTGAACTGTCTCATAGCTGAGACACTTTCGCCGGGCAGCTCGTTTCAGGCCCCCTGACGGTTCAGCCGACCGGGCACATACTTTCCTGCAAGGCCGCGCGTCAGACGCGGCCCCTGAAACAGGAAAGGAAATGCCATGGCTGACACACTCCAGATGCCGGCGATCGACAAGACTTCGCCATTCAAATCCCGCTACGACAACTTTATCGGAGGCCGTTTCACGCCGCCCGTGAACGGGAAGTATTTCCAGAACATCACGCCCATCACCGGCCAAGTGGTCTGCGAAGTGGCCCGCTCGGACGCCGCGGATGTCGAAAAGGCACTCGATGCCGCCCACGCCGCAAAGAAGGCCTGGGGCGAAACCGCGCCCGCAGACCGCGCCAACATCCTGCTGCGGATTGCCGACAGGATCGACGAGAACCTCGAGTCGCTCGCCAAGGCAGAGACCTGGGACAATGGCAAGCCGATCCGCGAGACCCTGGCCGCCGATATCCCGCTCTCGGCGGACCATTTCCGCTATTTTGCGGGCGTGCTGCGCGGTCAGGAAGGTACGATGTCCGAAATCGACAAGGACACGGTCGCCTACCACTTCCACGAACCCCTGGGCGTGGTCGGACAGATCATTCCCTGGAACTTCTCCATCCTGATGGCAGCCTGGAAACTCGCCCCGGCGCTAGCGGCCGGCAACTGCGTCGTCCTCAAGCCCGCTGAGCAGACCCCTGCGGCGATCATGGTTCTGGCCGGCATCATCGGTGACCTCCTGCCGCCGGGTGTGCTCAACATTGTCAACGGCTATGGCGCGGAAGTCGGAGCCCCACTGGCCAGGTCACCGCGCATAGCGAAGATCGCCTTCACAGGATCGACGCAGACCGGCCGCATGATCATGCAATATGCGACGGAGAACCTGATCCCGGTCACGCTAGAACTGGGCGGAAAATCGCCGAACATCTTCTTCTCGGATGTGATGGCCGCTGATGATGCCTTCCTCGACAAGGCGATTGAAGGCTTCGTGCTCTTTGCCTTCAACCAGGGTGAAGTCTGCACTTGCCCGAGCCGCGCGCTGATCCAGGAAGACATCTACGAAGCCTTCATCGAACGCGCCATCAAGCGCGTGAAAGCCATCAAGCAGGGCGACCCGCGCGATCCCACCACCATGATCGGTGCACAGGCCAGTGCCGAACAGCAGGAGAAGATCCTCTCCTACCTTCGCATTGGCTTAGAAGAAGGCGCTGAAGTGCTGACCGGCGGGCGTGCGGCGATGATGGATGATTATCTCGCAGGCGGCTTCTATATCCAGCCGACCATCCTCAAGGGAAACAACAAAATGCGGGTGTTCCAGGAAGAGATCTTCGGACCGGTCGTGTCCGTCACCACTTTCAAAACAGACGAAGAAGCCCTCGCGATTGCCAATGACACAATGTACGGCTTGGGCGCCGGCGTCTGGTCGCGCGACATGAACACCTGCTACCGCTTCGGCCGCGCCATTGAGGCCGGGCGCGTATGGGTGAACAATTACCACGCCTATCCTGCCCATGCAGCGTTCGGCGGATACAAGCAGTCCGGCATCGGGCGCGAGACGCACAAGATGATGCTGGACCACTATCAGCAGACCAAGAACATGCTGGTCAGCTATAACCCCAACAAGCTCGGCTTCTTCTGAGCCACCTGCTTGAGCCGCATGCCGGGATCGGGCCCGGATCAGATCTCGCCCAACGTCTTCGCAGGCGTTGGGCACCTGAGCACTGGACTATGCTCAGGCGACTGGCCGTTTCCGGCGAACTCGGGCCAGGTTCGCCGGAGGCTCCCGAGTAACAGGACTGAGGGGGGGGCCGTCGTCCTTCTACATCTGCGATCAGCGCTGACCTTGCCGCCTTAAGTCTCCGTCAGTCGGCCCGAGTATCAACAGGGACGTCGCTCTCACCGGTTGCTGGCCGTCTGCACGCTGACGAGTCCTCCAGCTTGCAGGCGTGTCCGCTTTACCCGCTGAAATTCACCTACTTGGCGGAGAGCCTGCGCCTTGGTTCACTTCAGAGTATCGAAATAGCGCCGTGCGGCCATGTAGCAGTATTTCGGCAGCATCTGAGTATGGTAGCCGGCGATCATCGCTTCCTTGCCTTGGGCTGCGATGATCTGGTCGCGCTCGGCGGCAAACTTCTTCCGGAGGTCCGTGAGCGGATCATCGGGCGTTGCCGGCGTTTCAAAGTCGATCGCAGAGACCAGGCCCGGCGGCGCGGCCGTGCGTCCCTCCGTCCAGTAGCGCAGCATCACGGCTGTGGACAAACGATAGGGCACTGCAGGATCATCCTGCCCGGAGCACATCACGAACGGCGTGCTGGGTGTCCAGCCCCGCAGATCATTTCGGATATAGGCCCGCCGCAGTGAGCTGCCTGCCTGCTTCGGCGGCTCGCCATCCGTGAATACGGGCGCCGCGCCGTCGGGGTTCTGGAGGGCATCTTCCAGATAGGCCAGCCTGTAGGCGTTGGTGAACAGGGCATCAGGACCAAATCCCTGCGCATAGGTTGCTGCGAGCGATGGCGGATCCTGCGGCGGCGACCCGCTCTTCAGGATCTCCTGAAGCTGCGGACTTAAGCCTTGCAAGTCTTCGGGCGACAGTTCTTCGAACACCGCGCTTGCCGGCAATACCTTGTCCGCCACAAGCTTCGGAAACGTCTCCCGCGTTGGAAGCGCCGAGGCAACGCCTGCGGCATACATCGGATTAAAGAGGTCTTCCGGACGCTCGTAGATGTCTCCGTAGGCTTCCTGATAGGATCGTGTCGACAAGGGGAAGTACAGCGTTGAGCCCTGCAAAACCCCGCCCCGGAAGATGTCATCCGCAATCGCAATAATCGGAAAGGCGCCGGACCCGGCCACGGAAGCTGTCGCAGGCATGCCCGCCTGTTGCAGAGCACGGTGTGTCGCCATCGTGACTGTTCCGCCCTGCGAGAAGCCCGTGAGGAAGAGTTTCTCAGAGGCTGGCACATCAAGTTCAGCAAGCACCAGACGCGCCGCCGCGAGGGCGTCGATGACGTCTTTCGACTGCTGATCCAGGTTCAGATAGGGATGGTATTCGAGCGGGGAGGTGTCGAATCCGGCATAGTTTGGCGCGACGACGATATAGCCTTCCGATGCAAACGTGCCTGCAAACGCCATCGCCCGCGGCGAGGCCTGATTGGTGCCTGAAAAATCAGCGAGATTGTAATTGCGGTCGGTCACCGTGCCATGCAGCCCCGCGACGACCGGGCGCGGACCGCTGCACTCTGCACCGCTGCCGGTTGGTATCATGAGGGCCGCTGAAGCCGTGGTCTCCTGGCCACGTCCATCCACGGTGAAATACTCATACTTGTAGACATCGACGCCGCACTTAAGGACCCCAGCCTCAGCAACGATCCAGCGACCCTCAGGATAGGTGTTCAGTTTTTCCGCGAGCGCTTCGGGGGTGAAGGATTCAACTCGTGCAGGCACTGTCTCTGCCAGAGTTCCGCGGGTGGTAGTCGGCAGAGAGGCACAGGATGCGACCACTAGAACAAGACAAGGCAGAAACAGACGATGTGGTATCGGCATCTTCCCGGAGCGTTTCAGGCGGCGTGGAACCGGAGACGGGGCAGCAGTGAGGACCCAGAGAGCAACCATCATATCCAGTCTCGCGCGCAATCTAACTGCAGGCCGCATATTTGCGCCAACCGCTCGCACGATCAAGCGCGGAGGGGGCGTCCGAAATCGGCGAAGTCCCGCCTGGTTTCCGTGAGGCATCCGAATGACAGGACTGAGGCGACCCTGCCAGACGCCGAAATCGATCGTCGAAGCCGACGTGGCCCAATTCGGTCATTGAACAACTCAATGCAGAAGGCTGACTTCTGCACATTAAGATCGGTATTGGCTCGCTTGAGAAAGTCTGAGTTGTCGGCATCGTCTTCTGGTCCGAGAAGGGCTTCGTCACAATTCGCGTCCGTACCTCGGCATTATGAGGAGGACACTATATGAAACGATCGAGGCTACATGACCGCTTACGGATGGTGCCGGTATATGGAACCAAATAACTTCAGATACCACGAGATTGCGTTCCGTCATTTCGGGGCTCTGAAATGAGCAAGCGCACGCGCTCGGGCATAACGGGTATAAACCACATCACGCTAGCGGTAGCCGACGTACAGCGATCCATGACGTTTTACCGGGACGTGCTCGGTTGTTCGGTTCGCGCCGTGTGGAATGACGGCGCCTACCTCGAGGCTGGTCCACTCTGGCTATGCCTTTCACGCGATGATCTTGTGAGAACATCTCCGCACCCAGACTATACGCATTTCGCGTTCAGCATCCCTCACGAGGCATTCGCCGAGATAAGCGACAAACTGAAGGCCAACTGCGACATCTGGAAAGACAATCGAAGCGAGGGGGCTTCTATTTATTTCTTGGATCCGGATGGGCACAAACTCGAGATTCATGTTGGCGATCTCGAGACGAGATTGGCCCATTACCGAAGTAATCCGTCGAAAGGCGTACAGATTTTCGACGATTGATCGCGCCGGGCCTTCCTGGGAGTTTGTTTTGAAATCTCTATAGCTGGACTCCAGCATCACGCGCGAGCGCTCGAGTCTCTTTGCCAGATAGTTCCTCGCCTGGTCTATGGAGCGCGTCGTCGGTCTATGGAGACGCTGAATGGCCTCGGCCCAATGTCTTTTTTTGAGTCTGCTGCTTGTGACCCAACACGCCGCAATTCGAACACGGACAGTCTATGCCCGATGCCGCCGAAGCCCGACCTTGCGCCGCCAGCCTTGCCGAACGACATGATCGGGTAAACCTTGTCGTCCGCACACGATACTGATCAGTGGCGACCTGGCCCAGAGTAGCCATCGTTGCGCTCTCAGTGAACGGTCGACATCACCGTATACCGCGACGAACCGCCAATTCGATCCTTTGCAGAAATAATAGGCCGTGGTCGGACGAAATCGACAAGGAATAGTTGTGACGCCATGAAACATACCTGGTTTGTACTCCTGCTCTTCGGGGGCTACGGCGCGGGTCCGACAGAGAAGAACTCAATTAAGTTATTGTCCGGATCGGTGAATCTGAAAAAGCGAAACGGGCCTTCAACCACGACTTCTTGAGTCTGAAGTTGCTGGGGCGCCAGCATCCTTACGCGCTCGAACGCCGCCTCTACGTTGTGAACATGCAGGTAGGGAACAACGCTCGTCCCTTGGGTGGAGGTGGGCGCATAAACGCTCTTCAATACGACGGCGTAAAAGCCGTCCGCCACATCGTACCCGAGCATGCCCGACGTCCGTACACGAGGCTCTACGTTGAACAGAGCAGTATAGAAGAAGGCGGCCCGATCGAGGTCCTCGGCAACAACGTACAAACCAAATTTCTCGACGCTGATATCCGGGGCCGGCTGTGAGGAAGCGGGCAGAATAGCGGTGGCGGCCATGACGGCGGCACCGAGCAATAGGGGCAATCGCATATGTGGTCTCCTTTATTGAGGTCCTCATGATAGGACTGGTAGTGGAAGCGAAGTGATGATAGCCCCCGCCGCGCCAAGATGCTTGAGGGCGTCCGCTGGCCTGATTACTGTCTCACGGAACTGTACACCGCTGAGCCGGCGTCCAGAGGCCAATAGCCGTTCGGCTAACAAGGCGACTGATGTCCCAGTCAACCATGCTTGGCCGCGTGGCGCTGTGAGCTTGTAGCCAACCCGTTTGGTGCCGGATGGCGTGACGCCGCAGACCTCGACGAAAAGATCATGAGAGGGGCCCGAACCGCTGAGTGTGCCGCTGGAGGGCGCCACCCCAAGGCCAAAGCGGATGTTGTCCGCTGCAGTGAGAGCGAAGAGGCTAGGCACGTCGAGAACGCCGAGCGGCGAGGCCTGAAGAGTAGCCCCCGTCCAAGCTACATCCCGGAAATCCTGATCTCTAGAATACAGGCGCCACCGCCCAGCTTCGCGAGTAAGCGCTCCGCCGGAGAAGCCAATAGCATCTTCCCGGGCTGTCCGACCGATTGGATCCAGTGGATCATAGAGGGCCGCGAGCGCCAAGCTTTCCGCCCTGAGAAACTTACTCGCAGCGGCCCCCGCAAGCCACGTGAGAGCCCCCCCTTGCCAATGACCGGCAACCAGGACGGGCGCGCGCCCTCTCGCCCTTGCGGCAAACAACAAGGGAGCCACATCGCTTGGAGTGCGTGTTATACCTATGTGCGGGATATTGTTCCGAATAGCTGCGAGGACGAGGAAATCGCCCGGATCGGTGACCAGGCTGACAATAAGGTCGACCCTGCCAATATGCCTGAGGAACGGCTCGGGATCTGCAACATCGAAGCGGATGGCTTGCGCACCGCCGATCTCAGCCGCCAGCGCTTCCCCCGCTTCTGGTGAACGCCCGCCCAGCAGCAAGGCGGCGTTCGGTCGGGAGGTCCGCAGTTGGCGGACGAAGTGGCTGCCCACTAAACCGTAGCCGCCAATCACCAGAACGCGCTGCATTTCGCCCTCGCTGCACGGTCCGATCACTTGCGTCGAACCGCGATAAAAGCAACGTTGGCATAGGGATGCTGCCACCTCTGTGGCAGCATCGGAGGCGACAATGCGCAGAGCCGAGCGGCTATTTGAGATCGTGCAGTTGCTGAGACGGGCGCGACGCCCTGTTTCCGCATCCGCTATCGCGGCGGAGCTGGAGTCTTCGAAGCGCGCGATTTACCGGGACATCGCCGCTCTGAAAGCCCGCAGAGTTCCAATCACTGGTGAGCCTGGCGTAGGCTACGTGCTCGAAAGTGGCTTCGACATGCCGCCATTGATGCTTGCACCAGACGAGGTCGAGGCTGCAGTGTTGGGGGCTCAATGGGTTGCCAGCCGCGGCGAGCCTGAGCTTGCCCGCGCCGCTCTCAATCTCTTGGCAAAAATAGAGGCTGTAGTTCCAGTCGGGCTGCGACCGCATATCTTAGAACCTGCCACTAGTGTCGCGCCTCCAAAAGAACCAACCAGTGAGCTCGAAATCTCTGCAGGTCTCCGGCGTGCGATTCGCTCGGGAAACAAGGTACAGTTAATCTACCGCGACAGAGAAGGCGCTCCGACGGAGCGGGTCGTGTGGCCCGTGTTGCTCGGTTATCGCGACGCAGGACGCATACTAGCGGCTTGGTGCGAGCTTCGCGCAGCTTTCCGGTATTTCCGGACAGATCGAATGGATCGAGCAGTGGTGCTTGAAGTTAGGTTTCCTGATCGGCCAGCTCGGTTGAGGGCCAAATGGCGATCGGCAATGGACATTGAGCGACGTCGATGGATGTCTGGTGCGTCTGATACGGACTCGGTGACTGCTACCGACGATCTCCGGCCTGGTGCTGGTGAGGCTCCCGAATAATGGGATCGAGGCGGCCACCGCGTGCTTGAAGTCACGCACCTACAAGCGAAGTTGATTGGGACGCTCGGGCGAGGATTTTGCCGGCCTCGATCGCGACAATGCAAGAGCCTGACAGCTGAGCGATGATTTGATCACCAAAGGTGCGCAGCAAGGAGGATTTATCTCAGAACCGTGTCCGTCGGAACGATCGCGATGTCGCTCATCATGCCGAGATAGGCTTCGATCCAGATTTTGTGTGTTGCCCCGAGAATGATGAGGACACGCCCGCCGGGAGCACGAGCGCTCGCTTCGCGGATGTTCGCCGCCATCCTCAGATTGCGGGCTTCCCAAGCGGCCACCCGCTTGCGCCCAACCTCTCCCTCTGTCTGATCGTTGATCGCACCGAGCCATTCGATCTCGGATAGACGGCGTTCGATCCGGTGGTCGTTGACCTAGCCGGATGCCGAAATCGACTATCGGGGCCGACCTGACCCTAAACAGCTGGTCGCCCTGCAGTGGGATTTTCGCTCGAAATCCATGGGGCAGGTCAGGTCCAGCTCGGCTCGTGGGAGCCAAGTCTGGTTGCAGGCCGCGCCCAGTACATCGGCGCTCCGGCGAGGTGGATCGGCGAAAGCAAACGTTGCGCAGGTCCCCAGTCTGTCTGTTCGATGGCAGGGTCGAAGTCTGCATCGGTCAATTCAGCCATCGGCGCGTCAGTCGGTCCGTGCTTGTAATCAATGAGGAGCTTCGCGGTGCGCGCCAGCGACAGCCGCGCTCGGGCAGGGCCATTGCCGGACATTCTTGAAATCACGCCGCGTACTGCGGCCGCTGCCAGCAGATAACCTGTCGCGTGATCGAGGGCCTGTACGGGAAGAGAAACAGGCGCCGCCGCGCCGCGCCAGTTCATTCCGGCGGCGGAAATGCCTGACGAAAACTGCACAAGACTGTCAAACCCCCGCCGCGCTGCCCATGGTCCACTATGACCATAGGCATTGAGCGAGATATCGATGAGATGAGGACATATGGCCCGCCGCGCTGCAGCGCCAAGACCAAGCCTTTCGAGCGCATCGGCGCGATACCCGTGCACCAGAATGTCGGCCTCGCGCAGCAAGGTAATCAATGCGTCGCGCCCTGCAGGGGTCTTAAGATCAAGCCGCGTGCATCGCTTTCCAGGCGTGACCTCGGGAATGATAGCAGGTTCGTCCCATCCTGGCGGATCGACCCTTAAAACATCGGCGCCAAAGCCAGCGAGAAAGCGGGTTGCGACCGGTCCCGCCAGAACGCGAGTGAGATCGAGCACGCGCAGGCCAGCGAGTGGACGGCTTGAAACAGGTTGCCACGGATTTGCCGTTTGCCCTATTGGCATGTCCCAATGCATCAGGGGTTCGCCAGCAACCGCCATGCCTTGAGAATGGGCGGCCCATTCATCTACATGTCGCAGACGCGCAGCACACCCCCCGGCCTCTACAATCGCGAGTTCCAATGCTTCTGCGGACCAAATAGAGACGACCTTCGCAACAGATGCACGCGTGGGCTCACATCCGAGCACGGACAAAGCCGCTGCACGGTGATGCGGCGCATTTGTATGGAGTTTGATCCAGCCATCCTTGGCTTCGTAATCGCCTGCGATTGCGTCCCAGGGATTGGGCATTTGCCAACCTTGCGGCTGTATCGACCAGCCAAACCATAGCGAAGCCTGTCTGTACGAAACTGAAACTGGCGGAGCTGCCTCACCTGAAGCGACAAGTTCTGAAATCGCAGTGGCAGCTGCACCTATCGAGGCGGCGGCCAGTTCTGAGACAGGAAAACAGGATGACAGGCGATCGAAGCTGTCGAAAGTGACGCGCCCGGCTGCCCCCGCCGGCAAATCCAGAGCAGCCAATATTTCGGCAAGCATGGACCGCGCAATTTCATCCGGCATAGGCCGCTCCTTTGGAACTGAAGCGTTTGCCTAGGTCCTGATTGTCAATTCGATCAATCTTGATACGTTTAATCAACATGACTGCATGGATCGACAGGGAAACGGCGCTCGCCCGCCTGGGAGTCAAGGCTCAATCGCTTTACGCTTATGCGAGTCGCGGCCAAATCAGAGTGCAGGCGGATCCTGCAGATAGTCGCCGAAGCCTCTACAGCGCGGATGACATTGCGGAAGTCTCAGTTCGCAAGGCGCGTGGTCGCAAGCCGGCTTCTATTGCGGCGAGTTCAATGGATTGGGGTGAGCCTGCTATCCCCACATCCATCTCGACTGTGCAACGCGGGAAGCTCTATTTTCGCGGGCAGGATGCCATCGAGCTGGCGCGTCACTCAACACTGGAGCACGCAGCCGCGCTACTCTGGAACACCCCTCATCAAATTGCAATTTCTTCTGATAAAACGGAAACAGAAGGCGACGCCTATTCAATGCTCGCGGTGTTGTCGCGGCAAGGGCAGCCCATAATCGGTCTCGACACGGACTATCTGGCGCAGGATGCTGCGGTGATCATCGGAAAGCTGGCATCCGTATGCGGCGCGGCTAGCGGTCCAGGTGCGATCCATGAGCGACTTGCTATCGGATGGAAGTGTGACGCCAAGACGGCTGACCGGATTCGTCAAGCGCTTGTTGCAATGGCGGATCACGATCTCAACGCGTCAACGTTCGCGGCGCGCGTCGCTGCATCGACGGGCGCCTCGCTGCCTGCGTGCCTTCTCGCCGGGCTTTGCACGCTGTCTGGTCCGCGCCACGGTGGCGCCGGCGAGGCTTTGCAGCAGCTCGCCGCCGACGCTCGGCATCGCGGCCCAGAAGCCGCCGTTCGCGAATGGTTGATGCAGGATCGCCTGCTGCCGGGCTTCGGGCACAACCTCTATCCTGAGGGCGACCCCCGCGCGGCCCTGATGCTTTCTGGCATTACTCCGACGAAACCGATGCAAGCGTTGGCGAACTGCGTCTTCAAGATGACCGGGCTGCTCCCGAATTGCGACTTCGCGCTGGCTGCGATGGTCGATACGCTCGGTCTGCCCAAGGACGCACCCTTCAAGATTTTTCTGATTGGTCGCGCGGTCGGTTGGTGCGCTCACGTCATCGAGCAAAACCGCGACGGAAGCCTGATCAGGCCGCGGGGACGCTACCAAGGTGACTTGCCGCTATAGCCGATGCCCGTAGGTGTCAAAAGACGTTTAGAGACTCGCCGATCTATTCCTCGATAATTGTCAGTAAACAGAGCTATGATTACGATGCCTTTCATAAAGGCAGTTCGAGATTGGCAAGACTCGGCGATCTCCAGCCTGGCGTTGGTGAGGCGGTCGAATGACAGGATTGAGGTGACGCTACCGTTCCACAAACTAGACGAGTGGAGCGGACCTAGCCCCAATCAGCCGCCGAGAAATCACGCTCCAGCGCTAGTATGTGCATCGTGTTTACCGGTCGGGTTCGGTTACGGCGAAGACAAAAACGCGGCAAGCGATGTAGCGTCAACGGCACAATGGCCTCCATACATCGGGCGCCACTCGGTCTGAACGCCCCGGTCCTCAGCCATTGATGCCAGTTTCTGCGTGCCTTCGAAGTTCCCATAGGAATCGTAGAGTCCGTTGGACAGGTACAAGGCAGGGTAGCGCGCATCGGCTTTGGCGATCAGTTCCAGCGGCGAGAACTTTTTCCATTCCGCCTCGTTCGCAAGATAACGCCGTGCAAGAAGCCAGACACCGAATGCTATCTTCGGATTGGCGCCCGTCCGCTCTGCCGCTGCGCGAATGCTGTCAAATGAGGCGAACGGCGAGTCCGCATAAACCCCTGGGCACAGGGAGGCGACTTTCGCGAACCGGTCCGGATAGGTCAGACCGGCGACCAGGACATTCAGCCCGCCCATCGATTCACCCAGCAATAGCCGCCGGTCGGGCTCAGCAATCGTGCTTTCGATCTCCGCGATGTCCGCCATGAAGGCCTCGAGCAATCCGCTGCCTGGCTTTTCACCGCGAGGTGCCAGCAGCCAGGTGGGCCCGTAAGAGATCGTCACCACCGTCGGAGGAAGAATACCGGTGCGCTGCCACTCTGACTGGATCAAGGCAGTGAAGTACGTGTCGTCATTCCAGACCTGCTCATCGAGATTTCGGCCGTGCAAATGATACAGCACATCGCCGTTCGTACCCACGCCCGCGCGGTACACACAGTAGTGAAGCGCGCCTTTCTCTCCGCAAGATGCGGTCGCCGCGTCAAAGATGACCTCTTGTGCGCCGCGTGTGCGAGTCACCTCACCCCAGGCCTGGTAAAGCAGAAAAGCCGCGAGCAGAGCGCCCAGCCAGTAACGTTGCCGGAAGGCGAAGCGTAGAGCGTGGTAAAGATGGGGGCGAATGCGGTGCATGTTCAGACTATAATTCTATATATGTAGAGTTAATGCAAGACCGAAGATGAGGCGTCGCCTTGGCATGGCGCCAAACTGCATCTTCCCCAGGGTTGTCAGCATCATTGACAGAAAAGTCTACATAGATAGATATGCATCTATGCCGAGGCTCCGAAAGCTCTCTGATCAAGCTCATCTGGTTCTGGCCACTTTGCTCGGCGCAAGAGGCGGTTGGACCCACGGCTATGAGCTTTGCAAGCAGACAGGCGTGAAATCCGGGACGCTCTATCCACTTCTGATGCGACTTAAAGATCAAGGATATCTCGAAGCCGAATGGCGCGAGCCCGCCGAGCCTGGCAGGCCCCCAAGGCATGCCTACCGGCTGTCCGCAAGTGGGGTCGCGCTAGCGCGTGACAGTCTTCCGGCTAAGCGAGCCGCTGGACGCCCGGCCCGCAAGGCACTGACATGAAGAGGTCGTTTCAGCGAGCCTCAGCTGAGTGGATCTGCGACCTTCTCATTGGAATGTCGCCGCAAAGCATCGCTCAGTGGGCACAAGGGCTGAGGCGCGAGATGACCGAGCTTCGTGATGATCGCGAAGCCTTTCAATTTGCACTCAGTGGAATGTTCGGATTGCTGCCGCGGATTCTGGTCGAACGTCTCAGGATATTGGCAGGCCCGCGACCTGCAGGCTTGCACGCTGGACCTACGCCGCTCTTATCAAGCCCGCGAAAAACCGGCGTGCTTTGCGCGTTGGTTTCAGGTGCCCTCGGCGTCGTCTACCTCGTGAGCGCAGGGGCTCCGCTTCATTATCTTGTTGGCAACCTGACAGCTCTGGTCATCGGTCTCGCCGCGCTGGCTCTTGTCCGGCGTTTGGGCGCGCAGGGCATCATCTTGCCAGGCGCCGCAGTCTTCCTGATGGCCACGCTCGTTCTGCTGACGGCGCTTTTCGGCAAGTCCGCCGAAGGCGTTGCGCGATGGGTTGCCTTCGGCCCGGTCACGTTCCAGACCTCACTGCTGGTTATGCCTGCTGCCCTCGTTCTGTTCGCGCGGCAGCAATCACGATTGTCGAGCCTCGGGATGGGCATATTGGCTCTTGCTGTCGCCATTCAGCCGGACCCGGCGATGGCCTGCGCCCTCGTCATCGGCCTCACCTTGATTGCGCTTCGTCAGCATGATCGCCGCGCCGGAATCGCTCTCGGCTTCGCTTGTATCGCCGCGCTTTTGACATTGGCAAAGCCCGATACGCTGCCGTCGGTACCGTTCGTGGACGGTGTTTACGCCGACGCCTTCGCGAAGGGGCCCTTTGCCGCCTTTCTCGCAATTGTGGGTATGCTCGTTCTCCTTGGGCCAGCGATTGGACTGCTGTCGGTCAAAGATCGGGAACGAACGGCGCTGCTGGCGTTTCTGGCTGTCTGGTCGGCCGTCTTACTCGCTCCAGCTGCCGGAAACTTTCCGACACCTTTCGTCGGATACGGCGCGAGTGCCATTATCGGGTACCTGCTTTGCCTGGCCGCCCTTCCGGAACGCCTGTCTGCTTCACCCACCGTGACCTCTCCCGAAACGATGATCAACGAACAAACCGATAGCAGCGACAGTTCCATGTCTCCTGCTGATCGTGCGGCAGACCGCCCCCGATCTGGCGGGCTGCGCCTACCCCAACTCCTCTCAGCCGTGGGCTTCGCGATGTTCGGTATGGGGCAGGCTGCAGGACAGGCGCCTCCGGATGAATGCGGACGAACCGTGGTCGAAAAGGTCGAGGTGCCGAACACCGTCTGGCAGCCGGGCCCTGGCGGCGAGCAAGTTTCGCTGTGGCCGGACGACGTCGAGCTCCGACTGCCGGAATACGACGGAAACCCAGAAATGACCGGCACCGGATCCCCTCTCATCGGGGGACGAACATGGAGTTGGGCGACCTATATTTCCCGTCCCACGATGACGATCTACGCTCCGAAAGGCGAGAATACGGGCGCGGCCATGCTGGTCCTGCCTGGCGGCGGGTATGCGGCCGTGGCCATGGATCTTGAAGGGACTGAGATCTGCGAGTGGATTACGCAGTACGGCGCGACCTGCATCATACTCAAATATCGTGCACCCCAGCTCTGGCGCCGGAACGAAAATGGCGTCGGGGTTCCACCGGATGACTTGCTTGCGCTTGACGACGCGCAGCGCGCAATGAGCCTGCTGCGAGAGGGCGCCTCCGCACTCGGGATAGATCCTCAGAAGATCGGCGTGATCGGCTTTTCGGCCGGCGCTCACCTCGCGGCCGCACTCAGCAATGCAGATGACCGCGCCTACAACCCGGTCGACGCCGCAGACACGCAGCCAACACGGCCCGACTTTTCTATTCTGCTCTATCCCGGCCGCTTCTTGCCACAAAGAAACCCGGGCACGGACTTGAACCTTGCGCCATGGATAGAGATCAGCGCCATGGCCCCGCCGACGCTTTTGTTCCACGCCATGAACGATCCGACGAACAATGTTCGCAATTCGATTGCGTACGGTCTGGCTCTCGACGACGCAGGCGTGTCTGTCGACATGCGCTTCTTCGCTGGCGGGTGTCATGCCTTCGGCCTGCGCCCGGCGGCGGACCCCATTTCCACGGACTGGCCGAGGCAAGCCGTCCAGTGGCTCGGTCATATTGGCATCCTTTGACTTCAGCACCCTCGTTGAAGGACCAACAGTCTATGACCGTTTCCGGCGATCTCCGGCCGGGTGCAAGTCAGACGCTCGAATGACACGATCGGCGAAATAGCGCCGCCTTCGTAACGAGAATGGAACGGCAGGCAAATCCACTTCCTGCCGCTCCAAGTTTTCAGAGATCGATGCCTGTCGAGATTTCCAGCGCATCGTCAACGTCAACGCCCAGATACCTGACGGTGCTCTCAAGCTTTGTGTGTCCGAGTAGGAGCTGGACAGCCCTCAGATTGCCAGTCTTGCGGTAGATGAGGGCCGCCTTCGTGCGTCTCAGGGAATGCGTGCCATAGGTCGCCGGGTTGAGCCCGATCGAGGCCACCCAGCCCTGAACGATGCGGGCGTATTGCCGGGTCGAGAGATGAGGCGACGCTTCCAGTCGGCTCTGGAACAGATAATCGTCTGCACCAGGTATGCGGCTGCCGAAAAGCGCGATGAGTGATCGTCGGGTGTTCTCCGTGATCTCGAACTGCACGGGCCTGCCGGTTTTCTTC
>VYLE01000346.1_pt1 | contig 45014 bp, 43 predicted proteins | sample 5114391 | NCBI WGS metagenome assembly VYLE01 (sample SAMN12291771, study PRJNA351875) | freshwater metagenome | isolation source: freshwater lake | place: USA: Michigan, Kent Lake | collected 2013-08-15
GCCGCAGCGCCACCGCCGGCGGCAAAGCCGGCGCCACCACCGCCCGCACCGGCCGCGGACGCCTCCAACAGCCAGGATGACATCGACGCATTGCTGGCGGGTCTCGATGCCGCGACGCCCGCGCCCGAGATGCGTGCTCCGGAGCCGGAACCCGAGCCGGAGCCGGAACCGGAGCCCGATGTCCTCGAACTGACTGACGACATGGCGATGGAGGTCGCGCCGCCGCCTGCGCCGAGTTTCCAGAAGGTCGAGCCGCGCGACGATCTCGAATTCGCCGAGGCCCCGCGCCGCCAGACCCCGCCGCCGCCTTATGCGCCGGTGAACTATGATGCTGCCCCGCTGCCGCCGCAGCAGCCGATCCTGGCGCAGTCGACCGTCTCGGCGGTCGAATCCGCGTTCAATTCGCTGGCCCATACCGTGCTGAGCAGCAATGCGCGGACGCTGGAGGATCTGGTCAAGGAAATGCTGCGGCCGATGCTGAAATCCTGGCTCGACGACAACCTGCCAGGGCTCGTCGAACGCATCGTCAAGGCCGAGATCGAGCGCGTTTCGCGCGGCGGGCGCTAGAGCAGGGCCGCCCGTCCTTCTCCGGGCGACGCGCCTGCGCCCCCACGCGCCGCCGGAGAGGCCGCGTGCGCCTGTCACGGACGGGCGATCGATCGTGTTTTGCCAGAGCTTTTCGTTGACTTGCCCCCCGCGCGCGGCTTTCTAACGCCCCATGATCGAGAAAAATTACCAGCCCGCCGATATCGAAGCCCGCATGTCATTGGTGTGGGAGGACGCCCTTGCCTTCAAGGCCGGCCGCCCCGACCGCCGCGATGCCGTCCCCTTCACCATCGTGATCCCGCCGCCGAACGTGACGGGCTCGCTGCACATGGGGCATGCCCTCAACAACACGCTGCAGGACATCCTGTGCCGGTTCGAGCGCATGCGCGGCCGCGACGTGCTCTGGCAGCCCGGCACCGACCATGCCGGCATCGCCACCCAGATGGTGGTCGAGCGGCAACTGACGGAGCGTCAGCAGCCCGGCCGCCGCGAAATGGGCCGCGAGAAGTTTCTCGAGCGGGTCTGGCAGTGGAAGGCCGAGAGCGGCGACACCATCATCAACCAGCTGAAGCGGCTCGGCGCCTCCTGCGACTGGTCGCGCGAGCGCTTCACGATGGACGAGGGCTTGTCGAAGGCCGTCGTCAAGGTGTTCGTCGAGCTGCACCGCGAGGGCCTGATCTACAAGGACAAGCGGCTGGTGAACTGGGACACCAAGCTGCTCACCGCGATCTCCGATCTCGAAGTGCAGCAGATCGAGGTCAAGGGCCATCTCTGGTACCTGCGCTATCCGATCGAGGGCAAGACCTTCAACCCTGAGGATCCGACGAGCTTCATCGTCGTCGCCACGACGCGGCCCGAGACCATGCTCGGCGACACCGGCGTCGCCGTGCATCCCGAGGACGAGCGCTACCAGAAGCTGGTCGGCAAGAACGTGATCCTGCCGCTGGTCGGCCGCAAGATCAGGATCGTCGCCGACGATTATTCCGATCCCGAGAAGGGTTCGGGCGCGGTGAAGATCACGCCGGCGCACGACTTCAACGACTTCGAGGTCGGCAATCGCCACGGGCTCGGCCGCATCAGCGTCATCGACCGCGAAGGCTGCCTCGATCTCATCGACAACGAGGATTATCTGCGCGACCTGCCGGAAGGCGCCGCGCAATTCGCCGAGGAGTTCCACAAGGTCGACCGCTTCGCGGCGCGCAAGCGCCTCGTCGAGCGGCTGGAGTCGTTCGGCTTCGTCGAGCGGATCGAGCCGCACACCCATATGGTGCCGCATGGCGACCGTTCGGGCACGGTGATCGAGCCGTATCTGACGGATCAGTGGTATGTCGACGCCAAGACGCTGGCGAAGCCGGCGATCGCGGCGGTGCGGTCGGGCGAAACGACCTTCGTGCCGAAGAACTGGGAAAAGACCTATTTCGACTGGATGGAGAACATCCAGCCCTGGTGCATCTCGCGGCAGCTCTGGTGGGGGCATCAGATCCCCGCCTGGTACGGCCCGGACGGCAAGGTGTTCGTCGCCGAGACCGAGGAGGAGGCCGTCAGCCACGCGCTCGGCTATTACGTCGAGCAGGAAGTCATCACGGCCGAGCAGGGCCGCGAGATGGCGCTCGACCGCAACAAGCGCGACGGGTTCATCACCCGCGACGAGGACGTGCTCGACACCTGGTTCTCCTCGGCGCTGTGGCCGTTCTCGACGCTCGGCTGGCCGGACGACGCGCCGGAAGTGCAGCGCTACTACCCGACCAACGCGCTCGTCACCGGCTTCGACATCATCTTCTTCTGGGTCGCCCGCATGATGATGATGGGCCTGCACTTCATGAAGGAAGTGCCGTTCTCGACCGTCTACATCCACGCCCTCGTCCGCGACGAGAAGGGCGCCAAGATGTCGAAGTCGAAGGGCAACGTCATCGATCCGCTCAGCCTGATCGACGAATACGGCGCGGATGCGCTCCGCTTCACGCTGGCGGCCATGGCCGCGCAGGGGCGCGACATCAAGCTCGCCACCAGCCGCGTCGAGGGCTACCGCAATTTCGCGACCAAGCTGTGGAACGCCTCCCGCTTCGCCGAGATGAACCAGTGCGCGGTGCCCGAGGGCTTCGAGCCCGCGAAGGCGAAGGAGACGCTGAACCGCTGGATCGCGCATGAGAGCGCCCACACCACGCGCGAGGTGACGGAGGCGATCGAGGCCTATCGCTTCAACGATGCCGCGGGCAGCCTCTATCGTTTCGTCTGGAACGTCTATTGCGACTGGTATCTCGAGCTCGCCAAGCCCGTGCTGCTCGGCCCCGACAGCCCGGCCAAGGACGAAACCCGAGCCATGGTGGCCTGGGCGCGCGACGAGATCCTGAAGCTGCTGCACCCCTTCATGCCCTTCATCACCGAAGAGCTGTGGGAGGTGACGGCGAGGCGCGACGGGCTGCTGGCTCTGGCGTCATGGCCGCTGAAGCGAACCGAGCCGACGCCCGAACAGCTGGCGTTGCTGGTAGCGGCAACCGGGCCGACCGATCCCCTGGTCTCGCCGGTCTTCATCATGCCGATCTTCGACCATGCCGACTTCACCGATCCGAAGGCGGAAGCCGAGATCGGCTGGGTGATCGACCTGATCACGCAGATCCGCTCGGTGCGCGCCGAGATGAACATCCCGCCGGCGACGCTGACGGCGCTGGTTCTGGCCGGCGCATCCGCGGAAACCCATGAGCGCGCGCCGCGCTGGACCGACGTCATCAAGCGCATGGCGCGGCTGTCCGACATCTCGTTCGCCGAGCGGGCGCCGGACGGCGCGGTCCAGCTGCTCGTGCGCGGCGAAGTCGCCGCACTGCCGCTCAAGGGCGTGATCGATGTCGCGGCCGAGCGCGCGCGGCTCGACAAGGAGATCGGCAAGGCCGACGCCGACATCAAGCGTGCCGAATCCAAGCTCGCGAACGAGAAGTTCGTCGCCAACGCGGCCGAGGAGGTCGTCGAGGAGGAGCGCGAGAAGCGTGAGGCGGCGCTGGCGCGCAAGGCCAAGCTGCTCGAGGCGCTCGAGCGGCTGAAGCAGGCGTCTTAGGGCGACTTCGGAAACGGCTTGCTGAGGAATTTCGAGCCCCTGACGCCGTAGCGCCAGGGCAGTTCGATGGCCTTGGTGATGCCGATCCTGGTTCCGGTTGCCACTTCGACATCCTCCGTCCGCGCATGGAGGGCGATCGGAGGTCGGTCCAGCGGCAGGCCGTTATGCGCAAGACTGATGCCGAGCGCCTCGGTCAGTTTGCCTGGGCCCGAGCAGAGCGCGTGCAGATCCTTGAGATGCCGGCGGCGGCGCATGGCCGCGAGGCCGTGCGTCGGCTCCAATGCGCGGATCAGGACCGCTGCGGCCGAGCCTTCTTCCTCGCAAACGAAATTCACGCACCAGTGCAGGCCGTAGGAGCGATAGACATAGGCAAAGCCGGGCGGGCCGAACATGACCTGGTTCCGCGGCGTCGGACCGTTATAGGAGTGCGCCGCGGGCTCGCTCTGGTGATAGGCTTCGACCTCGACAATGGGGCCGCCGACGCCGTCCACGAGCAGGGTCGCCCCGATCAGCTCGCGGGCGACATCGCGGACGTCCCGGGCGAAAAAGGACCGCTTCAGGACTTTCCCGAGCCGCGGCGAAGCTGCCTTGGAGGAAGCTGCCTTGGAGGAAGCTGTCTTGGAGGAAGCTGCCTTGGAGGAAGCTGCCTTGGAGATCGACGATGTTCTGGGGATTGGAGCCATTCGAGATGAGAATCGCCTGAGAACAGAGCAGGATATTGCCCATATCTGCCATGTCCCCTGAAGTCGCGCGAGCCGGGTTGCGGCAGCTGGGCAGACCGACTAGGTAGGACTGAACAGACCGGACATCCCATGGTCGTCATTGTCGATACCATCGCCAACCCGCTGCGCCCGCGCCACCCCGAAAAGGTGAATCGCCCGGACTCCGCTTCGCCACCGAAGCCGGACTGGATCCGCGTGCGCGCGCCCAATACCCGCGGCTATGCCGATACCCGCAACATCGTGCGCGCCAATGGCCTGCACACGGTGTGCGAGGAGGCGGGCTGCCCCAATATCGGCGAGTGCTGGGACAAGAAACACGCGACCTTCATGATCATGGGTGACACCTGCACCCGTGCCTGCGCCTTCTGCAACGTCAAGACCGGCCTTCCCAACGCGCTCGACGCCGCCGAACCGCGGAACGTCGCCGAGGCCGTCGCCAAGCTGGGCCTCGCCCATGTCGTCATCACCTCGGTCGACCGCGACGATCTCGCCGACGGCGGGGCGGAGCATTTCGCCCAGACCATCCGCGCCATCCGCGCGGCCTGTCCGTCGACCACGATCGAGATCTTGACGCCCGACTTCCTGCGCAAGGAGGGTGCGCTCGAGGTCGTGGTCGCGGCAAGGCCCGACGTGTTCAACCACAATCTCGAGACCGTGCCGTCGCGCTATCTCACCGTGCGGCCCGGTGCGCGCTACTTCCATTCGATCCGGCTGCTGCAGCGGGTCAAGGAACTCGATCCTGCCATTTTCACCAAGTCCGGCATCATGGTCGGCCTCGGCGAGGAGCGCCACGAAGTGCTCCAGGTGATGGATGATCTGCGTTCCGCCGACGTCGACTTCCTGACCATCGGCCAGTACCTCCAGCCGACCCGCAAGCACCATGCGGTGATGCGCTACGTGCCGCCGGACGAGTTCGCGTCCCTCGAGAAGGTCGCCTACACCAAGGGCTTCCTGATGGTGTCGGCAAGTCCGCTCACCCGGTCCTCGCACCATGCCGGCGAGGATTTTGCCAGACTGAAGGCCGCACGGGCCGCCAACGCCCGCTGAAACGTCATGCCCCGCTTTTCGAGCAAGCGCCGTGTCAATCACAGCGCGTCCGAGATGTTCGACCTGGTCGCCGACGTCGAGCGCTACCCGGAATTCGTGCCGCTATGCAGTGCGCTCAAGGTGCGGCAGCGGATGCCCAAGCCCGACGGCACCGAGGTGCTGGTCGCCGACATGACAGTGTCGTTCAAGCTGGTCCGGGAATCCTTCACCAGCCGCGTGACCCTCGATCGCGCCAATCTCAAGATCCTGGTCGAATATCTGCAGGGTCCTTTCAGCAACCTCGAAAACCGCTGGACGTTCGAACCAAAGAGCGAGGAGGGCGGCCATGGCGTCTGCGACGTCGGCTTCTTTCTGTCCTACGAGTTCAAGAGCCGCATGCTGGCGATGCTGATGGGCTCGATGTTCGACGCCGCCTTCGCGAGGTTCTCGACCGCGTTCGAAAAACGCGCGGACGCGATCTACGGCCGGCCGAAGCTGACGTCGTCCTGATCGATCCACCGCGGGATGTGCTTCTGCCGGATGCCGACCCGGGCGATAATATCGTATCGGCGTCAGGAGATGGCCGCCTGTCCGATGGCGGCCGCGAGTCCTGCAGGATTGTCGATGGCTATTCCGTGTCCCGCCTTTGCCACGACAGCGACGTTCACCCCCTGTCGCGGCAGCGATGTCGCGTCGGGACTGTGTGCCAGAGACAGCTCGCCAAAGATGACCGTCCGCGGCATGGGCAGCGCGAGAAGCATGTCGCGCCATGTCGGGGCGCTGCCGGCGACCAGGGATCGCGATGCGCGGTGGATCGCGACCGGCGCGCTGAGCGCGAGCGAGGCCGCCCAGGCGATATTGCCATCCAGCCTCGACGCCCTGATCAGGACATCGTGCCCCTGACTCGAATAATCGGCCTCCGACATTGCCGCGATCTTTTGGCTTGAGGCTCCACCACCGGGATCGAGATTGGGTTCGGCCAGGATGAGGTTGCGAACACGCTGGCCAAGCAATTTGGCGGCTGTGATCGCCACCGCCCCACCCATGCTGTGCCCGAACAGATCGACGCCCTCCGGCGCGACCCGTGTCACGACCTCAGCCATCGCCTCTGCATGGTCTGCCACGGTGTAGCCGAACCCGGCGGGCCTATCGCTGAAACCTGACCCGAGCAGATCGACCAGAAGCATGCGCCGGCCGGCCAATGCATGATCGGCGGCAACGGCCGGATAATCGCAGGACGACGCGCATCCCAATCCGTGAATGAAGATCAGTGGAACCTTGCGGCCCGGAATGTCGTGATAGAGCAGGTTGGCCTTTGCCTTGGTCAGCCGGAACGACTTCATGGGCCGCCTATCGCGGCTGAGGCGAGCGCGGCGGCCTCCGCTTCACCACATGCCTTCGCGGCGAGCGGGTCACGCGCGGGCGCAGGCGGGTCGCGGCGGCCGCGCGTTTCGGCTTGGTGGCGGCCTGGGGGCCGCGGGCGAGCTCCATCAGGAGGCGCAGCGCCTCCACCACCGAGCGCTGGCGCACGGTGCTGCGGCCGATCGCGCCGAACCGGTGCTCGCGATGGATGATACGTCCGTCACGGGCGGCCGCGGCGAAATGCACGAGGCCGACCGGCTTGCCCGGCGTGGCGCCGCCGGGGCCGGCGATGCCGGTGATGGCGACCGCCAGATCGGTGCCGGCCCGCTCCAGCGCACCGATCGCCATCGCGGTTGCGGTCTCCTTGCTGACCGCGCCGAAATTGGCCAGCGTGCCCGCCTCGACGCCGAGCATCGCGCGCTTGGCGTCGTTGGAATAGGTGACGAAGCCGCGGTCGATCACGTCGGAGGAGCCCGGGATGTCGGTCAGCGCGCCGGCAACCAGGCCACCGGTGCAGGACTCGGCGGTCGCGACCGTCAGCTTGCGCATCCGGCACAGATCGAGCAGCGAGCGGGAGAGGGCGCGTGCGTCGCTGCCGCCCATGGCCTTACACGCTCCAGGGAAGACGGATGGTGGCGCTCGCGGTGGCCGCGATGCCTTCCTCGCGGCCGGTGAAGCCCAGTCGCTCGCTGGTCGTCGCCTTCACCGCGATGCGGGAGATGTCCACCCCGGAGATCTCGGCGATGCGCGCGCGCATGGTGTCGCGCAGCGGGCCGATCTTCGGCCGCTCGCAGATCATCGTGACCTCGAGATTGGCGACGCGGCCGCCGCGCTGGGTGACGCGCTCGATGGCGTATTTCAGGAACTGGTCCGACGAGGCGCCCTTCCATTTGGCATCACTGGGCGGGAAGTGCGAACCGATGTCGCCGTCGGCCAGCGCGCCAAGGATGGCGTCGACCAGCGCATGCAGGCCGACATCGCCGTCGGAATGGGCGAGGAATCCCTTGCTGTGCGGCACGCGTACGCCGCAGATCATCACGTGGTCGCCTTCGCCGAAGGCATGCACGTCGTAGCCGGTGCCGGTCCTGATGTCGCCCAGCTGTGCGGCCAGGCGTGCTTCCTCGCGCACGAAATCCTCGGGGGTTGTGAGTTTCACGTTGGCAACATCGCCTTCAAAGGTTGCAACCGTCAATCCCGCCCATTCGGCAATCGCGGCGTCGTCGGTGAAATCGCTGCGCCCGTCCTTTGCCGCGCGACGATGGGCTTCGAGGATGACGTCGAAACGAAAGGACTGCGGCGTCTGCGCGATTCGCAACCGCGCGCGGTCCGGCGTTTCCTCGACATCGCCGCTTTGGCTCGTCACCTTGATCGTGTCGGTGACCGGGACCGCGGGAATCGCTGCGCCGGTCCGGCTCGCCGCCGCGATCGCACGCGAGATCAATCCTTCCGAAACGAAGGGCCGGGCGGCATCATGAATCAGGACGATGTCGGGCTTGTGCTTGGCGAGCGCTTCGAGGCCGGCCAGCACCGAGGCCTGGCGGGTGGCGCCGCCGGCGGTCGGCGGCTCGTGGCTGAGACCTGCGACCGCGGCGGTGAACATGGCGCTATCGTCGGGGTTCACCACCGGCTGCACCGCGGAGACATCCGGGTGCCGGCTGAACGCTTCCATGGCGCGGGAAATCACAGGGCGACCGCCGATCTCGCGATATTGCTTCGGCCCGCCCGCACCGGCGCGCAGTCCTCGTCCGGCTGCGACGAGGACGACTGCGGTACGCACTGATTTCGCCATAGGACTCGATTATCGTTATGAGATGAATGGGGGTGTTGGGTGATTGCCGCATGCCTCTAGCACGGCAGGGCCGCAAAAAAAGGGGGTTTCCCCGGATTGTGGGAAACGGCATTTTGCTGCACTGCACTTGAAAGATTTGCAGAACTGTCTAAACTGTAGGCGTGGCGCTTGACTGCACAAGAATTGTGCGCAAGATAGGTCATGGCAGGTGCGATGAGGCCCTGCCCAGTCAACGGGACCCCAGTGACCGCCTCGGCAGTATCAGGCTCTAAGCCGTTGAAGATAGGCGATATTGATGTCGCCACCCCGGTTTTCCTGGCGCCGATGTCGGGCATCACGGACTCGCCCGTACGCCGGCTCGCGGCCGAACTTGGCGCCGGTCTGGTCGTTTCCGAGATGACGGCGAGTGATGAACTCGCCAGCGGCCATTGGATGTCGCGGTTGCGCTGCGAAGCCACCGGGATCGGCCCGCACGTGGTCCAGCTGGCCGGTTGCGAGGCGCACTGGATGGCGGAAGGCGCCCGGATCGCCGAGGCCGGGGGCGCCGACATCATCGACATCAACATGGGGTGCCCCGCGCGTCACGTCACTGGCGGCCAGTCCGGCTCGGCCTTGATGCGCGATCTCGACCACGCGGTCAGCCTGATCGAGGCGACGATTGCCGCCGTGAAGGTGCCGGTGACACTGAAGATGCGGCTGGGCTGGGACGATCGCACCCGCAACGCACCGGAGCTGGCACGCCGGGCCGAAGCCGCTGGCATCAAGCTCGTCACCGTGCATGGACGCACCCGCTGCCAGTTCTACAAGGGCGAGGCCGATTGGGATGCGATCCGCGCGGTGCGCGAGGCGATTTCGATTCCGCTCGTCGTCAACGGCGACATCACGTCCTACGAGAAGGCACTGGCAGCGCTCGAAGCCTCCGGCGCCGATGCCGTGATGATCGGGCGCGGCGCGCAGGGGCAACCCTGGCTGCCCGGTCAGATCGGTCGCCGCCTGAAGGGCGGTCCCGTCGAAGCGACGCCTTCGCTCGACACCCAGCTCGATTATATTCGCACGCTCTATGAAGGCGTCTGTGCGCTCTATGGACTGCGCATCGGGCTCCGTCACGCCCGCAAGCATCTCGGCTGGGCCCTGGACGTCGCGGCGGATTCGAGCGGCGCTCCGACGGAGAAGCTGAAGGACTGGCGCCGGAAAATCCTCACCTCGGAGGATCCGCGCCTTGTCCAGAAGTCCCTGCAAGATGCCTTCGACGATTTCGCATGGAGCGCTGCTGCATGAGCTCAGCCGCTGAACATCGTCGGTCGCTTCCGGCCGACAGCGATGCGATCCTGGACGCATTGCCCAATCCCGTGCTGCTGATCGGGCCTGACGGCAAGATCGTCGCCGCCAACATCGCGACCGAAGCCTTCTTCGAGATCTCCACCCAGTTCCTGAAACGGCAGTCGCTGAAGGAACTGGTGCCGTTCGGCAGTCCCTTGCTCGCGCTGATCGACCAGGTCCGCTCGTCGAACTCGCCGGTCAACGAGTACAAGGTCGATCTCGGCACCCCGCGCATGGGCGGCGATCGCCAGGTCGATCTGCACGTCGCTCCGCTCACCGAGCGGCCGGGTCACATCGTGGTCATGCTCCAGGAGCGCACCATCGCCGACAAGATGGACCGCCAGCTCACCCATCGCAGCGCCGCGCGCTCGGTGATCGCGCTGGCCGCGATGCTGGCGCACGAGATCAAGAACCCGCTGTCGGGCATCCGCGGCGCGGCGCAACTGCTCGAGCAGCAGGCCTCGTCCGAAGACCGCATGCTGACACGTCTGATCTGCGACGAGGCCGACCGCATCGTGACGCTGGTCGACCGCATGGAGGTGTTCGGCGACGAGCGGCCCGTGGTGCGCGGGCCCGTCAACATCCATTCCGTGCTCGATCACGTGAAGCGACTGGCGCAGTCCGGCTTTGCCCGCAACATCCGCTTCATCGAGGATTACGATCCCTCGCTGCCGCCGGTGCTGGCCAATCAGGACCAGCTGATCCAGGTATTCCTCAACCTCGTCAAGAACGCCGCGGAGGCCCTGATCGACGTCCCTGACGCCGAGATTCAGCTCACCACCGCATTCCGCCCCGGCGTGCGCCTGTCAGTCCCCGGTCAAAAATCCCGGGTATCCCTGCCGCTCGAATTCTGCGTGAGGGACAACGGACCAGGCGTGCCCGACGATCTGATGCCCAACCTGTTCGATCCCTTCGTGACCACCAAGCAGACCGGCTCGGGCCTCGGCCTCGCGCTGGTCGCCAAGATCATCGGTGATCACGGGGGCATCATCGAATGCGAGTCCCAGCCGCGCAAGACGACCTTCCGCGTGCTGATGCCGATGTATTCCACATCGGTCAAACATGCCGATCAAAGCAGTCGCGACGGCTCTGCCGGGAAGTCGTCGGCTGCATCACAGGGCGCAAAATGAGGATCAACGATGCCCGCAGGTAGCATTCTCGTAGCCGATGACGATACCGCCATCCGCACGGTTCTCAATCAGGCGCTGTCACGCGCCGGCTATGAGGTTCGCCTCACCGGCAACGCCGCCACGCTGTGGCGCTGGGTCAGTCAGGGCGAGGGCGATCTCGTCATCACCGACGTGGTGATGCCGGACGAAAACGCATTCGATCTGCTCCCGCGCATCAAGAAGATGCGGCCGAACCTGCCGGTCATCGTCATGAGCGCGCAGAACACGTTCATGACGGCGATCCGCGCCTCCGAGCGCGGCGCCTACGAATATCTGCCCAAGCCGTTCGACCTGAAGGAGCTCATCGCCATCGTCGGCCGGGCGCTGGCCGAACCGAAGGAGCGGGTCTCGACGCCGGACGAGGACGCCGAGATGGAGGCGATCCCGCTGGTCGGCCGCTCGCCGGCGATGCAGGAGATCTATCGGGTGCTGGCGCGCCTGATGCAGACCGATCTCACCGTGATGATCACGGGCGAGTCCGGTACCGGCAAGGAACTGGTGGCGCGTGCGCTGCACGATTACGGCAAGCGCCGCAACGGCCCGTTCGTGGCGGTCAACATGGCGGCGATCCCGCGCGATCTGATCGAATCCGAATTGTTCGGCCATGAGCGCGGCGCCTTTACCGGCGCCAACACCCGCGCGTCCGGCCGGTTCGAGCAGGCCGAGGGCGGCACGCTGTTCCTCGACGAAATCGGCGACATGCCGATGGAGGCGCAGACCCGCCTGCTGCGCGTGCTGCAGCAGGGCGAGTACACCACGGTCGGCGGCCGCACCCCGATCAAGACCGACGTCCGCATCGTGGCGGCCTCGAACAAGGATCTGCGTGTGCTGATCCAGCAGGGCCTGTTCCGCGAAGACCTGTTCTTCCGCCTCAATGTCGTGCCGCTGCGGCTGCCGCCGCTGCGCGAGCGCATCGAGGACCTCCCCGATCTGGTCCGCCACTTCTTCACGCTGGCCGAGAAGGACGGTCTGCCGCCCAAGAAGCTGGACGCGCTGGCGCTGGAGCGGCTGAAGCAGCATCGCTGGCCCGGCAACGTGCGCGAGCTTGAAAATCTCGCCCGCCGTCTTGCCGCGCTCTATCCGCAGGATGTGATCACGGCCTCGGTCATCGACGGCGAACTCGCGCCGCCCTCGGTCAGTCCGGGCGCTGCGGTCCAGCAGGGCGTCGACAATCTCGGCGGCGCCGTCGAGGCGTATCTGTCATCGCACTTCCAGGGCTTCCCGAACGGCATGCCGCCGCCTGGCCTCTATCACCGCATCCTCAAGGAGATCGAGGTGCCGCTGCTCACGGCTGCGCTCGCCGCCACCCGCGGCAACCAGATCCGCGCCGCGGACCTGCTCGGCCTCAACCGCAACACGCTGCGGAAGAAGATCCGGGATCTCGACATCCAGGTCTATCGCAGCGGGGGCTAGCCCTACCGCCGGACGGTGGCCCAGCTCCGCTCGTTCAGGGCGGAACTGAGCCTGTCCGGATCGCGCTGACCGACGGCGGCCGGCGCGGCAGGTAGAAGTCCAAACCGGATCGAAATGTTCCCGGGGACGATCACCTCGCGGAGAATCGCGGCCTGCCGGTCGATCACCTGACGGGCCCCGGCATCCTCAGAACGCGGGCGACGTCCGCGGTCGGCTCTCTCAGGCTGCCGTTGACCAGCAGCCCCGCGGCCGCGATCAGCAGCAGGACCGCCGACACCATCATCGCGAGGAAAAATTTATCCATGCGGGTCAAGCCGTTGCGGCGCGAAACCGTTCCCATCGGCTGAAGATGGAATTGCGCTGTGGAGCGGGCCGGCCTGGAGGAGGCAGACGCCGCGGAATTGTCGCAATTCGGCAACAATGTGGTATGAATACATCAGTGTCCGCCCGCCGCGGCTCCCGTTTTCAGCACCCATTGCCGGAATGACCAGCGCAGAGACTTCGGCCGCAGCCTTTGACACGACCCCAGCCGACGAGCCACGACGCTGGTCGGTGCGGCGCTGGCTGGCGCCGGTCGCCGTGGCGCTGGCGCTGCTGTCGGCCTTCCTGACCTTTCTGGTCCTGACCGGACTGACCTCGATCGAGCCGACCCCGGAAGTGGTCCGCTCGTTCTACCTGATCAATGCGGCCACGATCCTGCTGCTGGTCGGGATCATCATTCGCGAGCTCTGGCAGCTCATCCTGGCCCGGCGGCGGGTCGTCAGCCTGTTCTCGATCGTGGCGGTGCTGCCGGCGGTGCTGGTCGCCGTGGTCGCCAATGTCACCATCGAGCGCGGCCTCGACCGGCTGTTTTCCGGTCCGACCAAGGAAGTGATTCAGAATTCGCTGACCATCGCGCGTGCCTACATGCAGGACCATGCGCAGCTGATCCGCGGCGACATTCTCGGCATGGCCAACGACATCGCCCACGCCCGGCCGCTCTACGATCAGGATCGCCGCTCGTTCCGCGAACTGCTCGCCACCAGCGCGGCCTCGCGCAACCTGCCGGGCGCGATGATCATCGACAAGAACACCAACATCCTGGAGTCGGCCGACACCGGCATGCGGCTGGCCTATTCGCCGCCCGCGCCGGACTTCCTCAGCAACGTCAACGAAGCCGAACCCGAAATTGCGGTGTTGCCGGATGCGAGTTTCGTCGCCGCCGTGATCCGGCTGCGCGCCTTCAACGACACATTCCTCTATGTCGCGCGACCGCTCGATCCCAACGTGGTCAATCAGCTCAAGCAGACCGAGGTCAGCGTCGCCGAATACGCCCAGATCGAATCGCGTCGGCTCGGAATCCAGGTCGCCTTCGCGCTGATGTTCGCGGTGATCGCGCTGACCATCCTGATGGCCTCGGTGCTGATCGGCCTGAACTTCGCCAACTCGCTGGTGGCCCCGATCCGGCGCTTGATGAATGCGGCCCACACCGTCTCGACCGGCGACCTCCACGTCAAGGTGCCGGTGCACCAGTCGGAAGGCGATCTCGCCCAGCTCGGCGAGACCTTCAACAAGATGACGCAGGAACTTCGCAGCCAGCGCGACGAACTCGTCAACGCCAGCGACCTGATCGACAGCCGCCGCCGTTTCATCGAGGCCGTGCTGTCATCGGCCAGCGCCGGCATCATCGGCGTCGATACCTCCGGCAGCGTCGGCATCCTCAATCGCTCCGCCGAAAAGCTGATCGGGCACTCCGAGGCGGAGACGCTCGGCCATCCGCTCTCGGACGTGCTGCCAGAGCTCGACGACATGATGAAGACGGCGCGGGAAGGGACCCAGCGCCTGGTGCAGGGGCAGATCACGATCACGCGCGACGGCACCGAGCGCAATCTGTCGGTCCGCGTCAGCGCCGAGAAGACCACCCAGCCCTACGACAGCTACATCATCACACTCGACGACATCACCGAACTGGTGTCGGCGCAGCGCACCTCGGCCTGGGGCGACGTGGCGCGGCGCATCGCGCACGAGATCAAGAATCCGCTGACACCGATCCAGCTGTCGGCCGAGCGCATCCGCCGCAAGTTCGGCAAGGACATCACCGAACCCAAGGACAAGCAGATCTTCGACCAGTGCACCGACACCATCGTGCGCCAGGTCGACGACATCAGGCGCATGGTCGACGAATTCTCGCGCTTTGCCCGCATGCCGAAGCCGGTGATGGAGGGCGAGGACGTCGCCGATGCCGTGCGGCAAGCGGTGTTCCTGATGAAGGTCGCCCATCCCGAGATCGATATCGAGGCCGAGTTCAAGCAGGATCCGCTGCGCGCCCAGTTCGACCGGCGCCTGATCTCGCAGGCGGTCACCAACATCGTCAAGAACGCCACCGAGGCGATCGAGCAGGTGCCGCCGGAGGACCTCGCACAGGGCTACGGCAAGGGCCGCATCGACGTCTTGGTGTCGCGCGAAGGCGACGACGTGCTGATCGACGTCATCGACAATGGCATCGGGCTGCCCAAGGTCGCGCGCTCGCGGCTGCTGGAGCCCTATGTGACGACGCGCGCCAAGGGCACCGGGCTCGGCCTTGCGATCGTCGGCCGCGTCCTCGAAGACCATGGCGGGCGGATCGAACTGAAGGATGCTTCCGACTTCCGCGAAGGCCAGCGCGGCGCCTGGATGCGGATGCGCTTTGCGATCTCCGGCCAGGCCGCCAAGCCCGACGCGGGCGCAACGGTTTCGGCCGCGAAGCCGGCGGCCGAGGAACCGGTCAGGGCGCAGGACACAAAAACGACGTCGGCCGAAACCAAAGAGCCGGCTGAACAGACCAATGATTCAACGAAAATCGAAGCCTCAACAGGCGGCTAAGAAGACAGGCGCGATCCATGGCAAGTGAAATTCTGATTGTCGATGATGAGGCCGATATTCGAGATCTCGTTGCGGGCATCCTCGAAGATGAAGGCTTCGTCACGCGGACCGCGCGCGACAGCGATTCGGCGCTCGCCGAGATCGCCAACCGCAGGCCGCATCTGGTGTTCCTCGACATCTGGCTGCAGGGCTCCAAGCTCGACGGCCTGCAATTGCTCGAACAGGTCAAGAAGGACAATGCCGATCTGCCCGTCGTGATGATCTCCGGCCATGGCAACATCGAGACCGCGGTCGCCGCCATCAAGCGCGGCGCCTACGACTTCATCGAGAAGCCGTTCAAGGCGGACCGTCTCATCCTCGTCGCCAACCGGGCGCTGGAGAATTCCAGGCTCAAGCGCGAGGTCAAGGAGCTGAAGCAGCTCGCGCCGAGCGCCAGCCAGCTGGTCGGCCGCTCGCCCAGCATGAACCAGCTGCGCCAGACCATCGAACGCGCCGCCAAGGCCAACAGCCGCATCCTGATCGTCGGTCCCGCCGGCGCGGGCAAGGAACTCACCGCGCGCACGCTGCATGCAGCCTCGGGCCGCGCCGACGGTCCTTTCGTGGTGATCAACGCCGCCGCCATCACGCCCGAACGCATGGAGCACGAGCTGTTCGGCGTCGAGCAGTCCAATGGCGAGAATCCGCGCAAGCCGGGGGCGCTCGAGGAAGCCCATGGCGGCACGCTGTTCATCGACGAGATCGCGGACATGCCGCGCGAGACCCAGAACAAGATCCTGCGCGTCCTCGTCGAGCAGTCGTTCCAGCGCGTCGGCGGCACCGCCAAGGTGCAGGTCGATGTCCGCATCATTTCCTCCACCGCGCGCAATCTCGAGGAGGAAATAGCCGCCGGCCATTTCCGCGAGGATCTCTATCACCGCCTCTCGGTGGTTCCGATCCGCGTGCCGGCGCTGTCCGAACGGCGCGAGGACATCCCGGAACTGATCGACTATTTCATGGAGCAGATCTCGGCCGGCAGCGGCCTGCCCAAGCGGCAGATCGGGCAGGATGCCATGGCCGTGCTGCAGTCCCACGTCTGGCCGGGCAATGTGCGCCAGCTCCGCAATAACGTTGAGAGAGTCATGATTCTGGCGGCGGGCGGGCCGGAGGTGATCATCACGGCCGACATGCTGCCCCAGGACGTCGGCTCCATGGTCCCGGCGATGCCGACAAGCAACAATGGCGAGCACATCATGGGTCTGCCGCTGCGCGAGGCCCGGGAAGTGTTCGAACGCGACTATCTGATCGCGCAGATCAGCCGCTTTTCCGGGAATATCTCGCGCACGGCGGAGTTCGTCGGGATGGAACGCTCGGCGCTGCACCGCAAGCTGAAGGCGCTCGGCGTCGGGTGAGCCGCGGGGGTCACCCTGCACGAAACACTGGAGAATTCGCCGAATCCCGTAGTTTTTCGGAGGAGGAGGGCGTGGCCTGCCAGCGGAAGCGGCTTGCCTAATATCCCGTCCTGTCCTCTAATCACATTGCTGTTCCTCCCGAGGGGGATCTCATGAGGAATGGCAACCGGACGAGGCCCCGAACCATCAAAAGAGGGCCGCAACCGGCGCAATAAAAAGAAACTCAAAGCGAGAAAAAAACAATGGCGGCAGACCGCGCACAAAACCTGCAGGACACCTTCCTTAATCACGTTCGCAAAACGAAAACGCCACTGACGATCTTTCTGGTCAACGGAGTGAAGCTCCAGGGCATCGTGACCTGGTTCGACAATTTCTGCTTGCTGCTTCGGCGCGACGGTCATTCGCAGCTCGTCTACAAGCATGCGATCTCGACCATCATGCCGGGCGCTCCGATCCAGCTGTTCGAAGGCGGCGAGGATCAGCCTTCTTGAGAGTGATCTGATTGGAACCCCGGAATTTCGACGGGGATGCCGACCGTCCGCGGTCGGCGGGGGCTAAGCAAACGGGGCGGGTGCTGGTCATCGGCCCCTATTTGCGGGTGCGTGCGGGAAGTGCCGACGCGCAATCGGAAGCTCATGTCCAACGCAATGCCGAGGCCCGGCTCGACGAAGCCGCGGGCCTCGCGCGCGCGATCGACCTCGTCATTGCCGACGCCATCATCGCACCGATCAGCCAGATCCGACCCGCGACTTATATCGGCAAGGGCAAGGTCGAGGAGATCGCCGCGCTGGCCAAAAGCCTCGAGGTCGAGCTCGTGGTGATGGATTGCGCGCTGGCACCGATCCAGCAGCGTAATCTCGAGAAGGAATTGAATACCAAGGTGCTCGATCGCACCGGGCTCATCCTCGAAATCTTCGGCCGCCGCGCCAAGACCCGGGAAGGCTCGCTCCAGGTCGAGCTCGCCCATCTCAATTACCAGCGCTCGCGCCTGGTACGGTCCTGGACCCATCTGGAACGCCAGCGCGGCGGCTTCGGCTTCATGGGCGGGCCCGGCGAGACGCAGATCGAGGCCGACCGCCGGCTGATACAGGAACGCATCTCCAAGCTCGAGAGCGAATTGAAGAAGGTGCAGGCGACGCGTCGGCTGCATCGCGCCGGCCGCCAGCGCGTGCCGTATCGCGTGGTCGCGCTGGTCGGCTACACCAATGCCGGCAAGTCGACGCTGTTCAACCGCCTGACCCGCGCCGACGTGCAGGCCGCCGACATGCTGTTCGCGACGCTCGATCCCACCTTGCGCGCGCTCACGCTGCCGCATGGCGGCAAGGCCATGCTGTCGGACACGGTCGGCTTCATCTCCAACCTGCCGACACAGCTCGTCGCCGCCTTCCGCGCCACGCTGGAGGAGGTGCTGGAGGCCGACGTCATCCTGCATGTCCGCGACATCTCGCACGAGGACGCCGAAGCGCAGCAGAGCGACGTCGATGCCGTGCTGCGCCAGCTCGGCATCAATCCTGATGATTCCGGCCGCATCATCGAGGTCTGGAACAAGATCGACCGCTACGATTCCGAGCAGCGCGAGGAATTGCTCAACATCGCCGCGCGTCGGCCGGAGGATCACCCGGCGATGCTGGTCTCCGCCGTCTCCGGCGAGGGCATCGACGCGCTGCTTGCCGCGATCGAAGAGCGGCTCGCCGCCAAGCGGACCACGCTCGATCTCTCCATCGACGCCGCCGACGGCGCCGGCATCTCCTGGCTGCACCGCAATGCCGAGGTGCTGGTCAAAGAGCTGCACGACGGCCGGTTCGACATGACCGTGCGGGTCGACGAGACCAAGCGGGATATCGTGGTGTCGAGGTTCGACGCGGTGCCGCATCTGCCGGCGTGAACCGCCTTGTCGCCCGGATGAAGCGAAGCGAAATCCGGGCTTCGTGCGTCCTGATGGGCTGGTCCTGGATTTCCCTTCGCTGCATCCAGGCTACGCACGCGGCCGGGACTAAACGGAGTTGGAGGCGCGCGCCTGGTTGCCTGTCTCGGCAGCAGGAGCCTTCGTCTCCCCACCCTTTGCCGCATTCCACAGCGCGTCCATCTCCTGTAGCGACGCCTGCTCCAGCGAGCGCCCCTGCGCCGCCAGCGCGCGCTCGATGAACGCGAAGCGCCGCTCGAATTTCGCGTTGGTCGCACGCAGCGCGCTTTCGGGATCGGCATCGACGTGGCGCGCGAGGTTGACGAGCGCGAACATCAGGTCGCCCGTCTCCTCCGCGAGTTCCTGCTTGTCGCCACGGTCCAGCGCGGCCTCGATCTCGTCGGCTTCCTCGCGGATTTTCGCCAGCACCGCGCGCGGATCGTTCCAGTCGAAGCCGACGGTGGAGGCCTTGCGCTGCAGCTCCATGGCGCGCGTGAGAGCGGGCTGGCCGGCCTTGACGCCTGACAGCAGCGATGTGTGCTGCGGCGTTGCCTCGGGCGGCCGCCGCGCGGCGCGCTCGGCTTTCTCCTCGGCCTTGATGCGGTCCCAGACTTCCTTGACGTGGGAGGAGGCGAGGTTGCCGTCCTTGTCCGCGAAGACGTGGGGATGGCGCCGGATCATTTTTCGCGTGATGGCCTCCACGACGTCGCCGAATTCGAATGCGTTCTGCTCGGAGGCCATCCGGGCGTGGAACACCACCTGGAGCAGGAGGTCGCCGAGTTCTTCACGGAGGTCGTCGAGATCGCCACGGTCGATGGCGTCGACCACCTCATAGGCTTCCTCGATCGTGTAGGGCGCGATCGTCGCGAAGTTCTGCTCGAGGTCCCAGGGACAGCCGGTCACCGGCGTGCGCAGGGCCGCCATGATCTCGATCAGGCGGGAAATGTCGCGGGAAGGGGTCATTGCGGGCAGGTCTCCTGGCTATCAAGCCTTATGCCAAAAGCGGGCCGCCGTTCCCAGCGCCGGCGGGCAGAGGAGCCCGGTTTCCACCGATTGGCGGGCTCGTTCGGCGGTGCTAAAGCCCGGTCCATGAGTGACCAAATTTCATCACAAACCGCCCTGGTGCTCTTTTCCGGCGGCCAGGATTCCACCACCTGCCTCGCCTGGGCGCTGAGCCGCTTCGCGCGGGTAGAGACGCTGGGCTTCGATTACGGCCAGCGCCACGCCATCGAACTTGCCTGCCGCGCGCGCCTGTTCGACGGCATCAGGGGCTTGCGCAGCGACTGGGCCACAAAACTCGGCGAGAGCCACACGTTGTCGATCCCGACGCTGGCCGCCGTCTCCGAGACGGCGCTGACCCGCGACGTCGCGATCGCGATGGGCGCCGACGGCCTGCCCAACACCTTCGTGCCCGGCCGCAACCTGGTGTTCCTGACCTTCGCCGCGGCGCTGGCCTACCGCCGCGGCATCACGCACATCGTCGGCGGCATGTGCGAGACCGACTATTCCGGCTATCCCGATTGCCGCGACGAGACCATCCGCGCGATGCAGACGGCGCTCTCCCTCGGCATGGCGCGTCCTTTCGAGCTGCACACGCCCCTGATGTGGATCGACAAGGCGGCGACCTGGAAGCTCGCCCACGACCTCGGCGGCGATGGACTGGTCGACCTGATCCGCGAGCACTCGCACACCTGCTATCTCGGCGAACGCGGTGCGCAGCACGATTGGGGCTATGGCTGCGGCGAATGTCCGGCCTGCAGCCTGCGCGCGAAGGGCTGGCGGGAGTATGTGGCGGGACGATAGGTCTCCGCGCGACGCTGTCATTGCGAGCGAAGCGAAGCAATCCAGAATCTTTCGGCGGCAGGATTCTGGATTGCTTCGTCGCAAGAGCTCCTCGCAATGACCGGTGAGGCGCGAGCCTCGCTTACCCGAAATCCTCCGGCTTGAGCTCGATCGGCTTGCCGTGCGGCGTGCGATCGGCGGCGTGATCCCAGGCGTCGCGATAGCGGTGCAGGGTTTCGGTCGAGGCGACACCCTTGCGGGCGACCAGACCTTCCAGCGTGGCCAGCCAGTGCAGATAATAGGTTTCGCCCGTATCGGGATCGCCCGCGGCCTGGGCGCGCTTGATCTCGTCGGCCAGCGCCGCCGCCCATTCCGGCCAGGTGAACACGCCGCGCTCGTGCAGGCTGAGCGCCATCGCGAATGCGTGCGCCTCCCAGGGCGCGCGGAACACCGGACCGTCCTCATCGCGCGGGATGCTCGGGATCGCCGCCGTGGCGGCGGCCGCAAGCGGGCTTTCCATCACGCCGGCTCCAGATAGGGCTCGAACGCGTCGATCGACACTTTCAGGGTCGGGTCGCCGTCCTCACCCCAGAGGTCGCGGCCCTCGAACACGACGGTGTAGAGCCATTGCGGATTCTCGCCGCGCTCCATCGCCGCGCTGTCCGGAAAGACGTGGCAGCCATGGTTCAGTTCGACCACGCCGACATGGCCGCGGACATAGCGCGGCAGCCGCGTATGCGTCGCCGGATGGATGTTCTTCGCGCGGACGCGGGCGCCGATCTGGAATCTGGCGGGTGCCGGGGGAGGGCGGTCGAACTTGCCGCGCACCATCACGCGCTCGACATTGGCGAGGTCGAACTTGCCGTGTTTGAGCGCCTTTGCGGGCGCCATCGCATGACCGGCCGCGACTTCATCCCGCGTGAGGTAGCCCTTCTCGATCAGCATCTCCTCGAGCCCCAGGAACCATTTCTTGTAGTAGGAGCTGGAGAGATAGACGTCCGGCGGCAGGGTCTCTCGGTAGAAGCGCGATGTGTCGATATTGTAGGCGCCGGCTGCGCCCATCGCGCGCACCATGGCCAGCACGCGCGACTCCCAGTCGGCGTGGAACATCGGCTCGTTCGGCTCGGGCTCGACCTTGCCGAAGCCGTCCATGCCGCCCATGTCGTGCACGCCGTTCATGACGGGGCTCCCGGCTGTTTCGGAAAACCGGTGCCGATCATGGAATCGCGGGTGACGAGTTCGGCGAGCTGCTCTTCGCTCCAGCCTTCGGTGCCCGCGGGGCGCATCGGCAGCACCAGGAAGCGCGTCTCGGCCGTGGAATCCCAGACCCGGATCTCAATGGTCTCAGGCAACGTCACGCCGAAATCGGCGAGCACGCCGCGCGGGTCCTTCACCGCACGCGAGCGATAGGGCGCGGCCTTGTACCAGACCGGCGGCAGGCCCAGCATCTCCCAGGGGTAACAGGAGCACAGCGTGCACACGACCATGTTGTGACGCTGCGGCGTGTTCTCGACCACGACGAGATGGTCGCCGACCCGGCTGACATGGCCGAGCGTGCCGATCGCCTTGGTGCCGTCCTCGAGCAGGGCCGTCTTGAAGGCCGGATCGCTCCAGGCCTTGGCGACGACGCGGGCGCCGTTGTGCGGCCCGATCCGGGTCTCATAGGCCTGGATGATCGCATCCAGCGCCGCCGGATCGACATAGCCCTTCTCGGTCAGGATGGTCTCGAGCGCGCGCACGCGCAGCTCGGTTTCCGACATTTCGGAATGGTCGTGATCGTGATGATGGTCATGCTCGCTCATGGCGCGACCATAGTCCCGAAATCCGGGCGTTGTCGAGGCGAAGACTCTGCTAACATCGCGCCATGGACCGGGCCTGGACATCGACAGCTGGAATCGTCGCGATCGGCGTATCGGCAGTATTGTCGGCGCCGCAAGCCCGCGCTGCGAACGGCGCCTATGCGGTCGATGCCGCCGACATCTCGGAGGTCGGCTCCTGCAAGGTCGAGAGCTGGCTGTCTTCGGCCTCCAACAGCGACGTCGCGGCCGTCGCAAACCCCTCCTGTGTCGTCGATCCATTCCGCCCCATCGAGCTCAGCCTCCAGACCATCCGCGCCCGCAGCGACGGCGATTGGAGCACGACGCTTGCGCCGAAGGCCAAGAGCAATTTCATTCCGACCGGGATCGGCCGTTGGGGACTGTCGGCCTATGGCGGCGGATCATTCGACGCGGCGACCGGCGAGGCGCTGACGGCCTTTGCCGTCATTCCCGCGACCTACCGCCTGTCCGAAACCACGCGCATCAACGTCAATGGCGGCTGGCTGTGGGACCGCAGCATCGACAGGCACTATCTGACCTATGGCATCGGCTTCGACTGGAAGTTCACCGAGACGCTGCAATGGACTATCGAGGCCTACGGGCAGGCGGGAGCGTCCGAGATCGCAAGCGTGGTGCAGCCGCGCGTCCAGACCGGCGTGCGCTACCGCCCGAACGAGATCTTTTCCGTCGACGTGATCTATGGCCGCAACATCACCGGCGAGAACGCCAACTGGATTACCCTGGGAACCACGATCCGTTTCCCGGTCCAGGGCGGCCAGCCGGAGCATCGGCGCACCGGACATTTGTAGGCGGCTGAACAACGGCGGAAGTGGGAGGGCGCGTTGGCGGACTATGTCAAGATCGAGAAGGGTCTCGGGCCCGACGGGCGGATCGCGGTGGTGCGGTTCGACCGCGGCGACGGCATCAATGCCTTGTCGCCGGAGGCGCTGCGCCAGCTGACGGCGGCGGCCCGCAGCTTCGAGGACGATGCCGAAACCTCCGTCGTGGTGCTGACGGGAAGCACCAGCGCATTCAGCGCTGGCTTCGACCTGAAAGATGCCGAGGGCCGCGCCCGCAAGGACATGGATCTCGGGACGCTGCGGCGGCACCTCAAGCTCGGGCCGCGTCTGACCCACGCTTGGCAGGAGATGGAGCAGATCACGATCGGCGCGATCGAAGGGTTCTGCGTCGGTGGCGGCGTGGCGCTGGCCGTGGCCCTCGACTTCCGCGTCATGGGCCGCGATGCCCATCTGCGGGTGCCCGAAATCGGCCTCGGCATGAACATGAGCTGGCAGAGCATTCCGCGCATGCTGCATCTGATGGGTCCGGCCCGCACCAAGCAGGCGGTCATCCTCGCCGACCAGCGCATCAGCGCGGAGGAAGCCCATGAATGGCGGCTGGTTGAAGAGGTGGTCGATCCCGGCCATGCCTTCGATGCCGCGATGGAGCTGGCGCGCAAGGTCGCCGCGCAGCCGCCGCTGTCGGTCGCCATGACCAAGCTGACGGTCAACCGGCTCGCCCATGCGCTGGACGACCTCGCCAGCCACATGGATGTCGACCAGTTCGCGTTGGCGAGCTTCAGCGAGGACCACAAGGAGGGGGTCGACGCCTTTCTCGGCCGCCGCAGGCCGCGCTTCAAGGGGCGCTAGCTCCCGGCACGCCGGGGCTTGGCGATGCCTTCGCCGAATGATCGCAGTCAGTAAATAGGTACCGCTTCAGACGAATTTTCTCTCTGTCCGAAGGATCAGGAAAACTTCGCCTAACTCCCCGCAAATATCTGACATTGCAAGGAAGATGCGAAACGGCGATGGTGCGTGCTGCAGTGCAGCGCGCCCCGTCCACGACGCGTTGCTCCGTTCCAGCTCCCGTCGCTGCCGCGACCCTGTGCTCGTCCGCTGTGTCGGCGGAGGGCAGGGACAAGTTCGTGCATGAAGGCCATCCGCCATGAACGTCCATTCCTCGCTTGCGCTCCAGGAGCCGATCGAGACCATCGAACCGATTTCACCACACGCCGCGTCCGACGCGATGGTCCGCTTCGAGGGCATCTCGAAGACCTATCCGGCCTATCGCGGCAAGCCCGGCGTCAACGCGCTGCAGAACATCGACTTTGCGATTCCGCGGGGCTCGATCACCGGCGTGATCGGTCGCTCCGGCGCCGGCAAGTCGAGCCTGGTGCGGCTCATCAACGGGCTGGAGAAACCGACCTCGGGCCGCGTCATCGTCGACGGCAACGACATTTCCGCGCTGGCGGGGCGCGAACTGCGGCTGGCGCAGCGCTCGATCGGCATGATCTTCCAGCACTTCAATTTGCTGTCGTCGCGGACCGCCGCCGACAACATCGCACTGCCGCTGGAGATCGCCGGCTGGACGCGCGCCGACATCAAATCGCGCGTCGCCGAACTGCTTGATCTCGTCGGCATCGCCGACAAGCACGACCGCTATCCTTCGGAGCTTTCGGGCGGCCAGAAGCAGCGCGTCGGCATCGCTCGCGCGCTGGCGACGCGACCGAACGTCCTGCTGTCGGACGAGGCGACCTCCGCGCTCGACCCGCAGACCACGCGCGCGATCCTCGACCTGCTCGCCAATATCAACCGCGAACTCGGGGTGACCATCGTGCTGATCACCCACGAAATGTCGGTGGTGCGCCAGCTGGCGCAGGAGGTCGTCGTGCTCGACGCCGGCCGCGTCGTGGAAAAGGGCCATGTCGCCGACATCTTCACCCATCCCAAGCATGCGATCACGCAGTCCTTCCTCGCCGAGGTGATCGGCGACAGCCTCCCGGTCTCGCTGGCGAGCCGGATCGTGGCCGAGCCCGTGGCGGGCGGACAGGCCGTGATCCGCGTCCAGGTGCGCGGGGCAGGGGCCGGCGACACGGTCGTGGCCCGGCTCGCCCGCGAGCTCGGCCTCGACGTGGCGTTGCTCTCGGCGCGCATCGACGAGATCGGCGGCCAGCATGTGGGTTCGCTCACGCTCGGCATTCCCCTGTCCGGCGGCGCCGAGGAGGCGGTGACGCGCACGCTGGCCTGGCTGTCGCAATATCAATTCCCCTCGGAGCGTCTCGGCTATGTCGCCTGAACTCATCAACCTGATCGTCCAGGCCACGGGCGAAAGCCTGTATATGGTCGGCATCGCGGCTCTGCTCGGCACCAGCTTCGGCCTGCCGCTCGGGGTCTTCCTCGCCACCAGCCGCAAGGGCGAATTGTTCTCCGCTCCGGCCGTCAACCGCATCCTTGGCATCGTCGTCAACGCGACGCGCTCGACGCCGTTCATCATCCTGGTCGTCGCCATCATCCCGTTCACGCGTCTGATTGCCGGCACCTCGATCGGCTCCACAGCGGCGATCGTGCCGCTCGTCATCGCATCGACGCCGTTCATCGCGCGTCTCGTTGAAGCCGCGATCCGCGAGGTCGATGGTGGCCTGATCGAGACCGCATCCTCGTTCGGGGCCTCGCCGCTCCAGATCGTGTTCAAGGTGCTGATCCCGGAGGCGCTGCCGGGTCTCGTCCTGGCGCTCACGCTGGCCGTGGTCAGCCTGCTCGGCTATTCCGCCATGGTGGGTGCCGTCGGGGGCGGCGGTCTCGGTGACCTCGGAATCCGCTACGGTTACCAGCGCTTCATGCCCGAGATGATGCTCGCCGTCGTCGTCGTGCTGATCGCGCTGGTCCAGCTGGTGCAGAGCGCCGGCGACTATCTCGCACGCCGGGTCAACCGCCGGCTGCGACACCGCTAATCCCTCTCGTTCAATATCGGAGACTTCCATGCGTTTTCTGGCAACCCTTGCGGCTGCGGCCTTGCTCGCGACCACGGCCCGGGCCGAGACCATCCGCGTCGGCGTGACCGCCGGTCCCCACGCCGAAATCCTCGACGTCGTGAAGAAGGTCGGCGCCGAGCGCGGCCTCGACATCAAGGTCGTCGAGTTCACCGACTATGTGATCCCGAACCAGGCGCTGGCGCTGAAGGATCTCGAGGCCAATTCGTTCCAGCACGAGCCCTACCTGAAGAACCAGATCGCCAAGACCGGCTGGAAGATCGTCAAGGTCGCCAACACGATTGGCTCGCCGCAGGGCGTCTATTCGCAGAAATACAAGAAGCTTTCGGACCTGCCCGAGGGCGCCCGCGTCGCCATCGCCAACGATCCTTCCAACGGCGCGCGCGGCCTGATGATCCTGGCCCTGCACGGTGTCATCAAGCTGAAGGACAACAACAACGTCGCCTCGACCATCGCCGACATCACCGACAACCCGAAGAAGCTGCGCTTCGTCGAGCTCGATGCGGCCCAGTTGCCCCGCGCGCTGCAGGACGTCGACGTCGTTTCCATCAACAACAATTACGCCGTGCAGGCCGGCCTCAACCCGGCCACCGACGCCATCGCCCGCGAAAATCCCGATGGCCCCTGGGTCAACATCCTCGCCGTTCGCGAGGAGGACAAGGACAAGCCCTGGGTCAAGCAGCTGATCGAGGCCTATCACTCCCAGCCGGTGAAGGCGTTCCTGGAGACGCGCTTCAAGGGCACCTATCTGCCGACCTGGTAAGGTTGCAACGGACGCGTCAGGCGGTGAGTCTGGCGCGTCTCGATGTCTCCGACGGCAACTCGGCGAAGTGGCGCTTGTAATCCAGCGAGAACTGGCTGAAGTGCCAGAAGCCGTGCTGGACGGCGATGTCGTAGATTGACATCCCGTCGTCGCGCTTGAGGTCGCGGCGCACCCGGTTCAGCCGCATCGCGCGCCAATAGTGCATCGGGCTGGTGCCGACCACCTCCTGGAAGCAATAGCCGAGCTTGCGCGGGCTGGCGCCGACCGCCTTGCAGACCTCCAGCAGCGACAAGGCGCGGCCGCCGCTGCCATGCATCAGCTCGCGGGCGCGGTCGACCGTGCGCTTGCGTGCCATTGCGCTGCGGCCGGGATCGCCGGCGCGGGCCGTCGGCAGCATGTCCATGATCTCGACCAGCAGCGCATCCTCCAGCGTCTGTCGCGCCACCGCATCGCCGAGCCGCTCGGGCGCGGTTGCGATCATGTCGTGAACAGCGGCGAGGAGGGCGCGCAGCCGCGCGACCGGCGCCTCGGCCATCTCGATCACTCCCAGCCGATGCCAGAGCGGCCGTGGCAATTCGATGTCGAGCTGGCAGGCGAGTTCCTGGATCAGCGTTGCGCTGGTCACGACGCCGCGAAATTCGAAGGCCCTGGGCGTGCACATGTCGACCTCGGCGTCGATGCAGGCGATGACCCTGCTGCCGGCGATGCTGCTGGCGCCATTGCAACTGACCGAGCCGTCACCCTGCCACGCAAGGCCGATGCCGAAACTGCCGGCTCCGAGCTGACCATATTGGCGGACCTGCTGGCTGGTGACCTCCCGGAAGACATCGAGCCGTGGCAGGGAGAGCTGGGTGAAGCTGCCCGCGAAGGCGCCGGCGCTGATCTGGTCGTAGTTGAGCCGCCAGCGGCCAAGCGAAGCGCAATGCTCGTCGACATCCGTGCTGGCGACCTGAAGCAGGCCGGGAGCCGCCGAGTCCTGAATTGCAAGAGATGCGCTTAAGGCCATGACAAAACGCCAGATTTTGCTTCCGGTCAGCGAGCAAGAACCGCGCCAGGTGGACGCGTTGGCAGGCGCCGCCTGGCAGAATAATGCCAGAACTCGATAACGGCCGATACGGACCTCGTGCATCCTCCGCTCCGGCTGTTCCGACCATGGGGTCGGTGACGGTGCTTGGCGGAGGATCGAGATGCGACCGACCGAGATCATGCGCGGCAGCCCGCCCGCACCCGAGACCCAGGTGACCCGCGCCAACTGGCGCAGTTTTCCCGCCATCCGCTGGGGCTTCACCCACACCCGCGAGGTTCTGCCCACCGCCGAGGTGCGCCGCTCGGCGCATCCGACGCCGATCCGCAGCGCGCCCCACGATTTGTCGAAGCTCGCCTTCACCGCGCCGGACGGCAGCACCACCACTGTCGAGGCGACGCTGCGCGAGACCTTCGGCGATGCGCTGCTGGTCATGCACCGGGGTACGCTGCTCCACGAATGGTACGGCGACGGCATGAGCGCGACCACGCCGCATCTGACCTGCTCGATCAGCAAGTCGGTTGCCGGCACGCTCGGCGGCGTGCTCGCCGGACGCGGCCTGCTCGATCCCGAGGCGCGGGTGGTGCGCTACGTGCCCGAGCTGGAGGCGTCGGTCTACGGCGGCTGCACGGTCCGCAACCTGCTCGACATGGCCGTCGCCATCCAGTTCGAGGAGGATTACGAGGACCCGGCCGGCGACGTCGCGCGCTACCGGTTCTCCTCCGGCTGGGACGTGCCGCCGCCCGGGATCGAGCCCGGGCATCAGCGCGCCTATCTCGCCACGCTGCGTGGCACCGGCAAGCCGCATGGCAAGGTGTTCCACTACGTTTCCACCAACACCGAGGTGCTCGGCTGGGTCTATGAGCGGGCCTGCGGACTGCCTTACCCGCGCATCCTGTCCGAGTTTCTGTGGCAGCCGATGGGCGCGGAGGAGGACGGCTCGATGACGCTCGACAGTCACGGCATGGGCCGGATTGCCGGCGGACTTTCCGTCACCGCGCGCGACCTGATCCGCTTCGGCGAGATGATCCGCTGCCGCGGCGTGGTCGAGGGCCGCCAGGTGGTGCCGGGCTGGTGGATCGACGACATCCACGAGAACGGCGATCCCAGGGCCTGGGCCGACGGCGATCTCGCCGAGATCTTCCCGGGCGCGCGCTACCGCAGCAAATGGTACACGATCGACCCGGCCCGCAACGATCTCGCCGGGATCGGCATCCATGGCCAGTGGCTCTACATTGATGCGGCCACCGACACCGTCATCGTCAAGCTCGCAACCCAGCCCAAGGCGATGGACATTCCGCTCGACCATCGCTGGCTCGCCGCCTTCCGCGCCATCACCGCGCATCTCGCTCCGCGCTGAACCTGGACATCACCATGCTCGACACCGTCAAAGCCAACGCCTCGACGCAGACCGCGGCACCACACCCGCTCGATCCGCTGACCGCGGACGAGATCGCCGTAGCCTGCAATCTCGTGCGTGCCGCCGCGGCCTCGCCCGAGACCTGCCGCTTCCCGACGGTGCGGCTGGAGGAGCCCACCAAGCAGGAGCTGGCCGCCGGCAGGGCAGGGCGCCGCGCCTTCGTGCTGACGCTGGATGTCGCGACCGGTGAGGCGATCGAGCACATCGTCGACCTCGCGCGGCAGGAGATCGCCGATCGGACGATTATCCCCAATCGCGAGGCGCCCTACGGGCAGCCCTCGGTGATGCTGGAAGAGTTCTTCAAGTGCGAGGCCGTGGTGAAGGCCGATCCCGGCTGGCGGGCCGCGATGCACCGGCGCGGCCTGACCGACAAGGACATCGAACTGGTCCAGGTCGATCCGTTCTCCTCCGGCTTCTTCGACATGGAATTCGAGCGCGGCGCGCGCATCGTCCGCGCCGTCAGCTACTACCGCGAACATCTCCAGGACAACGGCTATGCCCATCCGATCGAGGGCGTGGTCGCGGTCGTCGATCTGATCGGCGGCAAGGTCATCGACCTCACCGACGAGGATCCGATCGTGCCGATCCCGCGCAAGAAGCGGAATTACGGTGCGCATGAACTCACCCATCCGCGCACCGACATCAAGCCGCTGCATATCGAGCAACCGGAGGGCGCGAGCTTCACCGTCGACGGCTGGCGGGTCGCGTGGCAGAAATGGAGCTTTCGCGTCGGCTTCACGCCGCGCGAGGGCCTGGTGCTGCACCAGCTCGCCTATCAGGACGGCGACCGGAAGCGTTCGCTGATCCATCGCGCCAGCGTCACCGAGATGGTGGTGCCCTACGCCGACCCGACCGCCAACCATTTCTGGAAGTCGGCCTTCGACGCCGGCGAATACGGCCTCGGCATGCTCGCCAATGCGCTCGAACTGGGCTGTGACTGCCTCGGCAACATCCATTATTTCGACGTGCCGGCCGCCGACAACAAGGGCGAGCCCTTCGTCATGAATAACGCCATCTGCATGCACGAGGAAGACTACGGCATTGCCTGGAAGCACTACGAATTCCGCAACGGCCTGTTCGAAGTGCGCCGGTCGCGGCGCCTGGTGATCTCGTTCTTCGCCACCGTCGGCAACTACGATTACGGCTTCTACTGGTATCTCTACCAGGACGGCACGATCCAGCTCGAGACCAAGCTCACCGGCATCATCCAGACCGCCGCAGTGCGGCCGGGCGAGACCTACAGATGGGGCGGCATGGTCGACGACAATCTCGGCGGGCCGACGCACCAGCACTTCTTCAACGTGCGCCTGCACATGGATCTCGACGGCGGCGGCAATACCGTCACCGAGCACGACTTCGTGCCGCGGCCCTGGGGACGCGACAATCCGCACGGCAACGTGTTCGACACCACGACGCGCGTGCTCTCGCGCGAGCGCGACGCGGCGGCGATCGCCAATGGCGAGACCGGCCGGTTCTGGAAGATCAGCAATCCCAACGAGACCAATTCGGTCGGCGGCGCGCCGGCCTACAAGCTCGTCGTCAATCCGAGCCCCCTGATGCTGGCGCAGGAGGGCAGCTATGTCCGCGCGCGGGGCGGCTTCGCCACCAAGCATGTCTGGGTGACGGCGTTCGACAAGGACGAGAAATACGCCAGCGGCGACTATCCCAACGTCCATGCCGGCGGCGACGGCCTGCCGCGCTACGCCGCGCAGAACCGCAACATCGAGAATGCCGACATCGTGGTCTGGCACTCCTTCGGTCATACCCATGTCTGCAAGCCCGAGGATTTCCCGATCATGCCGGTCGAATATGCCGGCTTCATGCTGAAGCCGGTCGGCTTCTTCGCCGCCAATGCGGCCGGCGACATCCCGCCCGACCGTAACAGCCGCAGCGTGCTGGCGGGCGAGCAGGCCGGCGGCAGCGGAACCTGCTGCCATGGCTAGCGGGCGCGCGGGTTCCGTCTTGACGGCCCGAACCGCGCTCGTGACACTGCACCGGCCGGTCCGCCTTTCGCGGCGGATCGCAAACGGAGCTTGCTGATGTTCGTCGACATGCCCTGGCCGCCCGAGGACCACCGGCCCGATCCGCCCCGGCGCCGGCTCTCCGACACGGAGCAGAAGGTTCTGGTCTGGCTGGTCGGAATCAACCTCGTGCTGGCGCTGGTTGCACCGATCGGCGGCGCGACGCTGCTGCAGGTCCTGATCGGCTTGCCCCGGCCGTAACCCGGCCTGCCGCTTGATCGAGCAAGCTCAGCGCTTCCGGCGCGCGCCGTCCGGCCCGGGTCTGTGGGGCCGCACCGTCCGCATCGTCAGGGCAGCCTGGAGCTCGCGCAGCGAGGGCGCGCAGAGAATGGCTGCGAGGATCGCATACAGCGCGACCATCGCCAGAACCTTGATCGCTTCCGGGGTCATGACTGTGTCCTTTTCGGGAGGCGGGAGTCGTGCCTCCTCGATCACCAAGCCTAGTCCTCCATCAACGATCCCGCGTTGATCCTGCGCAAGGTTGCCCCGTCCGCGCCGGTTCGCCTCGACATTTGATTTGATCACGGTCAAGCGCAGCCGGGCGGCTGCAGTCTAGTTTCACTGCAGGATCAAACGTACGGGGAGGCCGCGTCTGTCGGGAACGTCAGCCTCGTCTTCAACACCTGCGGGATATCGATGCGAACCTATTATTTCGACTTCAAGGATGGTGTGGCGGTGCGGGACAGGTGCGGCATCGACCTGGTGAGTGACGGCGCCGCCATCGCGCACAGCAAGGATCTGGCGGCGCGGGTTCGCGATCAGAAGACGAAGGTGAATCCCGATCTTCACGTTGTCGTCGTCGACGAGAGCGGCCGCGAAGTTCATCGCGAGAAGGTCTATCCGCAATAGCGCTGACATCGCGCTGCTTCCAATGGACCCAACTCCAACCAAAGGGCCTGCGCGAGGGCGCAGTCGCCGCCGTTGGCGCATGGCGATCGAGCAGGGGCGTGAACCTCGCGGCGGCTCCCGCTACATAGACGAAAGATCGCTTCGATTCGTCAGGCCGCCGAGAGCCGTGCAAACATGAGACTTCCCGTTCTGATCTGCCTGCTCGTCATCGCCGCCGCTGCGCAGGCCGCTGCACCGGAGCAGCGCTACATCGATGCGCGCGACCGCTACATCGCCAAATTCTCCCAGGCCAAGGAAGGCGACGAGACGACCCGGCAGCACGAGGCAGCACTGACGGAGCTGACCGGCCTGTTGCAGGCATTGATCGGGCCGGTTGCGATCAAGGGCCTTCCGGCCGAGGGCCGCTCCAACGTCGATACGCTCTACAAGGAGGACATCGGCTTCGGTCATCTCGACGGGCTCGGCTTCGCCTCCGAAGGCGACAAGGTGCAGGCGGTCGTCACCACCACCGCGCTGCTCAAGCGCTGGCTCGCCGCCCATCGCGAGGACGGCATGCCGCAGGAGATCGCCGCCGCGCTCAAATCGGACCGCTTTTATTACTACGCGATTCAGGACGCCGCCTTCGCCAAATATGCCGAACTGCCCATCACGAAGCCCGCGTCCGCCAGTACGGCCATCGCCGTGCTGGGCGTGCGCGGCAATGGCGATCTGAAGGCGCCGCCCGACGAAATCGATGTCGTCGTCGTGCAGGGCGACAAGGTGTTCTTCATCGCGGCGCGCGAGGCGATCAGGACCGCCTCGATTCCCGCCTGCGAGAAGGTCTGGAAGCAGATGATGGCGAAGCCCGTCAGCAGGAAGGACCCACGCGGCGACATGGCCCGCGAGGACAATGCCCTGAAGGCCTACACCCAGTGCTTCGCGAAGGAGGCGCCGGGCCAGACCTGGTATGCGGCGGCTGTGAAGGCTGCCCAGAGCCGGCTGGACCTCTTGCCGCTGAAATAGGCCGAACCATCTAGCCGCCGAAAGCGCCGGCGACGCCAGGCGCGAGCGCTCCCGCCCAGGTCGCCGCGATCACCAGCAGGAGGCCAGGCGTCAGCCGCAAGGCGAATGCCGGCCCGCCGCTGATCCAGGCGACGATGATCTTGCTGATGGTGTTCGTGGTCAGGGCCGCCAGCACCGGAATGACGGCATCGCCGGGCGCGATTTTGCCGGAGGCCGCCAGTGCGGCTGCGGCGACCGCGGGCGAATGCGTGTCGGCAAGACCGGCGACGGCGGCGCTCACGACGAGGCCGATATCCCCGAACGCGTCGCGCAAGCCGGCCGACAGCAGCATGACGCCGGACAGCGTCAGTGCCAGCAGCAGGGCCGAGACGACACTGAAGGCGCGGCCGTGCTCGAGATTGACGTCGCCGGTCTCGCGCATCCCCTTCACCGTGAAGACCGCGCCGTAGATCGCTGCGGCCGCGCCGCCGCAGAGCAGCGGAACGAGCAGACTTCGCAGCACGGGCGGACTCGTGGCGGCGAGCACGGCGAAGAGCTGGCCGATGGTCGCGACGGTGGACAGCGTCGCACCGGCCGTCGCGAGCCCGAGCAGCTCCGGAGTCTTGCGTGCGCGCGCGCCCATCGCCCCGATCGTCGCCGTGGCGGAGACGAAGCCCGACGCGAAGCCGGACAGCGCCAGTCCGCCACGCGCCCCGAGCAGGCGGATCGAGACATGTCCCGCCGCGCCAATCGCCATGACCAGGATCACGATCACCCAGATCGAGCGTGGATTGAGCGCGCCAAAGGGACCGACGGCTCGGTCCGGGAGCAGCGGCAGGACCACGAGGGTGGCGGCGGCGAAGATCAGGCCGTCCCTGACCTCGGCGTCGCTGAGTACCCTGTGAACGAAGTCGTGCATCGTCGCACGCGCCGCCAGCAGCCCGGTCAGGATCACCGCGATGGCCGCCGCCAGCGCAGGATGCTGCGTCGCCAGTCCGCCGAGCAGAACCGTCAGGATCAGCGCCACCTCCGACGTCAGGCCGGGGTCGTCGCGGGGCGAGCGGAGATAGGCGAGGGCGGTGAGGACGACGATGCCGCCGGTCACCAGCGCAAGCAAAATCGTCCCGCCGACCAGCGAGCTGACGGCGCCGGCCAGCGATGCCGCGGCGAAGGTACGCAGTCCGGCCGGAGAGCGGCCCGGCCCTTGGCCCTTGCGGCGTTCTCGCTCGAGCCCGATCAACAGCCCGATGCCGAGTGCGACCAGCACCGCGACGAAATCGGAACTGAGATGCGTCGTCAGAGTCTCAATCATGGCCGAAGGACTGCATGCGGCTGGTCCGCCGCGGCACCAGCAGGAGGTGTTGCCCGAGCCCGCCAGATCTGGACCAGCGTCAGCGTGACGGCCAGCAGCAGCGGGCCGAGCACCACACCCGTCGGGCCCATCACGACGAGACCGCCGACGACGGCGATGAAGGACAGCATCGTATGCATCTGCAGCCTGCTGCCGACCAGCATCGGGTAGACGACGTTGTCGACCAGGCCGACGACGAGCGTGCCCCAGACCGTCAGGATCACCGCCGACGTATAGGCGCCGGTCAGTGCCAGATACAACGCGGCCGGAGCCCATATCACGAACGCCCCGAGGAACGGGACGATCGCCAGCATCGCCATCAGCACGCCCCAGAACACGGGGGCGGGCAATCCGAGCCACCAGAACATCAGGCCGCCGAGCCCGCCCTGCAGCGCGGCCACCGCGAGCGTCCCCAGCACGGTGGCGAAGATCGTGTCGGCGACGCGGTCACAGAGCCGGGCGAATTCGGAGTCCGACAGCGGGAGATTCTTGCCTGCAGCGGCCATGATCGTCGTCCGGTCGCGCAACATGTAGAACAGGAAGTAGAAGGTCAGCAGCAGGTTGGCGACCCCGGAAAAGGACGCGCGCAGCACCGAGCCGCTCCAATTGGCGAGCGCCGACGTCGCCGTCTGGATCAGATCCGGAAAATCCACCTTGTCCTGCACCCATTGCAGCGCCGGGGCGAGCCAGCGATGGCTGCTGATCTCGGTCAGCCAGTCCTGCCTCTCGAACATCGGGACGACGAGAGCCGCGCTGCGGACCGCTTCGTTCAGCAGGGTGCCTGCGACCAGAATGGCGGGGACCACCACGATGCAGGCCGTCACGATCACGGTGACCATGGCCGACAGGCCGCGGGACCCGATGCGGTCGCTGACGATCCTGTCGAAGGGCGCAAACAGCACGGCGAGCGTGATCGACCAGACGATCGCGCCGAGAAAGGGCATCGCCATGAACACACAGAGCGCGAGGCACAGCACGATCGCGACGACGAGCGTGATTGGCGCCGGTCTTCGATCCGTGCTCGCGGCAGGCGGGGATATCGTGGGCATCTGGCTGCCGTCCTTCATAGGTTCGCGTCCCTTTACAGCAGTGCGTTACCCATCATCAGCACGCAGGTGGCGAGGCCGAGCCAGGGGACCCAAAGAGGGACGCGAATGATGGTGACATCGGGATCGGTCTGCAGCGCCCTGATGCGCAACAGGGAGAGGTTGACGCAGGCGAAGATCGCCAGTGTCGCCAGCGAGGTGGCTTCCGCCAGCCGTTCCAGCGGTATCGTCAGGGCAAGGCCCGCGACCGCAAGCATCACCAGCGCGGTTGCGATCAGCGGCGTCCCCGTCCACGCATGGACGCCGCCGAGGACGCGCGGCAGGTCGCCCTGCTGCGCCATGCCGTAAACCACCCGTGCGGTCATCGTCATCTGGGCGAGGATCGTGTTCAGCGTGGAGACGATCGCGATGGCGGTGAAAGTGGTCGGACTGATCCCGGCCACGGCGGTGAAGACCAGGTTCATCGGAGCGGGCGAGGCCGCGAGCAGGCCGGTCGGCACCGCGCTCACGGCGATGGCCGCGATCGTGACATAGAGAACGGAAGTGATGAGCAGGGTGAAGGCCATCGCCAGCGGAATGTTGCGTTTCGGATTCTTCGCCTCTTCCACGACATTGGCGAGATCCTCGAAGCCGACGAAGGCGAAGAATGCGAGCAGGCTCGCAAAGGTGATGCCGGAGAGCACACGCAGATCCATGGGCGGCGGGGCGAGCAGCGCATGTCCGAATGCGAGATCGGAATGAATGGCTGCGGCGACGATCCACACCAGCCCTCCGGTTTCGATCAATGTCAGCAGCCCGGCCAGCATGACGGATTCCAGAATGCCCCACGCCGCGACCGCGCCGAGGGCAACGATCATCGCCACGACGATCAGCGAAGCAGGAACGTCGATCAATTGCCCGATATAGCCGGCGCCGCCCAAGGTCACCGCCGCGGCCGCGACCGTTCCGGTCGCGAGCCGCAAGGAGCCGACGCTCGTGGACGCCCATCGGGACTGGAAGGCCGCGCGGACATAGGCGGCCTCTCCGGCGCTGACGGGATAGCGGGTGGCGAGTTCCGCATAGGAGGCGGCCGTGAACGCCATCACCACGGCTGCCAGCGCGAAGGCCCAGGGCGCGTAGGTGCCCGCATGACCGGCAACCGCCCCGATCAGGACGTAGATGCCGGCGCCGACGGTGACGCCTGTTCCGTAGAGAACGAGCAGGGGCAGGCCGATGCGTCGCCGCAAGCCTGCCGGAGGTGGGGTCTGCTTCTGCGGCACGGCTTCCATGACGACTGAACGGGACGAGAGGTCACATGTATCGGCCTGAAGGCCGCGGATCCGGTTGATTTGGGTCAATCGGACCTGGGCCCCAGATGCGAGAAAGGACGCTCAGAGAGTGGAGCATAGCATGACGATCGCGGCGGTGATGGTCTATGTCGACCCCGGGCAGCAGGCGGAAGGGCAGGTTTGCGTGGCGCGCGACCTCGCCGGCAAATTCGGCGCATCGCTGATCGGCGTGTCCGCCGCGGCGGTCGAGCCGCCTTTCGTCGCCGAGGGGGTGATCATCCAGGAGACGACCGCGGTCGATCTGGAGCGGTTGCGAACGGCGCTGGCCGACAAGGAGCAATGGTTCCGCCGCGTCGCCGGCCTCCCTGCGGAGCGGGTCGCTTGGCGCTGGCGTGTGGAATACCCGACGGGTTTTCTCGTCAACGAAGCGAGATCCGCCGATCTGGTCGTGATCCGCCGGACCCAACCGAAGATCGATGCCGTTCATCTCATCGATCCTGCCGAAGCCATGATGCGCATGGGCCGGCCGACGCTGATGGTGCCCGATCATGTCGCCGTCCTGAAGGCGGACCGCATTCTGCTCGGATGGAAGGACACGAGGGAGGCCCGGCTCGCGGTGCGTGACGCGCTGCCGTTCCTGACGAAGGCGGCACAGGTGTCAATCGTCGAAATCTGCAGGTCGGACGAGCAGGACGCCGCGCGTCGCCGGGTTCGCGACGTCGCGTCTTATCTCAGGCTGCATGGCGTGACGCCCGAGATCGACGTGCGCGTCCACATGGCCGACGCAGATTCCCATCATCTGGCGCGCATCGCCGCGGAGCAGGGTGCGGATCTGATCGTCACCGGTGGCTACGGACACAGCCGGCTCGGCGAGTGGATGTTCGGCGGCGTGACGCGCGGACTGCTGAACGATGCATCCATCTGCGTGATGATGTCGCACTAGGGACTTGCGCGGAAGCCAACGGCATCCGGTCTGCGCCACACTCGTTCGGACCCACAGCATCGAGCCAAGTATCGCATCAAGGAGACTTCAATGGCCATCAAGGACATCCTGCTCACTCTGGAGAGCTATCCGGATCCGACCTCTGTGGGAGCGATCGATCGCGCCGTCTCGCTGGCCTCGAGGCTCGGCGCCCATATCGCGGCGATCTCCTGCGAGGTCCATGTCGAGATTCCCGGCAGTTTCCTGTCCGGTGCCGGCCATGTCGGCGCCGTGGTCGCCGGCGAGGCGCAAAAGAGCAAACGCAGCGCGCAGGATCTGCTGGCGGCCTTCGAGGCGTCCGCGCAGAAGTCGGGCGTGCTGCACGAGATCATCCACGATCGCTGCCTGACCACGGATCTTCCGGGCCTGCTGGTGGACTATGCGAGGCTGCGCGACCTCACCATCGTCCCGGCGCCGGAGTCTGCCGATCAATGGCATGCGGAAGCCTTGATCTTCGGGGCGGGGCGGCCGGTGCTGGTCCTGCCGGAAACGTCGTCATCCGCGGAGATCGAGCTGAACCGCGTCGTGGTCGCCTGGGATTTCAGCCGCGCCGCCGCGCGCGCCGTCTCCGATGCCATTCCCCTGCTCGAAAAAGCGCGCGAGGTCTGCATCCTCACGGTGACGCGCGAAAAGGACATCGCGAGCCGGCGCTCGTCGAGCGAGCTGGCCCGAAATCTGGCGCGGCACGGCATCGACGTCATCGCCGAGGACGTCGATGCCGGCGGCCAGCCGATCGGCAACGTTCTCGCCACGCAGCTGGCCGCCCGGAAGGCGGATCTCCTGGTGATGGGCGCCTATGGCCACACCAGGTTCCGCGAATTCATTCTGGGCGGCGCGACCCGGAGCATCCTGAGCAGGCCGCCCGTGCCGGTGCTGTTGTCCCATTGATCGGCCGTTCCACGCGCGCAGGTCGTCGCAGCTTTGACCAGACTTTCTAGACGCAGGCCTCCACCTCCTGCTTCAGCTTGACCGGAATGCTGAGATATCGCACGCCGTTGGCCTCGGCCGGCGGAAAGTTGCCGGCCCGGATGTTGACCTGGATCGAGGGCAGCAGCAGACGCGGCGCGGCCAGCGTGCTGTCACGCGCCTGCCGCATGGCCACGAACGAATCTTCCGCCACGCCGTCGTGGACGTGCACATTCCCGGCCCGCTGCTGGCGCACGGTCGTCTCCCAGGCATAGCTGTCACGGCCCGGTGCCTTGTAATCGTGACACATGAACAACCGCGTCTCTGACGGCAGAGCGAGCAGTTTCTGGATCGATCCATACAGCTTGTGCGCGTCACCGCCGGGGAAGTCAGCACGGGCGGTGCCGTAATCCGGCATGAACAGCGTGTCGCCGACGAATACGACATCGGCGATCTTGTAGGACACATCAGCGGGCGTGTGACCCGGCGTATAGAGAACCTCGGCTTCGAGCTCGCCGATCCGGAAGCGCTCGCCGTCCCGGAACAGATGATCGAAGTCGCTGCCATCGGTCTTGAGGTCGGTGGCGTTGAACACCGGCCGAAAGATGCGCTGCACGTCCGTGATGTGCTCGCCGATGCCGATCTTCGCGCCGGTCCTCGCCTTGACGAAGGGGGCTCCGGAAAGGTGATCGGCGTGGGCATGGGTCTCCAGCACCCAGGCAATGCTGTAGCCGGCTTCGGCGGCCGCCTTCAGCATGGCTTCGACGGAACGCGTGTCGACTTCGCCCGAATTGTGATCGTAATCGAGGACCGGGTCGATGATCGCCGCCTGCCTCGTCGCAGCGTCGGCGACGATATAGCTCACTGTGTTGGTCGGTTCATCGAAGAACGCGCGGATGATGGGGTCTGACATGTGAAACCTCCTGATGCTGCAGCCCTTGGCCTTGACTTATATATTAGCATCATCTAAATAAGCAATGTCTAAAACATGGATGAAGTCACATGGCGTTTTCGACCCTTGATCTGGACAGTTTCGAGAAACAGGCAACCGAAGTCGCCGGCATCCTGCGTGCGTTAGCGAATGAACGGCGATTGATGATCCTCTGCAGGCTCGTCGAGTGCGGCGAGGACAGCGTGAATTCGCTCGCAGAAGCCGTCGGCCTGTCGCAATCGGCGCTGTCGCAGCACCTGTCGAAAATGCGCGGGGAAGGGCTGATCACGTTCCGGCGCGAGAGTCAGACGCTCTGGTATCGGATCGCCGATCCGCGCATCGAGCAGCTCTTCGCCACCTTGCACAAGCTGTATTGCGCGCCAGCCAAAGCCAAGACGCGCTGAACCCGACCGAGGAGACTTGAAATGACGCTACAGACGATCCCCGCCACGAAGGCCCGCCAACTGCTCGACGACGGCGCCGTTCTCATCGACGTCCGCGAAAGCGACGAACATGCGCGCGAGCGCATCCAGGGCGCGATCAACCTGCCACTTTCATTGATCGACGAGGCCGGCCTTGCCGCTCACCGAGGCAGAAGAGTGCTGTTTCACTGCAAGAGCGGCGCCCGCACGGCAGCCAATGCGTCCCGGCTTGCCATGACCACGAATGGGGCTTGTGAGGCCTTCATCGTTGAAGGCGGGCTCGAGGCCTGGCGCAAGGAGGGCTTTCCGGTCGTGGCCGACCGCGGTCAGCCGATCGAATTGCAGCGTCAGGTGCAGATCGGTGCGGGCGGTCTTGCGCTGGTCGGCACGCTGGCCGGTCTGTTTCTCTCGCCATGGTTCCTGGCCGTGCCGGCACTGGTCGGCGGCGGCCTGCTTGCAGCCGGGGTCACCGGCTTCTGCGGCATGGCCCGCCTGCTGATGCGCGCACCATGGAACCGTCAGTTGGGCGGTGCGTCGCCGCGGGCGGCATGACATGAGGCAAGACCGATGTTCGCGATGTTATCCCTGACCCAGGGGGCGCTCGGCGCAGCCTCCGGTTCGTTGGTCGGCTTTTCGCTGGGCCTCGCCGGCGGCGGCGGCTCGATCCTCGCGGTCCCGCTGCTCATCTATCTCGTCGGTGTGCCCGATCCGCATGTCGCGATCGGCACCAGCGCTGTCGCGGTCGCGGTCAATGCGGCCCTGAACCTCGTCAGTCACATCCGGGCTGGCCACGTAAAATGGCGCTGCGCCGCCGTGTTCACGCTGGCCGGCGTGACGGGAGCCTATCTCGGCTCGACGCTCGGGAAGATCATGGACGGGCAGAAGCTGCTCGTCCTGTTCTCCCTCGTGATGCTCGCGGTCGGCGTCATCATGGTGCGCGGGCGCGGCGGCGAGGGTGAGCCTTCAGTCAGGCTCAATCGCGAGAACTTGCCGAGATTGCTGGGCTTCGGCCTTGCAACGGGAGCCCTGTCCGGTTTCTTCGGGATTGGCGGTGGGTTCCTGATCGTGCCGGCCCTGATTGCAGCCACCGGCATGCCGATCCTCTATGCGGTCGGCTCGTCCTTGCTGGCGGTCACGGCTTTCGGCCTCACGGCCGCGGCGAATTACGCATGGTCCGGCTATGTGGACTGGACGCTGGCCGCTCTGTTCGTCGCCGGCGGTGTCCTTGGCGGGCTGGTCGGCACCTATTCCGCCGGCCTGTTGGCTGCCCGAAAGGGCGCCCTGAACACGGTCTTCGCCGCATTGATCTGTGCGGTCGCGATCTACATGCTGGTTCGCAGCGCGATGATGTAGCGCAGACCCGCGCCTTCAATCCGGGCAGGGCGCTTGATCCCCATCAAGAGGCAGATCGGCATATCCTGGAATATGCGGCAGACAGCCGCGGAACAACCTAATGTCCTCTGAACGGATCCTGCGATGGGCCCTGGTCACCATCGCGATCACCGGCCTTGCCGGTGGCCTTGTCGCGCATTTCGCGGGGCGGCCGGATTGGGCTGACCTCGCATGGCAAGCCGGGACCGCACCTGTCATTGCTGGCCTCGCCGTCTCGATCGTCAGGGATCTCCTGAACGGCCGGATGGGCGTCGATGCCATCGCGCTCCTGTCGATGAGTGCGGCGCTCGTGCTCGGAGAGCCGCTGGCCGGCGCCGTCGTCGCCCTGATGTATTCGGGCGGTAACGTGCTGGAGGAGATCGCGATTGCCCGTGCCGAGCGCGACCTGCGGTCGCTGGTCGACCGGGCGCCGCGCCTCGCTCATCGCAAGATCGGTGAGACGATCGAAGAAATCGCGATCGAAGCGGTCGCGGTCGGCGACGACCTGCTGGTGCGCGCGGGCGAAATCGTGCCGGTTGACGGCATCGTCGGCTCGGACTCCGCGACCATCGACGAATCCGCCGTGACGGGTGAGCCGATTCCGGTCGAGAAGGCCCGCGGCAGCGCCGTGCTGTCGGGCTCGCTCAACGCTGGGCAGACGTTTTCCCTCACGGTCACCGCGCCGGCCGGGGAGAGCACCTATGCCGGTATCGTGCGCATGGTGACGGCGGCGCAGACCGCCAAGGCGCCGTTCGTGCGACTGGCCGATCGCTACGCGCTGATCTTCCTGCCCGTGACGCTGGTGCTGGCCTTCGTGGCCTGGCGCATCTCCGGCGATCTCGGCCGCAGCCTTGCCGTGCTGGTCGCGGCAACACCATGCCCGCTGATCCTGGCCGCACCGGTCGCGTTCATCGCCGGCGTGGCGCAGGCCGCCCGCCGCGGCATCCTCGCCAAGGGAGGAGGGGCGCTGGAGGCGCTCGCGCGCGCCCACACCGTGTTGTTCGACAAGACCGGCACGCTGACGGTCGGCGGGGCGCGCCTGCTGTCGGTCGAGGTCGCGCCGGGCGAAAATCCGGATGAGGTCCTGGCGCTCGGCGCCTCGCTCGAACAGGCCTCGCACCACGTCATCGCCAAGGCCATCGTCGCGGCCGCCCGCGACCGGGACCTGACACTGAAACCGCCCGCGCACGTCAAGGAGACGATGGGAACGGGCCTCAGCGGCGTCATCGACGGACGAAAGGTCGTCGCCGGCGCCCGCGGCCTGGTGCTGCCGCGCACCGAGCCGGCGCCATGGGAACTGCGGGCGATGCGCCGGGCGTCATGGCGCTCCGCGCTGATCGTCTTCGTTGCCGTCGACGACCGCGCCGTCGGCGCGCTGCTGCTCGCCGACGAACTCCGAGCCGACACGCCGCGCGCGATCCGGCTGCTGCGCGAGGCCGGCATTGCCCGCATGGTGATGGTCACGGGAGACCGCGCAGCGTCGGCCAACGCGATCGGCGCTGCGCTCGACCTCGATGCCGTGCTGGCCGACCGCGTGCCGGCCGACAAGGTCGAGGCGGTGCGCAGCGAGCAGCGGCAACATCCGACCATCATGGTCGGGGACGGTATCAACGACGCACCGGCGCTGGCGGTGGCCGATATCGGAATCGCCCTCGGCGCACGCGGCGCCAGCGCCTCGTCCGAGGCCGCCGACGTCGTCATCCTGGCGGACCGGCTGGACCGCGTCGGCGAGGCCATCATCATCGCGCAGCGGGCGCGCCGGATCGCGTTGCAAAGCATCGTCGTGGGCATGGGTCTGTCGCTGGTGGCGATGCTGGCCGCGACGGCGGGCTGGCTCGAGCCCGTGCCGGCGGCACTCGTCCAGGAAGCCATCGACGTCGCCGTGATCCTGAACGCGCTGCGGGCGCTCACGCCGGGAATGCATCGCAGCGGCTCGCGGATCAGCGCGGAGCAGGGGCTCACCCTGCATCATGACCACCAGGCCCTGTTCGCCGACCTCGACCGTCTTCGCCGCATCGTCGACGAACTGGACGATGCCAGTCCCGAGACCGCCGCGGCCCTGATTGGCCGGGCGCAGCGTCTGGTTCAGGGCAGCATCGTCGCACACGAACGTGCGGACGAGGACGATGTCTATCCCAGGCTGACCCGCGTTCTGCGCGAGCGCCACGGCCTGTCGGCGATGAGCCGCGCCCATCGCGAAATCCTGCATCTGGCCCGGCTGCTCGCCCGCATCGCCGAGGACCTGCCGACCGAGAAGATCGACCGCTATCTGATGCGCGACGCCCAGCGCGTCATCGAAGCCATCGAGACCCTGGTCCGCATGCATACCGCCCAGGAGGAGGACATCTACGAGGCAGTGGCGGCGCAGTAGTGGGAGCCGGAAAGCGACCAGCGTCCGTCGCGTGGCCGCGGTTTTACGGAACATCGAGGGATAGTCAGGCAGCCGTCTTGCGCGCCCTAGGGTATCAACACGATCTTGCCGATGACCTCTCTGCGTTCGACCCGCCGCATCGCCGTCGCGAACTCGGTCAGCGGGAGTGAACCATCGACGGGCGCGCGCAATTGTCCGGCCTCGAAGAGGGCGAACATCTCGCCGTAGAGGAGGCGGACCTTCTGCCGCAGCGCCTCGTCGGCGCTGGTCTTGCCGGCCCCCATGTAGAATCCCCAGTACAGGCCGATCACGGTGAGGTTCTTCACCAGGACGATGTTCGCGGGGATCTGGGGAATGCGGCCAGCGGCAAATCCGATCGGAATCAGCCGGCCAAGGGGGGCGATGCAGCGCAGCGATTCATCAAAGACGTCGCCGCCGACCGGATCAAACACGACATCGGCACCACGACCGCCGGTGACCTCCAGCACGCGATCCCGGAAGCCGCCGCTGCGAGAGTCGATGACGTGGTCGGCGCCGTAGCGCTTCACCGCATCGACCTTCCGTTCGCCTCCGGCGGTCGCGATCACGGTAGCACCCAGGGCGCGCCCGACCTCGACGGCCGCGAGGCCGCTGGCGCCGGCCGCGCCGTGGACGAGCAGGGTCTCGCCGGACTGGAGGTTCGCGCGCCACTTGAGGGCGGCATAGGCGGTCGCGTAGATGGTCGGGAACAAGGTCGAGCCCTCGAAGCTCAGAGACCCTGTCGCCGATTGCCAGATCGGACCGGACGTCAGGCGCGATCTCGCTGACGACGCCGCCGATCTCGGTGCCGGGCACGAAGGGCAGGCTGGGCCGGTTCTGATGCTTGCCGGCGATGAACAGCAGATTGGCGAAGCTCACGCCGGCCGCGCGGACCGCGATCCGAATGGTGCCAGGCTCGATCGCCGGGGTTGCCATCTCGTCATGGACGAGGTCGTCGATGCCGCCGAACCGTCGTCCGATGACAGCACGCATTGTCAGTCCTTTCCTCCCGGCGCTGCCGCCGGATCCGCGGCCAGCGATGCCCGGCCTTGCGGCTGTCATACGCGCGCCGATCGCATGAACTCAATGCAACCGCGCGCCAAGCTCCAAACGATCGCGCCGAGACACACGACGCGAGCCGCCGTTCTGCAAGAGCTCGTGGTGCCTTCAAATCCCCAAACCATTGGGGGCGAAGGAGGAGGAGGACGGGACATGCGGGTGCAGGACATGCGGTTGAATCTCATGCCCATCCACCCATATCGCCAATTCGCATAAGGTATATTATGGAATTTCCATGCGGTTTGATTTCTGTAGCTTTTTTGGTCCAAGCGGCTGATTAGACCTCGGCAAATGTTCCTGTTGAAACGCGGTTTGGGCTGTTGCGATTGGCCCAC